>Ga0187892_10006098_pt1 | contig 18246 bp, 17 predicted proteins | sample MA1701073metaG_FD_139345 | JGI IMG/M metagenome (GOLD analysis project Ga0187892, IMG submission 139345) | Bio-ooze microbial communities from a basaltic lava cave in the Kipuka Kanohina Cave System on the Island of Hawaii, USA - MA170107-3 metaG ... | reverse complement strand
GGGAGATGCGCAAGCTCGGAGTGGCGGAGGACCGGCTGGGGCCGTTGCTGGAGCGCGTGACGCAGGTCCGGCCCGCGCCGCGTTGAACCGCGGCGCGGAGAGATCAAAGATCAGAGAAGAGAGATCAAAGGCGGTCCCCCCTCGTTCCCCCCAGGGGGGATGGAGGATCTCTTTGATCTCTGATCTTTCATCAGCGCCCGCAGGTGCGCCTCCGCGCACGCCCCCAGCGCGTCGAGCGCGTAGCCCCCCTCGAGCGCCGACACCACCGGCGCCCCCGGCGCCGCCTCCCGCACGATCCGCGTCATCGTCCCGTAGTCCTCCGGCTCCAGCCCGAGCCCGCCGATCGGGTCGCGCGCGTAGGCGTCGAACCCGCACGAGACGAGCACGAACTCCGGCTGGAATCCGGCGCACGCCCTCACGGCGCGCTCGAAGACCTTCAGGAACTCCGCGCGGGGCGTGCCCCCGGGGATCGGCAGATTGAGCGCGTTGCCCTTCGGTGCCGCGCCCGTTCCCGGATAGAACGGGAACCTGTGCGTCGAGAGGTAGACGACCTTCGCGTCCCCCGCGAGCGCGTCCTGCGTGCCGTTGCCGTGGTGCACGTCCCAGTCGACGATGAGGACGCGCCGCCTCAAGAACCGCGCGGCGATCGCGACGTTGTTGAAGAGGCAGAATCCCATCGCGCGGTCCGGCGTCGCGTGGTGCCCGGGCGGCCGCACGAGGCAGAATGCCGTCGCGTCGCGCCCCGCCAGCACCGCCTCGCACGCCGCGAGCACGCCGCCGGCCGCCCGCAGCGCCGCCGCGAGCGAATGCTCGTTCATGTACGTGTCCTCGTCGATGCGGCGCGGGCTCCGCCGGATGAAGGCGATGTGCTGGGGCGTGTGGATGAGCCCGAGCTCCGCGTCGGTCGCGTCGCGCGCGGGCAGGTGCGTCGCCTTCTCCCAGAGCCCGACCTTCTTCAGGTGCGCCACGATCGACGTCAGGCGCTCCGGGCATTCCGGATGCCCCTCGGACGCGTGCCGCAGATACAGGTCGTCCGTGACGAGCAGGGTCATGGGGCGGTGTCAGGGTTCACGTATCACGTCGTACGTCGCTGCCGGTTGCCTGTCGCCCGTCGTCGTCTGTTGACGGTCGCGTGAAACCCGAGCCAGCCCCTTACGGAGCCCCGGCAGGAAGCGGAGGCTCGCCCTTCGGCGGCGCGCCCTCCGGCATGAGCCGCCCCGTCACGATCGTGATGTCGTCGTGCTGTGGGGCGCTTCCCTGGTGACGCTCGATGTCCTCGACGAGGAGCGACAGGAACTCGCTCGACGACCTTTCGGCGAGCAGCTTGGCCTTCATGTAGAAGCGGCTCTGCCCGAGCTGCACCTTGTCCTCGTTCATGCACTCGATCACGCCGTCGGTGTAGAGCACGAACCGGTCGCCCTTGAAGAGCTGGATCTTCTGCTCCTTGACCGTCTTCTCGAAGACGGGCCCCTTGTCGATGCCCATCGCCAGCCCGTTCGGGTTGACGAGGTGGCACGTGTTCGTCGCCGCGCGCCAGAGCACCATCGGGTTGTGCCCCGCGCTCGTCACGATGACGATGTTCCGGTCGAGCGACATGACCATGTAGTACATCGTGACGAACATGCCGCGCTTGATGTCGTTGTAGAGCACGCGGTTGACGCGGATGAGCGTCTCCGCCGGCGACATCGTCCGGCAGCCCTCGCTCTTCATGAGCGCGCGCGTCTCCGTCATCACGATCGAGCCCGGGATCCCCTTGCCGGAGACGTCGGCGACGACGACGCCGAGATGGTTCTCGTCGATCTCGATGAAGTCGTAGTAGTCGCCGCCGACCTCGCGCGAGGGGCGGTAGTACGCGTTGATGTCGTAGCCGGGCAGCTGCGGCACCTTGCGCGGCAGGAGGTTCGCCTGCAGCTCCTCCGCGATCGCCAGCTCGTGCTCCAGCATCTTCTGCTCGACGTCGTCGAGCTGCTCGGTCTCCGACTTCCGCCTCAGGAGCCCCATCCGGCCGGCGCCCATCCGCTTCTGCGCGCGCATGCGCAGGAGCTGCGTCGAGACGACGGGCAGGGGCGTGTGCGTCGGCGGCTTCGGCGCCGGCCCCGGCATCGCGGTCATCGGGCGCTTGACCGGCTTGTTCGGGCGGTTGTGACGAAACGTGCTCATTCTGTTCTGCGCCGCCCCCGCGCACTCCCCACGTGATGCGCTCCGGGCGATTCTTGCACCGCCCCCCGCCGGTGTCAATCCAAATCGGTCCCGGTATGTTTTCGAAACGTCTCGCGCAGAGCCCGCAGAGATCGCGGAGGAGAAGTCGGATCGCAATTCTCATCAGGTCCTTTCCGTGTCTTCCGTGCATTCCGTGTTCCTCGGAAAATGCACCACGGGGCCCACGGAGAACAGCCACCACGGAGAACACGGAGGGCGCTGAGAGGAGTTGCTCACACTCCGTGTCCCCCGTGTCCTCCGTGGTGTTCTTCCGGAACTCGGTGGTGTCAGGGCTTCGCCTGCGTTTTCATGCGCCGTGGCGAGACCGCGGTCTCAGGCTCTGCCGCGCTGTCGCGCACCGCGAATCTCTGGTACAACAGCAGCATGCCCGAGGACGTGCAGTGGATCGAGGACGCGCCGAGCGGGCTGCAGGCCGTGCTCGTCATCGACATGCTGGTCGCCGGCCGCTCCTTCGGCGGCATCCGCCTCGGCTCGTACGCGCACGAGATGGAGGCCCTCGCCGACGCCAAGAAGCTCGCGCGCGCCATGTCGCTCAAGTGCGCGTTCGCCGGCATCGACGGCGGCGGCGCCAAGACGGTCGTCTGGGGCTGGCGCGACCGCGGCGCGGCCATGCGCGCGCTCGGCCGCCACATCCAGGGGCTCGCGGGGCGCTACCTCGCGGGCGCCGACATGGGCTTCACCGACGACGACGCCGCGGCGGTCAAGGCCGAGACGAAGCATCTCGCCTGCTGCGACGTGTCCGACGCGACGGGACGGTCGGTCGTCGACGCGCTCGACGCCGCCTCGGAGAAGGCGGGCGTCCCCCTGAAGAGCGTCGCGGTCCAGGGCGCCGGCGCCGTCGGCTGGGCGGTCGTCCGGCGGCTGCGCGAACGCGGCATCGCCGTCGTCGTGGGCGAGCCCGACCCGCCGCGCGCCGAGCGCGCGCGGCAGGCCGGGTGCGAGGTCGTCTTCCCGGACGCGATCTACCAGCAGGCGGCCGACGCGTTCTCGCCGTGCGCGCGCGGCGGCGTGCTGAGCGACCGCGCCGCCGTCCGCCTGAAGTGCCGCATCGTCTGCGGCGGGGCGAACAACCCGCTCGTCAACGACGCCGTCGCGAAGGTGCTGCACGACCGCGGCATCCTCTACGTGCCCGATTTCGTCGCCAACGCGGGCGCGCTCATCCAGGGATCCGCCGGCGTCATGGGACACGACCCCGAGCCGCTTCTCGCCGCGCTGCCGGGACGCGTGCGCGAGCTGCTCGACCTGGCGCGCGCGGAGAACAAGCCGCCGCTCGACGTCGCCGTCCGCATCGCGGAGGAGCGCCTGCGCCGTGCGTGATGCTAGAATCGCCGCCATGCTCGTCGTGACCGCGGCAGGGTGCGTATCCCCCCCCGCGCCGACCGACAACGACCGCCTCCGCGGCGCGATGGGGCGCAACGACGACCACAGGCTGCGGATCCAGTACCAGACGCACGCGCCGGGCCGCGGCATCAACGAGCGCGTCGCCGCCATCGAGAAGGAGATCGCCTCGCTCGCGGGGCTCCGGCCGTTCGGGGACACGCGCGATGCGCTCCTCACCGGACTCGTGCCGCGCGCGCTCATCCGGCTGTCGGAGCTGAGGGACGCCGAGTGGACGAAAGAGAACGTCGCGGAAAACTGGCGCAAACTGGAGGCCACATGCGCAGGCTGCCATCAGGCCTTCGAGCGGCGCTGATCGGCGCGGCCATCGCCGCGGCGGGATGCGGGGAGCGCCCGACCGCGCCGTCCGGTCCTCCGATCGACCTCCGCCCGATCACGGCGCAGAAGTCGTGGGACGCGTGCGGCAGGTGCCACCAGGCGGTCTACGACGAGTGGAAGCACACGCTGCACGCCGGCGCGTGGCTCGACCCCGTCTACCGCATGTCGGCCGGCAACCCGCCGAAGATGGAGTGCCGCGCGTGCCACAGCATGGAGCCGATTCTCGCGCGCGAGATCTCCGTCGACTACGGCTACCGCCCGATCTTCCGCGACTACAACCACGACGACGGCGTCGGCTGCGCGGCGTGCCACCTGCGCGCCGACGGCACCGTCGCCGCGCGCCGCACGGTGAAGGACGCCCCGTGCCGGCCCGTGCGCGACGACCGCATCACCACGCCCGAGTACTGCGGCGCCTGCCACAACCCGTCGCACGACGCCTACTTCGAATGGAAGTCGAGCGTGTACGCGAAGAACGGCGTGACGTGCAACGACTGCCACTCGCATCCGGTGCTGCGCGACGGGAAGCGCATCGGCTTCAGCCACTCCTTCCCCGGCGGCAACGATCCCGCGCAGGTGCGGAAGGCCGTGCGCACGCAGACGAAGATCGAGGGGCGCGAGGTCGTGATGACGGTCGAGAATCTCACCGGCCACAAGTTCCCCGGCGAGGTGCCGTCGCGCGTCTTCATCATCGAGATCGTGCCGGTCGACGCGCAGGGCGCCGACATGGAGACGATCGACATCGGCCTCAAGCGCCCGTTCAAGGCGCAGGTCGGGGTCCCGGACACGCGCCTCCTGCCGGACGAGAAGCGCGTGATCCGGCAGAAGCTGCCGGACGGGGCGGCCGCGGTCCGCGTCACATACTGGTGGAAGCCGTCGCCGCTGGTGATGCCCGCCGGCTGGACGGTCCTCGGGCGGTTCGAGGGGAAGCTGCCCTAGCGTGATCTTTGATCTTTCGGCGCCAGATGGTCACGAAGTTGCGCGGCGCCGTACTGAGCGAGCCGACGGAAGGAGGCGAGTCGAAGTGATCACGCGCGAGTTCCTGCGGGAAGTCGAGATCTTCCGCGGCCTGAGCGACGAGCAGGCCGACAAGCTCCTCAAGCTCGCGCGCGAGGAGGTCTTCCGCAAGGGGGACGTCGTCTTCCGCGAGCGCGACCCCGGGACGAAGATCTACATCGTGCTCGCCGGCGTCGTCGAGATCTGCAAGACCGGCCGCGGCGGCGACGCGAAGAGCCTGCGGCTGACGCGGCTGGAGCGCGGCGAGATCTTCGGCGAGCTGCTGCTCTTCGACGACGCCCCGCGGTCCGCCACCGCGCAGGCGGCGGTCTCGCCGGAGACCCGCGTGGCCGCGTGGGAGATCCCGGCGCTCCGCGCGCTCTTCGACCAGGACGCGGCGCTCTCGAACCGCGTCCTGCGCGCGATCGTCGGCAAGCTCTCCCAGCGCCTCCGCGCGACGTCCGATGCGGTGATGACGCTCCTGCGGACGCTGGACTATACGTCGGCGTAGGGCGAATCACGAATTACGAATCACGAATCACGGGACCCGGACCGGAATAGGGCCCGCCCGCGCGACGTTACAGTAACCGAGTGGCCAAGCGCAAGGAGTTCGAGGAGCTTCTGTCGCCGCTGACGGACTCGCTCTACCGGACCGCGCTGCGCATGACCGGACAGGATGCAACCGCGCAGGACCTGGTCCAGGAGACCGCGCTGCGCGCGTACCGGGGATTCGGCCAGTATGCGCAGGGCTCGAACTTCCGCGCGTGGATCTTCCGGATCATGACGAACACGTTGATCAACGACTACCGGCGCCGCGCCCGCGGCCCGCAGACCGCGGACGTCGCGGAGATCGATCCCAGCGACCCGTCCGACGTCGAATACGCCCGCACGGGGGACGTCGAGGCGCTGACGGAGACGCTCGGCGACGACGCGCGCCGGGCGATCGAGCGCCTGCCGGAGGACTTCCGCCTGGTCTTCCTGCTCTCGACGTTCGAGGGCTTCACGTACAGGGAGATCTCGGAGATCGCCGGAATCCCGATCGGGACCGTCATGAGCCGGCTCTTCCGCGCCCGCGCGCTCGTGCGGGCGGAGCTTCTGTCCAGGGTGCGGGGGAAGACGGGATGAACTGCCGCGAAACGAAGCGCTACCTCGAGACGTTCCTCGACGGCGAGCTCGACGCCGAGGCGAACCTCAAGGTCCTGGAGCATCTCAACCGCTGCGGCGAGTGCACCCGCACGTTCGACGCGGAGAAGGCGCTCCGCGCCGCGCTGCGCGACCGCGCCTGCGGCCCGAAGGCGCCGTCCGATCTGTGCGCCCGCGTGGCGGCCGCGATGGACGCCGTCGACCGCGCCGCGCGCCGCCGCTGGCTCGCCCCCGTCCTCTCCGCCGCGGCCGCCGTCGTCGTCACGGCGACGGTGACGACGCTCGTGCTCGCCCGGCCCGCGCGCCCCATGGACGAGGCGAGGCTCGCCGCCTTCGCCGCGACGTGGCACGAGACCAGCCGGCACGGCTCTCCCGGGCCGTCCGAATGCCTCGGGTGCTGCTCGAAGTGCTCGAAGCAGAAGGCGGAGGACTTCTTCGTCGCGAAGACCGGCTCGTCCACCTGCCTTCACGACCTGGACAAGGCGGGCTACGGCTGGCGCTCGGCCGTCCTCGGCGACCTGCGCGGACGGATGATGTGCTGGACCGTGCAGAAGAAGGACGACGCGCTCGTCACCCACGTCGCGCTCAACTCGGACCAGATCGCCAACCGCGTGCCCGGCAACCAGTGGCGCCGCTACGAGGCGGGCGGTCGCGTCGTGCTCATGCACAACGCCGGGACGTTCACGTGAGTGTTCGTCGCCGACAGCGCCCGTGAGGCGGAACTCGTGATGGCCGCGCTATCGCGCTAAGGGCAGTTTCACGTGTCAGGTATCACGTATCACGTCGACGGACGACGACATGAAACGTAATACGTGATACTTGCGACTGCCCCCGGACCCTACGTAATACGTGATACTTGCGACTGCCCCCGGACCCTACGTAATACGTGATACTTGCGACTGCCCCCGGACCCTACTCGTCCTCGTGCGTCCGCGTCGGGCGGTAGTCGTTCTTGTCGTTGATCCGGCGCACGTGGTGGACGTCGAGCATCCGCGCCGGCGTCAGCTTGGAGTTGCCGAGCGCCTCGCCGCAGAGCAGCTCGATGTCGATGTCGCCGTCGAGCAGGAACCGCTTCAGGATGTCGTAGATCTCGTTCGTCGGCTCGATCGCGGTGACCTTGTAGATCTCCGACGAGGCCTTCACCGCCGCGAGCCGCACGCCCTTCTGGCGGCCCTGCTTCTCGGCGTCGTCCGCCCGGTCGTTCAGGACCTTCGAGAGGACCTCGAGCGCCCGCTGGTCGCCGAAGTGGCCGAGCGCGCGGCACGCCGGGATGCGGATGAAGTCCTCGCGCAGGATCTCCGGGCTCACCGTCTTGATCAGCGCGTCCACCGCGTCGCGGTACGGGTAGAGCGTGTTGGTGACGTCGATGCTCGCGAACGCCTCGGCGGCGCTTCTCGCGATCTGGTCGGCGCGGTCCTTGGAGTCCTTCTTCGCCTCGGCCGTGTCGAACAGCTTGTCGAGCAGCCCCTGCATGTCGAGCTTGTGCACCGTGTTGGGGACGAAGCCCTGCGCCGTCTGGTCGTACTGGGTCTTGGCGTCGCTGAGCTCCTTGTCGTCCGCGCACAGGAGGACGCGCGGGATGTTCTTCGTGCGCACGTCGTCGCGCAGCGTGTCGAAGACCGTCTCGATGACGGGCTGGCGGACGTCGGACTCCTTGAAGTAGATCTGATTGGCGACCTTCCGCTGGATGATGATGACGTCCTCGGTCGGGAACTGCTTCGCCTTGATGATGCCCTCGGCGCCGCTGCCGGCGATGACCGGGAAGACGTTCACCGACTGGAGCAGCTTCTTCATCCCGTTGACGTAGTTGCGGTCGGCGTCGTCCTGGATGTCGTAGATCAGGAGCGCCACGCGGATGCCCTGCTCGCCGACGGCGTCGACGAGGTTCGGGACGACGAGCTCCATGCCGAGCTTGCGCTGCTGCGGGTTGATCCGCACCATCGCCTCGGAGGCGGCGTAGCGGACGCGCTTGTCCTCGCTCGTGAGCGCCTCGATGAGCGGGTAGCCGACCGCCGTGCCCGCCGGCTTGGCGCCCTCCGGGGTGCCCGACACGGCGACGGCCGGCAGGTCCTCGGGGCGGCCCATCTCCTTCAGCGTCTGGATGACCGTGGTGCCCACGAGATAGTTGCCGTCCTTGTTGCAGCGCGCGAGCGCCTCGTACAGGAAGGCCTTGCCCGGGATCTTGCCGTTCACGTTGTGGCGGTTGTACCGGTCGGTGAGCTTCTTGAGGTTCTCGAGGTCCCCCTCGCGGATGCCGGGGTCGCCGTTCTTCTGCGCCTGCTCGGCCGCGAAGAGGCCCGCCTCGGCCTCCAGCGCCTGCGCGGTGTGGACGCAGGCCAGGAGGCTCCACGCGCTGGAGCGCGTCGCCCCGTGGACGTACGCGTTGTCGAGCGCGAGGCACTCGTAGAGCGAGTCCTCCGCGAGCTGCTCGTTGTAGGCGAAGCGCGGGACCTCGCGCTCGAGGAGCGTCTGCTTCGTCGCGTCCCAGCGCCAGATGAGCCACGCGCGGTTCCACGCGAGGATCACGCCGGGATGGCTGTAGTAGTACTTCTCCGCAAGCTCGAAGTAGTAGTCGGTCGCCTTCTTCCACTCGTTGGCGCCCTTCTTCGTGATCTTCATGAGCGCCTCGTGGGCGAACTTCTTCACCTCGGGCGGCTGGTTCGCGTCCTCGACGGCGCGCTTGAGCGCCGGCAGCCCGCGCTCGTCCTTCGTGTTGCCCAGGATGGCCGCCGCGTTCTGCTTCATGAGCACGCGGCCGGGCTCGTGGTCCGCCTTGAGCGCCTCGACGAGCGCCAGCGTCGACTCGGTCCCCATCTCGGTCAGGACGAGGATGACGCGGGTGCGCGTCTCGTCGTTCAGCGGATTGGCGAGGTGCGGCACGAGGAAGCGCACGGCCCACGCGCCGAAGTTCTTGAGGTGCCAGTGGGCGTTGCGGTAGACGGCGTGGTCCTTCGACTGAAGGTCCTCGATGTACCGCAGGACCTCCTTCTTGCTCTTGCGGACGATGTCGCCGGGCTTGCCCATCTCGAAGAGGCGGTACCCGACCCCCTTGATGTTCTCGTCCGAGTTGCTCATCATGCCCGCGACGACGTCGTCGCCGACGCGCTTGATGAACGCGTACACGAGGTCGCTCGACGGCTTCTTCTGGAAGGCGGTCTCGAACTTCGAGTACGCCTCCGGGAACTTGCCCTGCTTGTAGAGCTTGATGCCCTCGTCCAGCAGCGCGCGGATCTCGTCGTTGTGCTCGTCCTGCGCGGAGGCGAGCGGCACAAGCAGGAGCGCCAGCGCGGCGGCAAAGAGGGGCGAGCGACGGAGCATCGGAGTCTCCTTTCCCAAGGAAATGGCGGGAGGCAAGGAATCCCAGAACCCTCCCGACAACATCCCGGACGTGCCGGAAAGCCTATTTCTTGCCCGCTTTCCTGTCAAAGGAATTGCCCCACGGCTCGGTGTGGGGCGTGATGAGCACCGTTCGCTCCTGCAACGCACGGTCCCACAGGCTCTCCCGATTGAACCGCCAAGAACGCCAAGGACGCCAAGCAGAGGCCGCCAATCCCGTAGAAACCTGCTTTCCTGAGCATGTTTTCGAAACGTCTCGCGCAGAGCCCGCAGAGATCGCGGAGGAGAAGTTGGATCGCAATTCTCATCAGGTCCTTTCCGTGTCCTCCGTGCATTCCGTGTTTCCTCGGAAAATGCACCACGGGGCACACGGAGAAGAGCCACCACGGAGAACACGGAGAGCACGGAGAGGAGTTGCTCACACTCCGTGTCCCCGTGTCCTCCGTGGTGTTCTTCCGGAACTCGGTGGTGTCAGGGCTTCGCCTGCGTTTTCATGCGCCGTGGCGAGACCGCGGTCTCATGGGGGTTCCGTGGTGAATCCACCGGGGACTCAGTGCAGGAATGCCCTCTACGCGAAGCGTGCAGCTTGCGGTGCCCGCCTTGGTGTGGGGACATCCCGGTCGATCGAGCGGTGGAACGGTCGAACGACCGGACGGAGAACGAGCGCCTACTCCGACGCGCTCGGCGACGCCAGCAGCCGCTCGGCCCGCTTCCGGCCCCGGGCCCCGGCGACGTCGCTCGCCACGAGCCGCAGAGCCGCGTCGTAGTCGGCGACCGCCTGCGCCGCGTGCTCCCGCCAGGGGCGGCCCTGCCGGCGCTCCCAGCGCGCCAGCTCGAGCCGCGCGTCCGCCCGGAGGCGCAGCAGCGCGGCGTCCCGCGGCTCGCGGGCGATCAGCGGCTCCGCAGCCCCGAGCGCCTCCTCGAGCGCGAAGCGCGGATCGGTGGAGCGGGACGCCAGATGGCGCGCGTACGAGATGTCGACCCGCGCCAGCAGGCGGCGCGTCCGCAGCTGCTCCAGAGGTGCCAGTTCGCTCCGCGCCGATTCATACCAGAACCGTTCACCGTTCACCGTTCGCCGTTGGATCGTTGGAACGGTGGAACGGTGGAACGGTCGAACGGGGAACGAGCGCGTCAGCCTTCCGACGCGCTCCCAGGAGCCTGGCGGAAAGATCAAAGATCAAAGATGAAAGATCAGAGGGGTCCGCCACAGGCGCGAATTTTCAGGTGGCGCTGGGGTGCCGATCGAGCAAACCGCGTAGGAGAGGCTGCAACGGCGTCGGAGTCGAGCGAGACAGGAGACGACCGGCGACGGTCGGCCGAGGACGACCTGAAGCCTGATCCTTGATACGTGAAACCGCGCGTCAGCCCCTTTACCCCGACGCGCTCCTGGCGGGTCAGATCGCGAACGTCTCCACTCTCTCCGCCCGCAGCAGGTCGTCGTACGTCTCGCGCCGCGCGATCACACGCGCGTCCTTCGCGGCCACCATCACCTCGCACGGCCGCGGCTGCGTGTTGTAGTTCGACGCCATGCTGTACCCGTACGCGCCCGCCGAGAAGACCGTCAGCAGGTCGCCCCGCTTCACCGCCGGCAGCCGCCGCTCCTTCGCGAAGAAGTCGCTGCTCTCGCAGATCGGCCCCACCACGTCCGTCGCCGACATCGGGCCCGGCCACTGCTCCTCGTCCGGCACCTCGCCGTTGTGCGCGGCGTCGGTCGCCGCCGGCCAGATCCGGTGGTACGCCCCGTACAGCGACGGCCGGATCAGGTCGTTCATCCCCGCGTCGCAGATCACGAACCGCTTCTCGCCCGACTCCTTCACGTAGACCACGCGCGTCAGCAGCACGCCCGCGTTTCCCACGATGAACCGCCCCGGCTCCAGGACGATGCGCACCTTCATCTTGTGCAGCAGCGGCATCACCGCGTCGGCGATGTCCGCCGCGGTCTTCGCGAGCTTCTCCTTGTACCAGATGCCGAACCCGCCCCCGATGTCCAGCCAGTCGATGCGGTGCCCCATGCCGCGCACCTCGGGCAGGAACGCCGCCAGCCGGGTCATCGTCTCGACGAACGGCTCCGTGCGCGTGATCTGCGACCCGATGTGCACATGCAGGCCCGACATCCGCACGTTCTTGAGCTTCAGCGCCCGCGCCAGCACCTTCCGCGCGCGCTCCAGGTCGACGCCGAACTTCGTCTCCTTCTTTCCCGTCGCGATGTACGTGTGCGTCTGCGGATCGACGTCCGGATTCACCCGCAGGGCCGCGCTGGCGACCCGGTTCATCCCCCCGGCGATCCGGTCGAGGTTCTCCATCTCCTCCTCGCTCTCGATGTTGAAGAGGAGGATGTTCTGCACCAGCGCGTCCTTGAGCTCCTCGTCGGTCTTGCCGACGCCGGCGAAGACGATCTTGCGCGGGTCGGCGCCGACCTTGAGGGCGCGGTAGAGCTCGCCGCCCGACACGACGTCGAACCCCGAGCCGAGGCCGCGCATGAGGTTGAGGATCGACAGGTTGGAGTTCGCCTTGATCGAGTAGCACACGATGGGCGTCTCCGTCAGGTCCCCCGCCCGCGCGAACGCCTTCGTCAGCTTGCGGTAGTGCTCCGCGATGGTGCGCGCGGAATAGAGGTAGAGCGGCGTGCCGTGCGCCGCCGCCAGCTCCGCGACGTCGATGTCCTCGCAGTGGAGCCGGCCGCGGACGTAGTTGAAGTAGTCCATGGCTACTTCTTCGGCGGCGGCGGCGCCGGCAGATCGAGCGCGTCGCACATCCCGACGATCGCCCACCCCGTCATCATGACGATCGACACCTGCGGAGAGGTGAGCGACAGCTTGTTCCGCCCCTGCAGGCTCCCGTCCCGGCCGACGAAGGCCGCGTGCGTCCCGTACTGCACGACGAGGCCGTTGTCATGCGCCTTGATCTCGCTGTCCCCTTCCGCCGCCGGCAGGGCGCGCACCTTCCACTGCTGCGCCCCCGTGGCCGCGACCACCGCCCCCACCTCGCCCTTCGCCGTCCAGTACAGCACGCCGTTGTGCAGCACGATGCGCGTCCGCGGCGCCGCCTCGAACTCCCACGCGCGCTGCCCGTCCTTGCGGCCGACCGCGATGACGCCGCCTTTCGCGCCCAGCGTGAACGACGAGTAGACCCGCTCCCTGTCGAGCGAGAGCGCCCCGTACGTCTGGCCGAACCGCAGCGCCCACTGCGCCGCGCCGCTCGAGGCGTCGAACGCCGCGAGCCCCTCGCGCGTCGCCGCGATGAGCCCCCTCGAGTCGCCCGAGGCCGCGATGAACGAGTCCTGCGGCGGCGGCTTCGCCGTCCAGCGGATCTTGCCGTTGGAGGCGTCGAGGTCCCAGATCTCCGTCGCGGAGACCGCCCAGATCGATCCGTCGGGCGCCCTCTGCGGCTCGCCCCCCACCTTGGTCCTCCAGAGCTCCTTGTTGTCGAACGAGCGCGCATGCAGGAAGTCGGCGCGACGGACCACGAGGGAGCTGGAGAGGACGAGCGGCGACTGGTTGATCTCGGTATGCTCCCACCGCCACTCCTCCTTGCCCGACGCCACGCTGTACGCGGCGATGTACGTGCCGCCGGCGACGTAGACGTGGCGTCGTCCCACCGTCGGCGCCTCCCGGATGCCGGCCGTCTCCGTGCGCCACCTCTCCTCCCCTTTGGTCGGGCTGATCCGCGCGACGGCCGTGTCGGCGTACACGATGATGACCTCGCTGCTGGCGATGATCGACCGCGCGCCCGAGAGCGTCCAGAGACGCTTCATCTCGGGAACGGGCTGCTCCTGCACGAGCGACAGCGCGAGGGCGGCGAGCGCGGCGGTCTTCATCCTCACCCTATTGAACACGCTTTGCGCGGGAGATTGAAGACTCTCGTGCGTCGGATAGAATGAAACTCCCATGCGGCGCCTCTGCGTCCTGATCCTGCTCGCGGCCGGCTGCCGGGAGTCCGGCCCCGCGCGCGAGCTGCGTTCCCAGCTGCGGGAGCTCAACGAGGCGAGCCGGGAGATCGAGCGCGAGCTCGCGCCGCTCCAGAAGGAAATGACGGAGGCGCGGCAGAAGAAGGACGAGGCCGCGATCGAGAAGATCCAGGCGAAGGCGGAGCCGATCGTCCGCCGGCTGGAGCCGGTCATCCAGAAGCAGCAGAAGCTCCACCGCGCGATCCTCGACAAGGCGGACGCCGGCCTGAAGGCGTCCCCCGACGACCCGGCGCTGCTCGACGTGCGCTCGCAGGTGCACGAGATGTACGGCCTGCCCGGCGACGCCCAGGGCGGCCAGCCGCCGCCGCCGCCGCTGGAGACCCTGCTCGCGGACACCGAGCGCCTCGTCCGGCTGCGGCCGGGCGACCGCACGTTCTCCGTGCGCCACGCGGCCGCCCTGAGGCGCAACGGGCGCTACGCGGAGGCGCGCCGGCAGCTCGCCCCCGTCCTGCAGGCGGAGCCCGCGCACACCCGCGCGCTCGTCGAGGACGGCTTCGCGGCCTACTGCCTCGACGAGTACGAGACGGCCGTCGCGCGGATCGAGGCGGCGAAGGACTGTCCCGAGTTCCTCCGGCGCGAGGCCGAGAACACCCTCACCGCCGCCCGCGAGCACGTCGGCTTCTGGAAGCAGGAGCAGGCGCTCCGCAAGCGCGACGAGGCGGCGCAGCTCCCGCAGGTGCGGCTGGTCACCTCGAAAGGCGACCTCGTCCTGGAGCTCTTCGAGGACGACGCGCCGAACACCGTCGCCAACTTCGTCTCGCTCGTCGACGCGAAGCTCTACGACGGCACGAAGTTCCACCGCATCATCCAGAACTTCATGGCCCAGGGCGGCGACGCCGGCGGCGGCCGGCCGGGGTACACGATCAAGGACGAGATGCCGGAGGGAAAGTACCGCCGCCACTTCCGGGGCTCGCTCGCGATGGCGCTCAGCGGCCCGGACACGGGCGCGAGCCAGTTCTACGTCGCGCACCGGCCCACCGAGCACCTCGACGGGAAGCACACCGTGTTCGGACGGCTGCTCAGCGGCCTCGACGTGCTCGACAAGCTCGCGACGGGCGACGAGCTGAAGGAGGCGACGGTGCTGCGCCGCCGCGACCACCCGTACAAACCCCTGATCGAGAAATGACATGATCGCGATCCTTCTGTGCCTGGCGCTCCAGGACGACCTCTCCGCCAAGGGCCGCAGGGCGGTCGACGATCTCCAGGCGGTCTTCGAGGTGGAGTCGCAGATCGCCGCATCGGTCGAGGACCTGCGGGCCACGGCGGCGGCGCTCGACCGGCTGCGCGCGGCGCCCGACCGCGCGGAGCAGGCGCGGCTCGAGAGGGAGTGGGGACGCTTCGAGCGGCGGCTTCAGGCGGAGCGGCTCGAACGGCAGCTGAAGGCGGGCAAGCTCATCGCCATCCTCGAGGCGGGGCTCAAGGAGGCGCCGGACGACCGGGGGCTGCTCGAGGCGCGCGTCCAGCTGGCGGAGCATTCCCCCTTTCCGGCCGAGTGGGCGCGCGCCCTGATGGACGTCGACGCGCTTCTCAAGATGCGGCCCGGCCACCGGCCGTACCTGATCCTGCGGGGCGCGTTCCTGCGCCTGCACGGGAAGCTCAAGGAGGCCGCGGAGCATCTCGCCGAGGTGCTGAAGGCCGAGCCCGACAACGTGCGGGCGCACGCGTACGCAGGCCTCATCGCTTTCGACGCCGGCGACCCGGAGCGGGCTCGCGCGCACCTCGCGCCGGCGTGGAAGCGGCGCGCGGAGCTGCGGCCGGTGCTCGCCGCGCGGCTGACGTTCACGCAGACGGAGGACGAGATTCGCGAGAAGGAGCGCGCGGCGAAGGACCTGCCGCGGGTCGAGTTCGAGACGCCGCGCGGGAAGATCGTGGTCGAGCTCTTCGAGAACGAGGCCCCGAACACGGTCGCGAACTTCATCGAGCTGGCGGAGAAGCGGTTCTTCGACGGGACGAAGTTCCACCGCGTCGAGCCGAATTTCGTCGCGCAGGGCGGCGACCCGAACAGCCGCGACGAGGATCCGGACAACGACGGGCAGGGCGGGCCGGGCTACAAGTTCGCGGACGAGATCGGCAGCCGCGCCCGCCGCCACTTCCGCGGGTCGCTCTCGATGGCGAACTCCGGACCGCACACGAACGGCAGCCAGTTCTTCATCACGCACCGGGTGACGGAGCAGCTGGACGGCCGCCACACGGTCTTCGGGCGCGTGGTCGAGGGGATGGACGTCGTCGACGGGCTGCGGCTGAACGACGCGCTGACGGCCGTGCGCGTCCTGCGCAAGCGGGATCACCCGTACCGCGTGAAGCGGTAACCGTTCGACCGTTCAGCCGTTCTACCGTCAACCGCTCGCCTGCCCTCCGAAGCCCCTCCAAACTACACGGTTGGGCTCTGACGGCGAAGGAGCGGATCGCTCCACTCGCGCGCATCGCGGACGGCGAAGCGTCTCACGCCGCCGGGGCGGAGCGGTAGAACGGTCGAACGGCTGAACGGTCGAACGGTTCACTCGCGCCGCGGCACCAGCACGATCCGCGTCAGCGAGCAGCCGTGCCCGTCCTCGAGCTCGATCACCAGCGCGAGCCGCCCGCCGTGCGGGCACTCCTTGATCTCGGCGTCGATGGCGGAGAGCTTCGCCTCGCGCGTCCCCTTGAGGGCCCGCTTCTCCCCCTCCTTCGCCTCTCCCTTCGCGCCGAGATCGAGCCGCCGGATCTCCAGCGCGTCCCCCCGCTCGCTTTTCGTCAGCACCGCCAGGCGGACGCAGTCGGTCAGCTTGCGCGCCCCCTCGGGCGCGGACGCCTCCGCCTCGTACTCGATCGCGTTGTGCCGCTCGCCGGACCACGTGCGCGACTTCGACCTCGCCACCGCAACCGCAAGCTTCGGCCCGGCGCACCCCTTGCGCGCCTCCTTCACGATCGACACCGTCTCGCCGTCCTTGAGCGACTTCACGTCGAGCTTGCGGATGTCCTCGACCGACAGCTCACGGTCGCCCAGGATGACCTTCGGCTCGCCCCCCAGGACGAGCGCGAACAGACCCGCCCACACGCACTTCATGCCGCACCTCCGAACGCACCGACCATTCGACGGCCCGCGCGCGCGGACCATGCGGGCGCTTCGCATTTGCGCCGCCGCGCCTTATAATCACGTCAGCCGATGAGCCCCCACGCCCCCAAGACGCCGGACACGCCGGTCGCGATCAAGTGCCGCTGCGGGAACAAGATCGTCCTCGAGCCCCGCTGGATCGGCAAGCCGTCCGGCTGCGGCGCCTGCGGCGCGGACTTCGTCGTCAGCATGCTCGTCGACCCGAAGACCCGGCGGTTCGTCCCGCACCTCCAGTTCACGCCCACCTACCTCGCGGACAAGGTCAAGAAGACCGAGGACGGGGCGTGGGTCAACGTCACCTGCGAGTGCGGCAAGAAGATCGGCCTCGACCACCGCTTCGCCGGCAGGAACATGAAGTGCTCCAACTGCGGGCGCGACTTCATCGTCCGGATGATGCCGCGCGCCCGCAAGCAGGGCGAGACCGCGGTCCTCCAGGTCACCAGGGAGCCGACCGGCCCGCCTCCGCGCCCGGCGCTGTCGCTCACCGCGCCCGAACGCGCCCCCTCGATCGTCGAGCTCGCGCGCTCCGCGCCGCCGCCCAAGAAGGGCGGCCCCTCGCCCCCCGACGAGATGCACCTCCTCTGCACGTGCGGCGAGGAGCTCAACGTGCCCGGGAGCTTCTACAACAAGAACATGTACTGCGCCGGATGCGGCGTCCTCATGCACCTCCGGCTGGAATTCGACGCGGCGCGCGGCAAGTACGAGCTGCTGGCGCGCGTCCTCGACCAGCCCAAGGAGAAGTTGTGATCCCCCCCCACGTCGTGCGCGTCCTCGCCAGCGCCCGCATCCCGTCGAGCTACGGGCCCGACGTCGACTACGAGCTCGTCCACGCCGTCGTGAGCTCGGGCGCCGACCACACGGTCACGCACGAGTCGGTCCTCATCCGCCTCGTCGTCGGCAACACCGCGCAGAACAACCGCGCCGCCGAAGTGCTCGTGCAGGACCTGCCCGCCGTGCAGGCCCAGTGGGTGCGCTTCGTCCAGGACGTGCTCTGGCGGCGCGCGCAGGGGGGCGACACGGAGGCCCGCGCGGAGCTCGACAAGATGGCGGCCCTGCTGCGGCCGCCCGCCCCCTCGACCCCGCCCCCGGCGTCCCCGGCCATCTCCGCCTCCGGCGGCCGCTATGGAAGGACCGACCCGACCGCGCCCGACATCCCGATCTTCAAGGAGAAGAAAAAGGGGCAGGCGCCTCCGCCGGAGGCGCCCATCATCCCGGGCGTCACTGCCGCCGGTCTCGGGCAGCGCAAGTACTTCGGCAAGATCATCGACGCGCCCGGGCCCGAGGAGCCCGCTCCGGAGCGCGAAACGAAGGCGCGCACCCCGGACAAGTACCAGGTCATCGCGTTCAGCCTCTCCTCTCCGCCCACGGCCGACGGCCTCATGAAGACCATCCAGTCCCTGACCGACCACCTCATCGTCGTCGCCCCCATGTCGCACGCGGAGCGCGTGGAGGACTTCATCAAGGGGATGAAGGGCGGCACCGTGAAGGGACGGCCGACGGAGTTCAACCCGATCGTCATCCGCCGCACGGCGGGCGAGCCTGTCACCAACAAGAAGCTCCGCGCGGAAGTCGCCGGAGGCATCGCACGCATGCTCGGCGACACCGGCGCGGTGCTCTGGATCATGCCGGAGTACCGCTAGCAGGCTGTTGAAAAAGGGGCAGCCTGCTGGTCGCACGTTTCACGTATCACGCTTCATGTCGTCGCCCGTTCTCCGTCGTCTGTCGTCGCCCCGTCTCAGGTGGACGGCCGACGATCGACGACATGGAACGTGCGACT
>Ga0187892_10006096_pt1 | contig 18250 bp, 13 predicted proteins | sample MA1701073metaG_FD_139345 | JGI IMG/M metagenome (GOLD analysis project Ga0187892, IMG submission 139345) | Bio-ooze microbial communities from a basaltic lava cave in the Kipuka Kanohina Cave System on the Island of Hawaii, USA - MA170107-3 metaG ... | reverse complement strand
GGTGACGTCGGTCCAGTCGAACGTCGGGGTGCTGTCGGCCGTGCAGGCGCCGTTCGCGGGCGCGAGGTTGGTCGGCGCGGCGGGCGGCGTGATGTCGACCGTGAACGTGCCGGTGGCGGACCAGGCGCCGATGTTTCCGACGCCGTCGGTCGCCTGGACGCGCCACTGCCAGGTGCCGGCGGCGAGCGCCGGGACGGGCGTGTAGGTGGAGGGGATGATGCCGCTCACATTGATCGCGTTGCCAACCCAGTCGGCCGGGCTGGCGTCGACCTGGATCTGGTAGGTGACGCCGCAGGGGTCGATGACGTCGCTCCAGTCGAAGGTCGGCGTGGTGTCGTTCGTGCAGACGCCGCCGGTGGGGGACACGAGCGTCGGCGCGCCGGGCGGCGTGAGGTCGACGGTGAAGCTCCAGGTGGTGCTCCACGCGCCGATGTTGCCGGCGACGTCGATGGCGCGGACGTGCCAGAACCACGTGCCGCTCGCCAGCGCGGCGGTGGTGACGGAGGTGGCGGCGGTCGTGCCGCTCTGGGTGATCGGGGCGGTGAACGCCGGGCTGTCGTCGACCTGCCACTCGTAGTTGGCGATGCCGGAGCCGGGGGCGGGGTCGGTGACCGCGCCCCACGTCAGCGTAGGCGTGGTGTCGACGGTGCAGCTCGTGTCGGGCGGAGAGGTGAGCGCGGGCGCGGGCGGTGCGACGGAGTCGAGCGGGAGGGTGAAAACGGCGGACCATGCGCCGAGGTTTCCGGCGCCGTCGATGGCGCGGACGCGCCACTGGTACGTGCCGTCGGCGAGCACGCCCGAGGTGTAGGTCGACGGGACGATGCCGGAGACGTCGACGGCGTTGCCGATCCAGTCGGCGGGGCTGAGGTCGACCTGGATCTGGTAGGTGACGCCGCAGATGTCGGTGACGTCGGACCAGTCGAAGGTCGGCGTGTTGTCGGTAGTCCAAACGCCGCTGGGGGGCGCGAGGAGGGTCGGCGTCGGCGGCGGAATGCCGTCGAGCGTAAAGGAGAGGGTTGCGCTGTAGGCGCTCATGTTGAGGACGTTGTCGACGGCGCGGACGTGCCAGTAGTACGTCACCCCCGGGGTGGCGGGCCCCCACACGACGGAGGTTGCGGTCGTGGTGCCGCTGGCTGTGAGAGGGACGAAGGTCGGGCTCGTCGAGACCTGCCATTCGTAGTAGTTCAGTCCGGAGCCGCCGGTGTCGACCACCGCCGTCCATGTGAGCGTGGGCGACGCGGTGCAGATGGTGCCGGTGGGCGCCGTCGCGGTCGGGACGGGGGGCGCGATGTAGTCGAGGCTGAAACGCTGCGCCTGCAGCGTGAACGGTCCGGGGGCCGGGCCGTTCAGCCACGTCACGAGCACGACGTTCGTGCTGTTCGGCGGGGACACCGCGGGCCACCGTTCCATAGCGGCGGCGGAGCTGATCTGGTAGCCGCTGCCGCCGAGGATGGCGCCGGTCGAGGAGATGCGATTCCCGTAAATGTCGACCGCGCCCGACACGCTGTCGTCCCAGACGACGAACCACTCGCTCGTGATGGTGGAGAAGGTAGTCTTGGCGAACCGCTGGTTGGCGGTGTCGATCTCGACGAAGATGGTGCCGGCCGGGAAGCCGCCGGTGCTGTTCACGCGGCGGGCATAGATGTCCCAGTCGGTGGCGGAGAACTCGAAGTACCAGGTGGCGAGCCACTCGGTGCCTCCGGCGGCGCAGTCGGGATACCGGTTGGCGCCGCCGTTCTCATCGATGATGAAGATCGCCGTCGTGGTACCGGTCGTCGTGCCGATGCGGCCGGCGATGTTGAAGGCCGGTGTGGTCTTCTCCCACACGCAGAGAAACGTGCCGTTTGCGGCGTTGTAGGCGACCGCGGGACGCCAGGCCCAGTCGACCTCGAAGTCGAAGTTGAAAGTGGCGCCCAGCACCTGCGTGACGGTGCACGAGCGGGCGTTGACGTCGACGTCGGGTCCGGCGGAACTGAAGACGTGGTCCCACACGATCAGCCACGAAGCGGTGCCCCACGCGACATCGGGCCGCGCCTCCTGGTCGGCGCTGTTGATGACGAGGAAGGCGGCGGCCAGGAGCGCTCCCGCGCCGCTCACGCGCCGGGCGTTGATGAGGTTGTCGGTGAACACATTGGGCGCGTTGTTGACGGGGTCGTGACGCCACGCGACGAGGTACTGGTTGTTGGCGGCGTCGCTCCAGGCGACGGCCGCCTCGGCGCCCTGCTGGACGCTGAACTCGATCAGGATGACCGCGCCCGTGAGCGCGCCCGCCGACGTGACGCGCTGGCCGAGCACGTCGAAGTCGAACGTGCTGGCGCCGAACGCCTCGTTCCAGACGACGAGCCATTCGTTGGCGGAGGAGTTGTACGCGACGTCGCTGGGCCGCAGGTAGTTGTTCGTGGAGGTGGCGTCGATGTTGAAGACGCCGCCGACGAGCGGATCGACGGTGATCGGCAGGGACGCCGTGGCGACCCAGTCCGCCGGCACGGTCATCGTGTAGCCCCCGCCGTCGTACGTGAGGTCGAGCTCGAGTCTCCGGCCGGCCGCGTCGTAGACGAGGGCGTTGGAGATGGTGAACGTCCGGGCCCCGCCGCGCGTGAAGGCGAGCGAGCGCGCCGAGGCGCCCGCCGCGGGCGGCGTTTCCGGGGTCTGCACGCCGACGCGGACCGTCAGCGCGCCCCTCCGCACGGGCAGCGAGGAGATGACGAAGAGCTGCTCGATCGCCTCGGCGCCCAGGACGTACCGCTCCTGCACGCCGCCGCGGTCGTAGATGAGCGTGCGCTGCTCCGCGTCGACCGTGGGCGTGCACGCAGCTCCGCGCGCGAGCACGTCGGCGCCGCACGTCACGGCGTCGAGGTTCAGCGACAGTCGGGGCACCTCCTCGTTTGGGAGGTAGATGGGGTGGGCGAAGTCGACGCCGGTGGGCGCGAACGTCGCCGCGTACGCGGAGCTGTTGTATCCGAAGACGTCTCCCTTCTGCTTGATCTGGGCCTGCCGGACCTGCGTGAGCTCGTCGACGGCTTTGCGCAGCTCGGGGCGCTCGCGGAGCTCGCGCGGCTCCTTGGGGGCCACCCAGGTCGGATCGATGGGCGGCGGTGCGGTCGCCGGACGCCCCTTGTGTTCGGCGATGGCGCGGAGCATCTCGGGGGTGACTTCCTCCTCGTCGGGGAAGACCGGAGGGTCGTCCGCAGTCAGTACTTCGAGTGGAGCCAGGCCCGGTTTGGCGGACGCAGCCGCCGTTTCCGGCGTGCGGGCGCGCTGGCCGGGGCGCGCGAGCATCAGCCCTGCCGCGACCAGCGCGAGCAGAAGTGCAGACAGAACGAGAGATCGAGTTTTCATGGCCGCTCCACCAGTTCCGTGGTCACCTTGGGGATGCACCCCGACCCAGCCCCCATCTCTCACGATTGTATAGCGGATTGGGGGCGGGAATCAGGGGAATTTCAACTGATGCTGAACCAGACCAGAATTCCGGCGAGCGCCAGGAAGAGGGCGCCCGAGGCGAACTTGAGCCCGGCGACGTGCCGCCGCGCCCATCCGGCGAGCCGCTGGTGGGACAGCCCGAGCGCGGCCGCCAGCGTGACGACGACGAGCGGTACGATGAACGCGAGATTGTAGGCCACCAGGCCGGTCCAGGCGCGGCCCGCCCATTCCGGCCGGCGCGTCATGACGACCAGCGTCGGCAGATAGATCTGCCCGGTGCAGGCGGTCTCGAACAGCGTGACGAGCACGCCCGCCACGAAGCCGCCGACGAGGAGTCCGCGCCCGCGGAGCCGCGACCGGATGACGTCGTGGATGCTCCGCTTCGCCGCCGCGGGCAGCTGCAGTATCACGTCCTCCGACCGGCCGCTGCGCCCGTAGCGCACGCCGTCGATGAGGCTGACGACGCCGAGCGCGGCGGTCGCCGCCGCCACCACGAGCGCGAAGCCGAGCGACGCGGTCTCGAACGCGCGCAGGCTCCGCAGGGCCGCGAGCGCGCCGAGGCCGAGCAGGAAATACGTGATGAACGTCGCGGCGGCGTACGCGGCGCCGACGGTGAGGAGCGGACGGCGCTCGCGGTGCGTCACGCTGAGGAACGAGATGAGGAAGACGATGGTCGCGAACGCGCACGGGTTGATGCCGTCGACGAGCCCGGCGAGGATGACGACGCCGAGCCCGATGGCCGCCGCCTGTTCGTGGACGAGCGCGGGGTTGACCGACGGTTCGTGGCCGGTCGCGCGATCGGACCGCGACTCGGCCTCGATCGCCTCGTCGAGATGGTTGAGCGCGTCGTCGTCGACGAGCACGCGCCGGCCGACGAACGCGGCGGAGGCGGGCGGGCGGATGCCCGCGCGGCGGCACTCGGCGAGGAAGATGGAGAGCGTGTCGAAGTCGGAGAGGTCGAACGTCTTGACGAGCCCGGTGTGCGACCGGCGCTTGAGCTCGGCGGCGAGCGCCGCGCACTTGGGGCACGCGGGCCAGTAATAGTAGCGGACGGAGACGGGATAGCGGTCGAGGGGGAGCGCGGGCGGCTGGGGCGGCGGAGGCGCGCCGGCGCCCAGGTAGACCAGGATCTCGCCCTTGCCATGGTAGGAGCGCTCCCGCACCTGCAGCAGGTATTGGTCGGAGGTGCGGACGACGTACGTCCGCCCCTTCGCGGAGGCGACCTGGACGAGCGCGCCGAGCACTTCGTGCCGGTCCGGCGCGTCGGGCGGATACCAGAGGATGAGGTCGGGCTGCGTGCCCGCGGGCGGAGGCGAGCCGCTCCAGACGTTGAAGCGGACGGGGATGACGAGCGTCTTCTGGTCGTCGATCACGAGCTGGAAGGCCTTGTCGTGGAGGCCGATGAGTCCGCTCGTGATGAGGCGGCCCTTGAGCACGACCGGCTTGTCGGGAGACAGGTCGTACGACGAGAGCTCCACCTTCAGGCATGCGCAGTTGACGAGGGCGGCGGTGACTTTCGCGGAGACGCGCGAGACGATCTGGAACTCCGCGCGGAACTCCTCGTTCATGAGGACGTCGCCGAGATCCCAGCGGGCGGGGCTGGCCTCCTGGACGGCGAACAGCAAGACGAGGAGCATCCGCGGATTATAACGACGCTCTACTCCTCGTCGGCAGGGAAGCCGCGCCAGAGCGGGCGGTGAAACGCGCTTGTTCGGACTTGCAGCGACGCTGTTCGGATTTGGAACGGGGTGATCCGGAGTGGGAATCACCTGGTATCGCCGAGGGAACCACCAGAACCGGATTGGCAATCACCATAATCGAAGTGGGAACCACCATATCCGCGCGGGGAATGACCTCAACCGCATTTAACACGAGCTGGCACGGAGTGTAAACGAGCTTGCACCGGATTGGCAATCACCTCGCACGGAGTGGGAGCGGGCTTGCACGGATTGACATCACGCGCGAACAGACCGGGAACAGCCGCGACGGGACTGTACCTGCGTCGAACGACGCCGAGCACATGCACGCACCGCCGGGAACGGGAGCCTACCTGCGCGGACCCTTGGGCGGCTCCCAGGAGCCGATGGCAAGCATGAGCACGGAGACACAGAGACACGGAGCGGGACCGCAACCGAACCGATTGAACGGGGAGGAAGCGGAGGAAGCGGAGCGGACCACTCTGTCTCCTCTGCGGCCGTCAGCTCGAAGCGACAGCAGAGGACGCAGAGGAAGCAGAGAGGACCCCGTGGGCAGGACAGTTGGGTTCCTAACGCTCGAAATCGTCGCGGGACGCGCAGATTCTCGCCGGCAAGAATCCTACGAACCGCCAAGCTCGCCCAGAGCGCCAAGTGAGGTCACGGCCCGACCCATTGGCGTCCCTGGCGTCCTTGGCGGTTCAGTTCGGGATCCGCTGTTCGGTTGCAGACAGTTGGGATTTGGGAGTTGGGATTTGCGCCTCAGGCGCTCTGGGTCTCCGTGGTTACTTCTTCACCCGGACGCGGATGTCGTCGACGAAGAACGACGCCTCGCGGTTCACGTCGATGGCCGTGAACGCGACCGCGCGAACGTCCGTGAGATCGAGCTTCTTGTTCGCGCCGGCTCCGGCGCCGGCGATGAAGACCATCTCGGAGAACTTGACCTCGTGCTCCTTCCACTTCGCTCCGAACTCGGCCTGCGCGAAGAACACCTCGTACTCCCCGGGCCCGCGGCTCTCGAAGACGCCGACCGACATCTTGAGGGCGGCCGGATTCTCCGCGCGCGCGCCGAAGACGAGGGCGAACGCGCCGTCCGGCATCTTCGGGCCGATGGCGATCGCGATCGCCATCTTGTCCTTCACCGGCTTCGGGAGCCAGACGCGCGCGCAATGCTCCCCCTCGAACGCCTCCCCGGCCTGCTTGATCTTCGGCTTCTGCGGATGGTCGCCGCCGGGAATCCACAGCGCGGGGCGCTCGAAGTCGAGGAACGGCGTCAGCAGGCCGACTTCGTCGAGAAGCGCCGCGATCTCGCGCTCGTGCTGCCGCACGTACTGCGTGTCGCCGAACGACCGGGCGAGCCTGTCGAGCGCGGCGCGCGCCTCGCGGTGCTTGCGCTCCTTGTGGAGGCGGAGGGCGTCCTTGTGGACCGCCTCGGCGTCCTGCTCGCGGCGGCGCGCGAGCGCGTCGTCGCACTTGCGGCGCGCCTCGGCGATCTCGGCCTGGCGCGTCCGGACGAAGTCGGTGTCCGCGGCGTCCGTGACCAGGTCGTGGAGCACGTCGAGCGCCTCCTCGTACTTCTTCGCCTCGATGTGCTGGAGCGCCGCGTCGAAGAGCGACTTCGCGGCCTCGGCGTGCGCCTGACGCACGCACGCGATCATCGTGTCGACGTCGGCGGCGCTGTCGCGGTACGTGCGCGTGCCGCGGTACCTCTCGACCATCTGCCGCAGCCTGGGTGCGGCGCGATCCCAGGCGTGGGCCGCGGCGAGGGCGCGCAGTTCGCCGAGGAGGGCGGCCGCCTCGAGCTCCTGCTGGGTCTCGCGCGACGTCTCGTGGAGCCAGGAGGCGCGGGCCGCGACGGTCTTCGTCTCGCGCATCTCGTCGGTGAGGCGGCCGAGCAGGTCGCGCAGCTCGTGCCAGAGGCCCTTCGCGCGGGCGCCCTCGATCGACTCCAGGAGCGCGGCCGCCTCGAGCTCGCGGGCGCAGGCCGCCTGCAGGTCGGCGAACGCGGCGCGCTGCTTCGAGCGCTCGATGAGCGTCGAGGCCTCCTTCCAGCGGCCCGCGGCGATCTCCGCCTCGATCCGCGAGCGCTCCTCCTTCGCGGCGCGTCCGGCGTCGGCGATCTCGACGTCGCACGCGGCGAGCCGGCGGGCGAGCTTCCCGGCGTTCGCGCGGGCGTGCTCCGTTCCGGCGAACGACGCGCCGAACGCCTCGTAGGAGGCCTTCGCGTCGGCCCACTCGCGGCGGTCGTAGTGGCCGTCGGCCTTGGCGAAGGCGCGCTGCGCGCCGGCCTCGCGCGCCGGATCGACGACGGGGGCGGGCGGCGGCGGGGGAGGGGGATCGGGGCGGCGGGACGCGAGGAGGATGCCGGCGACGACGAGGACGGCGGCCATGGCCGCGGCGGCGGCGACCTGCGTGCGCCGTGCGGCGGGCGCGCGCTCGCCGAGGAGGCCGCGGAGGGAGGCGAGGAGCGCGGCGCAGTCGGCGGGCCGGTTCTCGCGCTTCTTGGCCATGAGGCGCATGACGAGGGCCGCGAAGCCGGGCGACAGCTTCGGGACGAGGGCGCGCGGGTCGGGCACCGCCTCGTCGAGGTGCTTCTGCAGGATCGCGACCGGGGTTGCCCCGTCGTACGTCCAGCGGCCGGTGACGAGCGTGTAGAGCGTGGCGCCGAGCGCGTAGAAGTCGGCGCGGATGTCGAGCTTCTCGCCGCGGATCTGCTCCGGCGCCATGAAGGCGGGCGTGCCCATGAGGGACTGCGTGACGAACGGGTTGGCGTCCGGGGCGATCACGCCGGTGCGCGGGGGGCCCTTGGCGAGGCCGAAGTCGCAGAGCTTCACGACGCCGTCGTCCGTCAGCATGATGTTCTCGGGCTTGATGTCGCGGTGGAGCATGCGGCGCGACTCGAGCGCCTGCAGCGCCTCGGCGACGGCGGCCGCGGCGAGGAGCGCCTGCCGCTCGCCGAGCGGGCCGTGCTTCTCGACGGCGTCCTTGAGCGTGCGTCCCTTGACGTACTCCATCACGAAGTACACGTGCCCGCCGACGGTGCCCGCGTCGTACGCCGCCACGAGGTGCTTGTGGTTGAACTGCGCGGCGGTCTGCGCCTCGGCGATGAAGCGCGCGACGAATTCCTCGTCCGCCGCGAGCTCGTCGGAGAGGAACTTGACGGCGACGAGGCGGTTCATCTTGATCTGTCGCGCCTGGTAGACGGCGCCCATGCCCCCCTTGCCGATGGGGCCGAGCAGCTCGTAGCCGGGGATGGCGACGTGCGGGACGCGGAGGTGGTCGATCACGGCGCGCAGCTTCTCGTCGGGGAGGCCGAGGATCTCCTGGAGGCTTCGCGCCTGGCCGGCGCGGACGCACTCGGCCTGCAGGCGGAGGGCCTCCTCGATGCGCTCGGGGGTGGTGAAGCCGAGCTTGACCGCGGCGGCGCCGAAGGGGTGCATACCCGTGGAGTATTCTACGACCTGCGATCCCGTCGGGTTGATGGGTTGACGCGCTCCTGGGCTCATGGTTCGACTCGCCGAGCGGCTCGCTCGCCATCGAGCCGCCCGCAAGGAAGCTACTCTCTGCGGGCGACTCAAGTTTCACCTTGACGTCTCGGGGCGGGGTCCTTAAAGTGTGCGGCCTATGGCGAAGGGCACGCGCAAGCAGAAGAACAAGTGGGATTGCGGCCACAAGGCGTTCGGCAAGTACTGCCACTTCTGCAAGGACATCGCGGCGGGCCGGGTGCAGAAGCGCAAGGTCGTCGCGACCGCGGACGGCGGCGAGGCGGCCCTGACCGCGACGGGCGAGCCGATCAAGCCGAAGACGTGGAAGAAGGCCAAGTGCCCGTTCTGCGGCGGCTCGCGCGTGAAGAAGAACGAGATGAACGTCTTCTCGGACGTGAACGCGAAGGAGTACTCCTGCACGAGCTACGAGTGCGGCAAGCAGTTCAACTCGGAGCAGGTGAAGGAGTACGAAGAGGTCGAGGTCCGGGAGCGCAAGAAGGTCGGCGGCGACCCGCGGCGGCTGACGGACTGATTCGAGTCGTCGGTTGTCACGCCCCCTTGTTCTTCGCGTTCTTGAGCATCTCGACGAACGCGTCGCGCCAGTCGGAGACCGTGCCGCGCGGGCCCCAGAACTTGAAGACGTGGTTGCCCTGGGGCGTCTCGACGATGGCGGCGAGCATGCGCGCGTCCTTCAGCGGATCGCTGCCCATGTCGGACGCGTACTCGCCGACGATGTCGAGCACGGTCACGTCGAGCGATCCCGTCTTGAACTGGTCGACGCCGGGGTTGCCTTGGACGTTCTGGAACTGCGCCTTCCAGCGGTCGATGTTCGCCTCGACCGACCCGCCCATCGTGCCGAAGTAGACGCACGTCGCGCTCTTCCCGGTCTTGTCCTTGTCGGGCACCGCCCACTGCGCCTTGCGCATGTTGTTGGCCGGGGCCTCGGACGTCCACTCGGCCGGCGTTGCGAAGTCGAGCCCGAGCTTGCCCGGCGGCGGCGCGGACGTGGCCGGCGGCGGGGGAGGCGGGGGCGGCGGCTCGGGCGGCGGGGCGTCGGTGTTTTGCGAGCAGGCCGCCAGGAGCAGGAGGAGCGGCGCGAACAGTCTCTTCATGCCCCCATGCTATTCTTTTCGCACCCCTTCCGGTAGCATCTCGTCGTGAGCGACAAGCCCACGGGGCGGCGTGCTTCGGGCGCGCGCCGCCCGCAGACAGGGGCGCACCCGCGGCCGACCGGACGGATGCCCGCGGCCGCGCCGGACAGCAGCAAGACGCTGATGATGGCGGGACTCGGCGGCGGCGCGCTCCTGCTCGTCGTCGTCCTCTTCTTCGTGTTCAACGGCGGCGACGAGAAGAAGCCCGTGGCCAGGCGGGGCGACGCGGCGCCGGCCGCCGCGGCCGAGAAGCCGAAGGCCGTGGACGTCTCCGCGCTCGAGGAGGAGGGGAAGCGCAAGTGCGGCGAGGCGGAGAAGATCTGCGACGCGAAGGCGCCCCAGTTCAAGTCGGCGCCGCCCGACCAGAAGGAAAAGCTGCGCGCCGAGCTGGAGTCGGCGCTCAAGATGCTCACCGAGGGGCTCGCGGCGTACAAGAAGGCGGCCGAGCTGAGCGGGAAGAAGTACGACGTTGCCGTCTACGAGCGGACGCGCAAGGCGGCGCTCAAGGTGTGGTCGGCGGACGTCGAGAAGGAGGCGCTCGCGAGCTGCGAGGATGGGTGGAAGACGATCCAGGGGCTCGAGTCGCTGATGAGCGCGGAGACGCAGGGGCTGAGCGACGACCAGCGGAAGCAGCTCCAGTCGGGGCTCGAGAAGGCGAAGAAGCAGATCGAGCACGGGATGGGGCTCTGCAGCCGCTGCCAGGATCTGACGGGCGAAGGGTTTGACGTGACGAAGTACGGGAACGCGTACAAGGCGGCGAAGATGAAGCTGCTGGAGCTGAAATAGTGAGGATGCTCGCGGCGCTGCTGGCGGCCGGGTGCGCGAGTCCCGCCGCGGAGCCGCGTCCGGTCGGTCCGCCGGCCGATCCGCACGCGAAGCGGAAGACGGAAGCGGTGCGGTTCGCTCTGACGAAGGAGCTCGGCGCGTACCGGTCGCACTGCGGCGCATACCCGTCGACGGAGCAGGGGCTCGCGGCGCTTTTCGCGAAGCCCGCCGGCGCGCCGGCGTCGTGGAAGGGGCCGTACCTCGAGGGCCGGCCGCCCGTGCGCGACGCATGGGGGCGCGACTTCGCGTACCGCTCGGACGGGCGGACGTACACGCTCGCCTCCGCGGGGGAGGACGGGCGATTCGGGACGGACGACGACATCGGAGGGACGCCATGAAAGAGCTGCTGCTCGCCGCGGTGCTCCTGCAGGATCCCCCGCCGCAGCCGCCGCCGCTGCCGGGGCCGGAGGAGAAGCCTCCCGCGCCGGCCGACCCGGCGAAGGAGCTGAAGGACGTGTGGATGAAGGTGATCGAGCTCTGCAAGGCGGACAAGAAGGACGAAGTGCAGAAGACGATCGCGGCGATGGAGCTCTCGCGGACCGAGATGGCGGCGATCTTCGGCGAGGAGAAGACGGCCAAGGTGTACGGCGCGTACCAGAAGAACTGGAAGGAGCGGGTGCTGGCGGACGCGGCGGCCGACCTCGTGGCGCGATGCAAGAAGAGCGCGTGGTACGACGTCGACGTCTGGTGCCTGAACGACACGGAGGAGAAGCAGCTGACGGCCGACGACCGCGGCGTGCTCGAGTCGCTCGCGACGAAGGACGTCAAGGTCTACAACGTGCGCCTGAAGCAGATGGAGAAGAAGGACGGGCTGGTGCTGCGGTGCTTCGTGAAGAGCGGCGAGGTGCAGTGGAAGATGGGGCTGAAGATCGGGAAGAACCTCGCGGAGAAGTGAGACGCGTGGAGAGGCCCCACGCGTCTCATCCGCCATAGCCTTCCCAGCGATCCGGTCTTCGAACGACGGCGAAGGCGGACAGGCCGGGCCCTACGAGATCGTGATCGACTCGATCTTGTCGCCGGCCTGGATCGAGTCGACGACGTTCTGCCCCTCGATCACCTGCCCGAAGACGGTGTGGATGCCGTCGAGCCAGTCGGTCGCCTTGTGGGTGATGTAGAACTGCGAGCCGTTCGAGCAGCGGCCCGACGCGAGCTTGCCGGTCTTCGGGTCGTGCTTGCAGGTGCCCGCGTGCGCCATGGCGAGCGAGCCCTTCTTGTGCTTGAGGGTCGGGACGATCTCGCAGTCGATCTTGTAGCCCGCGTCGCCGGTGCCCCAGCGCCCCTTCATCTTCTCGTCCTTCGAGAGCGGGTCGCCGGTCTGCACCATGAAGTCCGGAATGACGCGGTGGAAGCGCACGCCCGCGTACGTGTCGCCCGCCAGCTTGATGAAGTTGGCGACGATCTTCGGGCAATGCTCGTCGAAGAGCTGCAGCTTGATGGCGCCGCGGCTGGTGGTGAGGGTGGCGGTTTTCATTGGTGGGCCTCAGATGTCGGATTTCAGATGTCGGATTTCAGCATACGAACGCGGAGCGCGGTGCGCATCTGAAATCTGAGATCCGAAATCCGAAATCTAGTTGTCGATGATCCGGATGATCGTCCTGGGCGGCTCGCGGAACTTGATGCCCTTGTACTTGAGCTCGCCGCCGCCGTTGCGCTGCCCCTCGGCGTAGTCCTGCGGCCCCTTCGTCTTCGGCGCGTTCGGGTCGGCGCCCCACGACCAGTCGGGGTTCGGGTGCTTGATGGTGGCGTTGAACTCCTTGCGGCCGACCACGATCTGCCAGCAGTGCTTGCCCTCCGAGCCCGGCGGGCCGGGGCGGTTCGAGCCGCCGATGTGGTTGCTCTCGTCGCACAGCTTCTGCGGGTTCGGCGCGGAGCGCATCACGCAGTCGCACTGCGGGTTCTGGTAGTACTCGTCGGGCAGCCCGAAGATGCCGTGCCCCATCTCGTGGGCGAGCACGCTCACGCCGCTCTTGCCGGCGCAGTGCACGACCCAGCCCGGCGTGCCGGAGCCGATGCAGTAGGCGAGGACGCCCTGCCCCTGCTCGTTGCCGGTGCCCCGCCAGCCCATCTTCCCCTTCTCGATGATGATCTTCCCGTCCGACGTGTTGTCCTCGATCTCGCAGTCGGCGATGTAGAACTGCCCCTCGGTCATCTCGAAGTAGTACTGGGAGATGTCCTGGATCTTCTTCGCCCACGCGTCGAAGAACTTCCTGTCCGCCTGGTCCTCGATCGCCACCGTCAGGTGCCACGCGCGCCCGTTCTTCTCGTACTCCGCGGCGAGCTGTTTGAACTTGAACTCGATCGAGTTCTGGATGCGCGTGATCGCCCCCTTCGCGCCGGAGTGCTTCTCGTTGATGGCGACGGCCGACTCGTACTCCTTCATCGCCTCCTCGTCGAGGCCGACCGTCTCGCACCACTTGCCGAGGCCGAAGTGCGTGTCGGCGTTCGCGGCGTCGCCGGCCGCCTTCTTCTTGAGGTCGTACGCGATGCCGTACTCGGCCGCCGCCTGGTCGTAGAGGCCGAGGTCCTTCTCGCACCACTTGCCGATCTTGAGGTGCTGCTCGACCTCGTCCTTGACCTTGCCCTCCTCGAGCCAGAGCTTGAGCTGCTCGGTCCGGAACTTGTACGCCTTCTTGTAGTGGTCGTCGCACTTCTCCGGCAGGAAGTGGGTCTTGCACCACTTGCCGATCGACTGCTGGGACTCCCAGGTGTCCTTGACGTACTTGAGCTTCTGCTCGGTGTACTCCTTGAGGTACTCGGCGCGCTTCTCCCAGCGCGTCTTGCCGGGGAAGATCGCCTTGTTGAGGTAGCCGCCGCCGTGCGACTTGATGTCCTCGCTCTTGTAGTTGCGGAGGGTGCCCTTCTCGTCGACGGCGACGATGAGGATGAACTTGCTGGTGACGTTCCTGTCGGGGTACTTGACTTCCTTGATCTTGCACTCGACGACGGTGCCGTCGTCGAGGATGATCACGTCGGGCCACGCGGCGGGGGCGAGCAGGAGCAGAGACAATGCCCCCCAGCACAAGAGTCTTCGCATCACCACGCCTCCTCTGACCCCGATCCCGCTCATGTATATGACACCGGCGGGGCGTCGGGAGTTCACTATCTGTCACGCACCTTCCCGGCGCTGCCGGACGGCAACATCCTCGCATGACGGCGACTCTTGGAACGAACCGCCAAGCACGCCAACAGGAACGCCAAGAACCTCTGGCGATTCTCCCTTTGGCGTCCTTGGCGCCCTTGGCGGTTGGTATCAGCGCTTCGTGAAGACGATCGCCAGCAGATCGATGATGAAGAGCACGATGATGATGCCCTCGAGGAGCAGCATGCGGCGGTTGGTGATCTCCGAGTGCGCGAGCGAGTAGAGGCGGTCGAGGCTGGCGAGCTTCTCGCGGACGCCCTCGCGCCAGCGGTCGACGTGGAAGCGGTCGCGGCAGGCGAGGTAGACGCGCGCGAGGTACCAGTCGCCGCTGAACTTGGCGATGTTGGTGACGTCGTCGGACATCTTCGTGAGGTCCATCTGCATCTGCCGCAGCGAGGACAGGGTCTTGTCGGGGAGGGAGACGATGCGGCGGTAGTACCGCTCCAGCTCGTCGTAGGCGCGGTTGAGGTGGCGGTCGAGCGTGCGGTCGATGAACTGGAATTCCTCGAGCTGGAGGTTGGCGAGCTCGAGGACGTAGAGGACGTCGTCGTAGTAGGCGTCGCGGTCGAGGACGAGGGCGGCGTCCCAGTCGATGACGACGGAGTCGTGGACGGTGTAGGAGAGCGTGTGGTCCATGACCTCGTCGACCTGCGCGTCGGAGAGGAGGGCGGCGTCGGTCTCCTCCATGAGGAGGGCGGCGATGTCGCGGCGGCGGGCGCGGACCCACTGGGGGACGTCGGGGGCGCCGTCGGGGTCGGCGACGCAGAAGACGGTGTAGGCCTCGGGGGCGGCGCCGGGCTCGGTCGGACGCAGGAGGGCCGGGCGGATGCTCTGGACGACCTGGGCGCGGATTTCGCCGGCCAGCTTGTCGAGCGTGCGGCCGTCGGAGAGCGTGACGTGGTGGAAGGGGACGAGGTCGGTCGCGGGGCGGTCGAAGGGGATCTCGATCGAGACGGAGACGACGCCGAGGTCGAAGATCTTGACGAAGGGCTTGAGCGTGACGCGGCCGACGTTCGAGTCGGCCTCGCGGGGCGGGAGGGCGATGGTGAGGGGGCGGTAGAGGGGGACGTCCTTGGGGATCGTCTTGCCCATGCGGATCTCGAAGGGGAAGGGCTTGGCGCAGAGGATCTCGCGGATGCGCTCGGTGGCGATCTCGTTGGCGACGTCGAAAGCGTAGAGGTAGACGGCCTGGCCCTTCACGATTCAGATCCCCGATTTCGGATTCAGATCCCGGCGGTCGAATAAGCGACGACCGTCGGGCGTTCGCATTATACTGGGACGACCCCGATGAAGACGCTCGCGTTGCTGCTGGCTTTCCTGGCGCAAGATAACGAAGACCACGCGACGCTTGCGTCGGCGAAGGCGGAGCCGGCGAAGTTCGCGCAGGGGGAGGTGGTGAAGCTGCGGTTCGAGATCGCGGTGGACAAGGACTTCCACATCTATCCAGCGCGCCCGCAGACCGCTACGCTCGAGACCGTCTTCGAACTCCCGCCCGAGGTCTATCCCGCCGGCCCGATCGAGAACCCGCCGACGAAGCGGCACAAGGACGCGCACACGGAGTACGACTACATCGAAGGGACGGCGGTTTTCGTCGTGCCCGTCCGCATCTTCGCGGCGCCGGGGGCCTTTGCCATCAAGGGCCGGGTGAAGGGGCAGGCGTGCGACGCGAAGCAGTGTTTCGACATGGATCTCCCGTTCGAAATCGCGGTGACCGTGCTGGAGAACCCCGGTCCCCGGGTGAAGGCGCTGTCGGTCAAGGTCGAGAAGGCCGAGGCGAAGAACGGCGAAGCGGTCAAGGTGGCGTTCGAGCTCGAGATCCCGGAGAAGTGGCACATCTACCCGGCCGTCAAGCCGATCTTCGGCAAGCCGACGCTCTTCGAGTTCGGTTCGAAGGCCGAAGTGCGGGGGACGATCGAGGAGCCGAAGCCGAAGCGGCACAAGGACAACATCCTCGAATACGACTATCACGAAGGGAAGGCGACGATCACCGTACCGGTGGCGCTGCGGGAAGCCGAGAAGGGGAGCGTCACGGTGCGCGGCGCCATCGCCTACCAGATCTGCGATCCGAACCAGTGCGTGGACAACGCGACGCCGTTCTCGTTCACGCTGAAGTCGCTGGGAGGCGCCGACGTGCCGGCGCAGGCCGGGGGCGCGCAGAAAGACGCGTCGAAGGAGGCGGCGAAGCGGGAGGGGGAGAAGGGGCTCGTCTACCTTCTGCTGCTGGCGATCGGCGGCGGGCTCGTCTCGCTCATCCAGCCGTGCGTCTTCCCGCTGCTCCCGATCACGATCACGTACTTCGTGAAGCAGGGGGAGGGCTCGCGCCCGAGGACGTTCACGCTGGCGATGCTGTACGGGGCCGGCATCGTGGTGTCCTTCACCGGGCTGGGCGCCATCTTCACGGCCGCCCTCGGCGCCGACGGTCCCCGGATCTTCGCCTCGAATCCCTGGGTGAACGTCGGCGTGGGGGTGCTGTTCCTCTACTTCACGTTCTCGCTCTTCGGGCTGTACGAGATCGCCCTGCCGTCGTTCATCACGGGAAGGCTGGCGGGAGGCGGCCCCAAGCAGGGATATGGGGGGGCGTTCCTGCTCGGCCTGCTGTTCTCGATCGTGACGTTCACCTGCACGATTCCCATCGCGGCGACGTTGCTGCTCGTCGCTGCATCGTCGGAGTACCGATGGATCGGGTTCGTCGCGATGTTCGTGTACTCGGTGACGATGGCGCTGCCGTTCCTCTTCATCGGGCTGGCGCCGGGCCTTCTGAAGTCGGTTCCGAAGAGCGGCGGGTGGCTGCACACGGTCAAGGTCACCATGGCGTTCGTCGAACTCGCGCTCGCGCTGTACTACCTGTCCAAGGCCGACGTCGTGTGGGGGCTCGGCATCCTGTCGCGAACGGTGATGATCGCGGTCTGGGTCGCGCTGCTGGCGGTCACGGCGCTCTACCTCCTGGGGACGTTCCGCATGAGGGGGGACGACGAGCAACCCGTGCCCCTGGGGGTCTCCCGGATGCTGTGCGGCGTGACGTTCGGCGTGCTGGCGGTCTTCTTCGCGAGCAGCTTTGCGGGACACTCGCTCGGGCTGCTCGAGGTGATGCTGCCGCCTGCGCCGGCCGGCTCCCAGATCGCGGGCGGTCCGGAGCCGGGTCAGCAGATGTTCGAAACGCTGGAACCGGCCCTGGCTGAAGCGAAGCAGACCGGGAAGCCGGTCTTCATCGAGTTCACGGGCGCAAGCTGAGGGAACTGCCAGGTGATGAAGCGCACAGTGCTGCGCGAAGGGCCGGTGCGGAGCCTTCTCAGGCAGTTCGTATTCGCGGAGCTGTATACGGACCGGCAGACGGTCGCCGCCGATGAACAGAACCGCCGTCTTCAGAAGGAGCGCTTCGGGTCCATCGCGCTGCCGCTCTACGTCACGGTCGGCCCGGATGGCGCGGAGCGCTCCCGGCTGGAGGGGCAGGTGCCCGCGGAGACGTTCATCGAGTTCCTGAAGAAGGGACTCGACGGGAAGACCGGCTCGAAGTAGCGCCCACAATATTCAACATCCCCGCGCGTTCTCCGTATTACCAGCAAGGACACGACACTCACGGAGGACACCATGCGCACGGCGGTTCTGGCGGCGTTCTTCGCCGCGATCACGGCCCCTGCGGCGTACGCCCAGGAGGACATGGAGCGGCAGATGGCCGAGCTGAAGCGGTGGCACGAGAACGAGCGGCGCGCGGCCGAGCAGGAGCATCGCGCCCGCATGGAGAAGCTCGATCGCGCCTTCGAGGAGAAGGCGGGCGCCCTCAAGCGCGGGTTCGCCGAGAAGCGCGAGAAGCCGAATCCGAAGGAAGGCCCGCGCGAAGGGCACAAGGAAGGCATGCGCCCCGGCGGAGACGGCATCGAGCGCATGATCCACGAGCTCGCCCAGGCGGTCCGACGCCTCGAAGGCCAGCTCGAAGAGATGCGCGGCGAGATGAACCGCATGCGCCGCGGCGGCGGCGAGGAGCGCGAGCGCGACATGGAGCGCCCCCGCGAGCCGCGCCGGGGCGAGCCGCCCGCGCCCCCCCGCCCGCCCCGCAGGCCGGGCGAGGAGCGCGAGGAGCGCGAGGAGCGCGACTTCCGCTTCGAGTTCCGCGAGATGCCCGAGCGCCTCCGCGAGTTCGGCGACGACTTCCGCAAGATGTTCCGCGAGAAGGGCTTCGACTGGGAGCGCTTCAGCGACCGCGTGCCGAAGGAGTTCCGCGAGTGGGGGCCGGACAAGTTCCACGAGTTCTTCAAGGGCCGGCAGGAGTGGTTCCCCAAGGAGTTCGACCGCGAGCGCTGGTTCAAGGAGTTCCACGGCTGGATGGAGAAGCAGCACCCGAAGAAGGACCAGCCGGACAAGAGGAAGAAGAAGATGGAAGAGGACGACCAGGACAACGAACGCACGCGCGAGTTCATCTAGCCTGGCCTATTCACGCGCCGTGAGAACGAAAAGAGCGGAATGGCCCGCGGTTTGCTCCAAACAGGCTGTCAGACACGTTTGGAGAGACCATCATGAGCCAGTCCGCTGCGACAAAGT
>Ga0187892_10006092_pt1 | contig 18256 bp, 12 predicted proteins | sample MA1701073metaG_FD_139345 | JGI IMG/M metagenome (GOLD analysis project Ga0187892, IMG submission 139345) | Bio-ooze microbial communities from a basaltic lava cave in the Kipuka Kanohina Cave System on the Island of Hawaii, USA - MA170107-3 metaG ... | reverse complement strand
TGGGTGAACTGACCCCGATGCAACTCGATCTGGATTTCAGCGACTGAAGCCGTGCGATTCATGAACATGCGATTTCTCTGAACAAAATCAAAACTCAAGCGACGAATTTCCTAACACCCTCTATTCGGGCTTACCAAGGCCTGATTCCAACCGGATTACTCGCGCGGGACGATTTCCACCCACACCTTGCGCGTACGCGGGCCGTCGAATTCGCAGAGGAAGATGCCCTGCCAGGTGCCGAACTGAAGTTTGCCCTGCGCGACGAACACACGGACGCTGCTGCCCATCATGCTCGCTTTGATGTGGGCGGCGGAGTTGCCCTCGCCGTGCCGGTAGTCGCGGCTTTCCCAGGGAACGATCTTGTCGAGCGCGGCCATCATGTCGTGGACGACATCGGGGTCGGCGTTCTCGTTGATCGTGATTCCGGCCGTGGTGTGGGGGACGTAAACGTGACAGAGCCCTTGCTGAATTCGCGAAGCCGTGACGATTCGTTGGACCTCGGCGGTGATCTCGACGAATTGGCTGCGCTGCGCCGTTCGCACAGAGAACTCGTTCATGGCCGGAGGATATCCGAACGCGCGCTGGGGGCAAGAGCCGCCGGCGGAGCGTTGTTCGCATCGCACAGTTCCTTGCCCGGCTCGGGGGCTGCAACCGCGCAATGAATTGCGCGACTACGAACCGGGGCCGATCACCCAGTTCAGCGGTCCCATCAAGCCGGACGGCATCTGTGCGCCGTCGTACTCGTTGGCCATGGAGTTGGTGACGCGTACCTCCAAACGATGGCGTCCCGGTCGCACGCGCCCCAGTCGGAACCGATAAGGGGCCCAGAGACATGCGCCCCTGCTCTTGCCGTCCAACAGGAATTCCGCAATGTCACAAGAGAGCGCTGGACAAATCTTAACTTTTTTGTTGAAGCGGGCGCCGAGTCTGGACGAAAGAAGGAATGAACGCAAGAGCGCGGCGTGGAACTGCGCGCAGCCTGAAGAAAACCGAATTGAATCATGAGAACCACCATCGCAACCGTTGTTTCGTTTGGCCTGATCGCCTCGTTGTGTTCGACCGAGCCGGCTTCGGCGCATCCGGCGCAAGAATTCCGCGCGAAGGGGCAGCCGGTCACACCGGCGCCCGACGGCACGATCTTCTGCGAGGCGGAAGAGTTCCGCGTCGAGAAGGCCGGCTGGCAGGCGCTGCCCTGGGGCGCGAATTACTACGCCGCGACGTTCGCGAACACGTTCCTGAGCCGCAAGGCGTTCCTCGGCGCGCCCGCAGAATGCGAGGAGACCGTCGCCACGATCCACGTCGATGTGAAGGAGGCCGGCAAATATCTGGTGCTGGTCCGCTACGAGGCGGCGTACCGGTTCGAGACGCAGTTCCAGGTGCGCGTCGAGCAAGGCGGCGCGGTCAAGCTCGATCGCCTCTACGGCGCGCGCGACAACGTGAAGGTCTGGGCGTTCAACGAAAGGTTGAAGAAGGAAGTGGGCTGGGATTGGGGCGCGGTCGAAAACGTCGTCTGGGAAGGACACGACGCCACCGTGGAGCTACAACCCGGCGCGGCCAGGATTTCGCTCGTCGCCGGCAAGCAACCCGGCCCGCCCGCCAGGCGCAACGTGGACCTCGTCATGCTCACCCGCGACGAGGCGCAAGTGAAAGAGCGCATCGAGAAGGAATCGTATCTTCCGCTCGACGGCTGGCTCACGCAGGCCGGCGACGTGTGGATCAAGGTCCACAACACCGGCAACGCCAAGGTCACGTTCAAGACCGACAAGGTCCAGGAACATTCGCCGTACTGGATCCACATCCGCAACTGGAAACCGATCGAGGTCGCAATCGAACCCGGCCAGAGCAGCGAGTGGCTGGATATCGGCAGTTTGTGGGACGCGCTCAGCGACGCGCAAGCGGAAATCAAAGCAACCGGCCCGTGCAAGTTCGAGTTCGGTGTGAAGAATGCCGGCGGAAAGATCGAGTCCGTTCGCACGCTCGAAGGCACCGAGGCGACGCTGATCGCCGCTGCCGACACGCGCTACACGCGGAGCATCCGCACGCAGGCCGAGGGCGTGAAGGAGTTGTTGGCGCACCTCGACAAGGTCCCGAAACGCGGCAAGACACCGTCGCAGACGTTGATCTACGCGTACTCCTCGATCCCGGAATTCCCGGCGCTGTTCGGGTTCACCGAGCGCATCACCGGCGAGAACAAGACCTACGTGGATTGGCGCGGACAGAACGCGGCGCAGTTGGAGGAGACGTGCAAGAAACTCACCGAGGAGCAACGGAAAGCCATCCGCGTCGTCAGCCTCGGCGACGAGATCGGGTTGCCCGCGCCCGACGCGAACGCGGCCAAGGACGGCTTCGCCGCGTTCCTGAAAGCGAACGGCATCGACCCCGGCAAGTTCACCTACAGCATCGACGCCGCGCTCAAGCAGAGCAACCCCGGCGCGTACTATTGGTCGAAGCGCTACCTGTATCACTACGGCATCCAGGAACTGAAGAAACTGACCGACACGCTGCGCAAGCATCTCCCCAACGCGCAGATCGGCGCGAACTATTCGCCGCATCACGGTGGGGCGACGCATTCGTACCTCGGCCAGGTGTTTCAGTGGGTCACCTGCTTCCGCGAGGACGGCATGACGCTGCCGTGGTCGGAGGATTACATCTGGCAATTGCCGGTCGGCACGCCGCAGATGAACGGCATCAACCTCGATCTGTTCCGCGCCGGCAATCGCGGCAAGCCCGACCGCGAAATTCTCTATTACGTCATGCCGCACTATCCCGGCAACACGCCCGCGATGTGGCGGCGGCTGTTCTACAACGCGCTCGCCCACGGCATGACCATCGTGAACCTGTTCGAGTTTCATCCCGTGTGGATGGCCTACACCGAAAACCACGTCACCAGCCACGAAATGTTCGGCACGGTCCTGAAGACCTTCCGCGAACTCGGCCTCTACGAGGACATCGTGCAATCGGGCCACGTGCGTCCCGCTGAGGTCGGCCTGTGGTTCAGCGAGACCGGCGACATCTGGGGCGACAACGAAGGCTCCTTCGCCGCCGCCAAGCGCGCGTTGTACATCACCATCCGCAACCAGCACCGTCCGCTCGACTTCGTCGTCGAACAGGACGCGCTGGACGGGACGCTGAACCAGTACAAGGTGCTTTATCTCACCGACCAACACGTCAGCCAGGCGGCGTCGAAGAAAATCGCGGAGTGGGTGAACGACGGCGGCACGCTCTTCGCGACCGCGGGTGCGGGCATGTTCGACGAATACAACCAACCGAACCAGGCCTTGCGCGAGTTGATGGGAGTGAACCAGACCGCGCTCGATCAGCCCGCTGACTCGAAGGTGGCGTTCATCAAACAGGACCTGCCGTTTGCGAAGGCGATTGGCGAGGTGAATTGGACGCAGTTCAGTTTCCCGGTGTTTGGAGTGATCAGCCGGGTACAAGCGGTCAGCGGGGCTGTCCAGGGAACGTTCAAAGATGGTTCCCCTGCGATCGTCGTCCGTAAACGCGGCAAGGGCGAGGTGACCTACTGTGCGTTCCTGCCCGGGCTGACCTACTTCCAGTCTGCCATCCCCCTGCGACCCGTCGATCGCGGCTCGACCGACGACGCGATGGCCCACTTGTTGCCGGCGAAATTCAATCTGGGCGCCGGTGTATTGGTGCGTTCCGTTGCCAGCGACACGTCGCGGCCGGTCGTAGTGGATCACGAAACGGTCGAGACCACCGTGATCGAGTCCAAGAAAGGCACGCTGATCCCGATCATCAACTGGAGCGGCAAGCCAATTCAAGACTTGCGCGTCGAAGTGCAAGTCGCCACACCGACCAGGAACGTCAGCCTCGCGAGCGGCGCCAAAATCCAGACAAAGAAAGATGGCAAGTCGATGGTTTGCACCTTCGACCTCGACGTGGCCGACGCGATCGTGTTGCGTTGACGCGCGATGGAACCACTTTGACTGTCACACAGGCGTTCGCCATCGGGCGTGAAACCCTGGGTAATGCCGGTTCTCAACAGAAGATCGCCAAGAATTCTTGCTCCGTCATTGCCTTCGCGTCCTTCTGTTGATTTCCCTCTCCCCTCTTTGTCCCACATTATCTAGCGATGGGAGGCAGTCTTGACCCCGAGCCCGATTCGCAAAGTCCTTTCTACTTTCCGCCGACATCGCGTGCGCGCGCTGCTCATGGCGTCAGGCGTCGCGGTCGGCTATTACGCCACCAGTGTGAGCCTGTCGGAATCGGACGAGGGCCGTCTCGAACAGATCATTCGCGGCCACTGGTCGGCTATCGAGAACGGAACCCACTATCGGCGCGACGTGCCCCTGGGCGAGGACGCCTGTCGGACGGCGGATCGGCAGGGAGCCGCCGTCTTGGCCACGCTGCGCAACCTGACCAACGGCCTGTACGAACTGGAGCGGAGCGAGGCCATACGAAGGTCGACACGCTGAAATCCTGGTGTCAGCAGCAGCTCTTTTCCTCTGCGTGGGCGCGGCTGCGTCGGTAAGGCGACCGATTGCCGGCGGCGGAAGAAAGGTTGGGCAAACAGTCCCGGTCGAGCCTGTGTGGGATTCGGGACGAGAGAGATCTCGACACCGCGCGCACGAGAGCGACACGGCACGCCGGTCTGCGCGAGATTCGGCTCCCGCCGCTTACAGCGGCTGCGCGGCCCCTTCTTCCAAACCAGATGAGTCAGCCGCGTAGCGGTCGGAAGATCCTGCGAGAATTCGCTTGGCGAAGCCCGGATGATCTGGTAGGCAGGTATCCTCTCGGTCTGGGTACGGGGATGTCAGTTTCGCAAGAGTCCGGACTGTTTCGCATCGTGTCGAGGATTTGTCTCCGACTCGACTGCCGTCGCTGGCGCCTCGTACCTGCACCGCGTTGGCATGCACGCACCACCACTGTTCACTTCGCCCGAAAGGAAACCATCCAATGAATGCAACCTGTCACGGACATCGATATCTGTTCACCGCGGCGCCACTGATGTTCGTTTTGATTTGCGCTTCGCACGCCGCCACGTTCACTGTCACCACCAATGCCGCCAGCGGTGCCGGCTCGTTGCTGGAGGCAATCCAGTTGGCCAATGGGAATCAGGGCGACTTCACCGGCTCGCACATTAGTTTCAACATCCCGGGTCCCGGCCCGCACGTGATCACCCCGGCGCCGCCCGGACTCCCCAGGATCAATGGCAGCATCTTCTTCACCACCATCGGCGGCGGCGGCAACATCATCCTGAATGGCAGTGCCGCCGGGGCGAATGCCAGCGGGTTGGATGTGGGAACGTTTGTGACCGCAGCGGGACTCATTATTACCGGCTTCAGTGGGCCCGGCATTCTCGTGGACACGAACCAGACCGGCAGTTACATCAGCGGTTGCGTCATTGCCAGCAACGGCGGCGCCGGCATTGACATGAAAGGCAACGTCAACCAGATCGTCGGCAATACGATCGCCAGCAATGGCGGCGGCGGCATCGTGGTCCGGGGCGCGTTCATCCGCAACTCGATCTCCCAAAACGAGATTTTCGACAACGTCGGACTGGGAATTGACTTGCTCACGACCGGCGGTCTGACCGGCACCGACATCAACGATCCTTGCGACGGCGATAACGGTGGCAACCATCTGCAAAACCACCCCATCTTGACCAGCGCTACCAGCGACGGCACCAACACGACAATCACCGGCACGATCAACAGCATCTCCAACCGAGTCTATATCGTCGAATTCTTCGCCAACAGCGCCTGCGACCCCAGCGGATCGGGGGAGGGCGAAATGTACATCGGCACCAGCAACATCGCCACGAGCGCGTCCTCCTGCACAGCCCCGTTCACTGTCGTCTTGCCGACGCCGACCGCCAATGGCATGTTCATCACCGCCACTGCGACGGAAGGAACTGACCACGACACCTCGGAATTTTCCCCGTGCGTGACGCTTGTCAGCACGGTCGGCCAGCCGCCCGTCGCCAGCAACGACGTTTTCTCCACCAATCAAGACACGCAGCTCAACGTCCCCGCGCCCGGCGTGCTCGCCAACGACACCGATCCCGACGGCGATCCGTTGACGGCTGTGCAAGTCGGCTTGGCCATGCACGGCACCGGCACGATCAACGCCGATGGCTCGCTGACTTATACGCCGGCCGCGGGCTTCGCCGGTCTGGATTTGCTGACCTACCACGCCAACGACGGCAACAACGACAGCGCCGACGCCGCCGTGGTCATCAGCGTCGGCGCCGATACGCCCGCCGGCAGCCCCAGCATAGTCCAATTGGATGCCAGCCCTGTCGGGACGATCGACATCACGTTTGCCGGCGCCACCGTGCCCGGCAGCACCAGCATCGTGCCGATTGATCCCAGCCAGGCCGGCACGTTGCCCGGCAATTTCACACTCTATAACAACATCGTCTTCGACATCACGACCACGGCGACCGTGACTCCGCCGATTGACGTTTGCTTCAATCTTCCGTCCGTGACCGACCCGAATGTGTGGGCGATGCTGCAGGTAATGCACAACGAGGGCGGCACGCTGACGAATCGCACGACGTTCTCGGATTTCGTGCTCAAACAGATTTGCGGCCGAGTCCCATCGCTCAGCCCATTCGCCATCGCGCTCTTCGAGCCGCCGCAAGTAGGTTGTGCGCTCAGCCCCGCCGCGGACACCAACCAGGTCGGCACCGCCCACAGTGTCGTATCGACGGTCACGACCAATGACACCCCAGCCCCGGGCGTGACGGTCCACTTCGAGGTCGTCTCCGGCCCGAATGCCGGTGCGACGGGAAGCAGCGCCACCGCTGGCGGCGGCCAGGCCACATTCATGTACACCAGCAACGGCACGCCCGGCACCGACACGATCATGGCCACCGGCATCGTCAGCGGCGTCAGCTTCTCGTGCAGCGCGACGAAGGCGTGGGTCGTCGGTCCTTGCGCGGACCTGAGCGGCACGTGGGGCAAGGTCAAATCGAAGTGCAAGGTGAAGAACGACGTGGAGACCTGCAACCTCAGCGGCAGCCTGGCCGTTCCCAACGCTGGCGACGCGGGTGCCGGGGAATCCGTGGTGCGCTATTTCCTGTCCGACGACAACGTCTTGGACGGTGGCGACACGCAGATTGGCGAAGGGCTGGTCAAGGCGCTCACGGTGGGCAAGAGCGGGAAGGGGAAACTGAAAGCGACGCTGATCGACAACAGCCCGGTGGGTCGCTTCCTTCTGGCCGTGATCGACGCGGGCGGTGCGGTTGCCGAATGCGACGAGAACAACAATGTCGCCGCATTCGGGCCGATCGCCCCGCCTTGAGCGAGGCATCGCCGCTTGCATCCCGCTCGCGCACGGGATAAAAGACCCGCGTGAAAGAATCGTGGGTGAACTATCTCCAGTTGGGCATCGTCCATTTCATCGCCTACCCGCAGTGTCTCAAGGGCGAGGGGCCGATCTTCGAGACGCTGGAGCGGATCGTCCATGACGACTTCTTCGACGCGGTCGAGGTAGGCTGGATCAAGGACGACGCCGCGCGGGCAAAAGTGCGCGACCTGCTGGCCAGCTCGCACATGGCGACGGTCTATTGCGCTCATCCGCGGTTGCTCGTCAACCAGCTCGACCTGAATTCGCTCGACCCTGCGGAGCGTCGCAAGGCCGTGGACGAAATGAAGCGCGCGGTGGACGAAGCGAAATTTCTCGGCTGCGCAAACCTCGCGTTTCTTTCCGGCAAGAGGCCCGATCCGTCCCGGATCGAGGACTACAAGAGAGCGTTCGTCGAGTCGTGCTGGGAGATTTGCGAGTATGCGGCGCCGATGCTGCTGCACCTGGAGACGTTCGATACCGACGTGGACAAGCGCTGCCTGGTCGGCCAGTCGGACCTTGCGCGCGAGGTCGCACTGAAAGTGCGGCGGCGTTGCGCGAACTTCGGGTTGTTGCTCGATCTTTCGCACATCCCCATCCAACACGAGAAACCAAGCGTCGCGGTGGGGACCGTCGGTGAACTGCTGACTGCAGCGCACGTGGGCAACGCGTACCTGGGCGACAAGAGCAACCCGGCATACGGCGACAATCATCCTCGCTTCGGCTACCCGGGCGGCTGCAACGACGTGGATGAACTGACCGACTTTCTCGCGCAGTTGTTCAAGACGGGGTATCTCGCCCCGGGCAAGCGACCGGTGGTTTCGTTCGAGGTGAAGCCGATGCCCGGTGAGAGCAGCGAAGCGATCATCGCCAGCTCGAAGCGGACCTGGAAGGAAGCCTGGGCGCGACTGTGAAGAAGTCGAGTGTCGAGAGTTGAGAGTCGAGAGTAATCAAATCACCAATCGAAGCCAGGAGGAAACATGTTCCGTTTCGAGAAGCTGGATGTTTGGCACAAGGCGATTGAATTTGCTGATCTTGTTTATAGCCTGACTAACAAGTTTCCGTCAGAGGAGCGCTTCGGGCTTACCACCCAGATGAGGCGTGCCGCCGTCTCAGTCCCGTCCAACATCGCGGAAGGCAGTTCCAGAATCTTCGATAGGGATTTTGCGCACTTTATCGAGATTGGTTATGGTTCAGTGATGGAGGTCGTGTCACAAGCGTTCATCAGCCGTCGGCAAGGATTTCTTTCCCAAGAGAGCTTTCAGCAATTGTACGCTGCCGCCGAGGAGATCGCGCGTATGATGAGCGGTCTGCGAGGCGCCTTGTTGAAAGAATAGCGGCATGCTCTCGACTCTCGACTCTCGACTCTCGACTCAGCGATTTCTCTCGGCCGAGCCGGTCGTGCGGCTCGTCAACTCGTTCGCGCGCCCCTTCGACAACGCCGTCGCGACCGCCCGCACGTGTTACTCCGGCAAGGGCGTGGTGACCGTCGAACAGGTCGGCGCCGACGCGGAACCCGATGCCGCGAAAAAGGCCGAAAAGCTGGCGCGGAGGGACGAGCTGGCGGAAAGCCTGTATCAGGCCGGGCACCACACGGTTTTTCAGCACGCGCATTTCCAGTTCGCGCTGTCGAACATCTCCCGGCAATTCGCGTGGACGTTCCTGCACTCGCATCCGTTTTACAACTCAGAGCAGGTCAGCCAGCGCTACGTCGAGGTCAAGCCCGACATGTACGTCGTGCCGGCGCTCGAAGGCGAGGCGCGGGAGATTTACACGCGGACGTTGCAAAGGCAATACGAGGCCTACCATCGCCTGACCGAGTTGCTCGGCCCGATCGTGTGCCGGGAATACTACGCGCGGTTCCGCGCGCGGGCGAACCAGCGGGAGAAGTGGGACAAGGAGGCGAAGAAGAAGGCGTTGGAGATCGCCCGGTACGTGCTGCCCATCGCGACGTTCACCTACATGTATCACACGGTCAGCGGGGTCACGCTGCTGCGCTACTGGCGGTTGTGCGAGACGTTCGACGCGCCGAGCGAGCAACGGCTCGTGGTGGGAAAGATGGTCGAAGAACTTCTTCGCGTTGCCCCCGAATACGAGACGATCCTCCACGAACCGATCCCGTTGGAGGAGACGCCGGAGTTCGCGTACTACCATCCCGAAAGAGCCGTGACTCCCCAATTGGATCTCGGAATTGCCCGGGCCGGCGGCGCAACTCCCGCTGCCGGCACGTCGGAGTTCCGCCGGGAATTCGACGCGGGCCTCGAAGGGCGCGTGTCCAAACTCATCGATTGGAAACAGCGGAACGAACTGGTGTTCGCCGACTCGGTCCGCGAAGTCCTCGGCGTCACGCGCAGCCAACTCGGCGACGATGAGGCGATCGAGCTGGCGCTGAATCCGTCGCGCAACCCGCTGCTCGGCGACGAGCTGAACCTTACGACGCTGAGCAAGCTTTCCCGGGCGATGGTCCATCCCAACTACACCTTCCGCAAGAAACTCAGCCACACGGCCGATTCGCAGGACCAGCGCCACCGGATGACGCCGGCATCGCGTCCCTGTTTGAACGCCTACCTCACCACCGAGCCGGACTATATTCTGCCGGATATCGTGCGCATGGACAGCGTCGTGGAGAAGGCATACGCCGAGGCGATGGAGGCGAGTTGGCAGGCGATCAACGACCTGCGATGGCGTGGCGTCCCGGACGAGTTCGCGGCGTACCTGCTCCCGAACGCCGTCGCGATCCGGTTCACCGAGAGCGCGGACCTGATGTCGTTGCACCACAAGCATGCGATGCGGCTTTGCTACAACGCCCAGGAAGAAATCTGGCGCGCGAGCAAGGACGAAGCGGAGCAAGTTCGCGAGGTCAACCCGCGCATCGGAAAATGGTTGCTCCCGCCGTGCGGCCACCGGGCGGTTGCTGGCTCCACCCCGATCTGTCCCGAAGGCGTCCGCTTTTGCGGCATCACGGTCTGGAAGCTCGATCTCTCGCAATACGAACGGGTGATTTGAAGTAGGTCAGCCATTCCTGGCTGACCCGTTCGCCGCTCGCCAACCCAAAGGGCTCTCCGATTCCGCCACATCGCCCTCTTTGGTCAGCCAGGAATGGCCGACCTGCTTCGTTGCGTCATAACGTGAGCACCGAGGCATTTCCTCTGTCAAATTCGTTGAAGAAAGGGAACTCGAACGAGTCCAAACGCATCGAATGAATGCGGTGGCACAATGAATGCTAAAATTCACATCCAAGAACCCATGAAGCGGAAACGAACAGTTCAGGTTTTCGATGTGGAGGAGTGGCCCATCTGCGAGTATTGCGGAATGCCGATCGAGCCCAACGAGGCCGACTGGCATCGCCATCAAGAACAGTGGATGCTCCGCCAGCGCCAGGATTCCGAGTCCGCCGAGAAATCGGGGGATTTCGTTCCTCGCGTCTATCTGACTGCCGAGGTCCTCGAACCTCCCAAGAAGTAATTTGTGCCGAGCCGCGGCTCCCCGTCTGGCCGCGGTTCGGTCGATTTGCGCTGTTCCACCGGGTCCGCCTCCTTCCGTTGCCAGTTCGCTTGTTCGGGTACTGAACATCAACAGAAGCTTTGCCGTTCGCCGGTTGACCCGATAGTGTCCCACCGATGCGGCTGCACCAGCGAATCGGTCGCTTCGCGTTCTCCCTGTTGCTCGGCGCTGCGCTTCCGGCGACGGCAGCGGAACCGACCGTTCTAAAACTCTGGACGATCCCGGACACCAGTTCGCCCTCGGTGGATGCCCAGGCTGCCGCGCGCGTGATCGAACGGTTCCAGCAGGACCATCCCCGCGTCGTTCTCCGCAAGACCGCCGGCATCAAGATCCCGCAGATCGGCGGTTCGGCGCCGATCCTCATGGCCATCGCCGGCGGGGTCGCGCCCGACGTGCTCGATTGCTACCAGCAGGACATCCATAGCTTCGTCGAGCAAGGCTTCCTCGCGCCGCTCGATGGGTATCTCAAAGACATCCCGCGCGAGGAACTTTGGGAGCGAGCGCCGAAACAACTCTGGGATTCCGTCAAGCTGCGCGGCCCGGACGGGAAAGAACACATCTACGCGCTGCCGACGCGATTCGGCGTCTCGACCCTGAAGGTGCGCCGCGATCTCGCCGCCAAGCTTGGTTATCCCGAAAGCAAGCTGCCGCGCACGTGGGACGAGTTGCACGCCATGGCGCAGGTCGTGGCGAATCCCGAGGAAGGCCGGTATGGCGTCGGACTTCCGAAAGGAAGAGAGATTGCCTGGGTATTTCACAACCTCCTCGTCAGTGCTGGCGGCCGTGCCATGGAGAGCCGGGACGGCAAGCTTTACGCCACTTGGGACAACGAAGAGGGAGTGATGGCGTTGGACTTCCTGTGGAACTTGCACCGCGGACCGTGGGAGCGGAACGGCAAACGCCACGAAGGCGTCGTCTATTCGGACGAGGCGTTGTGGGACCCGTTCAAGCGTGGCAAGTACATCATCGGGTTTTCCGCGATCGCCAGCGACCGGGGGATCACGACCGGCGCGGACCCCGACCGGTTCCGCTTGTTGCCGATGCCACGCGCGCCCAATGGGAAATCCGTGCCGACGTTCTCCACGGAATACGTCGGCGTGTTCGCGGGCCAGACCGATGAGCGGGTGCGGCGCGCGGCGTTTGATTACGTCTGGTTTCTTCAGAGCCGGGAGGCGAGACGGATTCGCACGGAGACATTCGTTGACGGCGAGTCGGGTCAGAGCGTCAGCCCGCTCGATCTGAAGTTGTTCGGGTTCACGCAGGAACTGGAGAAGCTCCCGGCTGGCTATCTCGGATTTTACGAGGAATCGATCCAGCATGGCTATGTCCAGCCCAACGGTCGGGGCGCGGCGGAAATCCTGCGCGATCTGAACAACCCGATCCAACGCGTGATCTCGGAAACCTTTGCCGGCCTCAGCGATGACGAGCGCCGGCTACGGATCGCACAAATCCTGAAGGAGACCGCGGCGAGAACCAACGCGCGCTTGCACAATCCTCTCACCCCCGCCCAGATTCGCACGCGCAAGATCACGGCGCTCACGGTGGCGGTCGCGATGTTCGTCGGCTTCATCTACCTCTTCTGGGTCGTCCACCGCGCGTACGCGCCACGGATCAAGACGGTGGCGGAGGCCGCGCAACGAGCAATGCCGGCGCGTGTGCTCGTGAACGTCACCCTCATTCTTCTGCCGGCGTTGGCGCTGGTGGCGTTGTGGGAATACTACCCGCTCATCCGCGGGACGGTGATCGCGTTCCAGGATTACCGGTTCCTGAGTGGCACGCGCTTCGTCGGGCTGGAAAACTTCGTGCAAGTCCTTTTCTCGCCGTTCTGGTGGGCCGCGATGGCACGAACGGCGCTCTTCGTGTTGATCTCGCTCGGGCTGGGTTTCTTCACACCGATCTTTCTGGCGATCTTGCTGCACGAAATCCCGCGCGGGAAAGTGTTCTTCCGCGTCCTCTACTACCTGCCGGCGCTGACGACTGGCATCGTGGTAATCTTTCTCTGGAAATCGTTCTTCGAGACCGGCCCGAGCGGCTACCTCAATCACTTGCTGTCTTTCTTCGGCATCCCGCAGCAACGATGGCTCGACGATCCGAAGCTTGCCATGCTCTGCTGCGTCATCCCGACGGTCTGGGCGGGCATGGGACCCGGCAGCCTGATCTATCTCGCTGCGCTCAAGTCCATCCCGGAGGACCTGTTCGAGGCAGCCTCGATCGACGGCTGCGGGTTCTTCAACAAGGTGCGGCTCATCGCGCTGCCGTTCATGAAGCCGCTGATCATCATGAACTTCATCGGCGTGTTCATCGGGACGTTTCAGTCGTCGGGCTACATTCTGATCTTGACCGGCGGCGGACCTGACAACGCTACGCTCGTGGCGAGCCTCGAGATTTTCTACGAGGCCTACGCGCGCCTGAGTTTCGGCGCGGCGACGGCCATGTCCTGGGTGCTGGCGTTCTCGCTGATCGGGTTCACGCTGTTCCAGGTGAGGTATCTGTCGAAGGTGGAGTTTCGGTCGGCGAGCGCGACATGAGAATGAAACGGGAAGATTGGAAGGTTGGAAGACTGGAAGATTGGACCACCCCATTCTCCCACTCTCCCATTCTTCCATTCTTCCATTCTTCCATCCTCCCATTCTTCTGCTCGCCCCCATGAGCTTCATCGCGCCAACGGAACGCAAGCACTGGAAAACCCGGCTGCTCCTCGCTGCGATGTACGTCGTCGTGGTGACCGGCGCGCTGACGATGGTCTATCCGTTCCTGCTCATGATCAGCGGCTCGGTGAAAGACCGGACCGACTTCGACCAGTTCGAGCTCGTGCCATCGTACTTCCGCGACGACGCCATGCTGTACCGCAAGTTCGTGCGCGCGCGGTATCAGGGAAACATCTGGCGCTGGCAAATGGCAGCCCGTAGCGACATCGAGGCTTGGGAGGACATCCCGTACCCCGCGCGGGACGACAGGTTCGCCGCGGACTTCGCCGAGTTCCTCGCCAGCGGCGCCGTACCCGAGGAGTTCCTGACGCTCGGTCAGGCCCGGGAAGCAGGCGTACAACCGCGAAACCTGCGGCGGTTCCGGCATGCGCTCTCGAAGAAATTCCGCGGCGACCTGAGCGCTGTCAATCGCGCGCTAGGCACCACGTTCAAGAACTGGGACGAAACGGACATCCCCGACATCGAGTTGATCGGGCGCGGCAAACGCATCGGCGCCAGCAAGCTGTCGGCGTTTCACCTCAGCGAGTTTCGTCCGAAGATCCCGCGGCATGAGTTCTGGCCGATCCACACCGAAGGACATTTCTTTGCGTGGGCCCGCGGCAAATTCGGGCGCGACATCGCGCAACTCAACGCCAAGCTGGGGACCAATTTCCAACGCTTTCAGGACGTTCCGCTACCCCGCGCCTACCCGGCCGGCCAGCCGCACGCGCCGCTGTGGGAGGAATACGTTCGCACCGAGATCAACGAAGTGTTTCTCCGCCTGCGAGAGAACAATCCCGCCCGGCTGCCGGCCAAGTGCCCGAACGCCGACGCGGAAGCGCGCGCGTGGCTTGCGTTCATCCAGAAAGGCGACTGCCTGCCGTACGTCGAGATCGATTCCGTCGAGTTTCGCTTTCGTGATTGGCTGAAGCAGAAATACGGAGGCGACAACGAGGCCGTGGCGTTGAATCTCGCTGCCTACGACGCGTACGTTCTCTCTCAACACCGCAGCGAAATCATCTGGGAGTTTCTCGCGCGCAACTATGCCTACGCCTGGGACTTTCTCGCTTTGCGTGGCCGGGCGTTCTGGAACACAGTCATTTTCTGCGGCGGGAACGTGCTACTCCACCTCATCGTCAATCCACTCGCCGCGTACGCGCTCTCCCGGCACCGGCTACGCTACTCGCATTTGATCCTGCTGTTCTGCATGCTGACCATGGCGATTCCCGGCGAGGTCGGCAGCATTCCGCGGTTCCTGCTTATTCGCGAACTGGGTCTGCTCAACACGTTCTGGGCACTGATTCTGCCCGGCGCGGCGCACGGATTTTCGATCTTCATCCTGAAAGGTTTCTTCGACGGCCTGCCGCAGGACCTCTACGAAGCGGCGCTCATCGAAGGCGCGAACGAACGCTGGATGTTCTGGAACGTCACGCTTGCGCTGACGAAACCGATCCTTGCCGTCACCGCGCTCGGCGCCTTCACCAGCGCGTACGGCGCGTTCATGTTCGCGCTGATTATTTGCCCCGACGAACGGATGTGGACGATTTCGGTCTGGCTCTATCAGTTTCGCCAGAACACGAGCGAAGCGGTCGGCTTCGCTGCGCTGGTGCTGGCGTCAATCCCGGTGCTGGTGGTGTTCCTGTTCGCGCAACGGATCATCCTGCGTGGGATTGTGTTGCCGGTGGAAAAGTAATCCCCTCAAAGGCTTGTTTCGTCCTCGTACTCGGTATTTGGGATTCGAAGACGATGAGGACGATTCTGAAGTCCCTTACGAAAACTTCCCCGGCCGCGAGGTGGAGCGTCCCCATGTGCGCGGCAATTGGATTGGCATCTCGGGTTCGGGCTGAAACGCGACGGATTCATCCTCGTACACGAGGTCGATCATCGGCTCGGGGATCCTGCCGACTTTGATTTCCATCTCGCGTTGCGGGATAAACGGGCACTTGGGTTTATTGGTCACCAAATGCGGAGCCTGTTCTTCCAGCAGTAGCCGCACCCCGGTTTTCACCCGACGCGGACCGAAGCGCGTCTCGATCCTTTCGAGCGCGTGCTGCAGTTGCCGGCGTTTGTAGTCCTGGTTGAACCCAAACAGGTCCGGCTCCAGATCGAGCGGCTCCAGGTTCCAGAAATGAATGCAGACCTGCCGGATCGGCTGCGCCTGGCCGGCGACCACCCGCCAGAACACTTTCTCAACGTACGGATGAATGACGCGCGGCTCGAATTGCGCCGCCGGAAACCGCACGTGCCCGCTGTCGCCCTCGAGATCGCGGAAACGGATGAACACGCCCATCTCGCGCGCCTTGAGATTCTCCCGCACCAGCGTCGTGATCGCCCGCTCGGTCTGATCGAGCAGGAATAACAGCGCCGTTTCGTAATCGGGCTCGTTGTACGGCAACGTCGTGGCGCTGCCGATGCTCGTGCGCGGTTTGTTCTCCAGCTTCAACCTCTCGCGCAGTTCGCCGCGCGCGAACAGCCAGAGTTGCAGCCCGAAAAAGCCGAACCGCTTCCGCAACACCTCCAGCGGCACCTGCGCCGCCTCGCCCAGCATCCGCACGCCCAGCGCCGCCAACGACCGCGCCCTGCGTTCCGCAATGCCGGTCAGTTTTCGCACGGGCATATTGGCCAGAAACTCGCGTTCCGTTTCCTCGGGCACCTCGAAAAACCCGTCCGGCTTTTTGTGTTCTGTCGCCAGCTTCGCCATCCAGCGCGACGAACCCAGTCCCGCCGAGATGGGAACGCCGACCTCCGCCGTGATCTCGCGTTTCATGCGCGTGACCAGCTCCGCCGCGTTTCGGCAGCGGAACACACAGGGCGAATCGGTGAAATCGAGAAACCCTTCGTCGATCGACGTGGGCACCAGCAATGGCGTGTAGCGGCGCGCTCGTTTGAACAGTTCCAGCGACAATCGCCGGTACTCGTCGTAGTGCGGTCGCACCAGCACGCCGTCGGGACAGATGCGTTTGGCTTCGAAACACGCCATGCCGGTGGCGATGCCATAGCGTTTGGCTGGGTAGCTGGCCGCGATCACGATCCCGTCGCCGCGTCGTCCGCCGCCGACGAACACGGGCCGGTCCCGCAACCCGGGATCGAGCGCGATCTCGCACGAAGCGAAGAATGAATCGCCGTCGATATGAAGGATTCTTTGATTCACCCGTATAACTCATCGGAGCTTGCTCGCTTTGGGAACGGTTGTCAAGCGGGCGCACAGGGAACTATCGTTGCGGCGGCGGTGCTACTTTGGGCAGCATCTTCAAAATCGTTCGCCCGACGATCTCCAGGCTCTGCGGACTGATCTTGTCGAGCGTATCGTTCGCGGTGTGCCAGTAGTCGTTCAAGCCCGGCGCGCTGCCGTATTCGTAGTCGATCAGGTCAATGGCCGGGATACCCGCCCGCAGAAAAGGAACATGATCGTCGGACATGTCCTCGCTCATGTACCCGAAGAACCCGCGATAGCCGAGTTCGGTGGAGGCATCGAACATGGCCTTCACGAGCGAAGGGGTGGAATGCGACGGCACACGGACCTTCAAGTTGCGGTCGCCCACCATGTCCGCGAGGATCATGGCGCGGACCGAAGCGAGTTCGCCGCGCTGTTTCCACGCGCGCACGAGGTAGCGGCTGCCGTAGAGGCCGTTGGCGTCGGCCCATTCCCCGATCGGTTCTTCCCCGTCGAAGAAGACGAAATAGGGCGTGGGCTGCATGGGGTGGCCGGCAAGCACGCGCGCCAGTTCCAGAAGCATGCCGGTGCTGGAGCCGCTGTCGTTGGCGCCGACGAAGTGGACCTTACCCAGATCGATTGTGTCGTAGTGCGAGGCGAGGAGGATGCGCGGCCCACGCCGCCATTGCGGATAGGCGATGACGTTGACGAACTTGATTTTGCCTTTCGGGGTGTTGTCCTCGAACACCTGGAACTCGACGCGCAGCCCGCTTTCGTGGAGGCTCGCCTCGATGTACCGGCGCGCCTTTTCGATGCCGGGCGTGCCGGCATGGCGAGGGCCAATCGCCACGAGCGCCTCGACGTGGCGCCAGGCGTTGCTGGCGTTGAACTGAGCGGAGAGATCCGGGAGCGGTTTCGTTTCTTCCTTCGCACAGCCCAACAGACCGAACAGGACAGAGATCGAGACGCCGAAAATCAAATGTGGGAGGCGCCTCCGTGCGCCGACTGGTGGCCCTGACACGAGGAAACCTGCCTGTCGGCGCGCGGAGGCGCCTCCCACGTTCGCTGCTTGTTTCATCGGAGCTTCTCCGCAGCGGCGATCCGTTTGGACAATGCCGGGTGGTCATGGAGCAGCCATTCAATCGCGGGATGCGGCGAAAGATCGGCCAGGTTCTGTTCCGCCAGTTTCTTCATGGCGGAAACGAATGCTTCCCGGTTCCCCGTCTGGTGGACTGCGAATGCGTCAGCGGCGTATTCCCGCCAGCGGGAGAACCCGTTTGTGACCGGCATGGTCAGCAGGCCGAACAACACGAACACCAGCAACAGCAACGGAAATGCCCCGATGTCGGCCACATTCTCGAACCCAAGATAGGCCACGAGCGATCGTAGCACGACGTGCGCGATCCACAGCCCGGCAAAGGTGGTCGCTGCGCCGAGAAACAGCATGCGCCAGATGTCTTTGTGTTTGTAATGGGCCAACTCGTGGGCAAGGACGATCTCGATTTCTTCCGGGGTATAGTTGGCCAGCAGTGTGTCGCCCAGAATGATGCGTTTGGTGTTGCCGAGTCCCGCCATGGCCGCGTTCGCCTTCTTCGTTTTC
>Ga0187892_10006091_pt1 | contig 18259 bp, 16 predicted proteins | sample MA1701073metaG_FD_139345 | JGI IMG/M metagenome (GOLD analysis project Ga0187892, IMG submission 139345) | Bio-ooze microbial communities from a basaltic lava cave in the Kipuka Kanohina Cave System on the Island of Hawaii, USA - MA170107-3 metaG ... | reverse complement strand
CAGCATGGCGACGATCTGCGTCTCAGTGAACTTCGACTGTCGCATGAGAACCTCCTGGCTAGGGGTGGCTATTGTGCCAGAAAGTTCTCCGTTTGGCCTGTCTCAGATTTGGGGGAGCTTACGGCAGTACGCACAGGCGCTGTTGTCATTTCTGACCCATCTTTGTGGGTATTGCCACAGGTTCGCCTATCGCAGCGCTGTATGGCGAGGCGCAGTACAAGAAAGTGTCTCTGGACGCCATGCAAGAACTGTCGATCCACGGCGCGGTACAATTGTAGAAGGGGCGGGCTCTCGCTGATGAGCGACAACGAGTGCGAGCTTGATTACTGGGGTGCACTACACCTTTGCGACCATTTTGCTGATGGAATTAGTTTCGCAAGGCTCTCCGAAGCTTACACACATGAAACGAACTAACGTTCTATTCGTAATTTTCGGGGGAGATATCCTGGGCGGCTCAGAACGCTTAGTGTACAGTTTGGTTACAAACCTGCACCGAGATTCCTTTAACCCATCTGTTGCCTGTATTGGCGATAGCGTTTTCGAAGGGTTCCGAAATCTAGATATTCGCGTCTATGCCGTTCCCAAGAAGAGAAGGTTCGATATCGCAGCGTTGAGGATGCTTGCCCGCATTATTAGGGATGATAACATCCACGTCGTGAATGCTCATCACTTCATGCCAATGATCTACTCCTTCTATGGAGCCAAAATAGCGAATCACAGTGCCCTTGTGTACACAGAGCATTCCGTTTGGGAAATGGAACGTATATCTCGCTGTTGGAGACGGATTGGACAACACTTGTTGAGGAGTGTGGACAGCATAGTTGGCGTCAGTTCCACGGTGACGACACAATTGATGAGATCGTTCGAAACACGTCCCTCGCAGGTGAAGACCATCTTCAACGGGGTAAAGTTGGATGCCGTGGAAGTACAGGGACAGCCGCCTACTAAGGAGAGTCTCAATATCGCGCGCGGAGAAAGAGTAATCGGCATGGTGGCTAATTTCAAGAAGATCAAGAATCATTTGTTCCTACTTAAAGCATTTCAAGAACTAGTGACCGATGACAAGCAAGAAATCAAACTTCTGCTCATCGGACAAAGCTTTTCAAGAAATGAGGAGGATGCAGAACCTGAGATCCGCCGGTTCGTATCGGCCAATGCGCTTGAAAAGAACATCCTGTTGCTAGGTTACAGAGAAGATGTACCAGCCCTCCTAGGGGTCATGGACATTTTCTGTCTTACTTCATTTAGAGAGGGATTACCCATCAGTTTACTCGAGGCAATGGCAGCCGGTCTTCCCGTCGTAGGCACAGATGTAGATGGCATTCGAGATGTCATCATTGACGGCAGGAATGGCTATTTGATTCAAATTGGGGATGTCCCAGGGTTGAAGTGTGCTCTGAACACATTACTCAGGAATGAGTCGTTGAGAACAAAGATGGGACAAGAGTCCCAGGCAATGGCCAAGGAGCGATTCGGGCTTGAAGGGTGTATCAAGCAGTACGAAAGCCTGTTCCTGTCTCTATTCGACCCAGGTCTAAAAGTATGAGGTCACGGATAGTAACAGTTGCGGTGGTGACGTTTGTGCTAGCCATTTTCCTTTTGGCCGGACACAAGCAGCTCAAAGACCTGCTGCTACGTAATTTGGTGGAAGTCCATCCAGTTCCTACAGGCTATCAAACAACACAAGCGTCGAAGAACTCAACCAATGTCATATACGTGTTAGGAGGTACCCAGCCGAGCTTGGAGAAACGATTCCATGTCGCGGCATCCCTCTATCACAGCAAGATAGCGAACAGGGTGCTCATACTGAGCCGAGCCGGAATCACAGGGTTTAGCCCCGCACTCAGAAGAAATCTGACCAATGACGAGTGGGCGGAAGGCAAGCTCGCAGATTTAGGTGTCAACAAGCGAGATATCGAACCGATTCAGGTTGAACAAGGAATGTTTGGTACGCTTGCTGAGGCTCGAGGTATCGCGCGCCTAGCTGTGGCAAGGGGCTACAAGTCCTTGATCTTAGTTTCATCCTCCTATCATACACGAAGGGTATGGCGGAGCTTTTCTTACACCCTCAAGGATCAGAACATCGAACTCTATGCCTATATGTGCAATGATGATGCAGGGCTAGTAGGACTGTTTTGGGAATGTTTGAAGCTCCTAATTTATGAATCCTTTTGGACATAGCTTCCATGCTGTCTGAACTTGATGGTATAGGCAGACATCGAAAGAGGTCATAGATGAAAATTGGAATAATTGGATGTGGGGCCAATTCAGACTACCATATTTCGTTCGCTCGAAATTACGCGGGTGTGGAGATAGTAGGAATCGTTGACAGGGACCAGGAGCGGGCGCACACCTGTGCACGCAAGCACAATATACAGAACGTCTGTTCGGACGTTACGGAACTTGTCGAGCGCACGCAGCCAGAAGTCATACATATCCTCACGCCACCACGCACACACTTTGCCCTGGCCAAAGAAGCCATTGAATTGAAATGCCACGCGCTCGTAGAGAAGCCTCTCGCGCTAAATCTTGAAGAAGCACAGACCCTTTATCGTCTGGCTGAACAGAACCGGGTCATACTCTGCACCATGCATAACCACAACTTTGATCCATGCATAGCCACAGCACGCAAGCTCGTGCGAAGTGGTCAGGCTGGAGAAATCGTGAGCATTGAAAGCTATTACGGACTCAATACGATGATCCCGGCCTTTCGGGAGTATCCAGCACCTAACGTGCTCCCTTGGCTCTACCAGCTTCCGTACGGCGTCTATCACGACTTTCTAGCCCATCCACTCTATGTCCTGCTCGACTATACTGGAAGGCCAAAGGAAATCTCGGTCATGAAGCATGCGAGAGGAGTCCTTCCGCATTCTATGCCGGACGAGATCAGAATCCTCGTGAATGGCGAGAAAGCCTTAGGAGTCGTCACCATATCCTTTGCAGCAAAACCGCATGTGCACTTCGTCAAGATTTATGGAACCAAAATGATCCTGGAAGTCGACATCAACACGATGTCATGCGTTCAGCATCCGGTAAGTTCGCTTCCCAAAGCTGCCACAAAGGCAACCTACAATCTCTCCACCGCATGGCAGCTATTGGCAGAGACATCCTCGAACGTCCTCAACTTCCTAAGGGGGACGCTGAAGCCCTATCAGGGAATGAAAGTCCTGATTCATAAATTTTACGATTGTGTTGAGCATGGAACTGAATGTCCGGTCTCCAAAGAACAGGCTCTTCTCACCATTGCCACTATTGACGAAATTGGTAAGCACTTGGCTTGCGAACCGCCAAGCTTTTTGCCGATCGTTCCTCAGCCAGGTTACGTGAAGAGGCACTGTGAACGCATACTCGTCACAGGAGGAACTGGATTCCTTGGCCAACGGCTCGTCCAACGACTTGTAGAAGAGGGATACCCCGTTCGCGTATTGGCCAGGAAACTGGCGAACGTAGAATTTTTGAAGAATCTGGGCGTTGAAATATTTTTCGGTGATGTCGCTGACAAGGACATGCTTGAACAGTGTTTCACCGGTATCGACATTGTCGTACATGCGGCCGCTGGCACCAAAGGAAATAGCTCTAATTGTGAACAAGCGACAATCACAGGTACCGAGAACATCTTGCGCCTGTGTGAACAAACTGGCATACAGAAGTTGATTTATGTCAGTTCTTGTAGTGTCTATGGCGTGGCGGACTATCAGAAGGGCGACGTGGTTACAGAATCATCTTCTCTCGAACGCTTCCCGTCGCGGCGGGGACTTTACTCTTCAGCGAAGCATACCGCTGAATGCCTCGTGAGGAGGGCCATGGAAGAGAGGAGGTTCCCAATAGTCGTGTTGCGTCCTGGCACCATTTACGGTCCTGGTGGCGACCTCTTTACTCCTATGATTGGAATTTCACTCTTAGGTAAGGGCTTTGTGGTTTTTGGGAACGGCAAATTCGAACTCCCGCTCGTTTATGTTGATAATCTTGCTGATGCCATTATCCGATGCATCGCCAACGACAGAGCCAACAACAAAATATTCAACATCGTCGACGGAGAAAGAGTTACGAAGAGAGTCTACATGGACAAGCTGGTAAGGCGGGCATACCCAAAAGTTCCAGTTTTTTACTGCCCCTCTTCTCTAATCTATTCAGCAGTTCTGGCACAAGAAATTCTCTGTAAGGTGCTGAAACGTGAACCTTTTCTCACGCGCTATCGCTTGGTATCCTCGCAAAATCCCATCCGATACGATAGTTCGAAAATCGTAAATACGTTGGGATGGGCTCCAACGGTCAGGTTTGACGAAGCAGTGGATCGACTCTGTGCTTCCTAGCGTTGACCCTTGTAAAATACATTGGAACCAGGCCCAATGTGTGAAGGGGCGTACGCTAATTGATTTGCAGATTAGTCGGTGCTGCTGGCGGATTGGTATCCTCCCCTGAAGGTGGAGCTGTTCCTACAGTCAGATTGTCGATCCAGAAGGTTTGGTCAATCGGAGATCCATCACCTATCCAGGGCGCAATAACGAGTTGATTGAACTTCATCGTCGGACGCTGCCCAGTGCGAAAGACATGATTCGTCCGGTTAAGGAGCTGCGTCCCGTCATACCAATAGCGTACGATGCCGTTGGCCTGGCCGATGCCCCCGACAATGGTGTTGAGCTTCAGATAGACCTCGACGTGATGCCAGTTGTTCTTATAGAACGCGCCCGCGGCGTCGCTAAAATGCTGCACTGAGTCACGCCAGAGTGTTTTTCCATTGAACCACAAGCCACCACCCGTATAACAACTTCCATTGCCGTAGCCATCACTATCCCCATTACATCCTGCGACAGCTCGGTTCTCTGTCACCCCCACCAAGTTGACGTTGATGTTAGCCGTGGAGATATTCGTGCCGTCCTGAATAAGGATCGTGGGGAATCCCTCATTATGCTCCACATAAGCGGTGAGGTAGTCCCACGAAAGCCCGTCGAAGTCCCCATTCAAGTTAGTCAGGAAGTAGAACTCATGGGGGTGGTACGGCTGGTTGGAGCCGGTGTAATTGCTGCTGTATTTCACCCAATAACTGAGGTAGACGGCGTCGGTCTCGGTGAACTTGTGGCGCATCGCGCCGCCGTTAATCGGATTGGGGGCCCCAACGGTCCAGCGGAACTCGACCGAGCGCGTGCTTCCTGCAATGTGCTCGACAGAGGAGAGCACGGGGTTCGCATTGTCGTACCAACCACGAGCGGCAAGATTCCCATCTTCAAAGAGCTCTTCAAAGAGCGTGGTGGCGGGAGGAGGTCCACCAGCACTCCCGACAGGTCCGATCGGGCCAGTTGTCCTGATCGCGACATCGTCAAAATCCAGATACATACAGCCACCATTACTGGGAGTTCCTTGGTTGGAACCGATTTCAATAATGTCCCAGCCAGCCCCACCGCCTATGTTCACGTTTTGATGGCTGTATCGCTTAATCTGATCAACCCAGAATTCTACTATACCGTCATTTTGGCCAGTGTCAGTTTTGAGGTGGACCTCATAAAGATGCCACTGCCCATCAGAGCCTGGTCCTCCCATCAAACTTTCCCACGTAAAAGTGCCATTCGATGGAATCGGAAGCTGTGCGACGCCTAGCGCACCGTTGAACCAACCAGCCACTGGGGAAGAATCACCGTGGAAATAGATTGCTTTATCGTAGATCAAAGGATTCCACCGATATCCAGCCTGATATCGCATGTACCAGCGGACCCAGACCTCAGGATACTTTCGGTCCAGCATGAGATACGTTCCTCCGCTATAGACATTTCCACCGTCGTTGTCCCAATTGCGTTGCCCACGTCCACCCCCACCACCAGGGAAATTCGCGCTGCTTGTGATTTGGCTTTGCTTGGTAGGATCCCCCCCGCAATTCGGCATTGTCCCCGTTGCATTAAGGCCGCTGCAGCTCAACGCGCCCCCGGAAAGCGACCATTCTGGGCAGTTATAGGTTGTTGACCATGGAAGGGTAATTACCTGTGCAGGTGAGACGTCCGCCCATGCTATTCCTACGATGACGGTCAGCAAGTATACGGAGAGTTGTTTCTTCATAACGACTGTTCTGAATTTCAAGACTGGCCTGTCACCATCTAAATTAAGCTGATTTGCGTCGCTTTTCCCAGTCCAGTAGATCGTCTCCAAAAGCTCGGGGGACCTGTGAAGTTTCTGCGCGAGCCTCTCATAACTGCACTCACTTGCAGTGGGGTGGCCGTTCAGTTCACCTGCAATCCAGTGGGCGGGGAGGGCGATGTGCGGTCGACGGGCACCGGCCCAATCGGCCCCGTCGTCCGAATCACGATATCGTCCATATCCATATAGGCGCAGTTATTATTCGCAGGCGTCGCTTGGTTCTCGCCGATCTCCAGGAAGTTCCAGCCTGGCCCGCCGCCTGTATTGACATTGACATAGTTGTAGACGAGGACACCATCCACCCACGCCTGCGCGACCCCGTCAGTGATGCCGGCCTTGAGGTGAAATTCATACCAGTGCCAGAGCCCATCCCCAGTCGGTCCATTCATGATCTGCGCCCACGTCCTCGAGCCCTGTGGCGTGCCGAACTGCTGAATGCTGATCGCCTCCGCACTGTCAATCTCCGGCACCGGACTGCTACCCCCATGAAAATAGAGCAGCTTGTCATAAACCGGCCCAGTTCCTGCCCAGGTGTAGCCCAGCGAATAGCGCAGATAGAACCGGACATAGACTTCAGGGTAGTTCTGTGTAAAGAACAGGTTCGTATAGTTGGAACTGAGGTTGCTGCCGTCAAGGTCCCAAATCCGCAGCCCGCGCCCGCCCAGTCCGCCTGGATAATTAGCATCCGAGGTAATCTGCCCCCGCCGCGTGCCAGCGTATTGCCCGACGCACGACAATGACGACAGGGAATTGCCCCACCCGCCCATTCCATCGCACGTCAACGGTGTGGTTGTATCCTGCTCAGGACAGTTGTAGGTCGTGGACCATGGAAGGGAGACCGCCGCATGGCCTAGTTCGACTAGCAGCACCACTACTAGCAGGCCGAGCATCAACTGCCACGCCAGGAGCTTATGTCGTCTCAACATTCCCATAACAAGTCTCCTTTGCCTCATATGCCCCCGTCGCTACCTTCAGGTCATTATCTCCACCGATCAGCTTCGGCACAACGCTTGAGAACCCACTCTCGTTATTACTGGTGTCATAGGCCGTAGCAAAGAGCTGGAAATTCATGCTGTTGGCGGTGAAGTTCACATTGTGGGCCGTCGGCTCAGAATACGCTCTTACTCACCTCATTGGAATAACCACTTTCATTATTCGAGGTATCAACGGCTTTGATTGCAAAATAGTATGTTTGGCCGACTGTTAAGTTCGTCACCTGATACGTCGTCACGTTCCCCACGCTTATTGGCACCCCGTACACTCCTGAGGCTGTGCCAACATAGACCTGGTAACCGGCCAGGTCAGGCTCTGTATTCGCGTTCCAGGTCAGCGTGGCTGTCCCTAATGTCGGCGGCGCGGCAACTATGAGCGTCACTGGCACGGTCTGCGGGGTATTCGTGGCTCCAGACGCCGTGATCGTGATCGCGGCATTGTAGGTGCCGGTTGCGAGGGAAGCCGTATTCACGCTCACGGTGACCGAATCGGTCTCCGTGGTGGTCGTGCCAGAGGTCGGGCTGACGGTCAACCACGAAGCATTGTCGCTCACCGACCAGCTCAGGGTGCCACCACCTGTGTTCGTAATGCTCAATGTCTGGTTGGCCGGGTTTAAAGCGCCCTGCACACCCGTAAAGGTGAAGCTGGCAGGATTCCTGCCAATGGTCGCAGGCGCCGCAGTGACGGTTAAGGTGACCGGCGCAGTCTGCGGAGTATTCGTGGCCCCGGTCGCCGTGATGGTGACCGTCGCATTATAGGTGCCGGCAGTCAGGCCGGTCAGGTTCACACTCACCGTGGCGGAGCCAGGCGCAGTGCCGGAGGCTGGGCTCAGGGTCAGCCAGGTGGCTGTGTCAGTCACTGACCAGCTCATAGTTCCGCCGCCCGTGTTGGTGACACTAAGCGTCTGATTCGCCGGATTCGCCCCGCCTTGGACGCCAGTAAAGGTGAAGCTTGTCGGGCTCAGGCCGATCGTCGGTGGTGCCGCAGTCACGGTCAGCGTGACCGGCACAGTCTGCGGAGTATTCGTGGCCCCGGTCGCTGTGATGGTGACCGTCGCATTATAGGTGCCGGCAGTCAGGCCGGTCAGGTTCACACTCACCGTGACCGTCCCAGGCGTCGTGGAGCCCGAGGTCGGACTGAGTGTCAACCAGGCGGCATTGTCACTCACTGACCAGCTCATAGTTCCGCCGCCCGTGTTGGTGACACTAAGCGTCTGATTCGCCGGATTCGCCCCGCCCTGGGCACCAGTAAAGCTCAGGCTCGATGGGCTCAGACCAATGGTTGGGGGCACCGGTGCGGCGGTGACGGTCAAGGTGACCGGCACGGTCTGTGGAGTATTGGTCGCCCCGGTCGCCGCGACGGTAATCGTCGCATTGTAGGTGCCAGCGGTCAGGCCAGAGGTGCTCACACTCGCCGTGGCGGAGCTAGGCGCGGTACCGGAGGCTGGGCTTAGGGTCAACCACGCGGCACTATCGCTCACCGACCAGTTCAACGTCCCGCCACCTGTATTGGACACGCTCACAGTCTGAGCGGAGGGATTCGCTCCGCCCTGCACACCGGTAAAACTCAGATTGGATGGACTGAGGCCGATGGTCGGAGGCACCGGTGCGGCAGTAACGGTCAAGGTCACCGGCGCAGTTCGCGGGGTATTGGTGGCCCCCACGGCCGTGACGGTGATCGTCGCGTTATAGGTACCCGCAGCCAACCCTGCAAGGTTCACGCTGGCCGTGAGGGTGCCGGGCGCGGTTGATCCTGATGCCGTCGTCAGGATCAGCCATCCGGCGTTGCTGCCCGCGCTCCAGCTCATTGTCCCACCACCGGCATTGGTCACGCTCACTGTCTGGTCTGAGGGGTTCGTCCCGCCCTGAACGCCGTTAAACGTCAGGCTGGTCGGACTCAGACCAATGGTCGGAGAGGGCGGTGGTGGTGAAGCTGCTTGCGCCGGCGGCGCGAGGATGCCAGCCACTTCCGGCCGCTGAGTCAGTTTTCGAGGATAGCTAGATCCTGAAGACGACCCCGACTGGGGCGCTGCAGAAAGTTGGCCTACTGATGCAAAAGGAGTCGGGTTCACGGGCGATGACGGCAGAGTCGGTTGTGGTGATGGAGCTAGCATCGGAGCTGTGACGCTGCCTATCACTGTAGCTGCATTTTTACGTTTCGTTGTTGAAGTAGTCGTCGATTCGGAAGACGAGGCAACGCTTGGAGTTGATCCAGTACCAGTTGCTCCCACTGCCTGAGTCGTACTTGTGGCAGTTGTCGTGGCTGGTTGACTAGCTGTTGGAGAAGATGGGGCGAGTGATGGGCGCCGTGATAATTTGTTGCGATTCTGATTCTTAGAGGTCGTGCTGGGTGTTGATTGATGAGACTGTATCGTTGAGTTTCCTGATGGACGACGAGTCAATTTATTACGAGTTGGGTTCGCGGCTCGCAAAGAGAGCGTTGGCTGTGGCGGAACAGAAAATGATTCTGCTGATGCGCGGCTCTGCAGTGTGAATGGCCCAGTTTGCCAAATGACCGTCCCGCCGCTCATCCAATACAATCCCGTCGCCAATGCAACGACGATTTTGAAGCGCGTAATGCGCGCGTCCGAACTCTTTTGCGAGTGCCACATGTTCTCGGCCTCCTTACTTACTCTGGCCAACCACATGAAAACGCCCATCCGACAACAGGGTGGGCGTTTCGTAGCACCTGCATCTGCAGCGTGGCAGCCAGACCAACCATGGGAAGCCGTGCTTCCCTACCCAGGCCTCTTGGCTTTGCGCCCTACCCTCTCAGGTAGTTTGCCTTTTTCACGTGCCGTGATTCGGAGATCACGGCTTTTCTTGTTTGCGCTTATCCTTTCTCCCGGTGTTTTCAGATCGTCATGCTTCGCACTATGGTAATGAGCAAGACCGGTGCCGAATTGCCCTGGTGATCAGTGGAGGCCTGTCCGCGCAGAGGAAGGTAAGGAAAATTGAGTAGTTATGACGTTGCATCGCCAGTACGTGCTAGATCATGATGTCGAATGTATTGAATGCGGCATTGTATGGACTGGCCTCCCGCGCACGAACATTTTTAGTAATACTTTAATTTAGTTATATAAGTAATCTATTTATAAAGAACTTGTAATTCAATTAAAGGCCTAAGAGCCATATACAACCGCTTGATTTTCATAGACTGACAAATGTGGAGGTTCACTTACGTCCCTAGGGGGGTGACGCAGTGCCTGAACCACTGAGCTGATTGGATGGAATAGTTCCGAGCCAGGCGCAGTGGAGGGCAAGTAAGAAGACTAAGTTCCGAACGCGAATTGCATTGAGAGGCCCTCTTCCCATGAGCAGGCAGCATGGGGAAAGGGCCTTCTTTTTTGCAAGCCAAATTTCTGAGGTGCTGGGGGTCTGTTTCTGTATTTCCGATGAGAGCCTGACGATTGACTGAGGAGACAGGTTCTGCCATGCTTTCTCAAAAGCGTGGCTGGGAGGTTTCTCGATGGGGAAAGAAAAGACGAGGCGCATAGCGGTAGTAGGGCTTGGATACGTCGGCCTTCCCATCGCAGCCGCGTTCGGCAAACTAGGCCCGGTGGTTGGTTTCGATATCAATGAAGAAAAGATCGATGAACTCCGCCGGGGGATTGATCGAACAGGAGAAGTCTCCTCAGCCGATTTACAGGCTACCCAGGTCCAGTACACGTGTAAGCCAACCGATCTCAAAGCGGTCGATTTTATTATCGTGGCTGTGCCGACCCCCATCAACGAGACCCTGCAGCCGGATCTCACGGCACTGAAGCGGGCCTCCGAACTGATCGGCGCCAATCTATCGCTAAGAACGATCGTCGTCTTCGAATCCACGGTCTATCCCGGGGCCACGGAGGAGATCTGCCAACCGTTGCTCGAACATTACTCCGGCCTGAAGTGCGGCGTGGACTTTAAGCTGGGCTATTCGCCGGAACGAATCAATCCTGGCGACAAGGAGCACACGCTGGAGAGAGTGGTGAAGGTGGTTGCTGCTCAGGATGCAGAGACGCTGGAGATCGTGGCGAGCACCTACGCATTGGTCGTGAAGGCCGGTATCCATCGCGCGCCGAGCATCAGAGTGGCCGAGGCGGCCAAGGTCATCGAGAACACCCAGCGCGATCTGAACATCGCCCTCATGAACGAACTGGCGCTCATCTTTAATCGACTGAACCTCGACACCAAGGCGGTGTTGGAGGCGGCTGGAACGAAATGGAATTTCCTCAAATTCACACCGGGTCTCGTCGGAGGGCACTGTATCGGCGTTGATCCCTACTATTTGACCACGAAGGCCGAATCAGTGGGGTATCATCCTCAAGTCATCCTGGCCGGCCGGCGGATCAACAACGGAATGGGGAAGTTTGTCGCTGAGCAGACCGTCAAGCTCCTCAGCAGGCTGGAGCGTCCGATCAAGAATCTCCGTGTTGCAGTGCTCGGCCTCACCTTCAAGGAGAACGTCCCCGACTTGCGTAACAGCCGCGTTCCGGACATCATTCATGAACTCCGAGACTACGGCCTTCAAGTGATCGTCCACGATCCCTTGGCCCATCCCGAGGAGGCGCTGGCAGAATATGACATCCCGCTGGTACCGTGGGATCAGGTCCGGAAGGTCGATGGAATCGTGGTGGCGGTGCCGCACCAGGCCTATCTCGCGATGGGGACCCAAGAGCTGCTGAAGCCACTCAATGACGTTGGAAACGGAGTGGTGGTTGATGTGAAAGGCATCTTGGCTCCAAAGTTCTTGCCTGCCACCACGAAGTACTGGAGACTGTGACAGCCGTCTGAGTTCTTGTTCCGTAGCCGTCGTCGCCTGGCTTCCATCCAGGCTCGACCCACCTCTCGCGCGGCTCGGCAAGGGACTGCTAACAACCCGAACTCTGTGAGATTGCGTAAAGGATGTGCCCGCATTGATCTTCCATCTGAATCTGTTACAATGCCGCCCACTCAGGTCCAACCGCAAGACTTCGAATTTATGGCAAACTCTTTGCTTTCTCTGATCTTCATGTTATGTGTAAGCTTTGTAGGCAACATACAAGAGGTGCGAAATTGAGTGTCTGGCCGATCCTTCACAGCCTCCTGCTCGTGGCCCTGCTGACTGGCTGCAGCGTATTTATGTCTGCGGATAGCAGACGGGGTGACCAACATGTTGAGGAGGGGAACTGGGAAGAGGCGGTGCTTGCCTATCAGCAGGCACTGAAGGAAGATCCCTTCAATCAGCCGCTCCAAGCCAAACTCGCCTTGGCGAGAACACAAGCGGCTGCCATGCATGAAGAACGGGGACGGGCACTCCTCAAAGAACACCAGATTGAGCAGGCCATTGAAGCATTCAAGCGAGCCTTGAATCTTGAGCCAGCCCGCCCGGAGCACCATGCGGCGCTAGCCGAGGCGCTCCGCCTCAAGGAGGCCCGTGACCAGGTTCGGGAGGCTGAAAAACTCCACAACGTCGGTCGACTGGATGAGGCCATTGGTGCTTATACCAGGGCGGCTGAGCTGGACCCCAGCTTGAGCCGTGCCCTGGAGGGAGTTGCCGCCCTCACTGAGCAACAGCAGGCATCCAGAAGGGAGGGGGGCTTCGCTCAGCCGATCACGTTACGGTTCCAGAAAGCTGGAATTAAAGAAGTGCTGGAGGGATTAGCCAAAGCTGCTGGCTTCAACGTGGTCTTTGACAAGGATGTGAGAAGCGACCCGATCAGCATCTCGATTCAAGAGACGCCATTTGATCAAGCCTGGAACCTCATTTTGAGCAGCAACAGCCTTTTCTCCAGACGAGTGGGACCTGACACGGTCCTGGTCAGTCCGAACACCAAGCAAAAACAGGAACAGTACCAGGATCTGATGATCCGGACCTTCTACCTGTCCAACGTGAAGGCAAAGGATATGCTGACGTTGCTGAGAAGCATGTTGGACAGCAAACGCATGTACGCCAACGAAGAAATTAATGCCGTGGTGATTCGGGACCAGCCGGAAAAGCTCCAACTCGCGGAGCGAATCATTCTGGCCAACGATCGTCAATCGTCGGAGGTGCTGTTTGACGTCGAGGTGCTGGAGGTCAATAGGACGAAGACCCAGAGGTACGGACTGAATTGGCCCAAACAGGCAGGAGTTGGCGTGGTGCCACCCGGGTTTACGGGCGCGCTCTTAGCAGACCCTTCCCAGTTTACCTATCGGCAACTGACCAGCCTGGGGCCGGACAGCTATATCTTTCGACTTCCCTCGACCGTGCTGCTTGACTTTTTTAAACAGGAATCGGACGCGAAAACGCTCGCTGCGCCGAAGATCCGCGTCATGAATAATAAGAAGGCGGAGATCAACATCGGCGACAAGCAACCGATTTTGCTCTCCACCACGAACGTCTTGCCCGGTCAAGCCGCGACCGGCGCGGTGCCAACCACCTCGACCGTGACCTCGATTGAGTTCAGGGATACAGGGGTGAAATTGACGGTCGAACCCACGATCCATTTGATTAACGAACTCTCATTGAAGATGAAAATCGACGTGATCCGTCTTGGAGATCTGGTAACTTTACAGCAATCCCCCCTGATCACGCAGTTCCGATTCGGCAACAGGACTGCCGAAACGATTCTAAACATCAAGGATGGAGAAACGATCGTGCTGGGCGGCCTGATCCAGGAGGAGGATCGGAAGACCAGGCTGACCATTCCATGGCTGGGAGATCTCCCGCTCGTAGGGTGGCTGTTCAGCACCTTCACCACGGATCGGCAGACCACAGAGGTGATTCTCACGATCACGCCGCACATTGTGCAGACCATGACTCCGCCGAGCCCAGAGGCGCAGACCTTCTGGTCGGGCACCGAGTCCCTCTATTCAACCACGCCACTGTTTTCCAACGCCACTCGGAAGTTGGACGGCTCCGAAGGAAACGGACGACAATCCAAGTTACAGCTTCGTCCTGAGTCTCGCGGGGGATTGCCAGGGAGCCCGGGTGCGCCAACCTCCTCCCGTGCGAGCGTCGGTCACGGGACAGTGCTGGCCTTGAAGCCGTCCGAGCTTGCGACGGGGATCGGCCAGGAATTTCAAGTAGGTCTGATGGCAGAGAGCCTTGAGGGTCTCACGGAAGGTGTGGTGACGGTGGAGTATGACCCCCAAGTCCTGGAATTCCGTCGGGTCGTGGAGGGAGAACTCCTGAAGCGGGGTGGCGGTCGAGCATCGGTGACGGTGTCGCCGAATCCCAAGACTGGTTTTGTGCAGTTGACCATGCGCCGACAGGGAGAACCGGCTTCCGGAAACGGCGGGCTGGTCATGTTGACCTTTGCCGGCAAAGCGCTGGGTGTCTCGCCCCTGGCAATCCAGATGCCGGAGGGTCTGAACCACGGCAAGTACGGTCGGCCGGCGATCGAGGGACATGGCATCGTGAGGGTCCGGTGAAGGAAGGGGGGGTCACTCTCCTCGAATTGCTGGTGACCCTGGCTATCCTCACGATTCTGGCGTCGGTCGCCATGCCGCTCACCAGGGTGTCGGCGAAGCGCGCGCAGGAGGTTGAACTGCGCCAGCAGCTTCGTGTGGTCCGAGCGGCGATCGACTTGTTCAAGATCGAGTGGAACCGTGAGGGAGACGTCCTCCTCGGTACGCTCTGTATCAAGAACAAACTGACCTGCAAAGAGATCAGCGGGGTCTATGGTCACCCCAAGTCGCTCGATGTTCTACTCGGGGTGACACTCAGCAGCCAAGAAGCAGCGTTGCGAGGTACGACCGTTCGGCGTTATCTGAGAAAACTTCCCGTCGATCCGATGACCGGAAAGGCTGACTGGCTCCTGCGCTGCTATAGTGATCCGCTTGATGCAGCGAGGTGGTGCGGAGGCGATGTCTATGATCTCTCGACTCAGAGTCAGGAACTCGCATTGGACGGCACGAAGTATCGCGACTGGTGAGCTGCAACGCAGGCAGTCGGACGGCTTCACCATTATCGAGCTCATGACCGTCGTCTCGATCGTGGGGATCCTGGCCACGCTTGCGGTGCCGTCGTATCAAGCTGCCGTAGTGCGAGCTCGGGAAACGGCCCTTCGGCACGATCTGTTTACGATACGGGATCTGCTTGACCAGCATCGGGCCGACCAAGGCAAGTATCCCTCATCACTTCAAGCCTTAGTGAGTGCTGGCTATTTGAGGCAGATCCCGTCGGATCCCTTCACATCCTCTGGGTCAACGTGGCAGGAAATCACCGAGCCGACGGTTGGCGTGGTTGAGGGTGGAGTTGTTGACGTGTATTCCGGCTCTGACCGGGTTGGGACAAACGGTGTGCCGTACAATCAGTGGTGACGACGATTCTCCCAGGAGCATGCAGGGCCGACTGGCTGTGCTCGTTCGTATGAAGAAACATCTGACTCACTGTGCGCTGTTCTCGGCTTTGATCCTGGCGGGATGCGCTGAGTTCGATCCTGGGCCGACGGTGGAGGATCTGCAGTTGACCATCGACGCGCTCAAGACCCAGACCAGGGACGCACAACGGACGGTCGCAGATCTACGCGCCGAATTGGAAACGCGCCGTCAAGAGCTGGGAGCGGCGCTAGTCGCGCGGGCTCAATTGGAAGGCAAACTACGCGAGGCTGAGCGCCGATTAACTGAGGCGCGCCAAGTGGTCGAGTTGCAGCGTGAAGAGTTAGCCAGAGCCCGTGACGACCGGGCAGGGGTAGCACATGGGGGTCGGAACCTCCGGTCACAACTGCGTCAGCTGCAGCAGCAACTTGCGCAGCATGATCAGCTCCAGCAAAAGATGGTCAATCCAACTCGTCCCCAGGTGCGCTCGCGTGCTGTGGGAAGAACTCGCACGCAAGAAGCCACCGTTGAAGGGGTTGAACGCCAGGATGCTGCGCGGAGGGCGGCAGCACCCGCGGCCCGCGTGAATCCGGCATCACCGACCTCGTTGGAGCCAGCGCAGCCAGTGGATGAGTCGACGGCATTACCTCTGGGGAAAATCGTCGTGAAGTATGGCGATACTCTCTGGAGCCTCGCGCGGCGGTATCGGGTGGATCTGATGGAGCTGCGAGCCCTCAACCAGTTGGCGACTGATCGCATTCTCGCCGGGCAAGTGTTGTTCCTGCCTCCCGCTTCAGGTGACGCTGGGTAGGCGAATGGCGGTTTAGGATCCGTGAAACCGACGGACTACCAGCTCGTCGGGTAGGCAACCAGGTGGTGTGCAGTAGGGCACGATGCCGGTCTTTCTGTACAGGGTCGCGAGACCGGATGGGACGACGATCGAAGGTCTGATAGAGGGGGACGATGAAGGAATGGCCAGGGCTCGACTGGAAGGTCAAGGGTACCTGGTGTTCCGACTCCAGCGCCGCGGGGGGTGGTTGGCAGCTCCGAGTGGACTGCTTCGGCGTTGGGGCAAGGTGTCCCTCCAAGAGTTCTTGATCTTTAATCAGGAACTGCTGGCGCTCGTCAAGGCTGGTCTGCCGATCCTCAGGGTGTGGGATCTGCTGATTGAGCGGGCCCAGCATCCAGCCTTTCAAGCTACCTTGCGTGTGGTGCGCCAGGACATCCGGGGCGGCGCGTCCACGTCCGATGCCCTAGCCCGCCATCCCGATCAGTTTTCCGAACTCTACGTTGCCTCTGTGAAAGCCGGTGAGCAGTCCGGCAACCTTCCGGAAGTTCTCCAACGGTACATCGCGTACCTCAAGTTGATGATCGGGCTCCGTCAAAAGATGACAAAAGCCTTGGCCTATCCGGCCTTCTTGGTGGTGGTGGGGATCGCGGTGGTCGGCTTTCTGCTAACCTATGTAATGCCGACCTTCGTCGCCGTGTATGGAGAGACGGCACGGTCTCTGCCTCCGGCAACCCAAGCGCTCATTGCGCTGGTCCGGACGATGCAGGCACATCTTCTCACAGTGGGACTCATTTTGGCGGGAGCAGGGATTGGCTTTCGGGTGTGGTACAGGACGCCCCATGGCCGATTGGCCTGGGACCGAATCTTGCTGAAGCTGCCGATTCTCGGAGAGGTGCTGGTCAGACATCATACTATTCAGCTCACGCGAACCTTAGCCACGGTGCTCGGTGGGGGAACTCCCTTGGTCGATGCGCTCCAGATTGCTCGGGGAGCGGTATCCAACCGACTGTTGACCGCCGGTCTGAGCACTGCAGTTGTGCAGATCCGCGAGGGAGGCACCTTGGCCGCGGCGCTGGAAGCCCCCAAAATTCTGCCCAGACTGGCTCTGGAAATGATCGCGGTGGGAGAAGAAACCGGTTCGCTCGAGACGATGCTGCGGGATGTTGCCGAATTTTACGAGGGTGAATTGGATCTGAGGCTCAGCCAACTGACGACGTGGATCGAGCCGGTGTTGCTTCTAGTCATGGGAGTGTTGGTCGGGGCCATCGTGATTATCATGTACCTGCCGGTGTTCCAAATGGCTGGGACGATCCAATAGTGAGCAGGCTCAACGGGGGAGTGAGCAGATGGGACGCGTCCTGAATCGCAAACCGCTCGGCGACGTGCTCGTTGAGCAAGGACTCCTGACCAGAAAAGAGGTGGAAAAAGCCGTCAGCCGTGTGGGAGCTTCCCCTGGCTCGCTGGGCCAGGCCCTGGTAGACGACGGTGTGATTTCCGACGAACAGTTGGCCTGCGCGTTGGCTGAGCAACAAGGCCTTGCCTATAACCTCCTCACCGACTTTCGAGTCGATCCCCATTTTTATCAGACGGTCTCCGTCGATCTCATGCATCGCCATCCGTTCGTGCCTCTCGGCGAACGTGATGGTGTGCTGACGATCGCCATCCCGGATCCCCACAATATCCTGGGACTGGATGAGCTGGAGCTGCTCCTGAACCGTCCGCTTCGATTGGTGGTCAGCCCTCGCGCCGCGATTCTGGCGGCTCTGAGTCGGAGCGAAGGGTCCAGTCAGGCTCTGAAGGAGCTTGAGGCTGAATATCGCTCGGTTCTGGTCAAGGAGGATGAACGGGGCGAGGAGGTGCTCTCAGTTGAGAAGATCACCCAGGACTTGAGCCCAGTGGTCAAACTGATGGATACGATCCTCTTGAGCGCTCTGCAGCGGCGAGCCAGTGATATCCATATTGAGGCCACCGGCCGAGCGACACAAGTCAAGTTCCGCGTGGACGGCATTCTCCTCCCGGCCCTTGAGCCGCTGGACATGAAGCTGCACGCGCCGCTCGTGTCCAGACTGAAAGTGATGTCGGACCT
>Ga0187892_10006090_pt1 | contig 18262 bp, 12 predicted proteins | sample MA1701073metaG_FD_139345 | JGI IMG/M metagenome (GOLD analysis project Ga0187892, IMG submission 139345) | Bio-ooze microbial communities from a basaltic lava cave in the Kipuka Kanohina Cave System on the Island of Hawaii, USA - MA170107-3 metaG ... | reverse complement strand
GTTGAACATCCTGCAATCCATCCAGAAGCGCACTGACCTCATCCTCTCCTTCTTTCAACTGGAATCCACTCGATACGCAGCCTGCTAACAGGGGTGCGCATATTTATGCAACGATTAATACCTCAGCCAGCCTATGGGCAATGAACGTTTTTATGCCAAGATTGAGCGCATGGCCGGGCAACGTCGCGAGGCGTCGCGGGGCCGGCCGCGGTTAGACGCTCATATCACGGGGCAAGCAGGGGAGCGCCACAGCGGCGTCTGCCTTGGCGAAGGGGGTGCGCTGTACACCGTAGCGAGCGGTCGAAATCAGCGGGCCGAACCAGGGACGGTAGGCAAATTCTTGCGATGCTGTGCCCGTTGCGGTTCCTGCTTGATAAGTGCCGCCAATGGACGGTCGATGGTTTTTGGAGCGGCGGCAAATCGCCGGCGGCAGGACCCGCTATGGATTAGCACGTCCCAATTCGCTCCTGGCGAATTGATCCATGACCGGAATGACGGCATAGGCGGGGGATACGTAGATAACCTTGCTTTCCCAAAGGAGGGAACTTAAGTTTTGTCCCCAAGAAACTCCACCTTTTTCAAAAAGGCGCGGGCACCGCCTCGTGTATCCTCCGTGTTCATCTGGAATCCAAAAGAACTGACGGGGGGCATCTTCGATTGCCCGAATTGAGACTTGGAGGCTCCCTCTAGATCGAATTCAGTCACCACTGTTTCCCCCGGGGGTACTCCACACGGTTTGCAGAAGTATCGACCGCCTTTTTTGTAATATTTTCCCGTATAAGCACGGCCGCTTTTTTCCTTTTCTCCAAGAAACAGGCTGATGAAGTACGGGGCGTCTGGGATGTAAAAGGAGCCGCTGCCGATTTTTTTCTCTCCAAAGGAGATGACAACCGCAATGGAAACTCGATAGATCCCTCGCTCCCAATCCGCCCCTTGAGGATAGCGGTCCACCCCCCAGATAAGGCGAATCCCTTTGACCTTGGGCAGGTTCATGCGTCTCACAAAATAGCCTGCCTTTTCATCGCTGCTCTCTAACATCAGGCGCTGGTGGCTAAAGTGCGGGTTCAGATCATCGGCGTCCAGCTTGAATTGAAACCCGTTCGTTTGGAGCCATGATTTGGCATCGCCATCGGCTCGATCGGAAAAGTCCAGCACGTAGATCACATTACCCAATGGATTCCCGGACCAAACCGGTCCAGAAAAGGTGAGGGCAAGAAGGACTGCTATCAACAACATTCTGTACAGTGCCCTGGAGTCGGCACGAAAATATTTCAGATCACCTTCTTCCAACCCAAGGGGGGTCGTTGCCCGGAAAGCGACCTCCCTTTCCGGCTGGCCCAAAAGCAGATACGACAGGATCTGGTCCTGGCTCATCGTGGGATCGAAGGAGAGCATCATTATCGGATCGCCGACATGACCTTGTACCTTGACACCGGCAAGCACCTTAGCGGTGCGCCGGACCGCATGCACGCCCAGTAATCTGCTCACGGCTGCGTTGCTGGCTGGGGCCGGAATGCGGCCTAGGATGAGGGTTTCCGTTCGGGTGCGCCCTGTGGACGCCATCTAGAGGACTGCAATAATAGAGGCGGGCGGGGAGAATATTCAGCAGATCGAAATCCTCACGCACAGAGCCGAACACGCGCTGGAGGTACGGCCGAACGGTGCGGGAGAATTGGTAAACCAGGAAGGTTCCTTTTGGATGCAACACGAAATGAGTGGCCCGAACAATCCGGTCCCGCACGCCTTCAGGCAGTGTCTTGAAGGGAATGCCCGAGATGACGTAATTGGCATGTGGGTACGCAAGCTGCGCCAGCACGCTTCGAACGCCCTCAGCGGATCCGTGAATGACTCGCAATCGGGGATCCGTAACGGCAGTGCGTAAAAAATCGACGAATTGGCCATTAGTTTCAAAGGCGATCAAAGTCGCATCGGGCCGCATGTGCCTCAAGATCTCTGTCGTAAAATGACCCACTCCAGGTCCGTATTCGACAATGAGTTTGGCTTCTTGCCAATCAATCTGTCGTAGCACTCTTGCGACAAGAAAAGGTGAGCTGGGCAGAAACCAGCCCAGCATATTGGTATGTTTAAGAAAGTTTCGGGCAAACAGTAATGTTCCTGCATGCGAGGACTTGGTTTGTTTTGGCATGTTATGGGGTGTCCTTTTCTGTTGTCTCTGAACCGACTGTTAATTTTGTTCCTACTTTGGCGCACGTTTCTTCTTCCATTTGGGCAAAAAGGAACCAGCTCCAAGAACACGAGCTATCCGGAGGGAGCCGCGTATGATTTGGCGCGGCAGAAGCAAATCTCATTTTCAGCAAGCGGGCCAACCAGGTCAATCAACGCAAGGACAACAAGAAGATTGCGAAACCAGCACCCTCTTGGGCCTGTTTGCCCTCTGTTCCCCATCGCGCATACGAATACAAGCTGTGTTCAGCGTGCTCACAGCGATCATATGGAACCAACCCGCGATCCAGTCTAGTCTTCCAGCCGGTGCGAAGATGACGACGCCAAACAGGGCCATGCGAGCCCTGAGGCGAGTATGCGCGGACGCGTAAAATCTGCTGGACTGAACCGCTGGAATCGAAGCCCCATGCCTGTGGGGATTCTAAGTTCGAGAAGTGATGAAGACAACTGTCGATGGGGATTCAATCGGGTTTAACGGCTATTCTTCCGCTACCAAGGAATGAAATGGCAAGGCCACAAAACAAATAAAAACCTTGCAATTCCAGCGCCCAGGCGCCGTTTTTCGTCAAACCAAACACCTCACCCGCGTGGGCGAGCACGATGGCAAAAATCATATTGCCCACGATTAATAGCCCCCCAAAACGGGCATAAATTCCTAGGATAATCATCAGGGGTGCAACCACCTCACCGAGGTAGACGCCGTAAGCCAGGGCTGAAGGCAGTCCAGTCTTCGTGAGCTGGCCTCCAATATATTCGAGAGAGCCCGGATTGAGGATCTTCGAGATACCATGGAACAGCGTGAGGATGCCAACCGTTAAGCGCAAGATCAATTTGCCTAACGCATCGCTTTGAAATGGATTGTTCATAGTGCTTGCGCTCTTTTTTTACCGTTTAGGGATCCTAAGCTCGCCGCCCAAAACACGCCCGCGCAATGGCGCATCGTGAGCTATTTTTGAGTGCCTTCGCAATGGTCTAGAGCAGCCTGTCGGACTTTGGTTGGCGCTGCATAAATCTTTGTACTCGGCGATACGCTGCTCATGGATTTTGAGCGGCATGTTAGCTTAACTCTCAGCATAAGTAGAGGGATACTTTTCCCGATTCTTGATTTCATCCTACCCCTGCTCGGCCTACCCCTGCTCGGCGAACCCGCCGCGGTGTTGGGGCTGGCCTTCGATGACTCGCGTACGGGATTCAGCCGGCGCAGGCTTCGCAGGCGGTCGCGCCGATTTCTGTTTTGTCTGTGAGTCTTTCCGACTTGCTCGGCGGTACAGCCGTTGTCGGGGATTCCGCTGACGGAAGGGTGGTCTCGACAGCCGACGCTGAAAGATCCGTAGCACCAATGGCGAAACTAAGGGCCATAACCTATAGAACCAACGCGCATCCTACGTACCGCCGCTGTCCTCCAGTTGCTCGCGTCCAAGTGTCGTCAATTGCATACCACCTTCGACCAGCTTGATCGCAAGCCCTTGCTCGACCAGCCGCGCTGCAATGGATTCCGGCACCTCAGGCTTGATTGGGCTGTCGGTATCCAGCTTTTTCAACCAGCTCAACTCTTCCGCGGTCAGCTTGGGATCCATGATCGTGTCGTCTAGCGATGTTGGCTTTCTATGTGGTAAAGCCTTTCAGCAGTTGTCGGGCCGCTCTTGCTGCACGGCAGGCGTTGACGCGCTTACGCGCGTCTCAATAGACGTATCCTATGAAGGGTCGCCGCAAATTATCCTAGGTGGTTTTCACACGGGAGTTGACGAACGAACCTTCGTAGAAGGATTTTAAACGTCATTTCTCCTCAAACGTGAAGTTATCGCTTAACCTGCGGGGTGTCAATCACACGTGTCCCGGGTCCAGGATTGAGGACTTTCCGTGATATTCGTACCTGCACGAGTACAAATTGTTCGTGCCTGCGGATTGCGCGGCCTCTATGGAGCAAAACGACAACGAATATGCCCTGAACTGTCTGGCGCGTGCGGATATCACCCCTTCCTCGCAGCTCAATGTCGCCAAAGGCGGGTATGGGATTCAAACTCAAAGCCGATGTGTTCGTCTTTTGGGGCGGGGCGCTATGGGCAAAACGGGTTGGCCCCCTTCCCGAGGCGCACGGGGCGCTCGCTAGGGCCGCGCTCGGGCGATCTTCGGGATCGGGGCATCGGCCCGCAGGGGGCTTGCCAACGATAGGTCCTCGCAACGCAAGTCCTCGAGGCAAACCAAGAATTAACACTCGCACCCTTGAAGCGCTATGCCATTACTTGTAGAGTTCAAGCAACGTGCGCGTTGCCTCAAGGCAGATTCTTTTCGCCACGGCCCATGGGTAACCCACACGCGCGCTCTATAGCCGTGGGCGCTGGAAGGAGGGTCACCGATGAACGACACCATCCGGGTATGGCTGTTAGTATTCGCACTGGGGCTTCCGTTTCCGGTGCAGGCGGGTATGCACCTGGGGTTTCATTATGGACACCATGACCATTTTGGGCACCACAGCTATTATGGTTACTATTATGATTGTTATCCCTACTGGTCTTATTATTGCTACTACTATCCGGATTGGTCCTACCGCTACTACGGGCATTACCCGTATCACGACGGGCTGGTCTATGGTTTGCTCTCCATCCCCCGTGCGGTGACCGGGGCCTTGTTCGGATCTCCGCACCGCTATTCCTACAAGGACTCTTCTCGTGCGAATTATCGATCCGATGAGCCCCCGGGAGAAGACAACGGGAAGAATTCGACGGCGGAAAAGGTGGCTCTCTCTCGGGAATGGGATCTGCTGGCCAGCCGTCGATACGGCGAGGCGTTGCAAGGCTTTGAGGCCGTCGCACAGGCGAACCCGGGTTCGGGAGAGCCGAAGATCGGCTACGCCCTGGCGTCTGCTAGCTTGGGCGATTTCTCTCAGGGCGTCTGGGCGATGCGCCACGCCTACCGTCTAGACCGTGAAGCGGTGGGGTCGATAAAGATCGACGCGCGTATCCGCCCTCAGATTGAGCACCTACTTGCGGGGTATCGGGACACCGAGCGGGTTGACCGGCGTGAAGCCGCTTTTATGCGCGCCTCCCTATATTTCCTGCTCGGGGATATGGGACGCGCAGCACCGGAATTAGAAATCGCGCTGGAGGAAGGCGATCGCTCGCTAAGTACGCTGCACCTAAGGGGCCTCATTGTGCAGGCGGCGGAGGCACTGCGGGATAAGTCGTCAGGGGCTCTGGTAGCCAAACCTCTCTCACAAAAGTAGACATCTGATGAGCGTGTTGAAAACCTATGTTCTTCTATCCTTGACACTAATCTTTGGCGAGCGGATCGTTCTGGTTTGCCGGAGTCAAAAACGCGTAAAGGGCCATCTAGCCTTATGAAGCCTTCCCAGGCGTGAGTCTAGACTAATATCGTTTATGCCAGATGATATCCGCCCCGCTGGGGCCCGATGACCTGGTCACGGTACGGAGTTCCCAACCGGGGGCCAGCTCGTAGTCTATCGATACCCCTTGCCGCTCCCCTCCCACCAGGTCCTGGGATATCGAGATCCGAGTCTTGGGCGTCAGATAACGCTCCAGGCCAACTTGCCCGCCCGAGAAGTCCATCTCCACACCGAGTGCTTCGAGTCCCAATGCGTCTAAGACAGACTGTCCGATCGCCGATGCCGCGTAGCTGCCGGCGAGCGACGCTGCTTGGCGCTGCAGGTCCACCTTCTCGCCCCGCTTCAACTCACTCGCGGGCTTCCCAAAGAGGAGCACGGCGAGAATATCGGCTTGGTCGAGCGGCGGCTCACTCGTAAGATCCAACGTCGGCTCCTCTGCGCTCCCTGCGATAACCACCTTGACCAGATACTCGGACGCTTGATGTGCCGCCACGATGTCTAGCGATGGATTGATTTTCTGGCCACCCGTAAACACAACCCGGCCGCGTTCCATGACAAAACGGCGGCCTTTGAACCCGGCCCAACCCTCCTCGATCTCGATGCCGCCGACCAAGGAAAGTAGCCCTCCTTTTGGCTTTTTGGCTCGGACATCACCCGTCAGTTCTAGTCTGGCATTGGGATGCCTCACCTGGGTATCACGGGCCAAGCGCAGGTTGAAATCCAGCGCTAGCGCCTGGTATATCGGGCTTTCGACAACTCCTGGTTCCTTCGCTTGCTGTTGCGGCGCTGGCCTGATCCGATCCTCGGCTTGGACTACGACGATCGTCTCATCGCGAGGCGTGATCGGCTTGTCTTGGAGAACCGTGAGATCAGGGCTTAGTCGCGCGTGGAGCACCTCTGCCTGGCCAGTCACACTGGGTGAGGTTAGGGGGCCTTGGGCATCCACCTTCAAGTCGATCTCGGCCTTGTACTGGCGTGTCCAGATCGCCGGCCAACGCGTTGCGGTTAGCGAAATCTCGACTCGTTGCGGGCGGTAGTCGCGGATATCTACCCGCCCGTAGCCTTGGATCCGGCCTTTGCGGGATTGAGCCGAGATCTGCGCGATGCGTATCTGATTCGGACCTATTGTCCCGATGAGCGTTACATCGGCATAACTCAAGCCGGTCGCCTCTACCGTGGCTTTACCCTCGTGCAGTCCGAAGCGACCCGAGAGCTGCGGGCGTGACACCGGCCCCTGTAACCGCAGGTCCAAGACCAGCTTCCCTTCCACGTCGCGTATACCTTGGTCCGCCAGCGCGTTGAGCACGGCCAGGTCCAGACCGGTGGAACGGATACTAGCGTCCAGGTCGCCGTGAGCCTCCGCCTTAAAGCCACCTGCCCAAGCTAAAGCCACCGGCAGGCTGCCCGTCGCGTTAAGCGCGTGTGCGGCGTCCTGCTTCACGACCAGGTCGAACGTCGCTCGTCGCTCGTCATACGTGAGCCGAGTCGAAACCCCAGCCAAAGCCTGATCGCCTACCCGTAGTTGAGCCATATTCCCGCTGGCGGCTATCCGCGGGGCCGCAGCCGTACCACCGATGTTCGCCCGTATCCCGAGTCGCCCTGCCAATCGAGGCTTCGCTAAAAGCGCTTGCAAACCGGCGAGGTCGAATCGATCGATCTGCAGCCTGAGGTCTTGGCCACCCGATAGCGAGAACGTGCCATCCGCAAGCAGGCGCTGGTCTCCATTGACAACCAATAAGTTGTCGATGGTGATCTCATCCCCCTTTTTAACAACGTTGGCCGGCTGTGCGAGTTGCCAAGCGCCCCCGGCCGTCGCCAGACGGAATTCTTTGAGGCTTACCGCAAGTCGATCGGCAGCCGATTGGACGTCCAACCGCAATTGCTGAGCACTCCCCGCCGTGTCCTGCGCCTTTACTGCGATCTGAGCGAATAGGGTTTCGGCGGGCGGCAAGGTGACATTGGCATCGAGTGTCCTGAAGCCCACATTTGCCGCCTTTAGCCCTGCCAGCCGGGCCGTTACTGTGCCGCGCGGTTGCGGCTTTCCGATCGCACTGATGTCGAAGTCGACGGTCCCGCTTTTTAAAGAAAAGTCCGGCAGGCGCAAGGCGGCTGCCTTCAGGTCCCCCTGCGCCGCCAAATCGTCGATCACGCCTTTCGCTTTTCCACTAAGTTCTAGCCTTCCAGACCCTTGTTGGCCGGCAACAGCGAGCCACGGCTCGATATCATCCATCTGCACCGTGTAAGACAAGGCTCCGGGCGCATCCGCCTTCGTGGCTACTTGTCCGCTGATGGCTATGTTGGTGCCATTGGCGACGAGCCGCGCCTGGTCGATCCGAACACGCTGGTTTGCAAGCTGCGCATCGAGCCGTCCGCTTCGGACTCGAACAGGCCCCACGCGGGATGGGAGTAGATCGACCTCGGCCTTGGTGTTCATGTTCGCGAACGTCAGGCCCTTCCCGCTGATCATGGCCTTCAAATTAAGGTCACTTTCGATCGGGTCTGCTCTTGCCGCAAGCTTTTTGATGTCTAAGTGCTCGGCCGATAGGTCGAGCCGATAATGGGGCGTCTCTCCCACGCGAATCTCTCCTTGCCAGGTCGCCTTACCCATTTCTCCCCTAAGCTCCCCTTTGAGGGTAGCGCTACCGCGGTCCAGGCGCGCGTCTGTGGCGGCGGTGCCGATCTGCCAATCGCCCAGTCGCAATGCTTGGCCTTTCAGCTCGGCTCGTGCCGAAAGTTGGTCCAATGACGCGCCTGCTCCGCGCGCCGACAGCGTGCCCTCCATAACCCCGGCCATTTCTGACTCGAGGAGATCGGTTATATCGAGCCGTACCAGGCGGGCCGTCGCCGCGTATCGCGGCTCAGCTCCGCTCACATCGGCCCGCAGCTCGCCCGTGATGCGCGATCGAGCGGCTACGAGCTTGAGCGACGCTTGCAGATCAGAGAGGGGACCGCGCACCACTAGGCTGCCCGTCATATCCGACTTGAGCCTCAGGTCCGGAACAAACTTGCGGACCTCTGCCGCGGCCAACTTATCGAGCCACATCGTCGCCTCAACGTTGGGGGCTTTTAGGTTGCGAAGCGCACCTCCAAAGCGCAGGCGAGACAGCGGCGTGGAGAGGACCAAACGCCTGACCCGCGCGGTGGCAGGAGGGATGGTGTCCTGGTAAGCAAGCGCAGCATCCATTTGAACGGGAGGGATCCCCGATGCCGTCAGCCGTGTCGCCAGCCGACTGACCTCGGCCGCGACGCCCGCGGGGCCGAGCACGCCATGGGCATCCAGCTCTGTATCTGTTAAATAATAACTTTGGCCACCCGGCAGTCGGAGATCGATACGACGCCCGCGCAACATGATCTCATGCATGGCCACCGTCAGCGGCAATCCTGCGCCCTTTTCGGCCTCTGGCTTTCTTGGAGACAGCGCCTCTACCAGGTTCCAATGACCCTGCAAGTCTTGCTTAGCCCTCACGACAATCCCGACGACCCGCAAAGAGTCGACCTCTACACGGCCCCTGAGCAAGGGTAGCAGCCGGTAGCTCGCGGTGATGCGGGGCACCGCCAGGAGCACTTCCCCTTGGTATCGCACACTGAGATCCAAAAGGATTAGGTTGGTCCATATCGACCCTCGCACCCTGCCGAGGCTGATTTGGCCCCGGACGCTCTCGTTCAAGGCGGCTACTACTTCATCGCGCAAGCGATCGCGAAATCCTTCGGTGCGCGAATACAGCACGAGCCCTACTACGACGAGTAGCAATACCCCACTTGCGATCAACGCTGCCCAGCCAAAATAAGTCCTCCTCTTGGCCATGTCAAAAGAACTGCCCGATGCTGAAATGCACCTGCCAGGCCGCATCGCCGGGGGGTGGATTGAAGGGGAAGCCCAAATCTAAACGCAAGGGTCCGACCGGCGTCAGATAGGACACCCCAAAACCCGTGGAAAATTCCAGCTCGTCGAACGGAAGGTCGTAGGCGCGTGTCGACACCTGGCCAAAGTCCAGAAATACCGCTCCGCTGAGATCCCTCCATAGAGGGCGGCGCAACTCGATGGAACCCTCCACCAGGCTCAGGCCACCAATGGGATCGTCCGCGCTACTCAGCGGTCCGAGCCGCCTGCGGCCATAGCCGCGCACGCTCTTCTCGCCCCCCGCGAAGAACCGCTCGAAGAGCGGGAAATCATCGTCTGCCCCAAGGCTATCCGCGATACCGATCTCCAGGCGACCGGCCAACACGGTTTCCCACCCCACCTGCTGATACTTCTTTCCCTCGGCGCTGAGCTTAAAGTATCGAAAGTCCCCACCCCAGATCTCACCGGCCTGCTCGCCAACAAGAGTCACGATCCCCCCTTTTTGGGGATTGAGCAGATCGTCCGTGGCGTTCCACACCACGCCCAGTGTGGGGCCCGACAGAAAGCCCTTTTCTTTGATCCCACCGAGCGCCTGGACGGTCGCGTCAGCCACCTCCTCCAGCGTGTCATATTCCACTCGATAGCCGATGAACCCAGAAAGCGCGGGAGAGAACCGATGCTCTAGGCGCGGGCGAAAGCGCGAGAAATTGAGCAGGAAGGTCTCCTCATCCTGTTGTCCCAGGGCGACGTTGACCGCCCCCAGCGTATGCGGGGTAAGGAAGTGGGGTTGGATGAAGCTTGCATCCAGCTCGCGCGTGATAGCTGACCCCTTAAGATTGAAGGAGAGCTGGCGACCCCCCCCAAGCCAGTTGTGATGAGTCCACTGGAGCTGGCCACGAAACTCATCTTCTGTCCCATAGCCTACACCGATGCGAATGCTTCGCGGCGCTTGCTCCTCGACACGGACCCGCATGGGGACGATTCTGGTATCTTTCTTGGTCTCTTCGGCAACCAACTGCACGGAGCGAAATAATCCCAGATTGACGATCTTCTCACGCGACACCTTGATCTGCCTCACAGAGAACTGATCACCTCGTTTATAGGTGATCTCTCGCAAGATCAACTCGGGAGAAACCCGCTCCGTTCCCTGCACTCGTGTCTCTCCGAACACGGCTCGCGGTCCGGGTTTGACGCTGTAGTCCACCCATGCCTGTCGTTCTCTTGGATCGATTTTCGCTTCGCGCTGGGTCTCCACATGGGCGTGACCCCGATCCAGATAATAGGCCCGCAAGGCCTCCTCGCTTTGCTGATAGGCTTCTTCGGTAAAGATCTCACCCGCCTTCAAAGGCAGATCTGGGATCCGATCGGGAGTCTTGTCCCTAGCGATCGCGACGGTGATGTTTTGGACCTTGACCGGCTGGCCTTCCGCTATCTGAATGCGCGCGCTGATCAGCGCCTCGTCGTCGATCTCAAGGTCATAGCCCACCCGTGTGTCGTAGTACCCGCGCTCTTCATAGAAGCGCCGCAGTCGTTTGATATCGGTCTCGAAGACGATCGAGTCAAATATCGGCGGCTTGCGCCAAAACAGATAAAAGGGACGACTCTTGGTAAGGATCTCCTTTCCCAGAGCGCGTGCGGAGAAGGCTTTATTGCCGGCGATCTGGACCTCTTTGACCCGATACTGCTTTGATGAGTCCAGTTCGTTGATCGTGGCCGCTGGGAGATACGGGTGCCAGAAACACCCGAGCATCAGACAGAGCACGGATTTCTTCATGTGCTGATCGACGCGCTTCGTAGGCGGCAAAAAGCGTGCGGAGGATAATGATAAGCGTCGTATCGAACCTTTCTTGGAGCCGATGAACCGAACGACCATATAAGGGAGGCTACGGCTCTGGGAATGAGGCACTGCTGTTGGCCTTCCGATGGAACCTCCGGCAATTAAAACTTCCATTGGCTTACACCGCCACTTCAGAAGGATACCTCGATCGCTCACGATCAGCGCCGTCCATCGTCCGGAGGATCATGGATCCACAAAGTGTCCCTTTCGCTGCGCCTCCTCCGGACCTTCGGCGGGGGAAGAAGGAACCGAGAACGTTGCTACAATTTAGTCTTCTTTCCCCAAACCTTACACTAACCTTTGTAACTCTTACCGATGGATGAAGTCTCGTCGGCCGGGAGATATCTCGGATAGGCTCGTAACCTCTTGTACAACCAGATATTTTGTGTTTCCTTCTTTTTTTGGCATGGATACTGTCTGGTAAGCAAAAGGCCGCCCCATTCCTAAGCGTAGCCTCTCAATAGAGAGGCTCTCGAAATCCCAATCGCACCGAGGAGATACTACTAGAAACAGTCAAGTAGAGCATCGCCAGTAGCGGAACGCTCCTCTCAGTCCAGATCCCAAGAACGCTGAGATATTCTAAAGAAAATGATGGGGCGTCAGAGTGAAGCCGAAACGTTGGTCGAGAAAGGTGACGGAAGAAAGCCGCGCCCTTGTGCTGGAGCAGGATGTCTTTACCTGGGATGACCCCAAGAGGATCGCCGCATCCTTGAAAAGATCCGCGGAGGCGAGCGATCAAAGAAAAGCAGGGCCGTTTCAATCCGCGATGTCCATGCTCAATTTCTATATCAATCGCGCGGGATCGAATCTATCGAAGGAAAGGAAGGCGGTCCTTAATGAAGCCAAGAACGAGCTACGGAAAGTGTTGTTTGGACCGCTACCGGCAGAGTGACCGCGGTCCTGGTGAGGCAAGACGAAAACATGGCTTGCTCGGATCGGGCGGCTTTGCACGCCGCGCCTCGACCAGAACGAGAAACAGAAGGACGCGGATCATCCGCTGTGCTTGCAGCCCGGCGAATCGATGTGGAGTGATTATGGATAGTGCGGTGCTAGGCGCGTTAAGCCTCGCACTGGGCTTAGGGCTGCTCATCGGCCTGCAGCGCGAGCGCGCCGGCTCGAGTGTTGGAGGGATCCGCACCTTTCCTTTGATCGCCCTGCTCGGTGTGATGTGCGGATTATTGGCCAGCGTGTGGAGCGATCTCATCGTCGCCGCCGGTTTTATCGGGGTCACCAGCATGGTGGTGCTCGCCAACCTCACCAAGTACAAGGAGGGAACCGAAACCACCGGTCAGACCACCGAGGTGGCGGCGTTATTGACCTATGCCCTCGGCGCTTATCTGGCCACTAAAAACTACCCCGTGGCGATCGTCATCGGCGGTATCACGGCTGTCCTATTGCACGCTAAAGAGCCGATGCATCAATTCGCCGGAGGCTTAAGCGAGCGTGACGTGCAAGCGGTGATGCGCTTCGTCATCATTTCGCTCATCATCCTCCCGGTGCTGCCGGATAAAGCCTTCGGTCCTTACCAGGTGCTCAATCCTAGGGAGATCTGGTGGATGGTCGTGCTGATCGTCGGCATCGGGCTCGCCGGTTATGTGAGCTACAAGCTGTTCGGTGGGCGTGCCGGGGTCGTGCTCGGCGGGATCTTCGGCGGCCTTATCTCGAGTACCGCGACCACGGTCGCCTACGCTCGACGCATCAAGGAGAACCCGGAGGCGGCTTCCCTAGCGGCGGTAGTCATCATGATTGCCTCTACCGTCGCCGCGGCACGAGTCATCGTCGAGGTTGCCGTCGTGGCGCCGAGCATTCTCGGCACCGTGGCGCCACCGCTCGTGGCCTGGTGCGTGTTGATGGTGATGATCTCGGTGGTGATACTGCCATCGGCTAAGACACATGGCGATGACATTCCGCAGCAGGAAAACCCGGCGGAGCTGAAAAGCGCGCTCATATTCGGCGCAATCTACGCACTCGTTATCTTCGCCACTGCGGCGGCCAAGGACTACTTCGGTGGCCAGGCGCTTTACGGCATCGCCCTGATTTCAGGCTTCGTTGATGTCGATGCGATCACCTTGTCCACCGCTCGGCTCGCGGCCGAACAGCGCGTCGATTTAACCACCGCCTGGCAAGCGATCCTGATTGCCTCGTTGGTGAATCTCGCGTTCAAAGCGGTGGCGGCGTTGACCCTGGGTTCGGCGCAGTTGTTCTTGCGTGTGGCGAGTGCCTTCGGCGTCGCGATCGCAGGCGGCGTGGCCATCCTTGTAGCATGGCCGTGAGCATGATCGACGTTCTTTCGGACATACTTAGTTTGGATCTCGGAGTTTGAGATGGTCAAGCGGCCTCAAGCTCCTTGTTTGATGAGCCCGATAGCGGTAATAGCCCGTTGATCATGCGTACCAGCGCTCGTCGCCGGAGCCGGCTCGCAGCGCGAAGTGATAGCCCGTCGCATCCGAGTAGAGCCAGGGCAGGGTGACGGATCCGGGGATATTCCCACAGCCCGCCGTCCAGAGGCAAACAAATTGCACGCGGCGTGTTTCCAGCGGCAAGCTGCTATGCTGCCCGGCATGAGCGATTCAATGCAGACGGACACGATCCGAACGAAAGTCCCGGCGCGGCTAGATCGATTGCCATGGTCGCGCTGGCACTGGTTGGTCATCATCGGCCTTGGGACGGTGTGGGTCTTAGACGGCCTTGAAGTCACGATCGTCAGTGCCGTGGCCGGCCGTATCACCGAGCCTGGCAGCGGCCTCGAATTTTCTGCCTCGCAGATCGGCTTGGCTGGCGCGATCTACATCGCCGGTGCGGTGACTGGTGCCTTGTTCTTCGGCTATCTCACCGACCGCTATGGGCGCAAGAAGCTGTTCCTCATCACCTTGGCACTCTATCTCGGGGCGCCAACGCTCACCGCGTTCGCCACCGATGCTTGGTGGTTCTACCTCTTTCGTTTCCTCACCGGTGCAGGTATTGGTGGTGAGTACGCGGCCATCAACTCCGCCATCGACGAACTCATGCCCGCGCGCCTGCGCGGGCGCATCGCGCTGTTCATCAATGGGTCGTACTGGGTGGGCACCGGATTCGGCGCCGGCCTTGCCATGGTCCTGCTCGACACGAATATCTTTCCCACCGATGTCGGGTGGCGGCTCGCCTTCGGACTAGGCGCCGTGCTGGGACTCGCGATCCTGCTCGTTCGGCGCCATGTTCCAGAGAGTCCGCGCTGGCTGTATATTCATGGCCGTGCGCGCGAGGCCGAGGAGTTGGTCAGTAGAATAGAAAAAGATATTGAGCATGAAACCGGCAGGCCTTTGGGGGAGCCCGGCCCGGCCATTACAATTCACCAGCGCCGAGCCATCGGCTTCGTTGAAATCGCTAGCACCGTGGCCAGGTTATATCCCAAGCGTGCGTTTCTTTGCTTCTCACTCTTTATGGGTCAGGCGTTTTTGTACAACGCCGTCTTTTTCACCTACGTACTGGTTTTGACGACTTTCTACAGTGTGCCTTCAAGCGCCGCGCCGCTTTACTTGATCCCGTTCGCGTTCGGCAACTTCCTCGGGCCACTGCTGCTAGGACCGCTGTTCGATACACTCGGGCGGCGCAGGATGATCGCCGGCACCTACATTGTTTCCGGGGTGCTTCTAGCCGTTACCGGTTATCTGTTCACCAATGGCGTGCTGACCGCAGTCACACAGACCGCCGCCTGGATGGTTATTTTCTTTTTCGCCTCGGCAGGCGCCAGCGCCGCATATCTCACGGCGAGCGAGATTTTTCCCATGGAGATCCGAGCGCTCGCCATTGCCTTTTTCTTTGCCATAGGCACAGCAGCGGGTGGAATCTCAGGGCCACTCGTGTTTGGCAACCTGATCGAAACCGCCCGCGCGGCCGACGTGTTCCTAGGGTATCTTATCGGCGCTGCGCTCATGAGCGCCGCGGGCCTAGTGGAAATCCTCATCGGTGTCGACGCGGAAGGCAAGAGCCTTGAAGACATCGCGCGGCCGTTGACAGCGGCGGAGGGGGACATTCAGTAACTCACTATCAAGGAACCTTTGATCGAGGCATTCTTACCCGCATTTTGGCTACGCGCGAGGCTTGTAATGGCATCGAACCAGCAGATACCTGTCGTGCCTGACGCCTTTGTGTTCTAGGTGTGCTTCCTGACTGAACCATTGCACAAGCCGGTCGGGCAAGGCCGCCGACGGAAAAAACCAGGATCTCGGCGCTATACGTTATAATTACGCCCTTCATGCGGCTTCCATCGGGTATGCCTATGTCCCGGTAACGGTATATTCAGGCGCAAGTTTCAGGTCGATCAATAAGCCACGTGCGCAGCACTTCGCCACGGGCCGCGGAGTCGGCCGTGCGTTCCGCGCAGAATGCGGCCATGTGCGGGTGGCCGGCCACGCGTTCCCTTTTCCGCCATGGTTTGATATAAGGCGCAGCGATCAGCCCTCAATTTCCTGCCGCCCACAGTGGAAAAACGAGGTGATTCGCTGGGCTCAAGTGCCCGACGGCGCTTCTCGCGTCTCGGGCATGAGAGCAAGCACAAGCGCGAGGCCTACGGTGCTGACCCCGGTCAAGAAAAGAAACGTAGCGACACTACCGGACGCATCCGCGATGTAGCCGGCGAGCGTCGTGCTGATCGACGCGCCGATGCCGACGGCGACGCCAACGACGCCTTGGGCGAAATTGAAGTGGCCGCTCCCGCGCGTGGTATCGGCGATGACGAGCGGCACGAGCACGCCGAGCGTCGCTGCTGAAATGCCGTCGAGGAGCTGAGCCGCGATGATCACGTAAGGCTCGCTTGTCGCCGCGAACACGGCCCCCCGGATCGACAACGCCGCGAAGCACAAAGCGAGCAGCGGACGCCGGCCCCAGCTCTGCGCTTTGCGCCCGACCCAGGGCGCGATGGCAGCGACCAGGAATTGCGGCCCGAGAATGCAGATCGCCAGGGCCGACGTGGCCCATTCGGGCGCGCGCATTGTCAACAGACCTGCCATGATCGGCAGCATTGCCGCATTGGCTAGCTGGAACAGCACGATCGCGGTGGCAAAGATCAGCAGCGCTCGGCCGCGCGCGAGGCTTGTAATGGCATCGAACCAAGAGCCGGGATCGCTTTTGCGCACGCCGCCGCGCGCCAAATCCGGATCGATCTCCCTCGGCCGGATCTGCGCCAATGCGATGAGTGTCGGGATGGCCAGCACCGCGGTGAGAAAGAAGATCGCCCGATTGGAGAAATAATGCGCCAGGGCGCCCATCGCGCCTGCGGCAATGCCGTTTCCGAGAGACAGGTAGCGGGCATTGCGTCCGAGCCTGACGCTGAAGGCGGCATGGCCGACCAACCCGAGGCTGATCGCGGCGAGCACCGGTCCGGTCAGGGAGCTTGCGATTGCGTGCAGAACCTTGGCGACAACGACCACGCCGAAGGCCGGCCAAAGCCCGAGCAGGAGCGCACTGGTGCTGATCGCGAATACAGCCAATGCAGCGAGCAGACGCTTGGCGGGCACGCGATCGACCAGCGCGCCGACGGGAATTTGCATAGCGAGGCCGGTAAGCGTACCGATGGTCAGGATCAGCCCGATGTCGAGTTGCATCCACGCAACGGACGTCAGATAGGCCGCGACGAACGGACCCCATCCGGTCTGAACATCGGCAAGAAAGAAAGCGAACCAGTCGAGCCCGCGCTGACTGCGGTGCAAGGGTTGCATGGGGGTCAGTCGGTCACACCTTTTCAACAGGCAGACCCGGACCGGGAACCTACGGAGAGCTAGGTACACAGCATCCTGCGAACGACTCCGGCGCACAGGGCACGCCGCGCGTATCCTTAGAACCTGGGGCTGCGAATACCCACAGCCTACCGCGAGCGGTTAATCGAATGCTTATAAGTTTCACTTTGTGTTAAACCTCATTTAAGCAATCAATCGGTTACCTCACCTGTTTGAATAAATGGCCATAAGCCAACCGCTGCCCGTTTTCCCAGGGACGGTAAGCATTACAGAAATCGATCCGCTCACCCAATGGTGGATGGGATTGCCGCCACAGGTTATACAGCCAATGCGGCCGCGGCACGCGCAGATTCTCTTCTTGCAATTTAACGAAAGCGGTTGCGGCGGCGCGGTTGTTCTGCGTGATCTCCAAACCGAATTGATCCGACTCGTGTTCGAGGCTGCGATTGAAAGCCAGTACGACCGGCGAGGCAATAAACAGATAGCAACTAAACAGCAAAATAATCAGCGGCTGCGAAGCGATGTCGGATAACGCCGTGAAGCCGAACCGCTGGCCGTACTTGCCCAGCACCCAAGCCACCGTGCGGTGGATAGCGTAGAGCGTCAGCAAGATCACCGCCCCCATAAAGAAGAGCAGCTTCCACATGTGACCGAGCACATAATGGCCCATCTCGTGCCCCATGACGAAGAGCAGTTCCGGCCCGCTCAGCTTCGCAATCGTCGTGTCCCACAGGACGATGCGGTTGGTGTTGCCAAAGCCGGTAACGTAAGCGTTCAGCGCCTTGGTGTCTTCGCTTTTATTGACCTCGAAGACGCGGCTACCTTCGATGCCGATGCGGTCGGCGAGCGCGAGAATCTTCTGTTCAAGCGCCTTGTCCTTCATCGGCCCGAAATCGTTGAAGAGCGGATCGAGCCAGATCGGTTTCACCAGAATAGCTACGAGGAGAAAAGGGATCATCAGCAAGCCCGAATATAGCCACCAACGCCGGGGGCTCTTCCTCAGCAACAGATACGGCACCCACAGGAACAGAAAACCTATTGCGATGACGACCAGCAAGCCTTTGAGCGAATCGCCAAACCATTTATTGAAGGTCTGATTCGACAGCCCATAAGCGTGCTGGCGCACAAAGCCCATGTAATAACTGAGCGGCAGATCAATCACCCAGGTGATTACCGAGAAAAGAACAAAGTAGATCCCGATCACAAACAACCAGAGTTTGCCAACACGTTGCGCCACGTTGCGCAGGCGCGCCGAAAACCCGGTGAACAGAAAGACCAGCGGAATCAACCAGCCCCACAGCTGGCTGAACAGCCACAGCCAATTGCCACCCCGATGGTATTGC
>Ga0187892_10006089_pt1 | contig 18263 bp, 18 predicted proteins | sample MA1701073metaG_FD_139345 | JGI IMG/M metagenome (GOLD analysis project Ga0187892, IMG submission 139345) | Bio-ooze microbial communities from a basaltic lava cave in the Kipuka Kanohina Cave System on the Island of Hawaii, USA - MA170107-3 metaG ... | reverse complement strand
GCAGGTCCGCGCCGCCTGCCTGAGCGAAGATGATCGGGCCGCCGAGTTCCACGACCACCGCCCCCGAACCCGAGCCGTTGGCCAGAAGCAGCTCCGCGCGGCTGCATGAGCGGACATGCACCCAGCGACACGTCGCCGCTTCGCGCGCTTGCGTTCCTCGGCGAGCCGGACTTGCTTCGGCGGCTCTTCGACACGGTGTTCATTCCCCCCGCCGTAGCCCGAGAGCTTTCCGACCCGGATTGGGCAGACCTCACCATCGACCCGCGCCAATTCGCGTTTATTTCCGTGCAAGCACCGAGCAACTTGACCGTTGTTGACGAGCTGCAGCAGCTCGTGGACTTGGGTGAATCAGAAGCGATCGCTCTTGCACTCTAGGTGCGCGCTGACTATCTGCTCATGGACGAGCTCGATGGTCGCAGGCTGGCCGAGCAACGCGGGCTCAGGCCCCTGGGCGCGTTGGGCGTGCTTCTGAAAGCCAAACGCGCCGGGTTGATTCAACGGGTGACCGAGCGCGTCGATCGACTGCGGGCTGAACTCAACTTCTTCATCTCGGACGCGCTCTACCGAGATTTTGTCCGGCAGGCCGGCGAGTAGCTGGACCTCAACGTTGCATGGCATCCGCCCTTCAGGAGTCAGCTTCGCAGATCAGGACCTCAGCCGGGATGCCTAGCGCGCCATGCAACCTGCGGATCATCGGGAGCGTCAGTGAACGCTTGCGATTCAAGACCTCGGCCACGCGTGCCCGGCTGCCGATCAATGGCTCCAGATCCTGTCGGGACAGTCCACGCTGCTCCATCGCGAACAAGATGGCGGCGACCGGATCCGGCGGCTCAATCGGATAGTGCTTGCGCTCCCAAGCCTCCACCAGGGTCGCCAAGACGTCCAGGCGATCTCCCTCAGGCGTGTTCGGTTCCGCATGCATCAGCTTGTCGATTTCGCCCAGTGCGCGATCGTAATCGCGAACGGTCTTGATCGGCTTGATGGTCATCGTCACACCTTACTGGCGTCGATCTGGTCGTACTGCCGATGAGTTCCAATGAACCGGATGTAGATGATCCCGTAAGCGTAGTTCACACGCACGATGAGCCGGTACTTATTGCCTCCGATGTTGAAGACGACCCGGTCATTGCCTACGAAGCTGGCGGTCCGGTATGCCGCCCGAATGTCAGCCGGATGGTTCCACTCCGCCCGCGACGCCTCTCGGAACCACGCCCGGAGCGGCTGCTCCGAGTCAGAATATTCCGGGCGCTCCCAAAACCGCCTGAGCGCTTTGCGGGCGATGATTCTCATGCTCCTCACTCATCTTACGGCCGATCCCAAGGTGGGAGCAAGGTCGGCGACGCCGGCGCGTCGTAAGCTTCGGATGATCGTACCCGCTAACAAGAACCGGGAAACCCGCGAATGCGCCGTCGTGCCGCCGCGCCGCGCCGCATTGTGTCAACCGAACCGAACCGGTAGAAGAGCGGCAGCATGTGGTACGCCCTGACTGTTGCCGCGCTGTCCTTGATCGGCGCCGCCGTGCCGCTTTATCGACGGCCCACGCACGCGCAGTTGCAGGTCTACCTCAGCATCGCCGCCGGCGCGCTGCTGGGCGCGGCCATGTTCCATCTGCTGCCCGAGTCGAGTCACTTCATCGGCTCGGACTTCGGCTGGTTCGCGACCGCCGGCATCGTGCTCGTGTTTCTGCTGCAGCGATATCTCGCGCCGCACAGCCACGAACCGGCTCCGCTCGAAGCGCACGAACACGCCGGCCATGAACATTCGGACCACTCCCATGCCGCTCACGGCCATGCCGATCACGACCACGCCGGGCATGTTCACGACCAGCCCGCTGGCCCTGCCGCCGCCAAGCCTCACCCCAAACCAGCCATCGCCTCGTTCGTCGCGATCGCGGCCCTCTCAGTCCATTCGCTGTTCGACGGCATCGCCATCGGCGCCGCCACCGGCGCCGTGGACGGCGGCGCCAGCTCGCTGAGCTGGGCGGTGTTCTTCTCGGTCCTGATCCACAAGCCGCTGGACGGCCTGTCGGTGTCCATGCTCATGCTCAACGCCGGCGCCAGTCGGCGCACGCTATGGATCGTCCAGATCATCTACGCGGCCCTCGTGCCGATCGGGGGGTTCGCGTTCCACATTGTGCAGGAGGCCATGCAAGACGCCGGCCCGTTCATCGGCCACACGCTGGCCTTCAGCGCCGGCACGTTCCTGTCGATCGCGTTGACCGACCTGCTGCCCGAGCTGCACTTCCACCGCCACGACCGCAACAAGCTCACGCTGGCCATGCTGGCCGGGATCATCGTGATGTTCGCCACCAGCCTGTTCGGCCACGATGAGCACGGGCACAGCCACACGCCGACCCCGCCGGGCGACGGTCAACGCGCCGCACCGCACGATGAGGCGACACACGACGGACATGACCACGCGCACTGATTCCGGGTCTCGATGGTTGGCACGGCGCTGTGAAACCGGCTAGAATAGTGATGTGAGGTGCTGCGATGCCGCTGATTGTTTCGGATGAAGAGCTTCGGGAAGCGGGAATGACCGAACAGGAGGCGCGCATAGAACTGGCTTGTCGCGTTTTCGATGCGGGACGCCTGGATCTTTGGCCTGCGGCCAAGTTCGCCGGACTCGCGCGCGGCGAATTCGAGGAAGAACTCATCACACGCGGTATTTCAGTCTACCGCCCAACCATCGACGACGTCCGAAGCGATCTGGAATCGTTGAGGCGACTCGGGGTGTGAATCGTGGCTGTCGTAGTGAGCGACACATCTCCGATTCGCGCGTTGGCTGCGCTCGCCCGCCTTGACCTGTTGAGTAGGCTGTTCGAGGAAGTATTGATCCCGCCTGCGGTCGCCACAGAGCTCGGCCGGCGCGGGCGTCTGTTCGCGCCCATCGTTGTGGCAGACATACCGAATGCTCGCGTTCAAGCTCCGGGCGACTTGGCGCGCGTTCGAGACTGGGGCGCGCGCCTGGACCTGGGCGAAGCCGAGGCGCTTGCGCTCGCGCTGGACGTGGACGCTGAAGCAATCCTCATCGATGAGTCGCGCGGGCGAGCCGTCGCCCGCCAGTTGGGATTGACGCCGATCGGCGTGCTTGGCGTGTTGGTTCGCGCCAAGGAACAAGGTCACGTCGACGCCGTGCGGCCGCTGATCGAGCGGCTCCAGACGGAAGTCGCGTTCTTCGTCTCTCCTCGCTTGCGTGACGAGGTCTTGCGCCTTGCAGGTGAGAGTCCGTGATTGGCCACCGCTCGCCTCCAATGCCGGCCACGCCGGCAGTCCGCCGGCGACACTCAGCCGGTCGAACGCCACGATGAAGCGGAACACGATGGCCACGACCACTCGACCTGAAGGTAGGCCAAGCTTCTTGGCAACGCTGGCTCGAACTGACTAGAATGAGTAGACGAGGTGCACGATGCCAGTCATTGTTTCGGATGAGCAACTTCGGGAGGCGGGCCTGACGGAACAGGAGGCTTTGGTCGAGCTTGCCTGCGGACTCTTCGATCGCGGGCGTCTCCACCTGTGGCCGGCGGCGCAATTGGCGGGCCTCTCTCGCGTTGAGTTCGAACACGAACTGCGCAAACGCAAGATTGCGATCTATCGGCCGACGGTCGAGGATCTCGCCCAGGACATGGCGGCCCTCGAACAGATCGTCAAACGCCCATGTCCGGTCAATGAAACTCGCTCGATTTGAGGAGACGAGGTGCTCTTATGCCGCTGATCGTTTCGGATGAACAGCTTCAGGAAGCCGGGTTGACCGAGCATGAGGCACGCATCGAGCTGGCCTGCCGCAGTTTCGAGGCAAACCGGATGACGCTCTTCGCTGCTTCGCGGCTGGCTGGCATGGATCGCACGGATTTCGAATTGGCGTTGCTGGCACGCGGCATTGCCATTTATTGCCCGACCAAAGACGAGCTACTTGAAGACATTCGGAACCTACGCGAGATCGGCATCTAGCGGTGAGCATCGTCGTCAGTGATACCTCCCCGCTGAGAGCGTTCGCGTTTCTCGACGAATTGCCACTCCTGAGCGAATGGTTCGGCGAGGTGCTCGTTCCACCGGCCGTCGCGAAGGAGTTGAATGATCCGCGCTGGGGTGACGTGGCCCTGGACGTCGGGTTGATTCCCTTCGTCCGTGTCCAAGCCCCGACGGACGCGGCGCGCGTCGGCGCATTGCGTCGCCACCTCCACCAGGGCGAATCAGAGGCAATCGCACTCGCGATTGAGATCCGCGCCGAGCTCTTGCTCGTCGACGAGCGCGACGCTCGGCGTGTTGCGAAAGCGTCAGGATTGAGAACCATCGGCGTGCTGGGTCTCTTGCTCCGTGCGAAGAGCCTCGGGCGCATCGATGCCGTCGAGCCGCGCATTCGGCGATTGCGCGAGGAACTGGGCTTCTTCGTGTCGGACGCCCTCGTTGCAGAAGTGCTTCGCAACGCCGGCGAGTAGTCGCACTCGAGATGGAGACTAACCGTGGCGCACACTCTGAGAACTTCGGTAAAGATCGTCGGCCTTTTCGGTATCGGCGCCGTCGTATCGTTTGGCCTTGCGGGTCAGCCGGCGTCCAGCGAAGAGGGTGCGGTGACGGCCTGCGTCAACCGCCTGTTCGAGCACTACAAGAAGTTCGCGCCCGAGGCGCGGGCCCGCGTCTTCACCGACAATGTCATTTCATTCTATTCCGACGGCGAAGTGCTCGACGGCCCGAAGGCCCACGCCGACGACTACGTCGCGGTGGCCAAGATCGAACGCGACTTCACGTTCAAGTGGACGCCCCAGCGCATCGAAATCCGCCGCGATCTGGCCTGGACGGTAGGCGAGCTGCACTGGGCCTCGGTCCTGGTCGAAGGCAACCAGCCGCGCAGCCGCACCGTCCGCAGCACGTTCATCCTCCGCAAGGTCGACGGCCAGTGGCGCATCGCCCACGAGCATTCGTCCAAGTACGCGGAGCCGAAGTAGCCACGGTATGATGCAACGCCAATCGGCGGGCAGCCATCCGCTAGAAGCAATTCACTCCGCTTTCTGCGGTCTCAGCACCTCTGCGTCCATCACGGCAGGGCGGACTTTTCGCGATCGGCCATCAGGCGGTTGCGGAACTCGCGGGCTTTGGCATGGTCGGGCTTCAATCGCAGCGCGGCGTCGAAGCTCGCAATCGCTTCATCGCTGCGGCCCAATCGGCCGAGGGCCAGGCCGAGGTGGTGGTGCAGCTCGGCGTCGGCGGGCCGCTCGCGCAGCAGCCCGCGGTAGATTTCGACCGACTCTTCGGCTCGGTCGGCAAGGAGCAGGGCTGTGGCCAGGTTCGAGCGGATCTCGGCGTCGGACGGCCGGAGGCGCGTGGCCTCGCGCAGCGGCTCGACGGCAGCCGCTGCGCGGTTCGTTCGGATTAGCGCCACGCCCAGCGCGTGGAGCATCTGAGCATCGCGCGGGCCCAGCCGCACGGCCTCGCCAAGGTGCACCAGCGCCTCGTCGCTGCGACCGGCCTGCTGGAGCACGCTGCCCAGCCCGTAGTGCGCACGCGGCTCGTTCGGATCGATAGCAATCGAGCGCCGATACCAGTCGATGGCCGGCTCAATCTGGCCGCGCAGAAAGGCGGCGTCAGCGCGCAGCCGATTCAGCCTGGCGTTCTCGGGATTGCGGCCAAGTGCCTGGTCAAGCAAACTCGCGATCGCGGCGTAGCCGCCCCGCTCCTTCAGACGATCGACCGGCCGGCTGAGCGCGTCGGCGACGATGTCATTCAGATTCTTCTGGCGCATCGCGATGGCGGCGCTGATGACATCGTGCGGGGCGTCGGGCATGGCGACCGAAGGCGGGTCGAGGCAAGCTTTCAGCAGTTCGACGATGGCCGCCTCGTGCGTGGGACGCTCGCGGGCCGCGGCGTACTCCAGCGTCGGTCGATCGTCGCGATAGATGCTCGCACCCGCCGCCAGACGAGACAGTCCTTGCGGGCCGCATAAGAACCCGCCGAGCAACGCCGCCGGCTGATTGAGCCAGTGCGCCGGTCCGCCCCAGTGTGCAAAGGCCAGATCGTCGCGAATCCGGTCGTCGCCGGTCAGCAGCGCCAGCCGTGCGGGCGTCAGGCTTGGCGCTTGGCCCGTTGTCCCGATCAGCAGCAACTCCGACGTGTTGTACCACAGCACGCTGCCCGGGAAGACTTCGATGAACGTGGCCACGAGCATCTTCAGCTCGTCGGGCGTCACGAACGCGGCCGGCAGAAACTGCGAGATCACGCCGCCCGGATTCAACCGTGCTGCCGCCCGCTCGTAAAACTCGCGCGTGTAGAAGCCGGCCACGCCCGGCCGGAACACCTGCCCGACCTCGATCGAGATCACGTCGTAGGTCGCGCCAGCGTGCGTCAGGTAGTTGCGGCCGTCTTCGACGATCACGCGCACGCGCGGGTCATCGAGCCAAGTTGCCGGATAGTGCTCGCGAATCAGCTCGAAGAGCGCCGGCTCGATCTCCAGGCAATCGAGCCGCTCGATTCCATAGAGCAGAAAGCGGCTGGGCGTCTGACCGGTGCCGACGCCCACGACCGCGACGCGCCGCGGATCGGGATGCAGCAGCATCGGCAGGTGGGCGGCCACAATCTGATGGTTCTTGCGGTCATCGCCCTGCCACCAGCGGTCGATCTCGAGCGACAGGCGGCCGTCGCTGCGCAGCACCGCCAGGTTTGACCCGCGCCCTTCGCGAAACGCGACCAGCCGATCTCGATCGGCCAGATAGTCGGCCGGCAAGCGCGCCGCGCCAACCGTGGCGGCTGCGCGCCACGCTGCCACCATGAGCGCGGCGAGGCCGGCGCGCGTAAGCGGCCGGGCACGCTGCTCCAGCCAGATGCACGCCACCACCGCCATCGCGAGCGACAGTACCGTCGTGACCAGCAGGCTGGCGTGCATGCCCAGCAGCGGCAGCCCGACAAACCCGACCGTCAGCGAACCGGCGATGCAGCCGGCCAGGTTCACGGCGCTCATTTGTCCGACGGTTGCACCCGCTAGTCGCGGATCGTCAGTCACCATGCGGATCGCCAACGGAAACGCCGCTCCGGACAGCGCCGCCGGCACCAAAAGGCCGATCGACAGCAGCCCCAGCCGTGGCTGCGTCGAACCCGTCGTGCCAACGGTCTGCCAGAACGCAGCCGGCAGCGTCAGCAACGTCAGCACTCCGATGCCGATCAGCGCCGAGATGAGACCGAAGATCAGCCCGCGGCGCGTCAGCCGATCGAACCAGGCTGCGGCCAGCGTGCTGCCGATGACGATGCCGGCCAGCACGATCGTGAGCATGAGCGTGTACGTGTGCACGCTGGTGCGCATCATCAGCGACAGGAAGCGCGTCCACAGCACTTCGTTGCCGAGCACGACGAATCCGGTCAGAAAGAAGAGGGCGAAGACGATGCGACGGCGACGTCCGCGCGCCGGCTGTTCCGGAGTAGCGGTTGAGCTCGCGGCCGCTGCCACAGCGACGTCCGGCATTCGGGGCATGCGGAGTGCCCACACCGCCAGGCCCACGGCGATGTTGACCACGCCGCACGCAACCAGCGTGGCGTTCACGCCCAGCCGCGGGATCAGAATGAAACCGCACAGAGCGCAGCCAACCATCGCCCCGAGCGTGTTCCATCCGTAGAGCAGACCCACCGGCAACGCCACCCGGTCCGACCGGCCCACGTAATGGCGGCAGACCAGCGGCAGCGTCGCCCCCATCAGGATCGTCGGCGGCAGAATGACCAGCCCCGACAGCACGAATCGCACGGCCGACAGCGCAGCAAAGCTACCGGATAGCCGGTCGTACCACGCGCCGTACGCACTGTCCGCCAGCCTGAACGCCGCAGGACTGAGCAGCCCAAGAATACCGATCGCGATCTCGACGCCGGCGTATACGCGCAACGGGCGGCGGACCCGATCCAGCCAGCGGGCCGCCAGATGTGCCCCCAGCGCCATCCCGCCCAGGTAGACGGCCAGCACCGTCGCCACGGCAAACGAGGCCACGCCGAACACCAGCGCCGCCTTGCGGATCCAGCACACTTCGTAGGCCAGCGCCGCCATGCCCGACGCGAAGAACCCCGCCCAGACCACGGCGTCATTCCCTCGCTGCGCTCGTATCGCGCCCTCGCGCTCGCCCGTCCGCATGCCGATACCATACCGCACGCTAGTCGTGCGATAATCCCTACCCCGCCGGTGCGAGGTCCCGAACGCGGAGGAACACGACAACCGCCTCGCGGACAGGCGGGATTCTCGCGCCCGCGGCCGCTCGCACCAGCCGGAGTTTTTGAACCCGGCTGGTACGAGCGCGAGGGGTGCGACTGCCGTAACACGTTGTGACTGCAGGACTTACGTGCATGAGTTCGCCCTCGGCAGCACGTCCGTGCCCTCGGAACGCCGCGTGCGAAATCGCGGGCAAGATGCTTGCAATATGTTGCCGCTCGCGGTACATTAGATTTATCGGAGGAGATTTCGTGAGGGGAACAGGCGGTCCGCTTCTCGGCTACGCTCGAACCCCCCCCCAAGACTACGTCGGTTGGTCCGAACAAAGGAGGAGCCGGAATGCGAGCGTTTTCGAAGATCTTGTCCGTTGCCGCGTTCGCTGCATTCGCCAGCAATGCGTCAGCGATCGTGCACAACCTGACGGCGTCGCTGGATGGCCTTCAGGAAGTTCCCCCTAACGCCAGCCCGGCGTCGGGCAACTGCAACATCACGCTCGACGACATCTCGGGCGCCATGTCGGTCAACTGCACCTTCGCCGGACTGATTGGCGGTCCGGCAACGGTTGCCCACGTGCACGGGTTGGCGCCGGCCGGCATGAATGCGGGCGTGATCTTTGGCCTGACCGTTACGAATGCGACGTCGGGGACGGTCACCGGCAACGGCGTCCTCACCGCGGCCCAGATCGCCGGCGCCTTGAGCACCGGTCCAGGCGACCCGCCACTTACGTACGTCAACATTCACAACGCGCAGTTTCCAGGCGGCGAGATCCGCGGGCAGATCGTTCCTGAACCGGCGTCGTTGAGCCTGCTGGTCGTCGGAGGTCTAGCGCTGCTCCGGCGCCGTGCAGCCTGAGCGAAGCTGGTTCGCGCAAGCGGCTAACGCGAGGGAGTCCCACCGGGACTCCCTCTTTTCTTGCGCGCCGCGCGCGGACGGACCTACACGCGAAGAAAGTACTCGATCAGCTCGTAGCCGGGGTCAACGCACAGGCCGGCAGCCGCGGCATTCGCTTCGCTGAATGGGATCCCGTGTCCGGGGGACACATTCGTCCCGGCCATGCAGAACGGCGGCGGATCACTGGTGTGTACGCGCTTGGCGACCGGGGTGGGGTGGTCCGGCGCGATCAGGATGCGCCACTCGGGCAAACCGTGCAGGTGGTTGAGCAGGGGCGCGACGATCCACTGGTCGATGTGCTCGAGCGCCGCGACTTTCGCGCTGGCGTTTCCGCTGTGCCCGGCCTCATCGGGAGCTTCGATGTGTACGACGACGAGATCGTGATCGTCCAGCGCGCGGACCGCCGCTTCGCCCTTCCCGCGGTAGTTCGTGTCGAGGTAGCCGGTCGCACCCGGTACGTCCAGCACATCGAGCCCGAGGCTGACGGCGATGCCGCGGATCAAATCGACGGCGGCCACGACCGCGCCTCGAAGTCCGAAGCGCTGTGCGAACGGCTCGAACACGCACGGCACGCCCTGACCCCATAGCCAGATCGCGTTGGCCGGATTCTCGCCCAGGTCGCGCCGCACCTGGTTGATCTCGTGGTCTCGCAACAGCTCGGCGGCGCGGCGCTCGACGGCCACGATCCGCTCGGCGCCCGGCCCGCACGGCGCGTGCTTGGCGACCGGCTCGTCCGGGATGCTGTGCGGTAGCGCGCAGCGCACATCGAGCCCGCCTGCGCCGGCCAGCGTCATAAGGTTCCGGTACGAAACGCCGGCGTGGAAGCGGAGCGTCGCGTCGCCGAACTGCGCGTTGAGGTGGTCGATCAGGGCACTCGCCTCGACCTGGCCAATGTGCCCCGCCGCAAAGTCGGCCATGCGGCCGTCGACGATGGTGACCAGGTTGCAGCGAAAGATCAGGTCATTCGTGCCGCAACGGATGTCGCGAGCTGCCGCTTCAAGCGGCGCCCGCCCGAACGGACAGCGCTGCGGGTCATAGCCCAGCAGGCTCAGCGTGGCGACCTCGCTGCCGGGCGTCATTCCGTCCGGGACCGTGCGTACGAGCCCTTGACGGCCGTTCTCGGCGATCCAGTCGATGTTTGGAATCTGCGCCGCATCGAGCGGCGTTCGGCCGTCGAGCGCCGGGACCGGCTCGTCGGCGGCTCCATCGGGAAGGATGATCGCGTATTTCATAGGGGTCAGGGTTCAGGGGTCAGGGTTCAGGGGTCAGGGTTCAGGGGTCAGGATTCAGGATTCAGGGGCCAGGATTCAGGGTTTCAGGTTCAGACGCTCCATCTCTGCACATCCTAGTGCGCGATGATGTGCCGCGGGGTGGCATGGGCAAGCGATCGTCGCGGCCTTTGGGACGATCGCTTGCCCGTGCGTCCGCGAGTGCTCGTCCATTCGGCACGGGCAAGCAAACGGCCGCTTGCCCATGCCACCCATTACCGCCCGCTCCGAGGCTACACATCGCGCACGGTCGTTTCGGCGGACGCCTGTCCCGCACTGCTCGGCCATCATGTCAGCGAGACGGGGTCCACATCGATCACCAGCGACTTGACCTTGGCCCGTAGACGCTTGTCGCCGCGCAGCCGGTCCAGCACGCTCACCAGCGTCGTCGCCGACTCGGCGCGAAGCAACACATCCCAGCGGTATTGTCCCCGCAGACGCTCGAGCACGCACGGCGTCGGGCCGAGCACGTCGGCGGCGAGCGCGTTCATCTCGGCCATCGTGTGCCGAATCCGCTCGGCGAGCAACTTGGCTTCGCTCTCGATCCGGGACGGGCGGTCGTCCGCCAGCACGATGCGGGCCAGCCGCGTGTACGGCGGGTAGCGCACTAACTTGCGGATGGCCAGCTCGCTCTCCGCAAAGGCGACGAAGTCATGCCGCACGGCGGCCAGCAGCGCCGGTGCGTCCGGCTCGGCCGTCTGCACGACCACTTCGCCGGGCAGATCTTGGCGGCCCGCGCGGCCGGCCACTTGCGTGATGAGCTGGAACAGCCGCTCCTGAGCGCGAAAGTCGTTCGAGCCGGCCTCGGCCGCCAACACGCCCACCAGCGACACAAACGGAAAGTCCAGCCCCTTGGCGATCATCTGCGTGCCCACCATGATGTCGGTCCGGCGGGCCTCGAAGTCGTCGACGGCCTTTTGATAGTCGTCCGAGCGCCGCATGGTGTCGCTATCGACGCGTGCGACCCGCGCCTGCGGAAACCGCTTGGCCAATAGCTCTTCAACGCGCTGCGTGCCGGCCCCAATTGCCACGAGCCGCGTCCGGCACGACGGATCAGGGCACTCGGCCGGCGGCGGAAATCGCTCGTGGCAATAGTGACAGAGCGCCCCGCCAGCGCCGGTCGTGTGGTAGACCATCGCTACCTGACAGTGCGGGCAGCGCAAGGGTCGCTTGCACGCGGGACACCAGATGGCCCGCGCGTAGCCGCGGCGGTTCATCAGCAGCACGGCCTGCTCGCCGCGTGCGAGCGTGTCGGCCAGCTTCTGCTCGAGCAGCGGCGTCAGGATCGGCGGTCCGGCCGGCGTGAGCGGCAGATCGCGCGTGTCGACCACGTGAACGCGCGGCATCGGCAGGTTGCGCACCCGGCGCGTCAGGTCGATCCGCTGATAGTGCGCGGCGCGCTGGCAGTTGACCCACGTCTCCAGCGACGGCGTGGCCGAGCCGAGCACGATCGGCACACCCTCGATTTGGGCGCGCTTGATGGCCACGTCGCGCACGCCGAAGCGCGGAGCGGACAAGTTCTTGTAGCTGGCCTCCTGCTCCTCATCGACCACGATCAGCCGCAGGTTCGGACATGGCGCGAACACAGCGCTGCGCGTCCCAATGACGACGCTGCGCGCGCCGGTGGCGATCTCGGCCCAAGTCAGTGACCGCTGCGCCCCGGTCAATCCGCTGTGAATCACTGCGACGTCTCGAAAGCGCTTGGCCAGGCGATTCACGAGCTGCGTGGTCAGGGCAATCTCCGGCACCAGCAGGATGGCCTGGCCGCCGTCGGCGACGGCCGCGCGGATGGCGTGAACGTAGACCTCGGTCTTACCGCTCCCGCTGACGCCGAACAGCAACGCGACGCCAAACTGTCGGGACGAGCGGAGCCGCCGAATAAGCTCGACTGCGCCGAGCTGCTCAGCATTGAGGACGAAGTCTGGCTCGCTGATGGGCGCGGGCCCCGTCGTGTTTGGTCTCGCCTCGCGGCGGACACTCACCTCGACCCAGCCGCGCTGGACGCACGCGCGCAGCGCTGCGGGCGAAGCCCCTGACGCGGCCAGCAGGTCGTACACCGGCACGTCGCCGGTCCGGCCCGAAAGCTCCTCAAGGATGCGGCGCTGCTTGGGGCCCAGCCGCGGCGTGGACGCAATCACGTCAGACGCCGGCTTGATCAGGCGCGCGTACCGCACGGACGCGAACCCGCGTTGCCGGCGGACAGCCTCGGGGACCATCGCGGCCAGCGTTCGTCCGAGCGGACAGCAATAGTAGTGGGCGATCCAGCGGCCTAGCTCCATCATTTTTGCCGGCACGAAGCTCTGCGCGTCGACGACGCCTGCGATCGGTCGCAGCGTGCCATCCCACGCGACCTCGCTCAGCTCGGTGCAAAAACCGATGGCCGGCCTACCCTTCCGCCCGAGTGGCACCTGCACACGCTGTCCCACCGCGATGGCGCCGCGCAGTGCGTCCGGAACGGCGAAGCTGTACGTGCGGTCGATGGGACCATCCAACGCAACCGTCGCCGCCAGTCCATGCGACGGCTCACCCTCTTCGACCCACAGAAACTGATCGGACGCGCCCAGCGGCATGGCCACATTGTCCGCTGGCCAGCTTGCCCGTCCAACGGCGACGGCACGCCACGACGTTCGCGGCCGGCCGTCGGCGGCGTGCGTCACACGTTGAGCGAGTTTCCGGAACCAACCTTGCGTGGCAGTTGTGGTGCGGCCGTCTCGGCTGCACGTGCAGGCGGAACGCCTGCACCGCAATTCCCAGCCCCAGCCGATCACGGCGATTGTGTCATGGACACTCGTCGGCGTTGCGTGACAGTCGGCGATGGCGGCGGCTTGAAGCCGACCATACAATGGCGGTGCCGCAGCCCGCACGGAGGATGGCCGCACGAATGCCACGCACCTGGCGCCTGGGGGTGGTTTCCTACCTCAACTCCCGCCCGCTGATCGAGGGGCTCGAGTCGGCTCCCGACGTGCGCATTCTGTACGACGTTCCCGCACGGCTGCCCGGCCTGCTCGCATCGGGCGAGGTCGATGTCGCCCTAGTTCCGGTGATTGACCTGGCGCAGCGAGGCGAGGCATGGAAGATTGTCTCTGATGCCTGCATTGGCTGCGATGGCGAAACGTTGACCGTCCGGGTGTTCTCGCGTGTTCTGCCCGAACGGATCGAGCGGCTGCACGTCGACGGGCACTCGCACACGTCCGTCGCGTTGGCCCGCTTGATCTGGCGCCAAGCGTACGGCCGCGAGCTGGTCGTGCAGCCGTACGACGGCGCGGCGTCGAGTCAATGCCAGGCGGTGTTGCTGATCGGCGACAAGGTCGTGCAACACCGGCTGATCGACTTCAACCACGACATCGACCTGGGCGGGGCATGGAAGACGCTGACGGGTCTGCCGTTCGTCTTCGCTGTCTGGGCGGCGCCGCGCGACCTTCCCAGCGACGATCTGGCCGTCCGGCTGTCGGCCGCTCGCGACGCCGGCGTGCGCCGTGCCCGCGTCATCGCCGCCGATCTGGCTCCCGGGCTCGGCTGGCCGGTCGAGCTGGCCCAGCGCTACCTGAGCGTGCGGTTGAAGTTCACGCTCACCCAGCGCCAGCGGGCCGGAATGTCTCGCTTCATCGACATGGCTCGCCAGGCCGGCATTCTGCCCGACAATGCAACGCCGGAGTTGCTGACCCATGATGTTGAGCAGTACGTCGCTCTGCGAGACCTTCGATGAAGTGCTTTGATCAACCCGACGCAGACGGTGTGGCGATCTGCACCGCTTGTGCCAAGGGGATCTGTTCGGCGTGCGCCGTCGATCTGGGCCGTGCCACGGTGTGCCGAGGCCGATGCGAGCAGGAGGGCCGCCGGATCGTCGACCTGCGCGACTTCAGCTTTGCCCAACCAAGCATTCAGGAGGCCGCCCTGCGCCGGGCGGACCGCACCTACGTGCGCTCGGGCATGTTCTACCTGGCATTCGGCGCCGTCATGACGACAACGGGCATCATCTGGGGCCGGCGCTTGATGTTTGTCACCGTGATGGGGGCCCTGATCGCCGCGTTCGGCGCCGTCAACCTGCTGATGGCCCGCCGCAAGCTGCAGCAGCAGCAGTTCCGCCTTTGCGCCAAGTGTGGTTACAACGTGACCGGCAACACCAGCGGCCGCTGTCCCGAATGCGGATTTCAGGTCTGAGAACCAAGCGTCACTCCATGCGGCCATCGGCCAGCGACCGCTGATTGCTCACGGCCTCCAACGCAAGCGCTCGACCGCTTGGCGGTATCGCTCTGCATGAACAGCTTCCAGATCAGGCCGGTTCGCACGTTCTCGATGGCCAGCAGCAGCATGTGAGCCGCGCGCGAAACTACGCTCGCCACCTTATGCTCGCCCACCCCCGATGAGCTTGCCAGCCTAATCGCCGATTCTGACGACTGGCCCGCCGTTGCGGATGAGCTTCACCTGCTTGTCGATGGTGAGTTGCTCGTCGTAGCTCCCGCCAGCGATTAAAATCTCCGTGAGGCAGTCGCCGTTCGCGTCGACCGCGTTGACCGCATCCGTGACCGTTGGGTACGGATTTATCGAGGTTCCATTTCCCGGCGGCATCGCGTTCAATTGGACGTAGAACGGACCCACTTGGCTTACGACGTTGGCGGTCCAGTTATTCAGCCCAAGCAGGTCGACATAGTTGACCCACACGTCGGTCGCCCCCGAGCTCTCAACGGCGTCAATCAGCCTGCTCATCTGCAGACCGTTGGCCGGAACGGCGAATTGCGACGTAGGCGCCTCTGCGGCGACCGTGCTCGAGCCGGCGGAGAATGTGCCCTGACCGCTGGTGACGCTCCAGAAGCGCCCGCACGCGCTCACCTTGGCGAAACGGTGGACTTCGCTGGGGTTGGCCGAGTAGAAGCGCCCCGTCCCGCCCGACAGCACGAGCTTGGCCGCCTTCGGTGAGCCGTTGACCGGCGGTTGGTCCTGTGCCCAGCTCCAGACAGCAGCCGTCAGCACGGGCTCGAACGGCACGGTGACGATCTCATAACCACCCGTGATGCCGGCGTTGGCCGACCCGACCGGGGCCAGATCGACGTTGTTCACGCCCGCCAGCATCATCGGGCCAATCTTGTCAGCCGTCGTGATGCCGAATGTCACCGGACCGTCGAACATTGGTGCCGCGCACCACTGATTGCACAGCGCATTGCAATCGCTGCAGGCCGTGCTGCCGGGATTGAGGCATGGCAGCTCGCACAGGCCCAGCCAGAACGGCAGCAGGTCGGTGCAGTTCCACGCGCTCGGATCGCCAGTGAAGCTGGAATACGCATACGGATCAGAATTGACGCCGGACAATTGGGTGGCCGAGTCATACATGTACCCGTTGGCCGGATTGAAGAAGGCGTTCACGCTATTGCAGCCCGCTGCGCACCACGTCACATTGCGGGGAAGGTCGGCGTGGATCGTGTCCTGGTCCTCGGGCAAGTTCCCCGTCTCCGTGAACACCACGACCCGCTTACCCAGATTAAGGATGTCGATCGGCCGGACCGTATGCCATGCGCCGAACACCTCGTAGTCCGACGGGCGGAATAGGAGAGCGCTCAGATAGTCTTCGAGCGGCGGGATCAGGTCGGCCCCGTGATCCTCCGTCCGGTTCTCGATGCTGATCATGACCAGTTCGCCCGGACGGGCGTCGATCCAGATGGCCAGCTCCTCGATGCCGTGCCGATAGGGCCGGTCGAGGGGTGTCATGCCGGTGTGGTCGTTCTGGGCATGCGACAGGCGCACGTCCTTGAAGTCTCCGCCCGGATAGGCGGCGTTCGACCAGTGCGCATCCAAACCGATCGAGCGCAGGCCCATGTCGAGCTGATCGCTCATCGAGTACGAATGCTCGTACAGGACCGTAAGGTCAACCGAGGTCGCAAAGGAATTATGCGCGCTGAGGTACTGGCCCTGCGTTATCGGCAGGTAGTCGTTCAACCGGCGTTGCAGCGTCAGCGCGCGGGCCGCCCAGGTCTGCTCGAAGGCGTCGACGTCGGGCTTGTGCCGTTTGGCTGTGGCGCTGTTGACGCACTCGTTCGTGAAGAGGTTGGCGTCGAGTCCGCGGTCGCACAGCAGGCCGGTGCGAAGCATCTCGACCGTGCCGGGCGCCCAGGGCGGCTCGCCTTCCTGTCCGTAGCCGTCGAGGTCGCAGAAGTAACCTGGATTGACGGCCGCGCAGGCGCTGCACGTCACACCAATGCTGGGCGGATCGAGGCCCAAGCCCGAGTCGCAGCACAACCCCGTGCTGCACGGGCAACCGGGCTGGCCCTCGCCTCCGCAAAGATCGCTGCAGTAGATCGCCTGGCAGACGCCGACGCAATCGACACACCCGCTACAGTCCAAGGCGCAAGCGCCGATGCAGTTGTCGTACGCGTTCTGGCAGTTGGCCGCACATGCCTGGCATTCGGCCGAGTTGGGACAGAATCCGAAGCAGCAGTCTACCGCACACCCCACCAGACAGGCGTTGACGGTCTCGCACAGGCCCTGGCAAGCCTCCTGGGCAGCCCCGCACACGCCATCGCAAGCGCCATCGGCGCCCGCGCCGCAGTCAGTCAAGCATTGGTCGTACCCCCCCAGGCACTGGGCCCGCGTGGTCTGCAATGAGGCGTGGAGCGCCACCACCACTAATCCCGTGCAGATTGCATTGCGTGTCGTGTTCATCGTCAACTCCTTTTTGAATGCCGCGACTACTGCAGTGCCACCAAGACCAGAACCAGCCCTCGGCCGCGCTCGAGGGACGACATGGCCTTGCCGATGACTGCGCCCTGACTGCGGGCTGCATCGGTGACCTTCATGGCGTGACCGGGCGTGTCGGACGTGGTCAGCAGGTCGCCCGGAGCGACGGTGCCGGCGCCGGCGTCGACCCAGCACCAAACGCGGCCGACGGTCGCGACCGGCAGCGCGCCATCCGCCACGCTGCCTTCTTGCCGCAAGACCATGCCGGGCTTGATGCCGTTCGCGCCGCTGACGATGCCGGCCACTGTCCGGTCATAGGGCCGGTCGGCGACGCGCAGACGGCCGAGTTGGGCAGGATCGATCGAAACGACCATGCCCGGCTGCGGGGCGACGTCGCCGGCGGCGGCAATCGTGTACGGCTCGGCCACGTCGGACCCGCCGGTGATTTCAAGCACGTTCACGCGCGTCGCGCCGCCGCCTGAAGTGCTCAAGACGATGTCCGCGCCGGCGATCTCGTTCCTGAGCGTGATGTCGTTGTCCATCGCGTCGCCAAAACCAAACCACGCCTTGCGCGTGGCCGGGCCGTCGGGATAGAAACTCATGAACGTGTGCGTGCTGCCTTCGAGCGCCAGGGTACCCTGCGCGGTCGTGGGCTGGCGCGACACCTGCAGCGCGGCTTGCGGCGAGGTGGTGCCGATGCCGACGTTGCCGGTGACAGCAAAGTCATCCCAGACAACGAGTTGGCCGACTGAGCCCGGAATGTCCAGCGTCACGAAATTTGGGGCATCGGTGGCTTGGTTCCGCCCGGGGAGTACGTGGAGAGATGTCGGCGTGGCCCCGCCGCGCACCTCTAGCTTCGCGGCGGGATTGGTCGTCCCGATGCCGACGTTGCCGCTGGGCGCGATCCGCATTCTCTCAACTACGTTGTGATTATTCGTGGAGTCGCCGTCTGTGCCGAACACCAGCGCGCCGTTGAACCCCGCCGATCCGAGTGCCCAAATCGCCGCCCGCGAGAAGTCCGCGCCCGGGTTGTCAATGCCGCGGAAGACCAAGCCCGACGAGGCCGTATCGACGCCATCGGCAAGGCCCGCCATAGTCAGGCGTCCATTTGGGCTGCTGGTCCCGATGCCGACCTTGCCATCACGGATGACCATGACGTCGCCGACGCCGCCCTCGAACAGCGTCAAGCCGCCGGTGGCGCCGCCGTTGGCGTCGCGATAACCGACGGCTCCTTTCAAGGCGCCGCCTTTCATGGCG
>Ga0187892_10006088_pt1 | contig 18266 bp, 16 predicted proteins | sample MA1701073metaG_FD_139345 | JGI IMG/M metagenome (GOLD analysis project Ga0187892, IMG submission 139345) | Bio-ooze microbial communities from a basaltic lava cave in the Kipuka Kanohina Cave System on the Island of Hawaii, USA - MA170107-3 metaG ... | reverse complement strand
GCGAGCGTGAGCCCGTGGCGATCCAGCACCCGGCTCACGCGGGCCTCGACCAGGACACCCGACCACCGCGGCACGGCCGCCTGCGGCACGGGACCGTCGGCCCCGTAGAGCGGCGCGGCCTCGGGGAAGTAGCGCAGCTCGCCCGGCCCTGCCGCGTAGGCGACCGTGGGGAACAGGGCTGCTTCGACGACCGGGCGCAGCAGCACGTTGGGCGAGAGCCGCTCGGGGGCGTCGTGCGCGATCCGCTCGATCTCCGCACGGCTGAAGCGCTCACCGCTGCGGCGGGTGAGCCACACCTCCCCCTGCCCCTCCGGGCGCAGCCGGTCGCGCCCCGCCCCCGCCTCGAGTAGCACCGGGGAGAGACCGTCGGGCAGCGTGACCGGGAGCGCCCGCAGCAGCCACGGCGCCATGGCGCGCTTGGCCGGCGCGGCGTGGGCCCGGAAGACGGCGAGTCCGCGGCCGCCGAGCAGGGCCTGCAGCGCCGCCGCGAACGCATCGGCCAGCGACGCGTCGGGCCGGTAGGCGGCCTCCAGCCACGCCAGCACGGCGCCCTTGAACTCGCTCTCCGGGGTTCCGGCGCGCAGCGCGGCGAGCGCGCCCTCGACCTCGGGGCCGCAGCGCTCGGCGGCGAGCGGCCGCTGCGGCGCCTCGGGCGCGCGCTCCCGCAGCACGATGGACGCGGGCTCGCCCGCTGTGTTCAGCACCCACGCGTGATTCGCCTCGGCGAAGTCGTGGTCGTCACCCGCCACCCAGAACACCGCCACGACCGGCACCCGCCGCTCGCGCTCCAGGCGGCGGGCGAGGGCCAGCACCGAGAGCGCCTTGTACACGGTGTAGAGCGGGCCCGTGAACAGCCCCGGTTGCTGTCCCGTGGTGACGGCCAGCACCGGACCCGCGGCCAGCCGGTCGCGCCCGGGTCCCGGCAGGACGGCGGCGAGCGTGTCCGCCGCGACGCGCCGCGGCCGCACTTCCGCTGGGCGGGCCGCTGGGGCCGCGATGGGAGTCCCCACGATGCGGGGTAGCGCGGCTTCCCGCTCGCGCGCCAGCTCCGCCGCGGCCGACTCGCTCATTCGCCGAACACCTCCGCCTGGAAGATGAGCACCTCGGTCTCCGGCTCGCGCCAGGCCTCGGCCGGGAGCCCGGCCTTGCGACATGCGGCGGCGAGAAAGACTTCCGGCCCCCAGCCGTGCTCCGCCGCTACCTGCGGCAGCAGGACGCCGCCCGCCTCGCCCTGCCGCACGATGAGCCCGTCACGCCCGATCACCACGAGCTCCGGCACGACCGGGGTGAGCGCCGCGGGGGCCGTCAGTACCGAGATCTCGAGCCGGATCCCGCCCAGCTCCTCGGCCGTGACCGGGGGAAACCGGGGATCGTCGCGCGCCGCCGCCACCGCCATGTCGCGCACCAGCGCCGCCAGCGGCCGATCCGGCACGACCCGCCCGATGCAGCCACGCAGCGCCCCGTCGGCCGTCAGCGTCACGAACGCCCCCCGATACAACCGCGCCGCCCGGCCGTCCCCTACCACCGGCGACGCGCGGCCGCACAGCAACGCACGCAGCGTGGCCCGGCCGAGCTCGAGCAGCTCCGCTCGCTCGGCCGCGTCCAGCTCAGCCGCCCCGGTGATAGGGCTCTCCCCGGCGGATCGTGTGGGCCCGGTAGAGCTGCTCGTACAGGATCACCCGCGCCAGCTCGTGCGGGAAGGTGTGACGCGACAGGCTCCAGACCCGCTCGGCCCGATCCAGCACCACCCCCGGCAGCGCGTCGGCCCCTCCCAGCGCCAGCGTGACATCCCGCCCCTCCATCTCCCAGCGCGCGGTCCAGTCGGCGAGGTCGGTCGAGCTACACGCCTCGCCCGCCCGCGACAGCGCCACGAGGCGCGAGTCCTCGGGCACCGCCGCGAGGATCCGCGCCGCGTCTCTCACTTCCCGCTCCTCGACCCGCGCGTATCGCCGCAGCCGTTCGAGGTACTCGTCACACGCCGCCCGGAATGCCGCGCTCTTCATGCGGCCGACCGCGACGACCTGATACCGCATCAGGCATACATCCCGCGCATCCGATGCATCGCCGCCACCCGGTCCATCCCGACCATGTAGGCGGCGATGCGGAGGTTGACGCGGTGACGCTCCGCGGTGGCGGCCACTTCGTCGAACGAGCGGATCATGATCGTCTCGAGCCGCCGGTTCACCGTCTCCTCATCCCAGAAATAGCCGCCCCGGTCCTGCACCCACTCGAAGTAGCTCACGGTCACGCCGCCCGCGTTGGCCAGGATGTCGGGGATCACGAAGATCCCCTTGTCATCGAGCACCTTGTCCGCCGCCGCGGTCGTCGGCCCGTTCGCGCCCTCGCAGATCACCTTGGCCTTGATCTGCCCGGCGTTGCGGCGGGTGATCACGTTCTCCAGCGCGGCCGGGACCAGCACGTCGCAGTCGACCGTGAGCAGCTCCTCGTTGCCGATGTGCTGCGCCTTGGGATACTCGGCGAGCGGCCGGCGCTCCCGGACCCACTCCAGAAGATCACCGACGGCGAGACCGCGCGGCTCGTGCAGGCCGCCCGTCTTGTCGGAGACGGCCACCACCACCGCACCCTCGCGGGCGAGGAGATCGGCCGCCACCGACCCGACGTTGCCGAAGCCCTGGATCGCGACGCGAGCGCCCTTGAGCGCCAGTCCGAGCCGCGCCAGCGCCTGCCGGGTGACGAGCATGCAGCCCCGGCCCGTCGCCTCGCGCCGGCCGAGCGATCCGCCCATCTCCACCGGCTTGCCGGTCACGACCGCCGTGACCGTGTGGCGCTTGTGCATGGAGTAGGTGTCCATGATCCAGGCCATGACGCGCTCGTTCGTGTTCACGTCCGGCGCCGGGACGTCGGAGTCCGGCCCCAGCGTCTCGATGATGCCGCTCGTATAGCGGCGCGTCACGCGCTCCAGCTCGCCGAGCGACATCGTGGTCGGATCGCACCGCACAGCGCCCTTGGCGCCGCCGAACGGGATGTTCACCACGGCGCATTTCCAGGTCATCCAGGCCGCCAGCGCCGTGACCTCCTCGAGCGTGACGTTGAGATCGAACCGGATGCCGCCCTTCGCCGGCCCGCGGGACGTGTTGTACAGCACGCGATACCCGGTGTAGACCTCGACCTCGCCGTTGTCGCGCAGGATCGGCACCGAGACGATGATCTGCTTCTCCGGATTGCGGAGGACCTTGTAGAGCCCCCGGTCCAGGTTCAGGAGCTGGGCCGCGTGGTCGAAGCGCTCCATCATCGCTTCGAACGGATTCTCCTCGGCCAGGAACGTGTCCTTGTCGGGACGGATGATGGCCGGCCACGCGGCCTGGCCGTGAGTCGCGGATTCGCTCATGGATGCGGGCTCAGCCCTCGGTTCGGGGGCCGGATGCCGGCGCGCGCGCGAGCAGCGCGTCCAGCGCACGTTGGACGGCCTCGCCGTTGCCCTCCCAGCGCACCTCGAGGCTCGCCACCAGCGGCTCGCGCGCGCCTTCCGGCCAGCGCCGGCGGAGCTTCACGGCGTCCTTCTCGGTGACTACAACATAATCGGCGTCCGCCAGCGCCTGCACGAGCCGCCGGACGTCGCGCTCGGGATAGGGGTGATGATCTTGGTACGCCACGAGTTGCACCTCCGCCCCCGACGCCCGCACCTGCACCGCCAGGCTGGCGGGGTCCGCGATACCCGCGGCCACCAGGACGCGCTTGCCCGCCAGCGCCGGCAAGGGGTGCCGCCGCCCGGAGTACAGCTCCTCGAAGTGCTCCACCGCGAGCTGCGCCACGGCGACCGGAATCCCCGGCCAGCGGCGTCGCAGTCCGGCGGCCAGCCGCGCGCCTTCCTCGCGCGACGCGCGCTTGCGCGTCACGACGATCAGATCGGCCCGGCCGAGCGCGCCCCACCCTTCCCGCCACGGACCCGCGGGGAGCGGCCACGGGACGCTCCGGGCGTGCTCGGCGCTCACCGCCGCGATGTTGAGCTGGCGCGCCACGTCGAGGCGCTGGTACGCGTCGTCCAGCACCAGCACGTCGGCACCCGCGGCCACCGCCCGCGCCGCGCCGGCCACGCGGTCGGGATCCGGCACCACGACCGCCTCCGGCACCAGACGCTGGTGCACCAGATGCTCGTCCCCCCCATAGCCGCGCAGCAGGATCCCCGGCCGGCGGCCGCGTCGCGCGCACTGGGCCGCGACCCACGCCGCCAGCGGCGTCTTCCCCGAGCCGCCGACCGCCAGATTCCCGACGCTCACCGTGGGGCACGGCAATGTCCGCGCGGCGAGCCAGCCGTAGCGGTAGGCCGCCGCGCGCGCCATCGTCACGCCGCGGTACAACAGCGCCGGCGGCACCAGGGCCGCGCGCACGACTCGCGGCAGCGGCGTCCGACTCGACCACAGCCAGCGCACCAGGCGGTGCGGGGAGAATCGCGGGCTCACCTGTAGTTCACCTGGTGCAGCGCCTGCTGGACCGCCGCGATGCCACGCCGCAGACCCTCCCGGCCCGGCCCCACTTCGAGCGGCGCGCCGTACACGACCTCAATCTCCGCGAACGGCCGGGGGACGGAGAACCGGTCCCACGAATTCAGCCGCCACTCCGCCGATGCCTGCGCGCCGAGCGCCACGATCGGCACGCCGGCGTGCTGCGCCGCGGCCACCGCCCCGGCCTTCACGACCTCCGCCGGGCCGCGCGGCCCGTCGGGCGTGACCGCGACGCGCGCGCCCTGCTCCAGGCTCCGCACCACCCCCAGCAAACCGACGTCACCCCCGCGCCGCGAGGACCCGCGCACCGCCTGGTAGCCCCAGCGCTGCGCCAACGCAGCGAGATATCCGCCATCGCGATGCCGGCTGATCAGGAGGACGATGCCCTGGTGACGGTGGTAGTACAGCAGCGGCAGCAGCCGGCTGTGCCACAACACGGCGACGCAGGGGCGTCGCTCCTCCCGAAACGCGCGCGCGTGCTCGGCACCGCGTTCGCGGATCCGCCAGGTGGCGGCCAGGACCCGCAGCAGGCCGCCCCCGACCGGCGCCGCCAGCGGCTCCGCCCACCCGAGCCTCACGCCAGCAGCTCCACCGCCAGCCCCGCGACCCGCTCGGCGGCACCACGCCCCCCGAGCCGCTGGCGCACCGCCGCGAGCCCCTCCCGCTGCCGCCGTGCCTCGGGACTCGATCCGTCGAGCAGCGGCAGCACTGCCCGGGCCAGCGCATCGGGCCGGACGGCGTCCTGCAGGAACTCAGGCGCGACCGCCCGGCCCGCCACGAGATTGACCAGGCCCGCCCACGACACCCGGGCGAGCCGCCGCGCGATGATCCAGGAGAGCCGGTTGAGCCGATAGGCGATCACCATCGGCGCGTCCGCCACCGCCGCTTCCAGCGTCGTTGTGCCCGATTTGCAGATGGCCGCGTCCGACGCCGCAAACACCAGTTCCGGGTCGCCGGTGTGAACGCGCGCGGCCCCGGGGTCGGGATAGACGGCCCCCGCGGCCCCCGCCACGATCAGCTGTACCTCGGGGCGCGCGGCGCGCACCAGCAGGGCCGCGTCGCGGAACGCGGCCCACAGCCGCCGCACCTCCAGGGGCCGGCTGCCGGGAAAGAGCCCCAGGGTCGGACGCCGCGGGTCGAGCCCCAGGGCGACACGGGCCGCCTCCCGTGAGGGCGGGGCCGGCCGGTCCAGCAGGGGATGGCCCACGAACGTCGCGGGAACGCCGTGCGCCCGGAAAAAGTCCTCCTCGAACGGCAGGATGACGGCGAGGCGGCGCACGGCGGCCAGCCGCGGCATGCGGCCCGCACCCCAGGCCCAGAGCTGCGGGGCGATGTAGTAGAGCACCGGGACGCCGGCCGCGGCCGCGGCGCCGGCGAGCCGCAGGTGATAGCCCGGATAGTCGACCAGCACCACCAGGTCGTAGCGCCCGGCCCGGAGCGCCCGCCGCACACGGCCGAGCAGGCGGTAGTGGGCCGGGAGCTTCTCGATCGCTTCGACGAACCCGACCACGGAAAGCGCTTCCATGCGGTCGAGCAGCGTGACGCCGGCGTCCGCCATCAGCGGTCCGCCGAGCCCCTCGATGGTCGCCCCCGGGAGGCGGCGCCGCAGCGCCCGCGCCACGGGCGCGGCGTGCGCGTCCCCCGACGGCTCGCCCGCCGAGATGTAGATCCGGGGCGCCCGCGTCACGGCCGCGCGGCGGCGATCGGCGAGGCGTGGATCGCGTCGGCGACGCGGAAGGCGAGGGCCAGCGCCTCGTACCCCGCGGCGCCCGAGACCACCACGTCCCCCTCGCCGCGCACGGCGCGAACGAAGCTCTCCAGCTCGAGCCGCAGGGGCTCGGCTTCCGGCGCCTGGAGCCGGACGTGCTCGACGATATCCTCCATCCGCGCGGCCCCGGCGGTCTGCCACCCGGCCTTGAGCCGGTAGAAGTCGCCGTGCCCTTGGGCGAGGTCGAGCGAGCAGTAGCCGGTGGCCTGGAAGATCCGCAGCTTGCGCGTGCGGTCGCGCGAAATGCGGCTCGCCGTGATCGCGGCGACGGCGCCGTTCGCGAACTCGACCCGCGCGTTCGCGATGTCCACGTGCGGCGTCAGAATCGGCACTCCGGTGGCCCGCACCTCGGCGACGGGCGCGCGCACCAGCTCGAGCACGAGGTCGAGATCGTGGATCATCAGGTCGAGGATCACCGCGACGTCCGTACCCCGGGGCTGGAACGGCGCGAGCCGCTCGCACTGCAGGAACCGCGGCTCGTCGAGGTAGGGGGCGGCGGCCCGCACGGCGCGGTTGAACCGCTCCACGTGCCCGACCTGGAGCACCGCGCCCGAGGCCTCGGCCGCCCGCACCAGGCGCTCCGCCCCCGCCAGCGTGTCCGCAAGCGGCTTCTCGACGAGCGCCGCGATGCCGCGCGACAGGATCGCGTGCCCGACGTCGGCGTGGGCGGACGTCGGCACGGCCACCGAGACCCCCTCCACGCCGTCGTCGAGCAGCGCGTCGAGCGAGGGATAGGCCACGGTCTCGAGCTCCTGCGACACCTGTCCGGCACGCGCCGGATTGATGTCGAAGATGCCCACCAGCGCGGCGCCCTCCACGCGGCGCAGCAGCCGCGCGTGATGATAGCCGAGCGCTCCCGTCCCGACCACGCCGACGCGGAGCGGCGCCCCCCGGCTCATACCAGCACGCCGCGCTGCGACGCCTCGATGAAGCGCAGGAAGGTCTCGACCTCCGCCACGGCGGGCAGCTCGCGCCGGGCGCGTGCGATGCCCTGGGTCACCGTCAGATCGGAATTGAACAGCAGCCGGTAGGCACGCTTGAGCGCGAGCCGGGCTTCCGCGGAGAAGCCCGCCCGGTGCAGTCCCACCGAGTTGAGCCCGTACAGCCGGATCGGATTGCCGACCGCCTTGGTATAGGGCGGCACGTCCTGGTTCACCCGCGAGCCGCCCCCCACGAACGCGTACGTGCCGATGCGGACGAACTGGTGGATCGGCGTGAGCCCGCTGACGATGGCCCGGTCGTCCACGGTCACGTGGCCCGCCATCTGGATGCTGTTGGCGAGAATGACGTCGTTCCCGATCACACAGTCGTGCGCGATGTGGACGTAGGTCATGATGAAGCAGCGCGCGCCCACCGTGGTGCGCCCGGTCGCCGGCGTGCCGCGGTTAATCGTGCAGTACTCCCGGATCACGGTCGCGTCGCCGACTTCGACCCAGGTCTCTTCGCCCTTGTACTTGAGGTCCTGCGGATCGCCGCCGATGATGCTGCCCGCGCCGACCCGGACGCCGACCCCGAGCCGCACGTTGCGCTCCAGCACGGCGTGGGCGCCGATGGCGCAGCCGTCCCCCACGCTGACCCGTGGGCCGACGATGGCGTACGGCCCCACGGTCACGCCCGCCCCGAGCTGGGCGGACGGATCGACGATGGCCGTGCCGTGGATCACCGGTCGGTCACGATGGCCGCCATCTCCGCTTCGGCCACCACCTGGCCGTCGACGTAGCCAATGCCCTTCATGCGGCAGATCTTGCCGCGGAACTGCAGCATCTCCAGCTCGAACCGGACCTGGTCGCCCGGCAGGACCGGGCGCCGGAACTTCACGTTGTCCAGCGACATGAAGTAGACGACCTTGTCTTCCACGTTCTGCCCCTCGAAATGGCTCATCAGCAGCATCCCGCCGACCTGCGCCATCGCTTCGATGATGAGCACCCCGGGCATGATGGGATGACCGGGAAAGTGGCCCTGGAAGAAGGGCTCGTTGATGGTGACGTTCTTGATCCCGACGATCCGGCGGTCGCCCTCGACCTCGACGATGCGGTCCACGAGCAGGAACGGATAGCGGTGCGGCAGCATGTCCATGATGCGGCCGATGTCCATCTTCGGCGCGCCGCTCCGCTTACCGGTGCGGACCAGGGCGCGCGCCAGCGCGACGTTGCCGCCGTGGCTGGGCCGCGTCGCCACGACGTGCCCCCGGATCCGGGCGCCCGTGAGCGCCAGGTCGCCCACGATATCGGCCGCCTTGTGCCGCACGAACTCGTCCGCCCAGCGCAGCGGGCCGCCGCTCACCAGCCCGCGCTCGTCGAGCACGATCGCGCTGCTCGCGTCGGCCCCCTTGATCAGGCCCTTGCCGCGCAGGCTCTCGACTTCGCTCGTGAACCCGAAGGTCCGTGCCCGGGCGAGCTCGGCCCCGAACGTCGCGGTGGACACGTCGTAGGTGCCGGCCTGCCGGCCGATCAGCGGGTGGGGCCATTCGATGGTGACCGTCAGCCGGAACACGCGCGCGGGCGCGACGACGTACGCCGCGTCCCCCTCGGTCACGGTGAACGGTGCCGCGACCGTCAGCACCTCGGGCGCCCCGCCCACCTCGACCGGCTCGGCGCGCGCGAGCGCCTCGAAGTACGGCTGCACGCTCCCGTCCAGAATCGGGGGCTCCGGACCGGTGAGCTCGACCGTGAGGTCATCGATCTCGTGCGCCGCGACCGCGGCCAACAGGTGCTCCACGGTGTGGATCGTGGCCTCGCCCCGCCCGATGGCGGTACGGCGCTCCACGGCCTCCACCTCGGTGAGCCGGGCGGGGATCTCGGGCCGGCCGGGGAGATCCACCCGCCGGAAGACGATCCCCTGCCCCGCCGCCGCCGGCGCGAACGTCGCGACCGTGCGGGCGCCCGTGTGCAGGCCCGTCCCCGACACCGATGCGCCCTGCCGGATCGAGCGTCTAACGAGGTCCGCCATGCGCGCTCTTGGCGAGGGCTTCCAGGTCGTCGACGATCTCGGCGAGGCGGAACAGCGCGGCCTGGGCGCGCAGGGCGAGCCGGTGGTCGCGCGCCGGGTAGCCGGAGACCGTGGCGCCCGCCGCGACGTCGCCGAACACGCCTGCTTGCGCGCCGAGCCGGGCACCCCGCCCGACCGCGATGTGGTCCTTGAGCCCGGCCTGGCCCGCGATGATGACGTCGTCGTCGATCCGCGTGCTGCCCGCGATGCCCGCCTGCGCCATGATGAGGACCCGCCGGCCGATGTGCACGTTGTGCCCCACCTGGACCAGGTTGTCGATCTTGGTCCCGTCGCCGATCACCGTGTCGTCCACGCTGCCGCGGTCCACGGTCGTGTTCGCGCCGATCTCGACGTCGTCGCCGATGCGGCAGTCGCCCACGTGCGGGATCTTGCGGTGTTCCCCCTCGCCACCGCCCGCGACCGGTACGAAGCCGAAGCCGTCGCCGCCCAGCACCACGCCGGCGTGCAGGATCACGCGGCGGCCGATCGCGGTCCCCGGATAGCACACCACACGCGGGTAGAGCAGCGTGTCGTCGCCGATCGTCACGTCGTCGCCGATGACGCACCCCGCGGCGATGCGCACGTTCCGGCCCAGGCGGGCGCCCCCCCCGAGCACGACGCCGGGACCGATGGTCACCGGCTCCTCCCAGCGCGCTCCCGCGCCGATCGTCGCCGTGGGATGCACGCCGGGCGGCGGCGCGCGCTCCGGGTACAGCACGGGCAGCACGGCGAGCAGGGCGGCGTACGGATCGTCCACCACGATCCGCGAGCGCGGACCCTCGGGCTCGCCCTCGTGCTCCGGGCGGCACAGCACGAGGGCCGCCGCGGACCGGCGAAAGTACGGGAGATGGCGGGCGCCGGCAAGAAACGACAGCTCGCCCGGGCCGGCCCGCTCCAGCGGCGCCACGGCGATCACCGCCACATCGGCCGGGCCGACGAGCCGCCCGCCGGTGAGCGCCGCCACCTGCGGCGCCGAGATGTGCCGCCCGCCGGCCCGCGCCACGGCACCCGCTACTGCGATTGCTGGAGGCGCTGAATCACTCTCGCCGTGAGGTCCAGCGACGGGTCGGCGGCCACGATGCCGGCGCGCTCCGCGTCGAAGATCATGGCGTAGTTGCCCTCGGCCCGCACCCCCTGGATCACGCCGTTGACCCGCGCCTGGATCGGCTGCAGCAGCTCCTTCTCGCGATCCGACGCCTTAGTCTGCAGCTGGTCGGCGCGCTGCTCGATGCGATCCTGCATGCCCCGCAGCTCCCGCTCCTTCGCCTGCTTCGCCGTGGGCGAGAGGGCGATGGACTGCTGGTCGTAGGCGCGCACGGCCGAGTCCAGCTGCTGGCGCAGCCGCTGGATCTCGTCGCGCATCTCCGAGACATCCCGGTTGAAGGTGCTCTCCGCCGCCGCGTACCCGGGCGTCCGGAGCAGCACCTCACGCGAGTTCACGAAGGCGATGCGCAGCGCGGGCTGCTGCGCGCCGGTCGCGGGCGACGCCGTCTGCGCCGCTGCGGGCATCGCGGTGCACACGAGCACCGCCAACATCACACGGGTCATGACTGATCTCCTTGGGTCAGCGCTGCTAGAAGAAGTTGCCGAGCTTGAAGTGAAGTTTCCAGCCTGGGATGGGCCGGCCGGTCAGGGTCACGCGATCGAACCCGTAGGCGTAGTCGAGCCCCAGCGGCCCGAGCGGTGAAATCAGCGCGAGCCCGACGCCGGCGCCGCGGAACAGGTTCGTGGGGTTGAAGTAGCGCGCCCGCGTCCAGACGTTGCCGGCGTCCATGAACATGCTCACGTAGAACATCTGGGAAAGCCGCGCGCCGATCTCGCCGGTCATCGCCAGGTACGCCTTCCCGAAGGCGTTCGGGCTCGCCGACGTCGAGCCCGCGGTGGGGTCGAAGCCGTTCGGCGTGATCGAGAACTCCTCGTAGCCGCGCAGCGGGATACCGTACTGGATGCCGCCCATCGTGAACAGCTGCTCGATGAACGGGGCGTCGCCCGCCACCGCGCCGGAGCGCACGCCGAAGCCGAGGACGAGCTTGACGGGCGCGCTCGTCGGGCTGCCGCCGATCTGCCCGAGCGGCGCGTACCACCGGCTCTCCAGGTCGAAACGCTGGTAGTTGCCGGTGCCGCCGAGCGGCCCGCCGCTCTGCGCGATCCCCACGGACGCGAGCGCGCCAGCCGTGGCGAACGGCAGATCGATACGGGTGTCGCGCACGACCGACACGCCGAGCGTCGAGCGCAGACAGTCGATGCAGGCGAAGGCGCGTCGCAGCGGCCGGTTCGAGGACGAACCCGTGAAGGACTGCTCGCTCAGCGTGTACGACAGGAAGAGCCGGGTGTAGCGCGCGCCGAGGAACGGGAAGCCGAACTGCACGCTGCCTCCCCGGCTCGTCTGTCGCCCCACGTCGGCGATCGTATAGCGCACCCGCGTGTTGTACAGGCGCAGCGTGCCGGAGACGCGCGACTCGCGAATCGCCGGATCGGTGTAGGAGATGTTGAAATCGTTGATGTTCCGCCCGAACTGCCATTGCAGCGTGCCGCGCTTCCCCTGCCCGAAGAGATTGGGCTCCTCGAGGCCGATGAACCCGCCCAGGCCGGTGCCCTGCCCCACCGAGGCGCCGAAATTGATGTTGCCCGTGCGCCGCTCGCTCACGCGGAAGATCACATCCACGTCGCCCTGGTCGTTGGCAGGGCGCGTGTCCGGGAACGGGAGCGGCTGGTTGAAGAAGCCGAGGTTCGAGATGTTCTGGTAGGAGCGGATCACCGCATCCTGGCGGAACACATCGCCCGGCAGCAGCACGATGGCGTCGCGAATCACGCGCTCGTGCGTGATGTCGTTGCCCACGATCTCGACCTTGTTGACGATCGCCGGCTGCCCCTCCTGGATGGCCCACCGCAGGTCCACGAACGACTGGCCCTGCGGCCCCGTGCGCCGGATGACGTCGGGGCGCACCTGGGCGTAGATGTAGCCGTTGTTCCAGTAGGCGCTGCGCACCTGGTTGGTGGCGTCGTCCCAGCGCTCCTGGTCGAAGAGCGGCGTCTGGCGGCCGGAGAACGGGTACAGGGCGGTGAGCTCGTCGGTCGAGAAGCGGCGGTTGCCGGCGATCTCGAAGCTCCCCACGCGATACTGGTCGCCCTCGCTGACCCGGATGACGAGCGTCGCCTTGCCCGTCGCTTCGTTCACCACCACGGTGTCGTCGAGGATCTGGAAATCCACGAAGCCGTCCTCGCCGTAGGCCTTGGGCAGCCGCACCTGCAGGTCTTCCGCCAGCTGGTCGTCGTCGTACTCCCCGGAGCGGAACCACCAGAACCCTTCGGGACGGCTCGCCAGATGGCTCACGACCTGGTCGTCGGGATAGCGCGTGTTGCCCTCGACTTCGACCCGGGCAATGGCGACGCGCCGTCCTTCCTCGACCGCGAAGATCAGGCGGACGCGACTCGAGTCGCCCTCGGGCACGATGAGGGCGCGGACCTGGGCGAGATAGTAGCCTTCGGCGCGATACAGCGAGTCTATCGCGGCGCGGGAGCGGGCGACCGTCGCTGGGTCGAGGGGCCGGCCCTCTGGCACGAGCACGCGGTCGCGGACCCGGCCTTCGGGGAGCCGCTCCACGCCGCGCAGGCCCCAGCGCACCAGCAGCGGCCGCTCGCGCACCCGGATGACCAGAATCGTGCGGCCCTCCGCGGTGCGCAGCTGCTCCAGCTGCACGTCGTCGAATTCGGCCAGGGCGTACAGCGCCTCGATGGCGTGCTGCACGTCGCGGTACCCCAGCGGACGGCCCGGGGTGAGCCCGCTCGTGAGCTGGATGGTCTGCCGGGAGACCCGCCGCTGGCCCTCGACGGTGATGGAGTCGACCGCCACGCCGCCCTGGGCCGGCGCCGGGCGTGGCGCCAGGCTGAGGATGCCGAGGACGACGGGGAGTCGCGGTCCGGGGATCACGCCTTCGTGCCGGACAGGGCGCGGAACACCAGGCGCTCCTTGTCAGGCGCGATGTCCACCTCGATGTCGTCGCCCCGCGCGAACTCGCCGACGAGGATCTTCTCCGACAGCGGATCCTCGACGAACTTCTGGATGGCCCGCTTGAGCGGCCGCGCGCCGTAGTGCTCGTCGTAGCCGTGGTCCACGAGGAAGTCGCTGGCGGCCGGCGTCAGGTGCAGCGTGAGATCCTCGTCGCCCAGGCGGTGCTGCACGTCGCGCAGCAGGATGGCGACGACCTGGGCGATGTGCTCGCGCGACAGCGGGTGGAAGACGATCACGTCGTCGAGCCGGTTGAGGAACTCCGGATTGAAGACGCGGCCGATCTCCTCCTTCACTTTCTCCGACATGCGCTCGAAGGAGTCCCGGCTGTCGGGCTGCGCGAAGCCCAGCGACTTGCCTTTCACCATGTCGCGCGCCCCGACGTTCGACGTCATGATCACCACCGTGTTCTTGAAATCGATCATCCGCCCGTAGTTGTCCGTGAGATGCCCCTCGTCGAGCACCTGGAGCAGGATGTTGAACACGTCGGGATGCGCTTTCTCGATCTCGTCGAGCAGCACGACGGCGTAGGGCTTGCGCCGCACCGCCTTGGTGAGGGTGCCCGAGTCCTCGTAGCCGACGTACCCGGGCGGCGCGCCGATCAGCCGGCTGACGGAGAACTTCTCCATGTACTCCGACATGTCCACCCGGATCAGGGCGCTGGCGTCGGCGAACAGGAAGCGCGCGAGTGCCCGGGCGAGCTCGGTCTTGCCGACGCCCGTGGGGCCGGAGAAGATGAACGACCCGATCGGCCGCTTGGGGTCCTTCAGGCCGGCGCGGCTCCGCCGGATGGCGCGCGCGACGACGGCGATCGCCTCGTCCTGCCCGACGACGTGCGTGTGGATCTCCTCCTCCATCCGCAGGAGGCGATTGGTCTCGCTCTCCTGGAGGCGGGTCACCGGAATGCCCGTCCAGCGCGACACGATGAAGGCGATCTCCTCCTCATCGATCGTGGGGCGCCGGGTCTGGCGCTCGCGCTCCCACTCCTCCTGCTTGCGCCGGATCTCGCTCTGCAGCTCCCGCTCCTGGTCGCGCTGCGCGGCCGCGCGCTCGAAATTCTGGTCGCGCACGGAGCTTTCCTTCTCGGCGCTGATGCGCTCCAGGCGCTCCTTCAGCGCCGCGACCTCCGGCGGCGGCACCTGCGCGGCGAGGCGCGCCCGCGCCCCGGCCTCGTCGATCACGTCGATCGCCTTGTCCGGCAGGAACCGATCCGTGATGTAGCGCTCGGAGAGCCGCACCGCCGAGGTGAGCGCGTCGTCGGGGATCAGCACGCGATGGTGATCCTCGTACCGCTTGCGCAACCCCTTGAGGATCGCGATCGTCTCTTGCGCCGTCGGGGGATCGACGATGACGGTCTGGAAGCGCCGCTCGAGCGCGCCGTCCTTCTCGATGTACTTGCGATACTCGTTGAGCGTCGACGCGCCCACGCATTGCAGCTCCCCGCGCGCCAGCGCGGGCTTCAGCATGTTCGACGCGTCCACCGCCCCCTCGGCCGCACCCGCCCCCACCAGGGTGTGCAGCTCGTCGATGAACAGGATGATGTTGCGATTCTGCGCGATCTCGTTGATGACCGCCTTGAGCCGCTCCTCGAACTGCCCGCGGTACTTCGTGCCCGCGATCACCGCCGCCATGTCGAGCGACAGCACGCGGTGATCCCGCAACGCGTCGGGGCACTGCCCGGTCGCGATCAGCTGCGCCAGGCCCTCCACGATCGCCGTCTTCCCCACCCCCGGCTCCCCGATCAGCACCGGATTGTTCTTCTTGCGGCGCGACAGGATTTCCATCACCCGCTCGATCTCCTTCTGGCGACCGATCGTCGGATCGAGCTGGCCTTCGGCGGCCAGCTGCGTCAGGTCGCGGCAGAAGTGATCGAGGGCGGGCGTCTTGGATTTCTTCTCGGTTTTCGGCGCCGCGGGTTGCGGCGCCCCGCCCGCCGCCGGCGCCGCGGGCATCTCGCTCCCCAGCAGCCGCAGCGTCTCGGCCCGCGCCTGCTCGAGGTTCACGCCGACGTCGGTGAGGACCTGCGCCGCGATGCCCTTCTCTTCGCGCAACAGGCCGAGCAGCAGATGCTCGGTGCCCACGTACGAGTGATTCAGCTCGCGCGCCTCGCTCATCGCGAGCTCGAGCACCTTCTTGGCGCGTGAGGTATACGGCAGATCGGGGCCCGCCGCCGCCGCGGCCTTCCCCTTCTTGACCGTCTCCTCGATCTTCTGCTGGATCTCCTCGAGATCGACGTTGAGGTTGGTGAGCACCGCCGCCGCCACACCCTCACCCTCACGAATCAACCCCAGCAGAATGTGCTCGGTCCCCACATACTCGTGGTGCAGCCGCGCGGCTTCCTCCCGCGCCATCTGCAGGACCTTGCGAACCCGATCCGTGAAGTTGTACCCGTTCATCGCGCTCAGCCCGCCTCGGCGTCCAACAGCGTCCGGACATACGTAGCCCGCACCGTCGGCAGCTCGGGATCGCCGATCGCCCGTCCCTCGAGCGCCGCCACGTGCGCGGGCTGTGTGAAAATCAGCAGCTTATTCAGCGTGTATACACTCACGTCGGGGATCAGATTCACACCCACCCCCAACCGCACCGCACTCAACAGATTCATCGCCTCGTCGAAGCTCAGGCTGCGCGCGTGCCGCAGCAGACCGTAGGCCCGCCACACCTTGTCGGCGATGATGGTCGGTGCGTCCCGCACCAACACCTCGCGCGCCTGCCCTTCGTACTCGATCACCTGGCGCACGATCTTGCCCAGGTGATCCAGCAGCTCCTCCTCGGACTTCCCCAGCGTCGTCTGGTTGGAGAGCTGGAAATACTGGCCGACGACCTCGCTCCCCTCCCCGTACAAACCCCGAAACGTCAGCCCTACCTGCGCCAGGCCCTGCAGGACTTTGTTGATCTCCTTCGTCAGAACGAGGCCCGGCAAGTGGATGAGCACGCTCGCCCGCAGCCCCGTTCCCGCATTCGTCGGGCAGGACGTAAGATAGCCAAACTCCGGATGAAACGCGAACGGCAACAGCCGCCCCAGCTCCGCATCCACCGACTCCAGCTGCACATAGGCCTCCTCCAGCGCGAAGCCGGACGAGATCCCCTGCAGCCGGAGGTGATCTTCTTCGTTCACCATCACTCCGACCCACCCGTGCACCAGCAGGGCCGCCCCGGGCCGGGGCCGCGCCTCCCGGTCGAGACCCGCGAGCTCCTTGCTGATCAGGTGGCGCTCGTGCAGCAGCTGGCGGTCACGGCGCTCCGCCGTGTCGAGCCGGAACAGCTGCCCCCCCCCGATCCGGGGGCTGGCGGCCGACGCCTCGGTGACGCGTTCCAGCACGGCGGTGCGGTCGGCGTCGCGGGCCCGCGGGCCGAAGGCGTAGCCCGACACGTTGCGGGCCAGCCGGATGCGGGTGGACAGCACGATCTGGCTGCGCGGCCCGGACGCGTCGAGCCAGGAGAGACCGCCGTCGGGGAGCAGCGACAGGTCGATCATTCGAGCACGCGGATGCGGTCGCGCAGCTCGGCGGCCAGCTCGAAGTTCTCATTCTCCACGGCGCGCCGCAGCTGGTCCTTGAGCTCGAGCAGCTGCACCTGGGGATCGGCGTCGCGCGCGCCGGGCGCCGCGTAGCGCTCGCCGACGTGCTGGCTGGAGCCGTGCAGGCGCCGCAGCAGGTCGCGCAGGTGGGCGTCGAACGCGGTATAGCACTCGGCACAGCCCAGGCGCCCGGTCTCGCGGAAATCGCGCATGGTGCCGCCGCACGCGGCGCACCGCAGCGCGTCCAGCGGCGCCGGCAGCAGGCTCGCACCGCCGCCTTTGCCCATCGCGGTAATGAAGCCACCGAGGGGCGATTTCAGCACCGATCCCCCCGTCTCCACGCCCTTCTGCTGCGCGCACGCCTCGCACAGATGCAGCGTGACCTTGGAGTCATGCTCCACCTGCGTCAGGTTGATGACGGCGTCCCGCTCCTTGCAGTGATCGCACAGCATCACGGGACCGCGTCGGCCGAGCTCACGGGCGCGAGCCGGCCGTCCTCCAGCCAAAGGATACGATCCGCCCGACCGGCGAGCTGCCGGTTGTGCGTGACGATCGCGACCGCCGTCTCGTACTCGCGCGCGAGACGGAAGAACATCTCATGCAGCAGCTCGCCGTTCTCGTGATCCAGGTTGCCCGACGGCTCGTCCGCCAGAAGCAGTCCCGGATCGTGGACGAGGGCGCGGGCCACCGCACAGCGCTGCTGCTCGCCTCCCGACAGCTCCGCCGGGCGGTGCGTCATGCGCCCCGCCAGCCCGACCTCCGCGAGGATCTCCTCGGCCCGGGACCGGGCCCGCCGCAGCGGCGCGCCCCCGATCAAGAGGGGCATCATCACGTTCTCCAGGGCCGAGAACTCGCGCAAGAGATGGTGGAACTGAAAGACGAATCCCAGCTTGCGGTTCCGCAGCTCGGCGAGCCCGTTGGCGTCGCGATCGGCGTAGCGCGAGCCGTCCAGCCAGATATCGCCTCCGCTCGGCCGGTCGAGCGCGCCCAGCAGGTGCAGCAGCGTGCTCTTGCCCGCCCCCGACGCGCCCACGATCGCGACCACCTCGCCGCGCTGGACGACGATGTCCAGCCCGCGCAGCACCTCAAGCGGGCGACCATCGCCGCCCGCGAACACCTTGCGCAGCGCCCGGGCCTCGAGCAGCGGGGTCATTCGTACCGAATCGCGGGCACCGGATCGAGCCGGCTCGCCTGGATCGCGGGGTAGAGGGGCGCCAGCGTGGCGATCACCAGGCTCGCGAGCACGACGAGCACGACGTCCCCGACCTGCGGGGCCACCGGCAGGTGGTCGATGAAATACACCGACGGATCGATCCGGACCAGGCGACCGTCGTTGACGAGGCGTCCGAGTCCGATCCCCAGCACCGTGCCGAGCACGGTACCGACGAGCCCGATGAGGACACCCTGGGCCAGGAAGATGCGGCGCACACCGTCGCGCCGCAGCCCCATCGCGAGGAGGATCCCGATCTCCCGCGTCTTGTCGCGCACGACCATGGTCAGGGTCCCCACGACGTTGAAGGC
>Ga0187892_10006087_pt1 | contig 18268 bp, 12 predicted proteins | sample MA1701073metaG_FD_139345 | JGI IMG/M metagenome (GOLD analysis project Ga0187892, IMG submission 139345) | Bio-ooze microbial communities from a basaltic lava cave in the Kipuka Kanohina Cave System on the Island of Hawaii, USA - MA170107-3 metaG ... | reverse complement strand
TGGAGCGCCTCCTTGTCGGCCGCGCCCTCCTTCGCCATCTCCTCGAGCTTCTTTTCGAGGTCGCGCATCTTCTCCCCCCCGAGCCCCTCGAGCCCGTCGGCGAGTTCCTTCAGCGCCTCCCTGAGCCTCTTCGCCTCCGCGCCCCCCTTCCCCGACTCGTCGAGCCTCTTCTGCGCCTCCCTGACCTTCGCCTCGAGCTCCGACAGCTTCTTGTCGAGCTCCGACGCCTTCGCGGCCGCCTCCGCCGAATCGGCCGGCGCTCCGTCCTCGTTCTTCCTGAGCAGGTTCTCGGCGAGCGCGGGGTTCTTCGCCAGCTCGTCGCGCCGCTCCTTCGCCTTGTCCTCCAGGCGCGAGATCTTCGCGAGCGCGTCGCTCGACTTGACGTCCTTCTGGCGGATCGCCTCCGACGCGTCCCTCATCGCCTGCGCCAGCTCCTTGAGCTGCGGCAGGTTCCGCTCCTCCGCGCGCTTCTCCAGCTCGAACGCCCGGTTGCGCAGGCGCGTCGACTCCTGTTTTCGGATCGGCGCCGGGACGACCGCCGTCGATCCGGCGACGTCCGCGTCCGCCGCGCCGCTCTTCCGCGAGAGGTCGGGCAGCACGAGCCCGCCCACGATCAGCACGGCGGGCGCCGCGAGCATCGCCGCCCGCCGCGGACGGTCGATCGCGATGCGGGCCGCGTCCGCCGCGCGCACCGCCTGGATCGCGTCGTCGATGACCGCGCGCGCCGCGGGGGATGAGGCCTCGTGGAGCGACAGCGCCGTCGTGACGCGCTCCTCGAGCCCCGTTGCGGCGTCGAGCGCGAGCGCCGCCGTCCGCATCGACGGGCGCGTCGCCAGGGCGTGCGCCATCGCGACGAGGAGCGCCGCGCCGGCCGCGATCGCCGACCCGTACAACACGGGCACCGTCGTCCAGCGCGCGGCCCACACCAGTCCGGCCGCGCACGCGCCGGCCGCCAGCAGGTAGTACACCGCCAGCTGCGCGAAGCGCCCCATGACCAGCCGCCGCCGCGCCGCGCGGACCCGCCTCAGCAGAACGTCCATCGCCACCTCTGCAGGGATGACGGACCCACTCGCAGGCTCGTTGGTCCGAGCCGTAGCGATCAGCCAGCAGCCGTCGGCCAGAGGCGGTCCCGCGGTCGGTGCGACCCGTGCGCTTGCGGCTCGCGGGACGGTAGACGGCCGACGATCGGCGACATGAAACGTGCGACTTGATACGTGAAACTGCCATTCTCCCCCCCTAACGGCTCTCCGCCCCCCGCCGCACCACGCGCTCGAACTGCGCGACCATCAGCCCGAGAAGCGTCGCCGAGATCCCGAGCATCAGCAGCGCGTGCCCGCCGAGCGTCACGAACTGCGCCTCCACCGACCGCGGCTTGTAGCACGCCAGGAACGGCGACAGGTAGTCGAGCCACGAGAACGTCTGCTCGGGCAGGTTCGGCATGAAGCGCGTCAGCAGCAGCTTCGCCAGCGCCGGGCCGACCAGGAGCGTGAAGAGCAGCAGGTAGGTCGCCAGCGTCGACACCGTCGTCGTGCGCGAGTGGAGCGACAGGAACATGCCGAGCGAGACCGAGAACACCGTCGTCGTTCCCGCGACCAGCAGCAGCGCCGGGATCTGCGAGAAGTTCATGCTCGACAGCAGCACCGCGATGAGGAAGCACGTCGAGTTGAGCAGCGCGAGCGCGCCGACCACCCGCAGGATCGCCAGGAACTTCCCCGCGACGATGCGGCGCCGCGGGATCGGCGTCAGCGCCAGCGATTCGATCGTGAAGAACTCCTTCTCCTGCGTGAACGACGTCGTCGCCAGCGACGGCCCCACGATGAGCACGTACGCGATCAGGAAGCAGAAGTACGGATACTCCGGGTGCTCGAGGGAACGCTCCCGCACCGCGCCGCTCAGCACCCACAGGAACGCGCCGAACGACGCGATCAGCCCGAACTGGATGACGAGCCGCACGAACAGCGACCCCGACCCGTAGATCTCCGCCTGCAGCTCCTTGTCGAGCACGGGGTTCATCCCCTCGCGCATCGGCTCGGTCCGCCGCGCCGGCGCAATCAGGCGGTCGGGGAACTCGTCGCGCCGGATGATGAGACCGACCTGCCGACTGACGTCCTCCTCTTCCATGGCGCGGCGGACCGGGTTGAACGGGCGCCGGATCCGCACGAGCGCCAGGGCGTACAGGAGCGCCCCCGCGGCCGCGCTCGCCGCCAGCGCGGCCGTCATGCGCGCCGACCCCAGGTACGCGATGCCATCGCCCCACAGCCCCGCCTGCACGAGCGCGAACCCGCCGACCAGCAGGTAGCTGATGATGATCGCCGTGTGCGTGCGGTGCATGTACACCGAGCACGCGAGGCTGATGAGCCCGAAGACGACCGCCTGCGGGAAAAGGTGGACGTAGAGGCCCGCCACGTCGTGCCACTCCAGGCCGCCGATCAGGTAGCAGAGCATCAGCACCGGCGTCGACGTCAGCAGCAGCACCAGCAGGTAGGCCAGCCCCGACAGAAGCTTGCCCGTCAGTATCTGGTGCGACGAAAGCGGCGTCGTCAGGAGGAGGTCGAGCGTCTCCCCCTCCTTCTCCTTCGTCATGGCGCCGCCCATCGCGGCCGGCACGAGCAGCCCCAGCAGGATCGTCTGCCCCATCGCGAAGATCGCGAACAGCTCGCGCGAGATCTGGCCCTGCAGGAGCACGGCGGACGCGTCGCGCGGCCACGCGAGCAGGACGACCGCCGCCGAGACCGCCACGTAGACCGCCAGGAGGACGAACGCCTTCCCCGACCGCAGGAGCGTCGTGAGCTCGCGGTCGAAGATGGGATTGCGCGTGCGGGCGCCGGCGCTCATCACCGGCGCGCCGCTCCCGATCCCCGCCTCGAGGGTCCCTTCGACTCCGTTCATATCCCAGATTTCAGATTTCCGATTTCAGATCCCAGATGCCGCCCGCGTCGCTGAAATCCGACATCCGAAATCCGACATCTACCCTCATTGCACTTTGCCCTTGGTCACTTTCATGAAAACCGTCTCCAGGCTCGGGCGGTTCTCCCGCACCCAGAGCGGCCGGTGCCGGCGCGCATAGAGCTCGTCCGACACCCCCGCCAGCTCCTCGTCCGAGCCGCTGAACTCGAACCGGATCATCGCGTCCTCGCGCGACACGCCGCCGATCTTCGGGTGGTGCGCCAGGAACCGCTCCGCCTCGCCGGGCTCGTGCATCACCGAGATCTCGATGTCGCGGTGCGCGCTCAGCGTCGCGAGGATCCTGTCGATCGGCCCGCTGGCGAGCAGCTCGCCCCGCTCCATGATCCCCACGCTGTTGCAGCAGTCCGCCAGCTCCGACAGGATGTGCGACGAGATGAGGATCGTCTTCCCCATGTCGCGCAGCTCCTTGAGCAGCTCCTTCATCTCGATGCGCGCCCGCGGGTCGAGCCCGCTCGCCGGCTCGTCGAGGATCAGCACCGGCGGATCGTGCACGAGCGTCTTCGCGAGGCAGAGCCGCTGCTTCATGCCCCGCGAGAGCGCGTTCACGGGGTCGTTGCGCTTCGTGTGGAGGTCCACGAGCGCGAGCACGTCGTTGATGAGCCGCGCGCGGTGCCGGCGCTCGACGCCGTAGGCGACCGCGAAAAAGTCGAGGAACTCCCAGACGCGCATGCCGTTGTAGACGCCGAACGCGTCGGGCATGAAGCCGATCGAGCGGCGCACGTCCTGCACCTGCCGCACGACGTCGAACCCGTTGATCGTGCCGCGCCCGGCGGACGGGTCGAGAAGCGTCGCGAGAAAGCGGATGGTCGTCGTCTTTCCCGCGCCGTTCGGGCCGATGAAGCCGTAGATCTCGCCGCGCACGACCTCCAGGGTCAGCTCGCGCACCGCCGTGAAGTCGCCGAACTTCTTCCGGAAACGCTCGATCCTGATCATGTCAAGGCTCCAGGAGGGAGAACGCGCTCACGCTGCCCGACGACAGGTCGAGCAGCTCCTTCCTGCGCTCCACCGGCACGCGCAGCCGCACCCGCGCGTGCGGCTGCCCGATCGGCGAGTAGATCACGAACTCGTCCGCGACGAGCAGCGCGCCCACCCGCACCTTGTGCCACTGCTTCGTCCGCAGGTTCCACATCTCGACGTCCGGCGCCGGGACCATGCTGCACTCGAGCGTCAGCCCGTGCACGCGCCGGCCGCGCGGCAGCCCCCACGCCGTCAGCGACACCTCGGCCCCCTCGTCCGGATGCGTCTCGTCATACGGGCGCCGGATGGCGCTGCGCCAATCCAGGCGGGGCGGGAGCGGCTCGTCCGCCGCCTCCGCCTCGATGATCCCGAAGTGCCACCCCTCCTCCGGCAGGCCGGCGTGGCTGAGCGACGGCTCCCCCTCGTAGCGGTACAGCATCACCGGCCGCCGCGCGTCGCGCGACCACTGCTGCGCCTCCCGGCGCACCGCCGAGAGCGCGTCGCGGTACGTGCGGGACCCGTCGGCCCCCGGATCGGCCGCCAGCGGCGCGTCCGTGTCGATGACGAACGCGCCCTCGCGCACCGGCGTCAGCCGGTCGTTCCACGCGATCCACGCCGCGTGCAGCGGCATCCCGCCGACCCGATCGAGCGAACCCGCCACCTTCGCGCCGTTCGCGACGGCCGAGAACCGCAGCGCCCCCGGCAGCAGGCACGCGCCCGTCGTCTCGAACAGCACCGTGTCCTGCGCGTACGTGCGCATCCCCCGGATCTGCGCGTCCTCGTCGTACGACGCGCGCATCGCCTCGCCCCCCTCGCTCGTCCCGCGCAGCGCGAGCTCCCCGCCGAACGGATACGGCACCGGCCGGTCGTCGAACCCCAGCGAGAGCCGCTCCCCCTTCGGCGTGAACACGCACCAGAAGCTGTGCCGCAGGTGCGCGCCCGCGTGCGCGCCCCCCTCGACGACCGTCACGCGGTAGGCCGCCGACTGCCCCCGCAGATGCCGCGTGCCGACGCCGTACACCACGCCCGAGCCCGCCAGCGCGATGAGCAGCACCGCCGCCCACGCCCACTCGAGCCGCCGCAGCGGCCGGAACATGCCGAACGGCAGCACCACGACGAGCACCGCGTACCCGATCATGATCGCCAGCACCACGGGGAACGGCGGCAGCGACTTCGCCACCGACCCCTTGAGCGCGGCCGCCGCGTCCTGCCGCAGCCCCGGCCGCAGGCTCGTGCCGGGAGCCGCGATGCGCGGCTTCCGCGCCGCGCCCGTGAACTTCGACATCAGCTCCTGCGAGCCCGGCCAGCCCTCGAGGAACCGCGCGGAGAGCGGGAAGCCGACCGCCACCACCGTGCCGCGGTCGATGCGTCCGTGCACGATCGTCGCCTCGTCGGAGCCCCACCGCTCCGCCCCCGGCCGCGCCGCGAACGTCATCACGGCGCGCGGCTCCGTCAGCCGGCACGACGCGCCCGTCGCGACCTCGAGCGCCGCCATGCCGCGCACGTTCACCGGCTCCCCGGGGACGCCCGGCAGGATCGCCTCGATCACCGTCCCGCGGACGCGCGCCGCGTTCCGGTCCAGGCACACCACGAGCACGCCGCCGCGGCACGCGAACTGATGCAGCGCCTCCTGCTGCGCCGCCGACAGGCCGTCGACCGGCACGTCGTCGAGCACGACCACGTCAACCGCGTCGTACTCCAGCGCGGTCCACGGGAGCGTGGCGGACGCGACCGGGACGACGACGCGGTCGGCCGCCAGCGCGCCATCGTGCTTGCGCAGCAGGAAGTGCGCGAACGAGCCGGCGCTCTCCGTCGCCACGAGGACCGTCTCCGCGTCGGGACGGATCGTGCGCGACTGGCCGACGCTGTAGACGCGCGACCGCTCCTGCTTCGCCTCCGGCGGCGCGCCCGGCCGCTTCGGGTGGATCAGCTGCGCCGGCCCCGACGCGTCGGTTTCGAACGTCACGTCGAAGGACGCGATCGTGTTTTCCAGGACGGGGAACGACACGCGCTTCGCGGCGCCGCGCGGGAGCGACACGCGCTTCGACCACTCGACGGGGTTGCGCTCGTTCCGGAAGGTCGGCCGCACCCGCAGGACGCCGTCGATCGCGTCGCCCCGGTTCCTGAGCACCGCCTGGAACGGGGCCCAGCCGTCGCGCGCCACGAAGCGCAGGCGCTCCCGCGTGCCCTCGCGCATCGGCAGGTTCGGCACGTCGCCGCTCGGGAGGAAGCCGACGCCCGGGTCCTCGAGCTCGACGACGGCGCCGCTCTCCTGGCCGCCCGCGACCGGCGCGGCGACCAGCGCGGCCAGAAGGGCCAGCGCGGCGGCCCTCATGCGGCGCGGCGCGCCGAGGCGCGCACCATCTTCATGCCGACGCCGACCACGCAGGCGACCGACGCGAACCACCACGCGAGCCGCACGACCAGGACGGCGCCCAGGAACACCGGCGCGCCGGCGAACACCGCCGACTCGAACAGGAAGAACGGGGCGGTCGTGGCGGCGACGACGCCGACGTAGTCGAGCACGCGCATGAGCGGGAGGCGCCGGTCCGGGAACCAGACCTGGCGGCGCAGCGTCCACGACGCCGCCAGGACGAGGACGTCGGCCAGCGCCACGAGCGCGAGCGGGCTGACCGCGTTCGCCTGCTGCAGGTTGCCGGTTCGCCGCATTTCGGACAGGATGAGCCCGTACGCGACGGCCGTCACGGCGGACGTCAGCGCGGCCCGCGCGATCGAGCCGACGATCGCGGGCATGCCGCGTCGTCCCTGCGTGGCCGCCGCCACGCGGTTCATCACGCCGGCCTCAAACGTCGGCGGCAGCCGGTGCTGCCGCATGGTCCGCGCGAAGAACCCGGCGGGGTCGGGGTCGTCGATCCCCGCGGCGGCGAGCTTCTTCGCGAGCCGCGCGTCGAGCTGCGCGGTCCAGTCCGGGCCGTCGAGGATCGCGATCTCATCGCCCTCGGCCTCGATCTTCACCGTCTCGCCGACCAGGTCGAAGAGGCGGATCTGCGAACGCGGGACCTCGGCGACGTGCTCGAGGAAGAGGGCGATCTGCGCGTCGCGCGGAAAGGAGCGGAGGACGGCGATCGAGGCCTCCACGTTGCGGAGCTTCTTCGCGCCGCGGAACGAATGCGCCGCGTCGTCGGGAGGCGGGGACGCGTGAGGGCGGACGAATTCGTACATGAACTCGAACGCGTCCGCCCACTCGTGGCCCCAGCGGCGCCGGCGGCACCAGACGGGGAACCCCTCGACGAAGAGCCGCTCGGCGAGGGACCGGGCGGCGTCGAAGTCGCCCGTCTCCGAGTAGAGGCGCGCGTGGGCGAGGGCGGCGTAGCGCGCGACGAAGCGCGCATACTCGGGCAGTTCGTGCGGGGAGACGACCAGCACGGCGGGGCCCCCGGTTACGTGGATCCCTGCAGTCCGTCGAGCAGCTTCGGGTCCAGGAGTTCGCGCGGGACGGTCGATCCGCCGTGGCCGCCCCGGGTGAGGTCGCGGATCACCTTCTTCAGCAGGCGCGGCGGGACGTCCGGCGAGCGCTTCTGGGCGACGGCCTCGATCGTCATCTGCAGGACGGTGTACTCGCGGCGGCAGGAGGCGCAGGACTGGAGGTGCTTCGACACGACGCTGCGCAGGAACGGCGACAGGTCGTCGTCGTGGTACGCGTCGAGGTGGGCGCACATCTTCTCGCAGTAAGGCTTGATCGGGCTCATGCCGTTTTCCCCGCCAAATACGGTTTCAGCAGCTCCTTCACGCGCCGGCGCGCCTCCCAGACGTAGCCCCGGACGGTCGCCTCGGCGACGTTCATGATCTCGGCGATCTCGCGGGCCTTGAGGCCCTCGTGGTCGAAGAGCATGAGCGCGGCGACCTGCTGGGGCGGGAGCGTCTCGAGCGCGTGGTGGAGCTTTTCCTGGAGCTCCTCGCGGTCGAGCCGGCTCCCCGGGCGGTCCGAGGGGGTGGACGCGGCGACGGCCTCCATCATCTCGCTCTCGACCGGCTTTTCGCGGCGCGCGCGCGACTGGCGCGAGCGCAGCAGGTCGACGGAGGCGTTCGTCACGATGCGGTAGATCCAGGCGGAGAGGTTGCGGCAGGCGGAGACCGAGGTCCAGTTGCGGAAGAGCTTGAGGAAGACCTCCTGCACCACGTCTTCCGCGTCGCTGGACGACCCGGTCAGGTGGAACGCGAGCTTGTAGATCTTGTTGCCGTACAGCTGGACCAGCGACTCGACGGTGCGGGTCGAGGGACTGATCCCGGGAATGCTGATGCGAAGAGTACCCACGGCAGCCCGCCTCCGTTCAGGATGCTACCACACGGCTGACGGCCGACAGGGGGGAAACGTTGGCCCAGAAATCGCCCGACGGCCCGTGTGGGTCGGCCGTCGAGCGATTTCTAGTATGACGACCCGGAATCACGACCATCACGCAGATCCCGGATGCCAGATCCCGGATTCCGACAGCAACTCTGATGCCAGCGCGTACCGCGCCGGATCGACGGAGGCTGCGCAGCCGCGTTCACACGGGCGGTCTGGAATCCGGGATCCGGGATCGGGGATCTGAACGCTATAATCCGGCCCATGCGTACGCTTCCCCTCCTCGCCCTGCTCGCCACCGGCTGCGCCGCGACCCCCGTCGAGCGCCTCTGCGACGACTACTGGGAGTTCCTCATGCGCGAGTCGCCCACCTGGGCGACGCAGATCGGCGACCGCCGCTACGAGGACAGCCTCGGCGACAACGGCCCGGAGGCGCGGGCCCGCTGGCGCGCCGGCAGCCAGCGATTCCTCGAGCGGGCGAGGGCGGCGAAGCCGCAGGGCGAGGACGAGATCGTCACGCTCGACCTCCTCACCGGGCGCCTCGAGCTGGAGCTCGCGCAGGACGAGCACGCGTTCTGGCAGTGGGACGTCGACCAGATGTACGGGCCGCAGATCTGGATCCTCCAGCTCGTCAACACGCATCCGCTGGGCGACGAGCGCGGGCGCCGCTCGTTCGCGAAGCGCCTCGAGGCGTTCCCTGCGTGGATCGACCGCTATGTCGCGGACCTCCGTGAGGGGATGCGCCACGGGCGGGTCGCGACGCGCATGGCGACGGAGCGCGTGGCGGCGCAGCTTCGAACGCAGCTCGCGAAGCCCGACGCGGAGTGGCCGCTCGCCAAGGCCGGCCCGGTCGCGCCGGTCCGCCGCGCGTTCGAGACGCTCGCCGCGTTCCTCGAGAAGGAGTACCTCCCGCGCGAGGCGGTCGGCCTCTCGGCGCTGCCGGGCGGCGAGGCGGCGTACCGCTACCGCATCCGCCTGCAGACGTCGCTCGAGCTCACGCCGCAAGAGCTGCACGAGATCGGCCTCGCGGAGCTCGCGTCGATCGAGAAGGAGATGCGGGCGATCGCGAAGACGGACGACCTCAAGGCGTTCCGCGCGCGGATCATGGCGGACCGTGCGAACTTCGCGTCCAGCCGCGAGGAGTACCTCGAGGGGTTCCGCCGCATCCTGCGCAAGGTGGACGCGAAGCTGCCCCAGTGGTTCTCGCGGCTGCCGAAGAACGGCTACGAGGTCAAGCCGATCGAGGAGTACCGCGAGAAGGACGCCGTCGCGGCCTTCTACAACAGGGCGCCCGAAGACGGGTCGCGCCTCGGCATCTTCTACGCGAACTGCCACCGGCCGGAAACGCGGCCGCGCTACAACATGGCCGCGCTCGCGGTGCACGAGGCGGTGCCGGGGCACCACCTGCAGATCGCGCTCCTCGTGGAGCTGCGCGGGCTGCCCGCCTTCCGCCGCAACTCGGGCTGCACCGCGTACGTCGAGGGCTGGGCGCTCTACACGGAGCGGCTCGCCGACGAGATGGGGGTCTACGAGACCGACCTCGAGCGCTTCGGGATGCTCACGTACCAGGCGTGGCGCGCGTGCCGCCTCGTGGTCGACACGGGGATCCACGCGCTCGGGTGGTCGCGCGAGCGGTCGATCGAGTTCTTCAAGGACCACCTCGCGCTCTCGGAGACGGAGATCGTCAACGAGATCGACCGCTACATCATCTGGCCGGGCCAGGCGCTCGCGTACAAGGTCGGGCAGCGCGAGATCCAGTCGCTCCGCGCGAAGGCGGAGAAGGCGCTCGGGGCGCAGTTCCGGCTGCCGGAGTTCCACACGGAGGTGCTGCGGCACGGGGCGGTGACGCTGCCGGTGCTGCGGCGCCTGATCGAGCGGTGGATCGCGCGACAGGTCCGTCCCTAGTCACGAGCGCAAAGCGTCCTCCACGCCGCGATGCGACGTGACTCGCCCGCCGCACTCGACGGTCCAGCTCCGCGGCACGGCCGCAGGGGCGCGACGCCTCCGGCGCATCGCAGCCGCGGCTGCGCACGAGGCCCGAATCATGAATGACCACTCGCGCCTCGGAATCCGCCTTGACTCAGCGTGGCGCCGTCGTACATAGGGGGTGGAGGTGACGCATGATGCTCATGGCACAGCCTCCCACGCGGTCGCGCCGCGCCGTGCGGCCCGTGCCGCCCGCTCCGCCCCCGACACGGCCGCCGATCCTGAGCGTGCTCTTCCTGCTCTTCGTGCTGGCCGCGATCGGCGTCTGCGCAGCCGCGGCTCTCACGGCGATGCCGAAGCGTCCCCCGGGCATATTCCGAGGGGTGGGCGCGAGTGACGAATCACCGGTCCCCCACCGGACTTCGCGGATTCGCACAACATCGCCGCTGACCGGGATTCGTGATTCGTAATTCGTGATGCGTCATTCGACCTGCCGCCCCCGCGTCTCCGGCAGGAGCCACACCGTCGCCCCCGCCGCCACCGCGAACACCGCCGCCAGCGCGATCCCGTGCCCGAGCGCCTGCCCGCCGACCGCCACCACCAGCAGCGGGGCCGCGAACTGGATCCCGCGCGTCACGTTCATGCAGATGCCGCCCGCCGTGTTCCGGACCCGCGTCGGGAAGAGCTCCGTGTAGAGCGGCCCGAAGCTCGACCACGTTCCCGTCCCCACGCCCGCGACGAAGATGAACAAGAGGATCATCGACGGACGATCGCGGATCGCCTCCTGGAACACCGTGATCATCGCCAGCCCCAGGGCCATGATCCCGCAGAAGACGCTGAACGACCGCCGCCGCCCCCACCGGTCCGAGCCGAGCCCGTAGAGCACGTAGCCGGCCAGCGACCCCGCCATGAACACCAGCGTCCACGCGCCCGTCTTCTGGATCGTCAGCTTCCACTCGCGCCCGAGATACTCCGGCAGCCACGAGAACGTGAACCAGTAGTTCGCCATGTTGAAGAGCGTCAGGAAGAACGCCACCGCGAACACCCCGCGCACGTCGGGCGCGAAGAGCTCCGCCAGCTTCACCCGCTCGACCGACTCTCCCCGCGCGATCCGGCCGCGATGCTCGATCCAGACGTCCGACTCCGGCACCAGCCACGCGATGAGCGGCACGAGCACGACCGGCGCGCACGACGCCCAGAACGCCGCCCGCCAGCCGATGTGCGGCGCGATCTGCGTCGCGATCACCGTCGCGAGCCCGAGCCCGAGCGGCGCGCCCGTCTGCGCGAGCGCGCCGAACCGCCCCCGCAGCCGCGGCGGCACCGTTTCGCCGAGGAGCGTCTGCCCCGCCGCCCACTGCCCGCCGATCCCGACCCCCGCCAGCGCCGCGCACGCGACCATCGCGTCGAGCGACCGCGCGAAGCCCGCCCCCGCCGTCCCCGCGACGTACACCAGGATCGACGCGATCATGATCCGCTTCCGCCCGGCGCGGTCGGCCAGCACGCCGAAGACGAGCCCGCCCACGCCCGTCGCCGCCAGCGCGACCGATTTCACATGCTTGACGCCGTCGTCGTTGAGGCCGAGCTCGCCGCGGTAGAGCATCGACAGCTGGAAGAACGCGATGAGGGTGTAGAAGACCGCGAGCCAGCCGAGCCAGCTGAAGAGGACGATGCGCGCGTGCGTCGCGGTCGCCGAAGGGTGCTCGTTCAGCAGCACGGGGCCATCATACGGGATCCGGAGTCCGGGATCCGGGATCGGCTCAGTCCTTCTTCCTCACGTCCTTCGTCGCCACCCGCATCGTCGCCTTCTTCAGGAACAGCAGCGCGAACGCCGTGTCGCACACCGGGATCTCGTCGTACGACATCCACGAGCCGTCCTCGCGCTGCTGGTGCACCAGCATCAGCGCCCCCTCCTGGTACCAGTCGTGGTCGCCGATCTTCCTGATCCCGTACAGCACCCCCACCCGCTCGAGGCTGTAGAGGTAGTACATGTGGAAGACGCTCCAGAAGCCGGCCGACGGCGGGCACCCCCGCACCGTGTAGTTCTCCTGCAGCCACGCCAGCCCCTGCTTCTTCGCCATGTCGATCCTCTTCCGCATCGCGTCGTCCAGCTCCTGGAGCGCGAAGAGCTCGCTCTCGGCGACCAGCAGGCTCGTCAGCCCTGCGCACGTCATCGACCCGTACCCGCCGTCCGTGATCAGGTCCTGCGCCTGCTCCGGCTTCTTCACGAAGTAGCCCCACGGCCCCTGCGTGTGCTTCTCCTCCGACTTCGTCGTCGTGTCGACCCCCGCCTCCGCGTCCGAGAGCCACGTGATCCGCAGCGGCACCGCCGGCGTCTTCACCCGCTGCGACGCGATCCAGTGGTTCGCGATCTTCTTCCACACGTCCGCCTTGATCCGGATCCCGCACCGCGCCGCCGACTTCAGCGCCAGCACCGCGTATTGCGTGTTCGAGTGGTCCTTCGTGTCCGACTCCTCCGGATACCCCCACGTCCCCTCGCGCGTCATGTTCGCGAGCAGCCAGTCCGCCGCCCGCTGGAGGTAGGCCTGGTCCTCCTTCGTGATCGCCTTCGCGATCGCCTCGCGCGCCGTCTGCTCCGTCAGCCCCTGCACGTCCTCGTACTTCTCCAGCGGCAGGTACTTCGTCTCGTACGCCATGAGCGTCGCCGCGACGTCGTACGTCTTCCGGAAGTCCGACTTCTGCATGTACATGAACGCCGCGCGCACCGACGGGTCGTCCGCCTTGACCCCCGAGTGCAGCATCGCCATCGCGCAGAGCCCCGTCATCCCGGCCGGGAAGTCCTTGGCGAACGAGCCGCCGTCGTCCTGCCACGAGCCGTCCTTGCGCTGCATCTTCCGCAGCGCCTCGACGCCCTTCCGGATGGCGGCGTGGATGCGGTCGATGTGCGCGACCTGGTCGACCTTGACGAGCTCCTTCTTCAGCTCGACCATCTCGTCGAGGTCCTTCTTGACCGACTTCGGCAGCTCCCCCTGCTTGATCCCCTTGAACTCGTCCGCCTTGCCGTTGTACGCGTAGCCGCCGCGCACGAGCAGCGTGTCCTTGAGCGAAAACCACGCGATCGTCGAGAACTTCGCGAACTCCGTCTTCGAGATCGTCCGCTTGTTGTTGACCGAGTCGATCTTGATCTCGTAGAGCAGGTACATCCCCTCGACGCGCGCGCAGTCGACGTCGTTCACCTTCTCGACCTTCTTGAACGCGACGGCGCCGCGGACCGCGACGGGACGGAACGCGTGGATCGTCGTCAGGGCCTGGCGCGCGTCCTCGAACAGATCGCGCTCGACGGTCCAGCGGGAGCCCGGCTTCACCTTCCCCTTCGGGAGCTGGAAGACGAAGTGCCAGGGCACGTCCTCGTACGTGTTGATGAGGAGGTTGTTCGAGCCGTCCGCGTTGAGGTCGGCGGCGAACACCATGAAGAAGCGGTCCTTCTTGGGCACGGGCTTGCCCTTCGACGTGTCGGAGACGGTGTAGTCGGCGGCCATCCCGGCGGGCAGGCCCCAGGACAGCTCGACTTCGTCCTTCGCCTGCGGCGCGCCGAGCGCGAGGAAGGCGACCAGTCCCGCGCGCATCATGGCTTCTTCTCCTCCCTGAACCACTCGTCGAACAGCGGGTCCCGCTCCAGCTCGGGGTGCGCCGCGCGCAGCTCCGCCGCCACGTTCACGCCGCTCGCCTTCGCCTTGCGGAACCACTCGGCCGCCTCGCGACGGCTGGTCGCGAGTGCCATCGATCCCAGGAAGTAATACGACTTTCCGTGCCGGGGGTTGATCTGCGACGCGCGCAGGATCCGCTCCCGGTCCTGCGTGATGATGCCCAGATTGTACAGCGTCATCCAGTAGTTCGGTTGCAGCGACTCGGCCCGGCGCAGCGCCTCCACCGCCCCGGCCGCGTCGCCCGCCTCCGCCCGGCACACGCCGAGGCTGTTCAGGGCGTTCAGGCTGTTCGGATGCGCGCGCAGCACCCGCTCGAACTCGCGGGCCGCGTCGGCGCCGCGGCGCGCCGCCATCAGGACATAGCCGACCTGATAGCGCGCCTCCCAGTGCCCCTCCCGGATCGCCAGCACCCGCTGCAGGCCGATCAGCCGCTCCTGCGCCGTCGGCGCCGTCTCCATCGCGGCCACGAACCGGCGCTCCGCGACGAGGTCGAGGGACGACAGGACGAGCAGCGCGACGGCCGCCAGCGCCCCTGCGCCGCGCAGCCCCGCCTCCGGCCTCCACGGCCCGCGCTTCTCCGGCTCCTCCGCCGCGGCGAGCCCCAGCATCGCGCCCGCGACGAGGTCGAACGGCGAGAATTCGTGGAGCGAGTTGAAGAGCCCCGCCGCCGCGAACGCCGCCAGCCCCCCGAGGGGCGCCGCCAGGCGCAGCGTGAACGCGCGCCAGAGGCCGAGACCGAGCAGCCCCAGGAACGCGGCCAGCCCGAGCGGGCCCTTCTCCGACAGCACGAGGAGCGGCGTCGAGTGCGGCTCGCGCGCCTCGACCCCGCGCTCCCCCTGCATCCGGTTGCTCAGCTCGAATTCCGCGTCGTCACGGTGCGGAGGGATCGCGTACCGGAAGTTGCCCGCCCCGCACCCGACGACCGGATGCGCCGCGGCCAGGCCGGCCGCGCCCTTCCACAGCCCGATGCGGACGCGCGAGGTGTCGTTGAGCGGGGACCGCCGGTGCGCCGCGAGCGCCGCCGCCGACGCCGCCAGCGCGAGGGCGCACACGACAAGCGCGACCCGGCCGCGCGCCGAGAGCGCGATCGCGATGACGCCCGCGCCGAGCCCGACCATGCCCGCGCGCGAGTCGCTCGCCGCGACGAGCGCGGCGGCGAGCGCGGCGGCCGCGCCGCAGAGAAGGCGCAGCCGCCCGGGGCCCGCGCGGACGGCCGCGCCGGCGCAGAAGCACGCGAGGATCGCCGCGAACCCGCCCGAGTAGTTCGTGTTGCCGATCGTCGAAACGGCCGGCACGCTCCACGCCCACTGCCCCAGCCCGACCGCGGCGAACGCGATCGCCAGCACGGCGACGCCGGCCGGCGCGTGCTCGCGCGGCACCCATCCCCGTGCGAGCGCCCAGAAGAGCGCCAGCCCCGCCGCGACCGGAAGGAGCGCCGCGACGGCGGCCTGCGCGTTGATCGCCGCGAGGAGCGAGAGCGCATGCGCGGCGAGGAAGAGCCCGGCCAGGACGGCCCACGCGCGCCCGGGCCGGGGGTCGGGCTCCCCCCGCAGGGAGCGCCAGGCGCCCGCGGCCATGAGCGCGGCGGCCCCGAGCGCGACCACGGGCAGGCGCGGGGTGTCGTAGCCCGATCCCGGCCAGGTGACGAGGGGCGACGCGAGCAGAAGGATGAGGCCCGCCGCCGCCAGGTGCTTCACGCCGCTAGCGTATCAGATGGAACGGCGAACGGTCGAACGGCGAACAGTCTAGTCCGCCGGGAGCCAGACCCGGAACGTCGCCCCCTTCCCCGGCGGGCTCTCCACGGCGATCGTGCCTCCGTGCTCGTGCACGATCTTGCGCGCGATGGCCAGGCCCATGCCAGTCCCCTTCGGCTTCGTCGTGAAGAACGGGTCGAAGACGCGCGCCAGGTCGGCCGCCGGCACGCCCGCCCCGTTGTCCTCGAATTCGACGAGCACGCCCTCGCGCGCCTGCGCGTCGGCGGACGAGAGGCAGCGGACGAGCAGCCGCCCGCCCCTGCCGGTCGCCTCCAGCGCGTTGACGCCGAGGTTGAGGAAGACCTGCTTGAGCTTGTCGGGCGCCCCGCGGCAGACGATCGTCCGCGGCGACTGCAGCTCGATCGCCATCCGCCGCTCCGCGTCGCGCGCCTCCAGGAGCACCGCCACGTCGCCGAGGATCTCGGCGACGTTGCAGAGCGACGTCTGCATCGGCCGGTCGCTCGCGTACTCGAGGAAGTCGCCGATGATCTTGTCGAGGCGGTCGCTCTCGCGCATGACGACGTCGAGGAGCTTGCGGTCGTCCGGGTTGGGGAAGCGGGCGGACTGCAGCTCCTGCGCGGCGCCGCGGATCGAGGCGATCGGGTTGCGGATCTCGTGGGCGATGCCGGCGCTCATCTCGAGGAGCGCGCGGAACCGGCCCGCCTGCTGGGTCACCTTCTCGACCTCGGTGCGCAGCGAGAGGTCGTTGACGATGGCGACGACGCCGCGGAGGACGCGCTGCCCGTCGGCGAGCGGCGAGATGGCGACCTCGAGCGGCGTGCCGTTCACGACGATCTCCTTCTCGACGCGCTCGCCGCCGGAGAGGGCGATCTTGAAGAGGAACGCGACCTCCTGCGGCATCGCGTGCTGGTAATCGGCGCCGGCGGCCCCGTTGCGGATGCCGAGCATCCGCCGCGCCTGCTGGTTGGCGTACGCGACGCCGCCGAGGCGGTCGACCGCCACGACGCCGCCGGCCATGTTCGAGAGGATCTCGTCGTTCAGGATGCGGACCTGCCGCGCCTCCTCCGACAGCCGCCCCGCCAGCAGCGCCACCGCGAACAGCCCCAGCGCGAAGAATCCGGTGTACGACGCCAGGAACGAGAGCCGGCGGTCGGTCGCCTGCAGCATGCTCGCATCGACGAGCCGCAGGCCCTCGTCGCCGTAGGCGTAGTAGAGCACGGCGACGCCGGCCAGGCAGACGGCCGACTGGATCGCGATCGACAGGGCGGCGCGGCTGCCCATGACGGCCGCCGCCCCGATCACGGCGGCGAAGTAGCCCACCACGTAGAAGCGGTGCGGACCGCCGAGGTAGACGAGCGCCGTGACGAGGGCGACGTCCATGGCGAGCTGGATGATGGCGAGCGGCCGGGGCCCCGCGCCCAGGCGGGCCGCCACGAGGTAGGCCAGGTTGACGACGCAGGCGAAGGTGAGGACGACGTACTGCGGGCCCGGCGATGCGGGCTCGAAGAGGAGGATCGCGAAGAGGCAGGCGAGCGCCGCCAGGAGGCGGATCGACATCAGCCACTTCAGGCGGCTCTCGAGGCGGGGCTCGGGGAAGGGCATGGGGACAGTCTCAGGTTTTAAGTCTCATGTTTCAAGAGGACGGCCGTCGACCGTCACCGAGGAGCGGAGACGACTTGAAACTTGATCCTTGATACGTGAGACCGCGCGTCGCCCCTGCCAATCCCGACGCGCGTCTAGCCCGCCAGCTTCTTCTGGATCTCGATGATCGGCAGGAAGATCGCCAGCACGATGCTGCCGACCATGATGCCCATGATCGAGATCAGCAACGGCTCGATGAGCGACGTCAGCGCCTTCACCGCCGCCTTCACCTCCGAGTCGTAGAACTCGGAGATCTTCGACAGCAGCTTCTCGAGCGCGCCGGTCTTCTCGCCGATCGCGATCATGCGCGTCACCATCGGCGGGAACACCTTGGTGGCCGCGAGCGGCTCGCCCAGCGTCTCGCCCTTCGCCACGGCGTCCTTCGCCTTGAAGACCGCCTCCTCGATGATGCGGTTGCCCGCCGTGCCGGCGACGATGTCGAGCGCGGAGAGCATCGGGACGCCCGACTGGATGAGGGTCGAGAACGTGCGCGCGAAGCGCGAGATCGCGACCTTGCGGAACAGCGGCCCGAAGATCGGCATGTGCAGCAGGAACCAGTGCCATTGCCGCTCGCCGGTCCGCGTCCGGAAGTAGAGCACGAAGCCGACGATAACCGCGACGATCATGCCGCACATCAGCAGGAACTGGTTGCGCATGAAGTTGCTGATCGCCATCAGGATCTCGGTCGGCAGCGGCAGCTCCTTCATCTGGAGCTGGTCGAAGATCATCTTGAACCGCGGCACGACGCCGACGACCAGGCCGACCGTGATGATCGTGATCAGCGTCAGGGACACGCACGGGTAGGTCAGCGCGGCGCGCACCTCGCGCTTGATCTCCTCGATCGCCTCGAGGTAGTCCGCCAGGCGGTTGAGGATCGTGTCGAGCTGGCCGCCCGCCTCGCCCGCCCGCACCATGTTCACGTAGATGTTCGAGAAGCACTTCGGGTGCTCCCCGAGCGCCGTCGAGAAGTCGGTTCCGGAGCGGACGCGCTCGATGACGGTGTCGAGGACCCCCTTGAACCCGGGCTCGCTCGCCTGCTCGTGCAGGATCTCCATCGACTCCAGCAGCGGGATGCCGGCCGAGATCATCGT
>Ga0187892_10006086_pt1 | contig 18271 bp, 18 predicted proteins | sample MA1701073metaG_FD_139345 | JGI IMG/M metagenome (GOLD analysis project Ga0187892, IMG submission 139345) | Bio-ooze microbial communities from a basaltic lava cave in the Kipuka Kanohina Cave System on the Island of Hawaii, USA - MA170107-3 metaG ... | reverse complement strand
GAAACGGCTCACCGGCCATCGCCGCGGCGACTTCCAGACCACCCGCCCCGATCGCCAGCATACCGAGTGAACCGGCGGCGCATGTGTGGCTGTCCGAGCCCAAGAGCGTCTTGCCTGGAACTCCAAACCGCTCCATATGCACCGGATGGCTCACCCCGTTGCCCGGTCGGCTATACCAAAGGCCGTACTTTTGGCAAGCGCTGTACAGGAACAAATGATCCTCGGCGTTCTTGGCATCGGTCTGAAGCAGATTGTGATCCACATATTGCGCGGAGAGCTCGGTCTTGACCCGGGGCAGGCCCATGGCCTCGAGCTCCAACATCACCAGCGTGCCGGTGGCATCCTGGGTCAGCGTTTGATCGATGCGCAGCGCCATGGGCTGGCCGGGCACCGGTCTCCCACCAACCAAGTGGGTCTCAATCAACTTTTGCGTTAGATTCTGCCCCATTACCGGAGATCCTAGACTTACCCGTTACCCGCTGTCCGCCGCACTCGGTTCTCGCTCATGTTTCGCAGAACCTCGAAGATCTTGGGCGACATCACCTGACGTGCCGTCGCACTGCCTCTGTCTCCTTCCGCTACGGCGCGTAGCACGATATCCCGGTCGGTCACCATCCCAGCCAGCCTATCCTTCTCTGCGACCCGCAGAGCACCCACGTCATCGTCACGCATTTGCTGCGCCACTACTTGCATGCTCACCTCTGATGAGATCCACTTCCTGGGTCATGATGTCTTTTACTTAGCGTCTCCTTCGTTTGTGGGCTCGCCCGCCGCAGCCAGGCATCGAATTCTCGGATCGATGCCTCGAATAACGGGCGGTAAGATGATTTAGAGGCGTGGGATTTGGGGCTTTGCACGGCTTGTCGGTAGGCGCTTAAGGTGCGCTCGATCCACGCACGCGCCCCTTTCAATCCGTCGCGTTCGATAAGAAAACGAATACGTCTCGCCTCAATGCACATCCGTTTCCACGGGATTCCCGCCTTGTTTCCAATCCCGCAGGCCGGCTGCGTAGTCGTATACGCGGGTGAAGCCGCGCTTCGTCAGTTTTTCGGCTACGCTGTCTGAGGCGTGGCAATCCGTTGACGCGCAATACACGATGATTTCCTTGTCATTGGAAAACCGGTTCACGAAGACGCTCTCATCGCCTTCCGGGATATTGATCGATCCGGGAATGTGCTCTCGCTCGAAGGCCTCCGGTTTTAGCACATTAACTAATGCATACCCTTGCTCAGCGTCCTGATTATCTGGCAGCGCCGTCCTTAGCCTCTGCTCGAGGTGTTGACGGCTAATCGTAGAGTAACCTTGCTCAGCCATGATTGACCTCCCGCAAAAGTTAGGCAGTTAATTTAAAAGTGGCATGCACTATGCCATCCGAGCTAAATTCTCAAAACCCAGGTTTACAGGGATTCCACAACGAGGGAACGCGATCGTGGTCGATGGGCTTCCCGTCCCAAAGAACGATTATCGGTAGCGAGCATCCTGCGCACGGTCCGCCGCGATGCTTGCCTCCATCCGATCCCCGATCGCCAGCAATTGCTCCTTGCTGGTCACCTCATTGCCGCGTTTTTCGTAATGGTATTCGAAGATGCGCGTGAGCACGATGGCGTCCACCGGGCAGGCCTCCTCGCAGAAGCCACAGTAGACACACTTGAACTGATCGATGTCGTAACGCTTCGCGCGCCGCGTGCCATCGGCCGACTCCTCCCCCTCGATAGTGATGCAGACCGCCGGGCACACCGCCTCGCAGAGCTTGCAGGCGATGCACCGTTCTTCCCCGTTGGCGTAGCGGCGCAGCGCATGAAGCCCGCGAAACCGCGGTGACTGGGGAGTCTTCTCTTCGGGATAGAAGACCGTGACCTTACGCCGAAACAGACGGCGCCCGGTGATCGCTAGACCCTTGATCAGTTCCAAGAGCAGGAGACTCTTGAAATAACCTTGGATGTTATGGATCAGTTTGGTCACGAAGTCTCCGAAGTGCACGCTTTGCCCCGGTAAAGCCGTTTCTTCGCCGCCGAGAGCAAACCGCTGGCACGTGCATCTGACACGCCCTTCTACCTCTACCCTTGCAGCAACACCTGTGCCTCGGAACGAGTGTAGATTACGACCGATTGGATGCCCGCGCAACGTCGTGAGAGCCTTCGCTATTTTTTATGTTGGGCCGCCTAATCCGAGCGCTGGCGTGGATTCGAATCGGTAAGAGTTACATACGGCCGGTAATTGTTTCTCTGCGAGCCGTGTGGAGATGTCGCTGGGCTCGCCATTCAAGATGGGGTGTTGGCACATAAGAACATCTTGTTCAACCCGGTTTTGTCCAGGCGCGATAATTACAGCAGCCACCGAGGCACTCGGTATCCAATCCGGTGGCTCGTCAGAGACTCGGAGCTGTTCCGCGAGCTGGATGGGAGGTTATGATGTTTCCCGGGCTTCTTACTATATAGTGGCCGGTGCGGCCACGAATGTATCTGTTCGATCCCGACCGCGGCCGGCGCCGCCGGGCTCTCCTGCGCGACCAACTCGTGAGTGCCGCCAGCCACCTCGATGATGCGTTTGAAGCGACGGCACGCGATCTCATTCATCGGAGCCAAGGCCTAATGGCCGAGGTGCGCTCGACACTGAGCGATGAAGAGGTATCGGACGAGGTCTTGTTCAACCGAGCACGTGCGAAGATAGGACGGTTGGTCTCGCATCCAAGGGCGATTAAGGTGACGGCTGAGCAAGGCCGTGTAACTCTGACCGGTGCCGTGCTCGAGCACGAACACGAGGACCTGCTGCAGGCCGCCTCCGGAATAGTGGGGTAACCTGAGCCGATTCGAAACCACTAGGCACGGCCCCCTGGCTTATCCGTGTAGCTGTTTGAGGTGCACGATTATTGCAGGCCAAGCACTAAAGCAGGCTGTCGCTACGCCGGCCTATCGAGGCAGTCACTGACTGCCGGCGCCGGGGATAGAGAAGGGAATGACCCATCATGATCGAGCGACCCGTCTGCGCGGAAGAGCCCGACCTAATCTAAAAACCTGTGTTCATGTTCACTCCCTCCTCAAGGTTCTGCTTCATCTTCGGCCTCATGCTCGGTTCGCCACCATATAGGTCCCAGCCAGGAGCTGTACCCCGAAGGGTCGCAGGCCCGGTCGCTACCCCCCTGAATCCCTTATGCTCGACACCTTCCCTGGGCAAAAGATACGCCACCGCGCCTGTTGAGGGCCTGACGTCCAGCGTTTAGACGGGTTCGAGAATGCGGTTGGCAGGGACTGCCGGGTTCCTCTGAATCGATGGAAAATCTCAGCCTCGTTCGTTCTGTGATATCCAGGCGAAAATCGCTCTCAAACTGCGTAATGTTTACAAACGCTCCGGGTAATCTTTACCGACTCGTGCTCCATAACGCGCCTCTCCTGAGACGCTCAGATGAGTGTAGGTAGCTGAATGCACTACGGACCTTCTCTATGGTGTGGACCTTGCTGATTTACTCGGGCTCAGGTCGAGGCCTGAAATCACACCACCAAACCTGACAGACCCCCAGAGGAGGAGCCGAAATGCAAATAAAAGCCATCATGACCCCGGAGGTGGATCTCGTCGATCCAGAGGCGAGCGTCCGAGCAGTGGCGCAAAAGATGCGCGATGACGACGTCGGCGCGGTGCCCGTCGCGGAGAACGATAGGCTGCTTGGAATGGTGACCGACCGCGATATCGTGCTACGCGCGGTAGCCGAAGGTGCAGACATGGAAAGCTATACGGCGCGCCAGGTGATGTCACCCAACGTACTATACTGCTTCGATGATCAGGCCACCGACGAGGTGCTGCGAAACATGAGCGAGAACCGAGTGCGGCGACTGCCGGTGTTAAATCGTGGCAAGCGCTTGGTCGGTATGGTTTCTTTGGGGGATCTGGCTCAGCATAGCCCTGCGGCGCTGGCGGGCGAAGCGCTCAGAGGTATTTCTAGAACCGACGCATAAACGGCCCATGGGGCCATCGCGCATCTGAGCGGTTCGATGCCGGGTGAGAGGCAAGTCTCAGAGAACATGAGTCGCTACCAAGACAGACGCCATGCCGGGCGGGTGCTCGCATCCGCCCTCCGTAACTATGCGAGACGATCCGCCCTCACCGTGCTCGCCCTGCCACGGGGCGGGGTTCCCGTCGCCTACGAGGTCGCCAGGCAGTTGGGCGCGCCGCTTGATGTCTTGGTCGTCCGTAAGCTCGGGGTGCCGGGCCAGGAAGAGCTGGGGATGGGTGCGCTCGCTTCCGGAAACGTGCAGGTAATGAACGAGGAGGTGGTCTCCGCGCTCGGCATCTCTCAGAGCGCCGTCGCCGCAGCCGTATCTGAGGAGAGCCGGGAGCTTGCGCGGCGCGAGCGCGCCTACCGCGGTAAGCGGCCACCCCTCGACGTATCGGGCAGGACCGTCATCCTGGTCGACGATAGGCTCGCGACCGGCTCCACGATGCGCGCGGCGGTGGCCGGCTTAAGGCAGCGCGGGCCGGAGCGCATCGTGGTCGGCGTACCGATCGCCGCGCCCTCGACCTGCGAGGAGCTCGCCTCCGAAGTGGACGACATCGTCTGTGCGGTGACTCCTGAGCCGTTCCACGCGGTGGCGCTTTGGTATGCGGACTTCCCCCAGACGACGGACCAGGAGGTGCGGGATCTGCTGGAGGCGGCTGCGCGCCGCCGATCGCCGCGCAGTAGAGGACTTCGGTGTCAAGAGCATGTCAACCCAACCGATGATCGCAAGAGCCGCGAGCCGAGCTTCGGCGTGACCTGTCTCGACTGCCATGTCAATGGGCATAATTTGAACTCCGATATCCGGCCCGAGGAATGGCGCCTGCATCTCCAGGGAATGTTCAACCAGCAGATCCACGGCTCCAAGCGCAGCCTACGCTCCGTCGAGGACTTCACCGAGTTCGAGCACCGCCTACTTCAACGGCGATGAGATGATGCGCCGATCCTCGCCATCTTGGTTCTCGGGATTGTAGCCATGGTGAAGTCCCTTATGTCAGGAGCAGAGGACGACCGACTCATGCGGGACCGCAAGGACACGGTGGTCATCACGGGCAGCGGCGGATTTATCGGCCGAGCGCTCGTCTTGAGGCTTGCGGAGTCCTACAATGTGGTTGGCTTCGATATGCAAGAGCCGAAAGAGTTGCCGCCCGCGGCGAGCTTCGAGCGGATCGACCTCACCTCCGGGGACAGCGTACGGCAGCCATTGGCAGCGGTCCGCGAGCGCCACGGCGGCCGCATCGCTTCGGTGATCCACCTCGCCGCCTATTTTGACCTTACCGGCGAGCCCAATCCGAAATACGAGCAGATAACGGTCAGGGGAACGGAACGGCTGCTGCGGGCGCTGCAGGCCTTCGAGGTCGAGCAGTTCGTCTTTGCGAGCTCGATGCTGGCGCACCGGGCACGCCGGCCTGGCGAGCTGATCGATGAGGACTGGCCGCTCGAGTCCGATCTGCCTTATCGTGCCTCCAAGGTCGAGACCGAACGCCTCATTCATGCACAGCGCGGATCGATCCCGGTCGTCTATCTGCGGCCCGCCGGCGTCTATGACGACCTATGCCGCAACCCCTTTCTCGCGCATCAGGTGGAGCGCATCTACGAGCGGAATCCCAAGGGTCATGTCTATCCGAGCGACCAGCGCACCGGGCAATCTTTTCTACACCTTGATGATCTCGTGGACGCTGTGTCGCGCCTCGTAGAGCACCGCAAGAGGATGCCCGCCGAGCTGGCGCTTCTTCTCGGCGAACGGAATGTGATGGGCTACGGCGAGCTGCAAGATGAGATCGGCCGGCTGATCCACGGCGAAAGCTGGGTGACCTGGGAGGTGCCGAAAGCCCTCGCCAAGGCTGGCGCATGGGTCGAGGAGGACCTGCTGGGTGAAGACTCTTTTATTCGGCCCTGGATGGTCGATATTGCCGACGACCATTACGAGATAGACATCAGCCGCGCCCATAAGCTGCTCGACTGGGAACCGAAGCATTCCCTGCGCAGTACTCTGCCGCGAATGATCGAGGCGCTCAAGGCGGATCCGGCCGGCTGGTATCAGGCGAACAAGCTCAACGCCGCCACGGTGGCGGGGCGAGGCGAGAAAGCACGGGAGCGAGCTAAAGCGCTTCACACCGAACGCGAAAGGATGAAACCCGAGCACATGGCCGAGATGGCCAGCATGCACCATGCAATGTTGTGGGTCCACTTTCTGGTGATCGCCCTCGGCGCCTGGCTCCTGACCAGTCCTTTGCAATTCAGCTTGTTCGATCCAACGGCAGCGGGGACCGTGCGCGACATCACCCAGGAGCGCGGCCTGTGGGAGCCGGGGCTGCGCAACGCGCTCACCGGCTGGAGCGACATCGCCTCAGGCTTCTTGCTGATGCTCTTCGGCACACTCGCTCTGTCACCCCGCTTTGCCTGGGCGCAATGGGGGACCGCGCTCGTGGGCTTGTGGCTGCTGTTCGCGCCGCTGTTCTTCTGGACCCCGAGTGCCGCGGCCTACATGAACGATACCATCGTCGGCGCGCTGGCCATCACCTTCTCCGTGCTCGTGCCGATGATGCCCGGTATGAGTCACGAGGGCATGATGGACGAGGGCACGGTCCCGCCCGGCTGGACCTACTCGCCCTCGTCCTGGCTGCAGCGCCTGCCGCTCATCGCTCTCGGTTTCTTCGGCTTCCTCATTGCCCGCTATCTCGCCGCCTATCAGCTTGGCCACATCGGCTCCATTTGGGAGCCATTCTTCTCCGGCGCCGCCGGCAAGAACGGCACCGAGCACATCATCACCTCGGACGTCTCGCGGGCCTGGCCAATCCCAGACGCCGGTCTCGGCGCTACGAGCTACATGATCGAGGCACTGATGGGGGCGATGGGCATCGCCACGCGCTGGCGGACGATGCCGTGGATGGTGACTTTTTTCTTCATTCTGGTGGTCCCGCTCGGTGGCGTCTCGATCTTCTTCATCATCATCCAGCCAATCATGATCGGCACCTATTGCACGCTCTGCCTGATCGCCGCGCTCGCGATGCTGATCATGATCCCGCTCACGCTCGACGAGGTGGTGGCGATGGGCCAGTACATGTTGCGCAGCCGGCAGATGGGGCGCCGGTTCTGGCGGACCTTCTTCAGGGGCGGTCCCGAGCCGGCCGGAGGACAGGATAAGAAGGATCCGGGCTTCTCTGCTCCGCTCGCCATCCAGTCGGCGGCCGCGATACGAGGCGTCACGATGCCTTGGGCTCTGCTCGCGAGCTGTGCGCTCGGTGCATGGCTGATGTTTTCCCGCCCGATCTTCGGCACAGAAGGCGCGATCGCCGATAGCGACCATTTGACGGGAGCGTTGATCATCACCGTGGCCATCTGCGCCATGGCCGAGGTGGCACGACCGCTGCGGTTCCTGAACCTGCTGCTCGGTCTCTGGCTCATCGCTGCGCCGTGGCTGCTCGCGCGCGCAACAGCCGGTGCCGCCTGGAACGACATAGTCATCGGCCTCTTGATGGTGGCCGCAAGCCTGCCGCGCGGGCCGCGCAGCGCGGAGCACTACGGTGCCTGGGACAGAGGCGTAGTTTGAGAATACCAAGCTCCGGCCGCTGCCGATCCGCGACATCACGGAGGGGGATGACCCGGCGACGTTACACCTTTAACTAGCCTTCGTGGTATTAGCTAACTCCTGCGGCGATAGCTCCTCCGGATAGAACCGCCCGCCCGCAGTACGCCAACGCCAAATATCGAGCAACACCAGGGTCATCGCGAGTACCAACGGTCCGAGGACCAGCCCGGAAGCACCGAATACGACAAGGCCACCGACGATAGCGATAAACACCGGCACGGTATGCATGCGGAGATCTTTCCCGATCAGCATCGGGTAAAGCAAGTTATCGATCAGGGCCACGACGATGCCGCCCCAAGCGGTCAGGACCAAGGCTTTCTCCCAGCTTCCTCCCAAGGCAAGAACAATTGCGGCAGGCACCCAGATGAGCGCTGCGCCGAATACCGGAATGATCGCGAGCACCGCCATCACGGCCCCCCAAAGGAGCGGCGCTGGGAGATCAAGCCACCAGAACATGAGGCCGCCGAGAATGCCCTGGACCAGGGCAACAACAAGGGTTCCATAGACCGTGGCATGAATTGTCTCGGCGATGCGTTTGAACACCTCTTTGGCCTCCCCCTCGGAGACCGGAAGCAACGAACGAACGGCCGCAAGCATTTGGTGGCGCTCCCGGAAAAAGTAGAAAAGAAAGAAAACCGTGATCAAAAGCTGCATCCCGAAGTGGAGGGTTCCCTCGACAAAGCGCGGCAGGTGTTTGCCAAGTGGCTTGATGAAACGGTCCAATTCCGTCCGTACATGAAATTGATTCTCGATCCAGGGGAAAATCGGACCAATCCACGAATGGCGCTCAAGCATTGCGCGCCAGCGGCCGCTTTCCACTTGCTCCTTGACGGCCTCAAAACCCTCCGCCACCTGGGTACCAATTTGGTGGCCTACCCATACGGAGGGTACCACTATGACAATCAAGATAATCGTGAGGGTACTCCCGGCCGCGATGCTCGGGTGGCGGACGCACTTCTGCATCCAGCGGTGCACCGGGTAACCAACAACTGCCAGCGCCAACGCCCAAGTCAGAGCCGGCAAGAACGGCTCGGCAAGGCGAAAGCAGAGATAACTCGCAAAAAGAGTCGCGAGCAGCAACGCCAGCGTCTCTACGCGCTCGCGTGATAGCCATCCTTTACCGTTGTTGGCTATGCTGGATCCTTGTTCGGTGGGCATGCCTGTATCGTAAACTTTTGCAGTCAATCGGTCTCTCGACGCTCGTCCCCTGGTGCGCACCACTACCCCTCTAAGACTACTCCATCGACGGTCTCGGGCCGCCCCACCACGCGAAACTGCTCTGCGCGCAGTCGCCGCCTCGATCATAGCGACAACGTTCGGTGCGAAGTACACGCGCGCTTATTATGAACCGCCTGCGCAACCGCGGACACCAAGCCTTCGTTTTCCGAACGTGCGCTGGAAGTCGCCTTGTATCATAGACTTTGAGATCTACCCGAGCCGGAGTTCGCCCCAGATTCTGCTGAAGTGCCTGTCTTTTATTCAACATCCCGGCGGACCGCCATGGCCCTGGCTTTCTTCCATCCGCGATAGAGCACCTCCCGTGTGGATTCTCCCATTCGTGGGATAAAGATACGGTCCACCTTCCTCACCTTGAAGAATTCGTCCTGGGTCCAAAAACCGGCTGCGAGGCCGGCCACCCCCGCCGCTCCTAGAGCGGTAGCTTCCACAAAAGCAGGTCTTTCCACAGGCATATTGAGAATGTTCGCTTGGAACTGCATCAAAAGATCAACCCGTGCGCCTTGCCCATCCACCCGCAGAGAGCGGAAGGGATGGGTAGGGACCACTCTTTTCAGTTCCTCCATCACATCCCGCGTTTGATAAGCCATAGCTTCTAAGGCGGCCCGTGCCAGATGCTGGCGGGTTGTGTTCTGTGTCAGGCCCATGAACAGGCCCCGGGCGTCAGGATCCCAAGCGGGCGCGCCCAACCCCACCAGGGCGGGGACGAAATAGACTCCCTCGTTAAAGTCCAATGAAGCGGCCATCTTTTCTGCCTCAGAAAAGGAGCCGATGAGTTGAAGTTGGTCCTTCAGCCATTGGAGACCCGATCCGCCGACCAGCATGCTGCCCTCCAGCGCGTAGGTGCATCTTTCGCCCAATTTCCAGGCAATGGTGTTCACTAGCCTCCCTGAAGCGGGGACCTTCTCCCCCGTCGAGGTCATCAAAAACAGTCCCGTTCCATAGGTGTTCTTCACCACATGCTCCGACACGCCTTCTTGGGCGAACAGCGACGCACTTTGATCGCCCAGGATCCCCATAATCGGAATCGGCCGACCGGTGACCTCCTCAGAAGTAGCACCGAACGGCCCGGCGCTGTCCTTGACCTGAGGAAACAAGGACCTCGGCAAGCCGAAGATCCGTAAGAGCTCATCGTCGTAATCCAAGGCATGGATGTTGAAACACAGAGTGCGCGCCGCGTTGCTCGGGTCCGTGGCGTGGACTCGCCGGCCGGTGAGGTTCCAAAGGATCCAACTGTCCACCGTACCGAAGATGGCCTCCTCTTTCTCTATCTCCCGCCTGGCTTCCGCCACATTGTCCAGGATCCATCTAATTTTGGTTGCGGAGAAATAGGGATCCAGGAACAGTCCCGTCCTGCGCTTAATCAGTTGTGAATGCGCAGACAATTCTCGACACAGGTTCACCGTCCGCCGGCATTGCCAGGCAATGGCGCGATACAGAGGCTGCCCCGTGCTTCGGTTCCACAAGAGCGTCGTTTCCCTCTGATTGGCCATCCCAATGGCCGCTACGCGATCGGCTCCCAAGGCCGATAGAACCTCCCGCAAGGCTTTCTGGCTCGCCTCCCAAATCTCAAGCGGGTCTTGCTCCACCCAGCCGGGCCTTGGAAAATAGGTTTGGTATTGGCTCTGGGATTGAGCCAACACCTCGCCTGTCTTGGAGAAGGCCATAGCCCGGCTGGCCGCGCTTCCGATATCAAGGGCGACCATCACTTGGGTCTTTCTCAAGGAGCGCTTCCCGGTGCCCGTACTGCCCATGGCCATCGTTTCGGCCACTGCCACTCATGCGGCTAGCGGCTGGAGGTAAAAAAGACTATCGGTAGCGAGCATCCTGCGCACGGTCCGCCGCGATACTCGCCTCCATCCGATCGCCGATCGCCAGCAATTGCTCCTTGTTGGTCACTTCATCGCCGCGTTTTTCGTAATGGTATTCGAAGATGCGCGTGAGCACGATAGCGTCCACCGGGCAGGCCTCCTCGCAAAAACCGCAGTAGACACACTTGAACTGATCGATGTCGTAACGCCTGGCGCGCCGCATGCCGTCGGCCGACTCCTCCCCCTCGATGGTGATGCAGACCGCCGGGCACACCGCCTCGCAGAGCTTGCAGGCGATGCACCGTTCTTCTCCATTGGCGTAGCGGCGCAGCGCATGAAGACCGCGAAACCGCGGTGACTGGGGCGTCTTCTCTTCGGGGTAGAAGACCGTGACCTTGCGCCGAAACAGATGGCGCCCGGTGATCGCTAGACCTTTGATTAGTTCCAAGAGCAGCAGACTCTTGAAATAACCTTGGATGTGATGGAACAGTTTGGTCACGGAAATCTCGGAGCTGGCACGCTTAGTCCTCTACAGGTACAGTGCAGCAACACATGTGCCTCAGACGAGTGTAGTACGACCGATTGGACGTTCCCCGCGCAACATACTGAGAGCCTTCGTTGTTCTTTACGTTGGTGCCTATTCCGAGCGCAGGCGTGGATTCGAATCGGTAAGAGTTACATATGGCCGGTAATTGTTTCTCTGCCAGCCGTGTGGATTTCCCTCCAAGGGAAGAAGGGGTTTTCTGAATTTTTCGAGGTGCCCTTATGCCGGCACCGAGGCGCTTGGTACTATCCGCTGGCTCGTCAGACGCTCGGAGCAAATATTGCACGAGAAATCGATGTTCAAGCGAAGCTGATAGGAGGGTTAATGGTGTTTCCCGGGCTTCTTCCGCTGGCCGGTGCAGCCCTCGGTGCGGCCGCGATGTATCTGTTCGATCCCGACCGCGGCCGGCGCCGCCGGGCCCTCATGCGCGACCAACTCCTCAGTGCCGCCAGCCACCTCGATGACGCGATTGAAGCGACGGCACGCGATCTCATCCATCGCGCCCAAGGTCTAATGGCCGAGGCGCGCTCGACGGTGAGCGATGAAGAGGTATCCGACGAGGTCTTGGTCAACCGAGTACGTGCGAAGATGGGACGGGTGGTCTCGCATCCAGGGGCGATGAAGGTGACGGCTGAGCAAGGCCGTGTAACCCTGAGCGGTGACGTGCTCGAGCACGAACACGAGGACCTGCTGCAGGCCGTCCGCTCGGTCCAGGGGGTGGTCGAGGTCGAGGATCGACTGGAGCCGCATAAGACCGCCGAGGGTATATCCGCCTTGCAGGGCGGGAGTGCGAGGCCGGGGGATCGCTTCGAGCTGATGCAAGAGAACTGGTCGCCTGCTGCCCGCGTGCTGGTGGGAACGGCTGGGAGCGCGCTCGCGCTTTACGCCCTAAAGAGCCGAAATGTCAGCGGGCTCGTGGCCGGTGTGGCCGGCGCCACCATGCTCCTGCGCAGTGCGACTAATCTACCGCTCGCACGGCTGGCCGGGATGGCGGGGCGCCGCACCATCGATATTCAAAAGACGATTAACGTGAACGCACCCCTCGAGCAGGTCTTCGATACATTGACCCACTACGAAAACTTCCCGCAGTTCATGAGCAATGTGCGCGAGGTCAAGGTCCGTGAGGACGGCGGCTCGCACTGGACAGTGACCGGACCGGGCGGGATGTCGGTCGAATGGGATGCGGTCACGACCAAGCTCGAGCAGAATCGGGTCTTGGCCTGGCGTACCGTCCCCGGGGCCACAGTGGAGCATGCCGGGATGATCCAATTTGAACGGGTCAACGGTGGGACGCGGCTCGACGTCGAGATGAGCTATAGTCCACCCGCCGGCGTACTCGGCCATGTAGTGGCCAAGCTCTTCGGCGCTGATCCCAAGACTGAGCTCGATGAGGATCTCTTGCGGATGAAGACTTTCCTCGAGACGGGAAAAGCGCCACGCGATGCGGCCGCGAAGGTCTAACGTGGCGATACCTATCAAGAGATCTCATGCACGGTGCTAGACCTGAGCTACACAGGATCAATTACCTTGTGCGACGCGACGGTTACGAGGCGGCGCGCGCGTGGGTAGAAAGAACCTTGAAGCTCTACCGCGAAGCGGTGAGCAAGCCCGGTAGCCAGGCCTCCAACGCCGCATACCGACCGCTGTTCGAGCAGGCGATTGGGGAATTTGAAGAGTGGTTGACCAAACAAGAGTAGCTGGGTATGCCAGATACGAATAGCAATGGATTAGCCAGCCTCGTGCGCCAAGCGGCGCACTCTCTCACCGGCGCGGCCGACGATTACGACCCCTTGCTGGATCTGATCGGTGAGGCGCGGTACGTGCTCTTGGGTGAGGCCAGCCATGGCACGCACGAGTTCTATCGCGAGCGGGCGCAGATCACCAAGCGATTGGTCAAGGAGAAGGGCTTTCGCGCCGTGGCGGTCGAGGCGGACTGGCCGGACGCCTATCGGGTCAATTGCTATGTGCGCGGCTTCGCCGAGGATGAGGAGAGCGTCGATGCCCTGGAAGGCTTCAAGCGCTTCCCCACCTGGATGTGGCGCAATGCGGATGTGCTGGATTTCATCGGGTGGTTACGCGCGCACAATAAGGCACTCAGCGCCAATGCCCCGAAAGTTGGGTTCTATGGGCTGGATCTCTATAGCCTGCACACCTCGATCGAGGCGGTGCTCGACTACCTCGACAAGGTGGACCCGGAGGCGGCGGGACGGGCGCGCTACCGCTATGGGTGCTTCGAGCACTTCAACGAGGACACCCAAGCTTACGGCCATGCGGCTGGCTTTGGCCTGACCGAGTCGTGCGAGGACGCGGTGGTCAGCCAGCTCGTCGAGCTGAGGCGGCGCGCCGCGGACTACACCCGCCACCATGGGCGCGGGGCCGCCGATGAGTTTTTCTATGCTGAACAGAACGCGCGGCTCGTGAAGAACGCGGAACAGTACTACCGTGCGATGTTTCGCGGTCGCGTCTCTTCCTGGAACCTCCGCGACCGGCATATGGCCGAGACCCTGGAGACGCTGGTCGCCCATCTGACAGGGCAAGGTCAGGAGATCAAGGTCGTGCTGTGGGCGCACAACTCGCACCTGGGCGATGCCCGCGCCACCGAGATGGGTCAACGCGGTGAGTTAAATGTCGGCCAACTGGTGCGCGAGCGCCATGGCCGCGAGGCCGTGCTCGTCGGCTTCAGCACCTACACTGGCACCGTGACCGCGGCCTCGGAGTGGGACGGCCCGGCCGAGCGCAAGCGGGTTCGCCCGGCGCTTCGAGACAGCTACGAAGCACTCTTCCATGAGGCCGGACTCGCGCGCCTCTTGTTGCGTTTGCGGGATGACAATGAAGCGACACGGTCTTTACGCTCGCCTCGGCTGGAACGGGCGATTGGGGTGATCTATCTGCCCAGCCATTACTTCCACGCGCGGCTGCCGGATCAATTCGATGCCGTGCTCCACTTCGATGCAACCCGCGCGGTCGAGCCACTGGAGCGCACCGCGCAGTGGCAACCAGGGGAGCCCGCGGAGACCTACCCCTACGGCGTGTAGACACCTCGATGGCCAATCGCGAAATCCCCCGCGGCCAATGGACCGCGTTCTTCGATAGCTTTAACCTCCAACACGGGGGATGGATCGTCCGCGTCGAGGTGCAGCATGGCACCGATAGCCAGTTGCTGGTGCGGGCGCTGCCTCTGGTTGGGATCGCGGTCGACTTGAAGGGGAGTGAGGCAGGCAGCCTCTTGATCACGCTCGGTATAACGCCAGAAGGTCATTGGGGGCACAGGATCGTTGCGCCCGCGAGGGTCAGGCTCAAAGAGACTCAAGCCGGTGCGGTCGAGGCGGTGGAGATCGCTTCTACCGAGGGCGAGACCACCCTCGTTCAATTTCGTTCTGCCGTGCTGCCTGAGACCGTGGACGGCATCTTGGAATGATCTCAAGGAGAAGTCCGTGTGCCGATGAGCAGCCAGCGGCGGTCACTTCGCTGCTGCGCGCATGGACGCCGCGCGCGTCTGGGTAGCGCCCGACGGCGCTTCGATCGCCTACCGACACTGGCGCCCGTCGAATCCGCGCGGCGCCCTCGTCCTCTTGCATGGCGTCGCGAGCAACTCCACGCGCTGGTGGGAGTTCGTCGCGGACACTTCGCTCAAGGGATCGTGGAGCCTCATTCGCATCGACCGCCGCGGACAGGGCGGCTCGGTGTGGCGCGGCGCCACCGGCTTGCGCGAGTGGTGCGACGACATTGCCGGCATCCTCGATGCGGAAGGATTTTCGCGTGCGGTCGTCGGCGGCCACTGCCTGGGCGCGAACATCGCGGTCGAGTTCGCCGCGCGCCATCCTGTGTGCATCTCGGGCCTCGTCCTCATCGAGCCCCTGCCGCGCGATTCGCTCATCGGCGCGATGCGGCGCACGGTGCGACTAAAGTGGCTGCTGTTCGTGTTGTCGGGAATCGCGCGGGCACTGAATGCGGTCGGGATCTACCGGCGACGACTCCGGCCCCTCGACCTGGAGAAGCTCGACCGGAAAACCCGCGCGGCGATGCGCGAAACGATGGAGGGCTGGATCGCGCGGCGCTTTCCGAAGCCCTGAACCACAGCGTTCCGCGAAGTTTGCTCTGTGCCGTCTACCGCTCGGAGATCGATCCCTTGCCTCACGGTGCGCTTCCATCCGCTCGCCAACCAAGAGCGCCACGTCTCCTTCTTTTTGGGCTTTCTCTCGACCGAATAGTCGGTCAGCGGTGACTGCTGCCCGGCCGCACGGCGACCCGCTTTGATGTCGGCAAGGCTGATTCGGAACTCTTCGGCCCGGCTCACACGAGCCAGCATCTGTTTCAGCATTAGCTCCTCGAGCCGCTCAGCGCCATATCGCCGCTCGCGAGCTCGGCGCGCAGGTTTTCCGGCGTACCCGTGCCGCGACGGTAAACGCCGGGGCAGGTGTAGAACGCCGCCCTCGATCACCCGCGTGTCGTAGTTGATGTCGACCCATACCGAGGGTCGAGTTTCACCGCCAGGCGTTCGGTGCTCGTTTCCACACATTCAATGAGCCGCCGCCGTCCGCACACCCAGCGGCATATTACTTGCTCGGCTTCCGCATGTCGTCCATCTCTACGGAGCGCACCATGCGAGAGCACCTTAAACATGCCGGCGTTGAACACCCATCGATCTGGATGCACGGTGTGGATATGCCAGCGTGCCCATCCCTCGCCGAGGATGTCGACGGAGACGTCTGTGTAATCGGTGCGGGTATTGCCGGCCTGACGACGGCTTACCTTCTTGCCCAGGAAGGGAAATCGGTCATCGTGCTGGATGACGGCGTGATCGGGGGCGGCATGACGCAATTGACCACGGCTCATCTCGCGAGCGCCATCGATGATCGATACGTCGAAATGGAGCGCCTGCATGGAGAGACAGGAGCGAGGCTCGCGGCGCAGAGCCATGCTGCCGCCATCGACCGAATAGAAGACATCGTTCAGAAAGAAAATATTGCCTGCGACTTTACGCGGCTCAACGGTTATTTGTTTTTACCCCCCGGCGAAAATCCTGAGTTTCTGGACCGGGAACTGGCAGCCGCCAGGCGCGCTGGCCTTGAAGGAGTGACCAAGATCGGGCGCGCGCCGCTGCCGCATTTCGATACGGGCCCTTGTCTTTGCTTTCCGCGGCAGGGCCAGTTTCATCCGTTGAAATATCTTGCTGCGTTGGCTGCGGCAGTGATGAGGAAAGACGGCCGCATCTACGCCCGCACGCATGCCGATCAGGTCAAGGGTGGAGCAGCTGCCCGCATCAAAGCGGACCGGCATATCGTCACCGCCAAAGCCGTCATCGTGGCAACTAACAGTCCCGTCGTCGACCGCGTAGCCATTCACACCAAACAAGCGCCATACATGACGTACGTGATCGGGGTGAAAATCCCGCGCGACTCCGTTCCGGAAGGACTCTACTGGGATACCGCCGACCCGTACCATTACGTCCGGCTTTACAAATCCGCCGGCGAGTCGAAAAGAGATGACTTCGACACGCTCATCGTGGGCGGAGAGGACCATAAGACCGGGCAAGCTCGGGATACCGAGGAACGTCATGGCCGTCTGGAAGCATGGGCGCGTGACCGATTTCCGGACATCGAGGCGATCGAATTCGCCTGGTCGGGGCAAGTCATGGAGACCGTCGATGGTCTGGCTTTCATTGGCCGCAATCCTCTCGATGACGACAACGTATTCGTCGTGACCGGCGATTCGGGGATGGGGATGACTCACGGGACCATTGCCGGCCAGATCTTGACCGATCTCGTCATGGCCAGGCCAAACCCCTGGGCGGAACTATACGATCCGTCGCGAAAAACCATCGGAGCGGCCGGCGACTACGCGAAAGAAGCGCTCAACATGGCCAGGCAATATACCGACTGGTTAAAACCCGGAGATGTCTCGGCTGCGGAGGAAATCCCCAATGAGCACGGCGCGATACTCCGGCAAGGATTGAGAAAGATCGCCGTATATCGCGATGAACGTGGCATCGTACATCGGCGGTCGGCGCTCTGCCCGCATCTGGGCTGCATCGTGCACTGGAACCCGACCGAAAAGACGTGGGATTGCCCCTGCCACGGATCGCGTTTCGACCGATACGGACAGGTGCTCAACGGTCCGGCAAACCGTAACCTCGAAGAACATGATGGAGACGGTTGAAAAAAACCTCGACGTCTCTCTCCGACGTCCGGCCCGCTGCAAGATCCTCATCCGCAGCGCGCTTCCAGACTATTCGGTCTTTGCTTTCCCTGCGTCGATAGTAGTGGACTGATGTGGTGTCGCGGGAACGTGGGCTTCGCTCTCACGCACTAACTTGTCTTCGACACGCTTGACGCCCGCGACGGTACGCGCCACCTGCACCGCACGAGCCGCTTGCGCCTTCGTATCGACCGATCCGCTTAGCATGACTTCTCCGTTCCCCGTGCTAAGGACTACCAGGTTTCTACCATTCACGAGAGCGGGATCCGCACGTAGCGCCGCCTCCACCCGAGCGACAAGAGCCTGATGCTCGTCTTTCTCGGCTGTCCTCGTCTGACCAGCCGCAGCCCGTTCCGTGGTAGTCTGACTTCCTGTCACACCCCTCTGCTGCTCGGCGAACGTTGGGGCGGCCGTTATGAACGTAATCGCGGAGATGGCCGCCACGGTCCAAAGTTGTTTCATGGTTTCCTCCTTTCCAGAGAAAATGAGATTAAGCGGATCCCAACCAGGCGAAGCAACCCTGGAACCCTTAATCGCAGACGCAGTTTGCGCTGTGCGAAATACGGCTCCCGCCCGCTATAGCCTGGCCAGGATCCTCTTGCCCGATCCGGTGGGGGTATCTTGCCCAAGATGACCCTCTCGGTTAGAGGCATGCCATATGGCGCATGTGCCATGCCAACCCCGGGCTATCGATCGCAACCTATTAAAAGCGCGGGACAATGAACGATGGACCGCATAGGCCAGAACCTCCATCCACGAGAGCCCATTGCCAACAATTGCAACGGATGTTCCTTCTGCTGGTGTGCGGCCGTTTGATAACCGTTTGTTTAATGTCATTTTCTACGATGAGGGAGTTTGGTCTTAGTGGTTACAACGACGCCGCGGCGGCGTGGGAATTTGTT
>Ga0187892_10006083_pt1 | contig 18283 bp, 13 predicted proteins | sample MA1701073metaG_FD_139345 | JGI IMG/M metagenome (GOLD analysis project Ga0187892, IMG submission 139345) | Bio-ooze microbial communities from a basaltic lava cave in the Kipuka Kanohina Cave System on the Island of Hawaii, USA - MA170107-3 metaG ... | reverse complement strand
GTTTCCCGGGCCGCCATTATTCGGTCGCCAAATTTACCGACAAGTGAACAAGGCACCGGATTTTCATGGATGACGGTGCTGGCACTAGCGCTTGTCGTCAAAGTTTGATGCGATTGCCCTGCCTGAAAACGCCGATGCTAATTAGCACCTCAAAAGGGGGCTCTCGCGCAAATCTGGTGAGGGCCAGATTCCGATTTACTACATTACTAATGATGATGTACGTTGCGACGAATTCGATGAGCGGGACGAAGGCATCTCACCGCAGCAACCGGCGAGCGACTTATGGATAGTTCGCGCTAGGAACAACCAATCGTTCGTACACTGCGGGCCAGACGAGCTTTCCTTTTAGGTAAAATGCCGGAGTCACATCCTCATCTTCTTCGCGAATAAGATTGGCGTCATCGGCGGCGGTAAAAAGCTTACCGAGTCGGCTTACGATTATCGCTTCTTCCGTGAGATCTGTTCGTCTGCCTATTTTCTTGGGCCATTTGGGCTCCCCCTCACCCCCCTCACCTACCGGCAGAACTACCTTGAGACAGAGTTGATTGACGTCTTCGAGTACTTCCAACGTGTCGTAGTCCGGGCCGGAAAACCCGAAGCTCAAATACCAACTTTCAGGTTTAGTGGAGCGCCGTCTTCTATGGAAAACGACCACAATCGCTTTTTTGTCATCGTCATCGTAGCGACGCCAGTAAGCTCTGAGACAATTCTTTTCTATATGGAGTCTCCATTTGTCTTTAGTACTATTGTTGTAGAAATTTGGCAATGTTTCTCGAATCCACTTGATTGCATTGTCGAAAATGGAATCTTCGTCATCCTTTTTTATCTCATTCCACCCCGGGACACCATTAGTCATGGCGAGCCCCTCAGATGATCGTCCTGCGAGGCCGAGGGCAACCGTTCCACCAATCGCCGCTTGAATCAACTTGCGCCGGTCGAAACTAGAATCTCCTGACCTGTCGCGTCCTTTATTCGTCCGAAGTTCATTTGGATCGATTTCAGTCTGTTTCTCGGTCGGTTTCTCGTGTTGTTGATCGCTATCCATTATGCACCTCGTCATGGTTACGGGAACTGAAACCGCTGACAATTCCGGTTAGCACGTACAGTTTTATACGCTTGCCATGCCATCGGAATGGCGAATGCGGGACCGCTATACTTCGTTTTCGTCGTCGGCCTTCTCATCTTCCGCTTTTGATTCCTTGGGTCGCTCTTCGGCACGGTTTTTCGTAGCCTCTGCGTTCTTGTCATCTGATCCAGGAGTCGGTTCGGGTTCTGGCACGGATTTCTCCTCTCGTAGTACTGAGTCTCACCACAATTCACGGTAATCGCCCAATCGCACACCTTACAACACGAAAACCAATTGAAAGTGACGCCCCGTCTGCGCCTGCGCGGTGCGCATAGCGATTCGACGACCGGACCATTTCTCGCGGATCTTTGAACGATGCGCCGCGCGCGCTCCGTGATGGAGCGCGCGGGTTACGGGGCGGTGGCTGACACCATTCGCGCAGGTTGCCCAGCATGTCGAAGAGCCCAAATTCGTTCGGCAAGAGCCTGCCAACAGCCTGCGTGCGGCCAAGCGAGTTGGCGAGCTGCCAGCTGTATTCATTCAAGAGTGCTGGATCGTAACCATAGTAGCGGCTGGTGAGAGCGCTGGCTCGGCAGGCGTATTCCCATTCGCTTTCAGTGGGCAGACGATAACCGCCGCGGCGCGCGGCGCTCGGCGCAAGTCCCACGACGCTGCCGGTTTCGTCTTCCGCATAGCACAACTCGTCGGTTAGTCCTTCTTTCCGGCTGAGCCAGTTGCAATAGGCGGCCGCTTGGTACCAGGTAACGGCGTGGACCGGCCGTTGGTTCCGATCAGGCTCGCCTTCAGCTAAAGCGTTCCCGTAATTGGGTAGAAAGACGCGGAATTGTTCGTCCGTTGTTTCCTTTGTTGAAACCGCCAAGGCAAATTCCAATCGCGCGGTCTGTGGCACCTCGTCATCGTTGCCATCGGGATCAAATGGAGAGATCGACCATTGAAACTGCCCATCGCTTGCCGGAACGATCGCCATCGTATGCCGATTCGTGCGCGTCACATACCACTGGCGTGCGGGGTTTATGACCCCGTCGGCCATTGATTCTTCGATCGAAGCGACCATCTCCGCCCCGCCTGGCGATTTTCGCAACGCCCATTCCACCGCCGAGTGCACCCCGCCGTCCACGTGATTCTTGTACAGGTCGACGAGACGATCTTGTAATGTGGCCGGCCAATTCTCGTGTGGAAGACCTCCGAGCGCGAGAATCACGGCACGCAGCTCTGACGGCCCACGCTGACCATCGAGGTGCGCAACCAGCGATTCGGGATTGATATTAAGCAGCCCGAAGCGGTGAATCAAGTAGCTGCGCATTCTGGGGTCTGCGGCTTTACCTGTACTGCCGGGGTGGGCGAAGTAGGGCCACGCGTCGTCCGAAGCGCCCCATTCGATGAGCGCCAGCGCCGCGTTCGCTCTTCGCTTGGCCACGTGGTCCATTTGCTCCTGCCATTGCCGCGCTTCCGTTTTGCTCATTTTGGTCGACGGGTCTACCGCTGGCGGTTCAACGCGAAGCCGCTCTCTCATCGTCGCCACGGCCGCCTGGCGATGCGGGGCAAGCGCCTCGGCAACGACCGAGAACTGAAATGGCTCCGCATCGAGCAAGAGTTCCGCTAGAATCTCGCGATTATTGCCGAAATGGTCAGCCAGGATGACCGCTGCTGTCCGGCGTTGGGCCGCGTCTCGCTTAGGATCACGGAAAATGGCGCTCAAGTCCGCCAACAAATCCTGGCGCTTTGGCCGGAATGCGTTGACCCAAGCGTCGTAATATCGCGCCGACTGTGTGATGTCGGCCACAAGCTGGTCCGCCAAAAACGATCCATACGGTGCAAGCTGCGTGGCAGAAGACGAATCAAACTGCACGAGCGCCATCGCCGCGCGCAGGCGTTCGCTCGCTGGTGACTTGTCGCTGGCGAGCCGCTTTTGCAAGTCCTCGCGCGCGCTGCGCTGCGGGTGCTCGGCCAGCATGCCGCAGATGACGGGAAACTCGTCGGGACCCGCGCGCAGCATTTCGCCCAACAAGTATTCTGCCTTCCGCTGATCGACCGGCAACAGCGCGAGCGCGGCTCGCAGCCGCCGATCCTTTGACTGACCGGCACGCGTGAATGCCTCGAGGAGCAGCGGATCGGCCCAGCGGCGAACGGAGGATAACTCCGACACGATCTGCGGCACATCTGCGATTTGCGCCGTTTGCAATGCGTTAACCAGCCCGGCCGCGCGGAGTCCTCCGATCCAGTGATACGCCAACATGGCGATCGTCGCCACGATCGCCACCGCGATCGTTCCGCGCAGCGAATGGTAACGCGCCGCGGCGCGTAACGTGCGCGTTTCAGTAGGCAAGCGCTTGCTCTTGCGCGTAAACAGCGCATAGCCGAGCGATTCCCACAAGCCGGGAAGATGGCGCGGTTGACGCGCGCCGCTCCAGATTCGCGCGCGTTCGGCCAGTCGCAGCTCGGCGCGGCCGCGGACGGTCTCGCGACGCTTGCGCGAAAGCCACTCGCGAATCGAGGGAACCAGAAAATCGTGCGTCAGTTGATAATACTGACCGGTTGGTGGCACGCCCGTCGATACGCTTCCTTCGTGTTCCGGCCTCCCTTCGGGATCGGTTGGGGTGATCAGTCGTAGCTCGCTATCAAGAATTCGCACCAGGCGAGTGAACTCCTCGGGCGAACGCGCATATCCGGAGGTCTCCAACAGGTCGCTGGCGGATCGCATATGCCCTCGAATGTCCCCTCCCTCGGTCGGCAACAAGCTCTCGAGCACGGCACGCGCCGCGCGCTGGTGCAAGCGGTGCTCGGGAGCGGCGGAGCGCGCCGCGAACGTCTCCTCAAGAAATGCGACGCCCGTTCCCCCTGTGCCGCCGACTTCCTTGAGCGTGGAGGTCGCCCACGCCCTGGTCTTGAACATCTCCGCGAAGACGCTTAGCCGCACCGGGACAACTCGATTGTTGTCCGCCAGATCCGTCGCGGCCTGCTCGATAAAGCGCGCCTGGTCTCGTGTCCAATCGCCCTGTTTCTCGTGAAGCCTTCCATACGCCAGCCCGAAAGCGGCCAGGACCTTGGAAGCGTGCGATGTATCGAAGAGATCGACCGCGGCCGAGTTGCGCCCTTCCACGAGCGGGACCTCGATGAGCCGCAAGAATCGCGTGATCTGCATCCAGAAATCGTCGCGCACCGAGATGATCGCTTGAACGCGACCGCCGTCGCACTGGCGCAGGCTGTCGGCAAGTTGCGCGGTTTCAAATCCGTGATTCGCGTGCAGCCATTGCTCAAACTGATCGAGTACGATCAGCAGCTTCTGTCCGGCGGTAAGCCAGTGCCCTTCGCGAAACGCCGCGAGGATGTCGGGCAGCGAAAGGTCGACGGGAATCTCGGGGTAGAGTCTTCGCAGCGCCTTCAGCAAGCGGACTTCCGTGTCTTGTGCCGTGGCCTCGACCAACACGGCCAAGACGTGGTCCTCAAGACGCGGCAACAATCCCGCCTTTACCAGTGACGATTTTCCGCATCCACTCGGTCCGTAGATCAGACCGACACAGAAGGTGTGGTCGGCGTCGGTTTCGTGAATGCGCGATTGCCAGAATCGTATGCTCTCGGGCACGCCGTCTCGGTCGCGCGGTCCGGGCAGGAGGTCCAAGAAGAAGTCGGCGTCTTTCTCGTCGAAGCTTCGCAGGCCCTTCGGTACGACCTTTGGCGTGAGTTGCGCGGGATCGGTGTCGGCACGTACATCTGCCCGGCGCGGCGAGGCATCGGTCTCCGTAGCGCTCAATTCCAGTTGCACCCCAGCGAACTTGGCGGCGAATCTTTGCTGAACGATCCTGAGATCGGCGGCCAGATCCGCGGCGGCACCGTAGCGGTCGCTCATGCGCTTGGCGAGGCATTTGAGCACGATGCGCTCGAGGTCCTTGGGAATGCCACTGTTTCGCTGCCGCGGCGGACGCGCGTCGCGATGTCGGATCGCATGGAAGAGCTCCTGGCGATCTGTTTCCTGGAACGGCCGACTTCCTGTCAGTATCTCGTACAGAATGACGCCCAACGCCCAAACATCCGTGCGACCGTCGATGCGGTGCGTTTCTCCGACCACCTGTTCGGGCGCCATGTACGGCGGCGTGCCCGCGATATCCTTGAGCCGCAACTGTTGAGTGGATTCGGCAATGGCCAGCCCGAAGTCGGTCACATAGGGGCGGCCGCTCTTGTCGACCAGGATGTTCGCCGGTTTCAGATCACGGTGCGTAAGCCCGCGCTCGTGCGCGAATTGCACGGCGTCGGCGACGGTGAGCATGATTTCGAGCGCACGCTCGATCGAGAGCGCGCCGGCCTTTAATTCCTGATCCAGCGGCGCGCCATCGACGTACTCAAGGACGATGAAGTAGTCGCCATCCTCGTCCTGGCCGACCTCGTGGACTCCGACGATCGCCGCGTGCCGAAGTTGGGCCGCCAGCCGTGCTTCGCGCAAAAACCGTTCCACGTCCGATGGTCTTGGAAACCTCTCCGCCAGCAACACTTTGATCGCGACGCGGCGCTGCAACAAATCGTCATAGGCCGAGTAGACGCGCCCGAAGCCGCCGTGGCCGAGAATCGCGTCCACTCGAAACCGTCCGACTCGCTGGGGAGGCAGCTCGCGCAGATAAACGGCCTTGATGATCGCAACGTCCTGTGGAAAACGACGGCGGTATTCGTCAAGGGAAGGCCGCTCGTTTGTCCGAATGCGGTGCTCCAGCTCAATGGCCACCAGGTTTCGGAGCGCTATCCGGCGTTCGCCCTGTTCGACTCGCGCGAGCGCCGCCTCGAGGCTAAGCCCAAGGCCGTCGCGCAGGGCGCGTTCAAAGTCGGTGCATACCTGGTCGACAAGGCGCGCGACCGAAATGGACAAATCGTTGCTCTGGCCCAATGTGGATTCGATCACGCGGCCCCCTGGCATGTCCAGATGTCGCGAATGAGTCGCAGCTTTCGTTCGATACTGCGCACGCTCAGGTCATGCGTGGCCGCGATTTGCGCGTTCGACTCGCCGTGCATCTTCGCGATCGCGATCTCGCGGAGTAAGTCGTCATCCAACGCGTCGAGCAATTGGCGGTATCGTTCCGCGGCGAGCAGCGCGAATTCGGGCGTTGGTTCTCGTCCGACGATCTCGTTGATCCCTATGGGTGCCATACCGTCCGTGACGGAGCCTTCCAAGGCCGAATCGCCGCGAACGCGTCCACCGCCGCGCTTTTGGGCCTTATGCAGCCGGATTTGATCCACCGCAACTTGTTCGGTAATCAAGACCAGGACCTGCCAGAGGTCGTTTCGATCGCTCAAGCGTGGAAAGCCTCCTCCTTCCGCCATGCGCAGGAATTTCTCGAAGGCGACGACCACCACGTCCTCTTCGTCGGTCACGCGCCGTTGCGTGCCTGCCAGCTTGCGCCGCGCGAGGCGCACAAGCTGGCCAAGGTAGCGCTCCCAAAGATGCTGCGCGGCGGTTGAATCGCCGCCGCGAAGTTGCTCGATCCAGGTGGTAATCGATGTATCGGGCATGGCGCAGCCCAGAGGTGTGGTTCACCTGCTTCGGATAATGATATCGTACGCCGCGTGCCCCCTCAAATTGGTGGGAAGGAAAATCCTTTCTTGGCCTTTGTGAAAACCAGCCTTGCGCAATCTGTCGGCTCGGAAGGCTTGATTTCGTGTTTACCAATAGTGCTTCCGACGATGTTCGGGCGCGCCTCTTGAATGGGTTCGTTTGGGACGGACGTGACATCGCTATGGACATCCCCGACCAAGAGGGACGCGCGAGCGCCACCAGCGCTGAATTAGTTCGGCTCATTCAGAAAGCGATCGATACCGTCAAAAGCATGGCCGAAGCATTCGCAGCATTAGACGAGGTCGCGCGCGTACTCGAGGCTCTTCCCGTGACAACGGCCGATTACCAGGTAATGAGCCACCACTTATTGAACGCGCGGCGCTATCTGGCATGTGGCGAACGCGGCGCGGCGCTCTATGAGATCGACATGGTCGCTTGCCCGTTCAGACCATCCAGAACCGCTTAAGGCGCATTGAATCGGGGCGAACCGAAGGGCTGAATTGGCGCCTGACCCGCACCACGGGAATCACGGCGAGAAATGGCCGAAATCCTTTAGCGAGGGAACCCCCACTCCCTCACGGGGCAGATCGCAGGGAAGCGGCGAACACTGTCATGGGGCAGTGCCGGGCAGTTCGCCGCTCCCTGCTGTTTTGAGCACTTGGCGATCGCCTACCAAGTGAATTCGCATTGGCCAACCGCGAGGCTAGGTCCCAAATGGGGCCCTTCGCGGCACCCCGCCAAGTGCATTGATCCTGCATCGGGCGATTTGACCAAGTCGAGAAATGCCGCGTTCGAGGCAAGGCGCAGAATCGGTCGCGTTCAGCGGTAACCACGAGCTAGCAGTATCTTCACGCCGGTTTCGAAGGATTTTGGCCCCGGCACGACGAACTCGAATGTATCTGCCAGCCTGACCTTTTTTCAGTCCTGCGCCGCGGTGTACGAGATGTCGTCCCAATAGACGTCCTGACCGTTGCCATCAATCCAGGAGGTGACGATGCCGAACCGGTCGAACTTTGTGTTGTGATTTGTGTCGGCGCGTTCAAGGATGAATACTTGGGACTCGTCGTCGAGCGCGACGGCGATCCGACCTTGGCGCTGGGCCGTCGGGGGATCGTACTGCATGCTCCAGTCATGGCTCTCGCCGTCGGGGTAAATGCGTGGGAACGACCGGATGTCACCGAACTCGCTTCGGCCTCTCTTCTTTCGCAAGACGGGGTAGAAGAGGAATCCTTCGCTGCTGGGACCCTCGACGTGTATCCCGAGCACGCTTTCGGGCAGCCCATCGCTTTGCGAGGGGTTCTGCCGCATGCTGTCGACGGCATTGTAAAAGCCGAATAGCGTCGTGCTATCGCTGACGCCGCGACGCATGGCGATCTTGCCGGACGCGTTCAGTGGCTTGTCGAGCGTGAGCGACCCGATTCGGTCTCCGTAACAAGCCATGCGCTCTTTTTCTCGGCAGTCGCCGCGGAAAATTCGCCCGCCCAGCTCGCCCTCGTTCCGGCCGCCGGCGAAACCGGTAGCGCTATAGCCAAAATCGAACCAGGGGCGGACAATCCGTGACTCGATCAAGGCGCGGTTGTGGCGGCCTTCCCATTTCGGGTCCTGTGCAAAGGTCTCGGCATTGGCGCCGTTGATGACGATGTCGTCGAACCACACTTCGGATCCGGAATCGGCACTTTTCATGACGATCAATACGCCGAAACGATTGAACGTCGCGCCGTCCTGGCGGTGGGAGGCCTCGACGTTGCATTCGGCCGTGTGTTCGCCGATCCTCGCGAGTACGACGCCGGCGCCGCCGTTGCCTTTGGGATCGTAAACGAGACTCCATTTGCAAGGCCTGTCGCATGGCAATCCAATCAAACTCCAGCGGCCGGTCTCGGAGTCGGTGATCGAGGGAAACGGTGTCGTATCGCCGCCGGCGCGCCATTTCGCAGTGCAATATTCGACGTAGGCGAAATAGTTCTCGCCGCGGCCATTGAGACGAATGGCGATCGAATTGGGCGTGCGCCATTCGTTGACCGTGCCCGCATTGAAGAACCCAAGCAGTAGATGCGTACCACCCTTGCCGACGGATAACATGCCAGAGGCGCTGAGCGGGTGGTCCAGTGTCATCGGCTCAATCGGCTTGCCATAGAACGCGACCTCGCCAGCCGGCGTGACAAATCCGCCCATCTCTCCCGGCGCGGCCCCGCCGGCATGGTCTGTGCTGGCGCTAAAGCCGAAATCCTGTTTGATTTGGACTGGATCGCGCGATTGTGCAGCGCGGTTGTTGACGCCCTGCCAGCCGGGATCAACGTCGAAGGACTCGGACTTCATTCTCATGCCGGCGGTCGCCGGCGGCGGCACGGCGAGCGATTGCTCGACGTGCGCAGGGGCGAGAAGGCCGAAGAAGAGAGTTGCGAGGCGGAATTGGCGGACCGCGATTGCAATCCTAGCGCAGATCCTAAACAGTGCGATGGTCATCGATCGCTTTTACCCCGGCAAGGTACGGTCGCTGTTCGCAGCGTGGAAGCGTGCGGCGTGGCCTGTCATAAACCAACAGCAGCGGGCGATACTCAATGCAAAAAAATGGCCGCGTCGGCGGGGCAGGGACGCACCAAGGGCCTCAAGGGCCCAGCGTAATCGAAATTTAGTCGCGCCAGATGCCAATTGCAACGCGCTGCCCCAAGGCGTCGCGCAACAGCAAGGCCGCATCAGGGCGGGACAATCTGACGCGGCCAGGACGCGCCTGGCTTTCGCTAAGCGGCCCCATTAAAACCTATGCGCGAACATCGGCCTGTAATCCGATCAGGGGTCGCCAAGCGGTACGGCTCATTCATCGACGGAGATCAATCGATGCTGCCACATCACCGCCTCATCGTGGTCTGTGCGCTCGCGGTCACCGGGTGGACGTCGGCGCTGGCCGCCGGAGACTTGGACGACCGCATCAACGAGTACCTGTCCGCTTGCGAAAACGTCCTTCATTTCAACGGCGCGGTGCTGGTGAAGCACCAGGGGCAAGTGCTCGTCAGCCGCGGCATGGGTATGGCCAACTTCGAACACGAAGTGCCCAACACGCCGCAGACGAAATTCCGCATTGGATCGATCACCAAGTCGTTCACGGCGCTCTTGACTCTGCAGCAGGTGCAGGCGAGCAAGCTTTCGCTCGACGACCCCATTAACAAGTATCTCATTGATCCGCCCGCGGCCTGGGAGCCGATCACCGTACATCACCTACTATCGCACACGTCCGGCATCGTCAACTTCACCAACTCGCTTGAATACCTTGCAAGGCGGTCCGTGCTGGGCAAGCCCGACAAAGTGGTTGGCATGTTTCGCGACAAGCCGCTGCGCTTCACCCCCGGCGAACGATTCGAGTACAGCAACTCGGCCTACTTGCTGTTGGGCCAGATTCTCGAAGAGGTGAGCGGCAAGGGCTATGCAGAGTTGATGCACGAGCAGGTGTTCGAGCCGTTCGCGATGCGCGATAGTGGATATGATCTGTCGACAGCTCTAATACCGCATCGCGCGCAGGGATATACTCGCGCCAACGACGTGGTGCACAACGCAGTCTTCGTGGACATGAGGGGCGTGTTCGCCGCCGGCGCGCTGTTCTCGACCGTCGAGGACCTCGCCAAATACGATGCGGGATTGACCGCTGGCAAACTTCTTTCGGCCGAATTGTATGAGAAGCTCTACACGCCGGTGAAAAATGATTACGCCTACGGTTGGGTCATCGAACCGCATGAGGGTGGCCGGTACATTTGGCATAACGGCGGCATCGACGGCTTTTCAGCAAACCTCACTCGCTGCCCCGAGCACAAGACATGCGTGGTCGTGCTGAGCAACTTCGATGACGGCCAGCCCGACCGCATCGGCCGCGAGTTGATGAGCCTACTGTTCGGCGAGGAATATCGACTGCCACGTGTGCGCGAGGTAACGAAAATCAACACGGCAGTCTACGAGTCACTCGTCGGCAGATACCAATTGTCGCCGGCGATGATTCTCACCATCACAAGGGACGGCGATCACCTATACGCCCAGCTCACGCGACAGCCGCGGCTGGAGGTGTTCCCCGAGTCGGAATCCGAGTTCTTCTACAAAGCGGTCGACGCTCAGCTAGCATTCGCCAAAGACAGCGCCGGAAAGACGACCCACATAACACTTTATCAGGGTGGGAGAAAACTGATTCTGAAGCGAGTCGAGGACGCAACGGACGACGAGGCCGCCGCAACTGAGGAATAATATGGCGACCGACACAGGAATCGGTCCCAGCTACCCGCCGATTCGTGTCATGCCACCGGTCTATCTAGCGTTGGCGATCGTGGCCATGATCGCGTTGCACGTTCTGCTACCTGGCATCGTGCTCTGGGAGTCACTCTGGCGGTGGTTCGGAGCTGCGATTCTCGTGGTGGGACTGACGATTGGCTGGTCAGCGGTGCGGCTATTCAGAAAGCACGAGACGACGATCAAGCCGGGCGAGAAGTCGACACATCTGGTGACCGACGGCCCATATCGCCTCACTCGCAACCCGATTTATGTCGCCATGACAGTGGTGTTGGCCGGCGTGGCCACCATGCTTGGCAGTGCGACGCCGTGGCTGGTGCTGCCGGCCTTTGTGTGGGTCATCGCGCGCAACGTGATCCCAGTCGAAGAGGCCATGATGGCCGAAACATTCGGCCACGATTACGAGGCCTACCGCTCGCACGTCCGGCGGTGGCTCTGATTCGCCAGCGTACAGTAGACTCCGCGGCGTCATATTCCACGTCGCTGGCGTCTCGCGGATGCGGGAGATTCCGTACGTTCAATGCCGCCATGGCGAGCTTGGGATTAGTGGGTGTGGATGCCTGTTCCCAGTGTTCTCGGCGTACCTGTTTCCCGCCCGCCGTCGAGTTTGATAGACTCGCTCAGCAACGCCTTTACGTGACGCGGTCATGGCCAACCCGTTCTTCGATCATCCGATTCTCAATTCCCCATACGAATGCCCCGAGCGACATTGGGAGTTGGATGGTCAATGGACCTGATGGGCAGCGCCCTTGCGCGAGGCCACTATTACGCCCTACCAACGCGTCGGCACTCGTCCACGTCGCGCTCATCGGCTAGACTGCGACTCTGGACCGGTCGCACCATTCGGCGGAATGCTATGGAGGGCTCGTAATTCGAGTTCTCAATCAGTGCGGGAATAGGCCCATGACCTCAATCGCACGAATTCTCGTCCCCGCCGTCCTGATGTGCGGCCCAATCCGCGCTGCGGATCCGCCCCGCGGCTACACCATTCCGACGATCGATCTGTCCGCCGACCGTTCGCGACAGGTGGTGGTCGATCGCGAGGCTGGCCAATACCTCGGGCATCCCACGACGGTCCTACTCGAAGACGGCATGACCATGCTTTGTGTGTATCCCAAAGGACACGGCCGCGGCGCGATCGTCTACAAGCGCAGTTCGGACGGGGGCCTGACGTGGAGCGAGCGGTTGCCGACGCCTGCGAGTTGGGCCACGAGCCAGGAAGTGCCGACGCTGCACCGCGTGATTGGGCCCGATGGGAAGAAGAGGGTGATCATGTGGTCGGGGCTGTATCCGGCGCGGGTGGCGGTGTCGACGGACGATGGCCAGTCGTGGAGCGAACTGGCCTCGGTCGGCGATTGGGGCGGCATCGTCGTGATGGGATTTGTCGCGCCGATCCGCAGCGAGCCCGGACGCTACCTGGCGATGTTCCATGACGACGGCCGCTTCTTCGCGGCGGGGGGAAGGAAGTCACCCACGATGACGCTTTACAAGACGTTCTCTCGCGACGGCGGACTTAACTGGTCATTTCCCGAGGCCGTGTACCAAAGCGACCAAGTGCACTTGTGTGAGCCGGGTGTGATTCGATCGCCCGACGGCAAGCAGTTGGCCGTGCTGCTGCGTGAAAACCTGCGCCGCAAGAATTCGCATGTCATATTCTCCGACGATGAGGGACACTCTTGGAGCGAGCCGCGCGAATTGCCGGGCGCGCTCACCGGAGATCGGCATACCGCCGTCTATGCCCCGGATGGTCGGTTGTTCGTTTCATTTCGTGACACAACGCTGGAAAGCCCCACAAAAGGCGACTGGGTGGCCTGGGTTGGCACATACCGAGACATCGTCGAACGACAAGAGGGACAATATCGGGTGCGACTAATGGACAACCACAAGGGAGCCGATTGCGCCTACCCGGCCGTCGAGCGAATACCCGACGGCACGATCATCACCACGACGTACGGACACTGGACCGAAGGTGAAGCGCCGTACATTGTGTCAGTTCGACTAAAGCTCGAAGAGCTCGACCAGTTGTGGGAGCGGTGCGCAAAGCCGAAGGCAGAATCGGTCCCGATCTCGGGGCCGTAACCAGCCTCCTCGGGTAGTATCTCCGCAGACTGATAGTGGACGCCGGCCAGACTTGCGAGACGGTCAATTCAAGCAGCGCTAAAAAAGGTCGATTCGGCGGGGCAGGGACCGACGCGGCTCACTGCACCGGGCCCACGAGAGGCCCGCCACTGACTGAAGCTTAGCCAGGTGGCGCGGCGGTTGCAACGCGCTCGTCGCGCTTGGGAAAGCCACCATGCCGACAGCGCAGGGATTCGCGGAGCGACCGGCCATCCGCTCGTGGAAACCGAGGACATCGTCCCACTCCCGATGATTGTCGCCGCTGCACAAAAGTACGTGCGCGAAGTCTGCGGCGCCAGCTAAGAGATCGCGGGGCGGGTCACGACCAAGGCGATCACCGCGCACTCCAGCGAAGGAAAGAGCGTCCCTCGGCGGCCTGCTCGACAAACTGTTCGATTTGCTGCAACTGATCTCGCGCCTTGAGAAATGCGCGCTCTTGTACGATCATCATGGCCGGGCCTCCTAGGGGATGACGGGATGCGTGCTAGCATTACCCCGTTCTACCCGCGGAGGCCCACTTCTTCACCCTCGTGCTAGCACGCGACGTAACTCCTTGTAAATCAACGCCCATCTACCCGAGGAATGCGAGTTACGCCCTATTGCAGTTGAGGCGGGCGCTTGATTTTTTCCAAGGCGTCGGCGGCGGCGCCGCGAACTTCCTGGTCGGTGTCGTAAAGCGCATTGTTCAGCGCCGGCACGGCGGCCAAGGCGTCCGACTTGATTTTCCCTAGTGCCCGCGCGGCGTAACTGCGGACCTTCGAATCATCGTCGGAGAGCGCCTGGGTGAGCGCGGCGACGGCGTCTTTAGCCTGCGGGCCCTCGGGGCCGATCTCGGCCAGAGACTTGGCGGCATATTGGCGGACTTTGGCATCCTGATCTTTCAATGCGTTCACAAGTGCCGGGACGGCGGCCATGCCCGCGGGGCCAATCTTCGACAGTGCCTTGGCGGCATAGTAGCGAGTTTTCGGATCATTGTCGCGCAGCGTCTGCGCGAGCGCGGGGACGGCAGCCTCGGCATCGGGTCCCACGTCCGAGAGCGACTTGGCGGCGTAGTAGCGAACTTTCGGGTCGCGGTCCGAGAGCACCTTGGCGAGCGCGGGGACGGCCTCTTTGATTTCTCCGCCGGCCTTGGAGAGAGATTGGGCAGCGCGGTAGCGTACCTTCGGATCAGTGTCGGAGAGCGCCTGGGCGAGTTCAGGGACCGCGCCCTTGGGGCCCGCGCCCGATTTGGCGAGGGATTTCGCGGCCTGATAACGGATTTCGCGATTCTCGTTCTGAAGCTCGCCGGCCAACTTTTCCACGGAGGAAGTCCCGCTGCAACCCCAAGCCGCAAAGGCCAGACATGACGCGAGCAACAGCCCGTTAATCAGGTTACACGAATCGCGTCGAAACTCGGCGCAGCCAAAGGCTACGGCTGCCCCGCGCGAGCCATGTTTCGATCGCGGGGTGATGCGGGGGCATTCGCGTATGTGATCGTTACGGCGCTTCGATATTGACGACTTGTCCATCGCTGATGTTCCCGGCGTGTTCGAATACGGTTTTGTCGATCGTATAGGGAATGGGTCGCACTGACCCGTCCAAGAAGGCGGCAAAGAAGCTGTTGGCGTGCGACGAGCCGAAGCGGTGGTCACCGTCTACTCCGTGATCTCCAAGAAAATCGGGCTCGGGTGCAACGTCCGCGCGGCGGATCGTATCGGAGTTCCAACCCACGGTATAGCCCTCGTTATGGTCCTCTTGCGGCTCGTACATGAACGCCAGGTTCAGGCGCTTCTCAGCCACGACGAGCGTATTGGTCGTGCCATCGGTGACTTCGCGTAGAGAAATGGGATCGTATCGGCGCACCACCCCGGTGCCCTCCCGGTTGCTGGCCGCATAATCGCAGAGCGCGTGGACGAGGTCGCCGCCCGTGAGTGGCGGATCGTAGTCGTCGCCAAGCGTTAACGTTTGCGGCCCACTGCGCGTGGGACAAAAAAAGACCGAGTTCGGCGTGCCGATTGCTGCCACGGGACCCGCGTTCCAAACGGTGACTGCCTCGATATAGGGAAGGATCTGAAACCCCCAGCCTGCCTGCTGTGGCGACCCGGAGGCCGGCGTGCCGTTGACGTACGTGGGCGCTTTGTCCCATGCCCAGCCGCCGCTGGGGAAAAACTGGTGAGCATCGTGATGTTGATGAAACGCCAGGGCGATCTGCTTCAGGTTGTTCTGGCAGTGGGTCCGCCGCGCCGCTTCCCGCGCCGCCTGTACCGCAGGAAGTGTAATCGCAATCAGAATACCAATGATCGCGATGACCACCAAAAGCTCCACCAATGTAAAGGCTCGGCGCGCGTGGCCGGCCCGATCGTGCGGAACCGTGCCAACGCGGCAGCTCGTCGATAGACCGTTCATCGCCATGATTCTCCCCAGCTCACGGCACTCGGGCGGCGTTTGGCACTCTGACCATGCGCGGCACCGCAGCGCTGTTCACAGAGATCCAGGAGCGCCTCGGTGTGGGGCCGCCGGCTGGAAATCTGCGTGCTGATGTAGATGTGCCGGACCAGAGTGAGCGTGGCGTAGGCGCGCAATGCCGCAGGATTCGGCTGGTCCGACAGCTCCAAGTATCGTTGTTCTAGTGCGTGCTCTCGGTCGGCCAACGCATCGGCACGTCCGAAAGTGCGCAGGCTCTGTTCCGTGATGTGCCCCAGAAAATTTCCGACATCCAGCGCTGGGTCGCCTATGCTGCAAAGGTCTAAATCCACTAGGTACACACTCGGACCATCCACAATGACATGATCGGAGTAAAAGTCGCGGTGAATTGGCCGAGGGGTCACCTGCGGGATCGATGCGGCAAGTCGCTCGCAAGCGGTCCCAATTCGACTCAGACGTCGCGCCCACTGGGGGTGCGATTGGGCGACGTGCGATAGCCGCGACTGCAGGTACTGTAGTTCATCGCCCATGCCATGGCGGCGGCGCGGCACCACATTCGATTGGTGCAGCTTGTAGATCGCTTCGGCGGCGCGCCCCGCCAACGTCACGCCGCTCGGTCCTTCCAGCAGCCCAGTCGAATCCGCCCCAGGCACTTTGCGCTGGAGAAACATCTCGAATCCGGGAATACAGCCGACCGGCTCGGCCACGGAGATCCGATCCTCGCACTCGTCATCAAACCCGGCACGCCAGAGTGCGTGCAGCAGATCGAATGACTTGTCATCCAGTCCCTTGGCACGAGCCTTTCCCACAAAGGTTTCGGTCTCCGGCGGCGAGCCAGATGAATCCCACTGGAAGGCGTATTCAATCAGACATCGCCGGCCGGGCTTGTAGCGTGTCACGTGGATGGTGCGGAGCGGAGACCGCTGCCGGCCGCCAAACCACTGCGGCAAGGCCTTTTCAAATTGTCGCTTCACCGCCAAGGCATCGATTGCTTGGCCGAGAAAAATCATCCGGGGGTCGCCGGCCACACCGAACGGATCGCTCACTTTGACGCGGCACGCACGTTTTGGACGAGCTCGAGGCGGATCGCGCGCGATGCGCGCCTGGGTAATTGCCGCCGGCAGCCCACCGAGCATTTCTTGCACTCGCTCGAGCAGCGTCTCCGTTCGCTGGGGCCAGTCCGCTATACGGTCGCGGAATAAATGAGGGGCCAATTGCAGCAAACCGGCGGCGGCATAAAACTGGGTCCTGGCGCGCGCTGGGCGCTGCGAGACCTGCTCGTACCCTTCCAAGAGCGCCTCGTGCCATGCTTGCGTTCGCTCGGGCGCCAAGGCGCCGCGCGATACATCGCATTCGAGATGGGCGACAAAGTTGCCCAAGTCTCGAGCGGGGTCGCCACGCGCGCATTGATCCAAGTCGAGAATGCCTACCGTTTCGCCATCCCATAACACCTGCGCGGCGTAGAAATCGTTATGGATAGGAACCGATAGCGCGGGTTGTTCGATGAGACGGATGGCCAATTGACGCGACAGGCCATGGGCGAGCTTCGATAGCCGCGGAGCTAAAAAGCCCAGGCCACGAGCGACCTCTTCCAGCGTTGATATCTCGGCGGCGCGGCGTAGCCGTGCTAATCCTGCTGGGTTCTGGGAGTGCAGCTCGGCCAGCGCCGCGCCGACGATCTCGCCAGCTTGGGGATTGTCGGTGGAGCTCAACAGGGCCTCGTCGAGCGAGCGACCGTGCAACCACTCCCATGCGACGAGTCGTTGGGTGTCGCAGCGGCCGAGCTGACGCGCCACGCGCAACCATTTGCGAGACGCGAATGCCTCGGCGCCAACGTTCGCGTCTGCGTATTCCTTGGCCGAGTAGAACTTTAAGACGGCCTGTGCACCGTCGGCGGTAAGCAACTGGGCGACATAGCGGCGGTCGGGCTTGTAGCGCAGACCACGGAGCGTGCCTTCCCAAAGGTCAGATCGCTCGGGAAGGAGCTTGCGTAGCAGCTCGCCGCGCGATTCCGGATTCTGCAAATGAGCGAGCGCCTTGAGTTGCCGGTCATTGGGAAAGATGGAAACCACGATCGCGCCGTCGTCCAGAACCAAGCGCCCCGCGGCGAGCGGCCCACGCGTGATGGCCGCATTGCGCGCCTTGCTGAGTTTGTCGCGGGCGCCCGCTCGATAGGCAATCGCGTAGGAATCCACGACGGTGCACGCGGCCTCGAGCCGAATGCCGACCAGGCAACTGGTTCCCGGCTTGTAGCGCACGTAGCTGCTCGTGACTCTTTGCAGATCGGCGTCGGGGAGGGCTCGGCGCAGGGCGGCCAGCAATCGGTCGGGATCAAGCAGCGTGGCCAGCCCGACGATGGCCGGATCGCGTCGCACCAGATCGGCGTCCGCCGTGGCAAGCATCTAGCTTCTCCTCGTCAACCTCACCAGGAATCGTCGTGCGTCTTGCCCATCACGCTCGAATCGGTCGTTTTGCGTGCAGCAGGCGGCCGGTGCGTCGCGTGGCATGTGGCGCCTTCTCTACTGCTTGTCCAATCGGCGTGTGTGGTTTGTGCGTCGGGGAGCAAATTCGAACGTTAGGACTCGGAGCGTACGAGCAAGGATGCTTCCTCCTCGCTCGGTTCACGTGCCATCGATTGCAGGTCGTACAACGCCGCATACCGGCCGCGCGCTTGCATCAATTCGGCGTGCGTGCCGCGCTCGATGATGCGCCCTGCTTCGAGGTAGAGGATCACGTCAGCACGCGCTGCGAACCGCAAGTCGTGGCTCACCAGCAGCGTCGTGCGGCCGGAGGCCAGCCGTTCGAGAGCCTCGATCACGGCGCGTTCGTTCTCCTCGTCCAAGCCGGTCGTGGGCTCGTCCAGAATCAAT
>Ga0187892_10006082_pt1 | contig 18283 bp, 16 predicted proteins | sample MA1701073metaG_FD_139345 | JGI IMG/M metagenome (GOLD analysis project Ga0187892, IMG submission 139345) | Bio-ooze microbial communities from a basaltic lava cave in the Kipuka Kanohina Cave System on the Island of Hawaii, USA - MA170107-3 metaG ... | reverse complement strand
TGTCGCCATCCCCTGGCTGGCGAACAAACGCCTGCGCCTCGAGTTCGGCTAGACCGCCGTCCCGCTCCCGGAAAAGGCCTATCGCGTTAGTTCACAGAATGACCGTGGGAATCCAGGCTAGCGGCGTATGCCCGGAGTGTGGGACCAGGCTGTGATCCGCGAGCGGCTTTTCCCGGAACTGCTGCGATTCCCGGCTGAGGGGAAGCGCGCGGTGGCTTGGAAGCGGGCAGCAGACAACGTGACCTCGGGTACGAGATTCCTGCTGCTGATGCTGGCCGCGCTCGGTGTGTACGCCATCATCGTGTTCTCGCTGCCGGCCCTCGGCGTGCCCATGGCGCACCGAGGGACGATTCGCGGAATCTTCGGCGCAGGGTTCATGGCGTTACCGAGCACGTTGTGTTAGGTGAAGGCTCGCTGCTCGGTGCGAACTGGAACGCCGAGCCCGCGCGAGCCCGTGCAGACCCTGCGGCGACGATCCGGAAAAACGCGCGTAATTCCGCCCGCGCGTTTGTCGCTGTGTGAGGGTTGCGGTGTTGCGCCGCGTTGCACGGCGCGGCCGGGGCAGCCGATCGGTCGGCTGTCGCGCTCGCGCGATGCGAAGGGAGACGAGTCTAACATGCGAACGAAGACCATTGGCGTTCTGGGCGCGGCCGTGACCGTCTGGGCGGCGTCGCACACACGAGCCGAATGCCCCACCATCGACTTCGAGGGCCTCGCCGCCGGGACGGTCGTGACCAACCAATTCCCAGGCGTCACGTTCTCGGCGCCCAACAACAGTTGTGGCGGCAGCCCGTTAATCTTTCCGGTCATCGTCAGCCCGCTCGGCGGCACTTCGTCCGGCACGCGGGCGCTGGCCGTTCAGAACGGCTGCCCCGGGTTCAACCCGGATTTCATCCGGATCGTCTTCGCCGAAGGACACAGCGAGATGTCGTTCCGGTTGGGGCCCGAAGGTGATTTCCTGATCCGGGCCTACACGACGCCCAGTCCGCCCGCTCCGCCTGGCGTCGATCTGCCGTTCCATGAAGAGCTGATCTCGATCTCGGGCATGACCACGCCGGTCCACCGGCTCGTTACGATCGTGCGTCCGCAGGGCAACATGCGGCGGGTCGAGATTCGCGAGACCGACAGCTTTCACGAGTACATCGATGATCTGCGATACCGTGTCGATGCGACGCCGCCCACCGCGGTGATGACCGCGCCCAACTGGGACGCCTGCGTGTGCGGCATCGTTCCCATCCAGGGCATGGCCTGTGACGACAACGGGGCGTACGGCTTCGATCGCCTCGAGTATCAACCGCAGTCGGCCGCGGTGACTGACCCGTGGACGCTCATCGGTCAGTTCGTTACGCCGCTCTGTGCCGGCGGCACGCTCTACAGTTGGGATACGGCCGACGTACCGCACGGCGACTACAAGCTGCGCCTTACCGTCGAGAACGCGTGCGGATTGAGGGCGCAGGACTGGCTCGAGGTCCGCGTTCAGAAGGAGGTTCCAGCCGCCGACATTCGACAACCCGCCGCCAACGCCGTTCGCGCCGGACAAGTCGTGGTCGATGGTTCAGTGGTCTTCCCCGGCTTTCGCCAGTGTTTCGATCACTACCGCGTACAGTATCGCCCGGTATCCGGCGGCGCATTTCAGCACGTGAACCCGGCCACACCGCTTTACTTCGATCCGATCGAGACCGACCCGCTGGCCGTGTGGGACACAGCTTCCGGGCCGGCTGCCGTTCCGGACGGCAACTATCGCATCCGCGTGCTCACCACCGATGTGTGCGGCGTCAACTCGCCGCCGGCCCTGCGCGACATCTTCGTCGACAACACGCCCCCGACAGCCGAGATCGACAGCCCGCTGATGTGCGCGTTCGTCGACGGCTCGGTCCAGATTCTCGGCACGGCCACCGACAACCACTTCGACCGCTACACGCTCCAGTACATTGGCGGCGACGCCGACACCTGGACCGACATCGTCGACTCGGAAACCACCGTGCCCGTGGTCAACGGCACACTGGGGTTGTGGGACACGACTGGGCTGCCGTCTTGCTCCTACGTGATCCGGCTGCGCGTCATCAGCCAGGCGATCACCGCTGCCGGCGACCCGGTCATCAGCGATGCCTTCGTCACCGTCATCGCCGGAGACTTCTGCCCGATCGATCTCGATGGCGATCTGGACGAGGACCTGGCTGACTTCGCCCAGTTCCAGAACTGCTTCGACGGGCCCATGCCGTAGCCGTCAATTCGGAGCCAAGTCGGCCGGTTCGGTTCCGGGCGTCGGCTGCATGGCGGCCAGCCGCGCCCGGGCGGCGGCGAGCTGCTCGTTCCAGTGGGCGGCGTCTGCGGCAGCGCTATCGACGCAGAGTTGCGACATTCGATCCAACGCCCGCACCAGCATCCGCTGGCGCGTCAGGCTGCGTGGGTCGACGTCCGCGAGCAGGCGGCCGCGGTCGACCGCATCCGACACGAGGTCTCGCGCAGCAGCCCAGTCATGAGCCTCGGCCAGCCGCTGTGCGACGTCGAGCTCGACGCTGGCCAATTGAGCGATGACGCGCGGATCGCGCGGCGCATCCTCGAGTTGTGACCGTGCCAAGTCGAGCGCCAGGTCGGAGGCGACGATCTCGTCGTCCAGTTTGCCGCGGGCTCGCTCGGCCCGGGCCAAGCCGAGCAATGCGCCAACCTTGTGTCGCACCTGTCCGGAGCGCGAGCCGGTGTGAAGCGCGATCGGCGGCGCCAAAGGGCCGCGCCGCGGGCTTGGTGTGTCGTAAACCGGATCGCTCACCGGGCTCTGCTCGATGAGCACGTCGAGGATTCGGAGGGCGGTGCGATAGTGCTCGGCCGCAGCCGCAGGGTCACCCGCCGCGAGCGAGGCAGCACCATCGCGGCGGCTGGCCCACGCGGCATCGCTCAGGCGCTGGACGGCCTCGGGCGGCGCGCCCTCATTGGCGATGACCTGATCGACCGTCCAAGTATGCGACGTCGCCAAAAGCGAAGCTATTTCCTCGGAGCTGAGGCGCGGCTCGGTCTGAGCAGCCTGCGCCCGCCACGCGTCCGCGTCGGCGGGACGGCCGTCGGCATCGGCCACGCTGGCGAGCGTTGCACAGGCCGCAGACACTTCGCGGTTGGTTTCGGGACTCGGATCGGCCCGTTGGCCGGCGAGCCACGCCTCGAGCGTCCCGGCCAGTGCGACCGCACGCGGCAGGTCGCCGATCTCAAGCGAATGCTTGATGACGTGCCGAATCGCGGTGCAGTACCGCGCCTGTACCGCGGGATCGTGAGTCTGAGCCGACAGGCGGGCGTGCATGGCAAGCACGGTCTCGGCCAGGTCGCGCTGGATTTCTTCCGCGCCCAGCACCCGCCCGAGTCGCGCGCCGATGCCCGACAGCAGGTAATGCGCCGCGCCCTGGACCTGCCGCAGGCTTTCCTGTGCCGCATCTCGCTCGCGGGCCGCGACGTGAGCCTGCCAACCGACGGCGACTGTTGCCGAGATCAGCCCGACCACGCACGCCGCCAGCGCCGCCACTCGTGCCCGGTGCCGCCGCGCGAACTTGACGAGCTGATACGAGATACTCGGCGGACGAGCTGTGATCGGTTCGTTCCGCAGCCCCCGGCGAATGTCACCGGCCAGTTCGGCCGCCGATTGATATCGGCCGCCCGGATCCTTCTCCAGCGCGCGGGCGACGATCAATTCGATGTCGCCGCGCAGCCGACGATCGATCAGGCCCAACCGGGCCGGCGCCTCGTGCTGGATGGCGTGCGTCAACGCCGGTAAAGCGCGGCCCGCGCCCGCATGAGGCGGCTTGCCGGCAAGCAGCTCATAAGCCACGGCGCCCAGCGCGTAGATGTCTGACCGCGCGTCAATCCGCGCCGGATCGCCGGAGAGTTGCTCGGGACTCATGTACGGCAGCGTGCCCAGGAGCTGTCCCTCGTGAGTCTGTTGTGTCGCGACCAGCAGGTCGTGATCCGTGAGTCGCGCCACACCAAAGTCGATGATCTTGGGAATCGCCGATTGGCGATTGCCGATTGCCGATTCCGTTGCTGCGTCGCGAATCGGATATTGGGAATCGGAACTCGGAAACGGCTCGCCAACGAGGATATTGCCCGGTTTCAAATCGCGGTGGATCACGCCGCGCAGGTGTGCATGGTGTACGGCGTCGCAGACTCGCGCCAACAAATCGAGCCGCTGCGGGACCGACGGTTGCGCGTCCCTTACCCAGGCGTCGAGGCGGCGGCCCGCAACGTATTCCATGGCGATGAACGCCTGCTGTGCGGCGGTTGCGTCAGCGTCGGCGGCAGCGATGGTTCCCGTTGCGAAGACCTGCGCGATGGCCGGATGCTGGAGTTGTGCCAGTGCCTGAGCCTCGCGCTCGAAACGGAATCGCAGCGAGCCGGTGGCGAAATCCTGACGAAGCACCTTGAGGGCCACCTGGCGGCGCGGGCGTTCCTGTTCGGCCAGGTAAACAACGCCCATGCCGCCGCGGGCCAATTCGCGCACGATTCGGTAGCCGGGAATGGCCGGGCCGCCCGCAGGCGCGGCCGCCGCGCGTCCCAGCGCCTCGCGGATGGGCTGGACGGCGCGGAGGTTATCGCGGATGTCGCTCAGCCGGCTGCCGCAGTCGCGGCAGTGTTCGACGTGGGCGGCGATCGATCCCGTCGACCGGTCATCCAGCCCACCGGTCAGGTACTCCTCAAGTTCAGCGACATCCGGGCAGACCATCGTAGGCTCCTATACCATATTTACGCCGCGGCCATCGGTTTTCTCAGCAACTGGCCGCGAACAGGCGCCGTCCGGCGATGCCTGTCAGCGTCGTCGCTGGAAGGACGCGGGTGGGCCGCCAGGAGCGTGCAGATAACATCCTTACCCATAAAGCCGGCGGAAATCGACGCCCTCGGCCAATAGGTGCCGTTCGGGCGGGCGCGACCCTTGAAGAGTCGGCCCGCCCCGGACCGGGCGACCGGCCGGCGCGGCTCGGCAGGCCGCGCTCGGAACTCCACCTCACCGGCAACGGCGTCAGAGTGCGAGCCGTGACCTGCGCGCTGAGACCATCATTACCGTGAGAAGGCTGACTGCGGCGGACCATGCCGGTGGCATCAGCCCCAGCGCTGCCAGGGGTAAGACGAGGGCGTGGTAGAGAGCCGATAAACTCGCGTTCGGCCGAGAGTCGCCGCGGGGCGTCGCGGAGTTGTGGGGCTTGGCCAGCGACAGCTCGCGCGGCCAGGCCGTAAGCAGCACGGCCATCGCGGCGCGCGCACGCGGCGTCCAATCAGGTAGCCCGCCGATCGAGTGCCCAAGCGCCGCCAGCGCTGCAACGCCGCCGACGATCAGCACCGCCGCTGGTGAGTCGGCCATCGCGGCCAATTCCCAGCGGGCCGCCACGAATCGGGACGCGTTGAGCATCACGATGACGACGGCGGTTTCACCGAAGTACGGACTGCCCGCAACTCCCGTGACAATGTGGGCTGTGCCGGCGCCCAAGCCGATCAGAAGCGCCAGGCCCCAGAGCAGGTCGGCGTCCGGCCGCATGTGGCGAATCGCCAGCACGCCGCGAGCCAGGATCGGTCCGCAGGCGTGTGACACGATGAGCATCACCAGCAGCGCTGCCTGCAGTACGTGCCACCAGACGAACCCTCCCGGATGGCTGCTCTGCAGGATCGGTCCGGCGTAGTCGAGACCGACGATCGGAGCGGCCAGGCCAACCGCGATGACCAAAGCCTGGCGCCGCTGTCGGACCTGGATGTCGGGGTGCGGGACGTCCTGCTCGTTTGACGACGACGAATCCACGGGTTGATCCAAACGGTCGTTCACGGTAGCGTGCCAGTGCAGGATCCAGGTGAGCCGTTATCGGTAGCGTTTCGTCGGCGCCGCGCGGCGCGCCGTGGCCCCGTCGGCCGACGGAAACCGCCACGTACCACGTCGGCAACGACCGCCCGTGCCGGTATTCCCTTGCCGCCAACCGCCCGGGCGGTACGATATCGGGAGTAGGTCGCTGCTGCGAGAAGAGCCTATGACGACTGCAACCGAAATCGAAGCGTTGGCCCCGCTGGTTAGATACCTCGATCGGCTGACCCGCCGTGCGTCCATCGACGAGCTTCGTCGACATCTTGGCGCGCTCGACGTGTCGCTCGACGACGTGGCCGAATATCTCGTTTTCAGCCCCGACCGTTACACGCGGAATCTCTATCGCGCCGGCCCGTGGTATCACCTGCTGGTCATCTGCTGGCGCAGCGGGCAGCGCAGCCCGATCCACAATCACGCTCAGTCGACATGCGGCATGAAGGTCCTGACCGGCACGGCCACGGAGACCGTTTTCGAGCCGACGCCGTGCGGCTTGATGAAGCCGGTCTCATCGACGGACCTCGCTCCAGGTACCGTGGTCGCCACGCAGGACAGCGACGTACACCAGATCTCCAACCTGCAATCGGCCGGCACCGACCTGGTGACGCTCCACCTCTATTCTCCACCGTTGCTGCGGATGGAGACGTTCTCGCTGACCAGTGCGGAAATCGGCGAATATCGACCCATCAACCTCGAGCACACCGACGGGAGCGGCATCTGACGCATCGTCCCGATCGACGGAACGGTCGGCAAGGCGCCACGAGCGGATCGGCAGCGTGAATGGCCCGGCAGCCAGTCTGAGTTCACTACCCGCCGAAGCCTACCTGTCGTTGGCCTGCATGGAGGGCATGCCCGACCGCCCGCTGGTCGAGACGGCGCCGTGCGCCAAGCCTACGCCCGTCAAAGTGGCTGTACCGTGGCACGGTTACGCTCTGGCCGTCGCCACCGCTGCGGTCGCCTATGCGGTTCATTTGCTTCCGTTTGCACCGTTCAGCGTCAACACCGGGGCCGCCGTGCGCCACCCGGTCAGTGCGGACATCATCGCCATCGTCGCCGGTGTGCTCATCCGCAACCTCTTCGCGCTGCCGCCGGCCGTCATCGAGGCGTGCAAGCGCATCGTCAAGCGCGTCCTGCCGCTGGCTGTGGTCTTCGCCGGCGCCGGTCTGAACCTGTTCGACGTTGCGTCGGTGGGCGTGCCGGCGTTGGTCGTGACGATGACGGGCATCGGCGTGGCGATCGCGGCCGCGTACTACGGCGGGCGCCTGCTGGGGGTCGGTCATCGCACCGCGCTGCTCATCGGCGCGGGCACGGGCATCTGCGGCAACAGCGCGATTGCCGCCGTGGCGCCGCTGACGGACGCCGACGACGATGACCTGATGCTCTCGCTGGGCACGATCAACCTGTTCGGACTTCTGGTGATGTTGGTCCTTCCGGTCGCGGGACGACTGGTCCACCTGAGCGACCAGGCATTCGGGATCTGGGCCGGAGCGTCGGTCCACGCGGTCCCGCAGGCGGTGGCCACGGGCTTTGCGTATAGTTCGGACTCGGGCACGCTGGCCACGCTGGTCAAGCTCGTCCGCGTGGCGCTGCTGGCGCCGCTCGTGTTCATCATGACCGTCCTATACACGCGCCGCCACGCCCGCGCCAGCGACCCCGCCGCTCGGCCGGCCGTCTACTACGCACGGATGGTACCCTGGTTCATCTGGGGCTTTGTGGGCCTGGCGCTGCTGAACTCGTTGGCGCTCATTCCGCGGATCACTTTTGACTTCCCGGCCGGACCGGCGGAGATCCACCTGAGCCAGACGATCGCCACCGCCGGCAAGCTGCTGCTCACGCTCGCCACCGCCGCCATCGGCCTGGAGGTCAACATCCGCCTGCTGGCCGGCGTCGGAGGCCGGGCGATCGCGACCGGCTTTGTCGCCGCGGTGGCGCTGGGCGCCGGCACGCTCCTATTGATCCTGCTTATGGTCTGAGCGAGCTGCGCGCATCACGGCCGCGTCACGGGTGTTCACGGGTGGCAGCCTTGTCCCGACGATCGAGTTACTCGCGAAAGGCGAGGTAGCGGCGGCGGACGATCTCCACGAGCGCCAGATGCGGTGGCACAGCCGGCACCGTCATGCGCAGCCGCGCCAGCACAAGCGGATCGATCGCCATCACTCCTGAAGCGGCACCCGCTTCCGGAGCGAACGGAATCAGGAGCGCTCGGGTGACCGGGTTTCGTACGCGTGCCAGGCCAGGCGAGACATTCGCAGCCGTGAGATGTCCGGCTTCTAGTCTAGATCGGCCGGCAGTTCCAACTCGACAGCAACATTCACGGGCACTGCAGCGGTCTCCTGATCACGCTTCGATCATACCTTGCGACGGCCAACGCGCTAGCGAGGCGATGTGTGCAAGACGACTGGCGCGACTGGTTGGCAGGCCGAAAACTCGTCGTCCCTTAACGTCTCGCTCAACGAGCCGCCCGACGCGGCCCGATGCGTCCTTCGCCGACCAACATGTGCTGCGTCTCACCGATCGGCTCACGGCGGCAAAGAGGCCGGCTGCGTGCTCGCCCGATATTCCACCAGCTTCGCGCGCCATTGAGCCGCCCTATCGTCGTAGCCCTTGTCCGGCTCGGCGGCGCGCCAGGCGTCGTAGAGCTTGACGATGCGCTCGAGCGCTTCGCGTTCGCGATCGAGGCAGCCGGTCGCTGACCGGCACACGCGGGCATGCGTCCGCCGACGCTTCAGCGCTCCGGGACTAGGCCGCCAGCGGCTTGAGTTCCTCGTCGGTGACCGGCGCCTGGTTCAATGCCAGCAACACGCGGTTGAGCGCCGCCGGCGTGAGACCGCTCGGTGAGGTAATCTCAATCCCGATGGGCCGCCCATCGGCCGCGAAATCCACCAGCAGTCCGCGCTCCCGTCGCTCAGTGCGGGTGCTGACGTCGCCCGATTGGCGCGGCAGATACAGATACGCCGCCACGGGCTGCCCGCGTCGGAACGTTACTTCCAGATACCGCTCTTTCATGCGACACCTGCCGCGCGTTTCGTGCGGCTAGCCGGTTGGGTAGGCGGTGATCACCAGCAGCGCCCGCTCGTGGGCAATGGGTTCAACGATCACTTCCCAGTTCCGGCTGTCGTGCACGCCACCCACAGCGAGAGCGTCCGTCAGACAGCGCTTCGTGGCCGCTTGCGAGTGCGGGCGAACCGTACGGCCTCGATCTTGTCCATGGCGGCCGGATCGTAGTAACGGGCCCCGCACGCAAGGCAGACGTCCGCGTCGACATCGGGGACCTCACGCCCATCCCGCAACTTCACCGTAACTCGGCGGCGCACCACACGATCCGCGCCGCATGTGATGCAGTAAGGCAGGGATCGCCGCTCAGCCGGCGCGCGTCGCGCGCTTGCTCGAGACGAGGATGTAGACGACTTCCTGCTGGGCTTCGCGGACGATCGTCCCTTTCGTGTAGACCCTTGACGTGCCTGCTGCGTCGCAGCACCGGTTGCCAAGCAACCAGCGGGCGAAGCCCGCGGCACGTCAAGGGTAGATGAGCGTGCCGCTGTAGTTGTAGCTGGTGATGACATAGAGCCTCTCGCGCGTCCGACGCCGCCGCAAACTCCGTGATCGCAGCACCTTGTAGATACGGTCTGCGTTCACGATGGACTCCAGCACGTCCGAGCGCGTTAGTCCATCTTCTTCCATTTCGCTCTCCGCCTTCTCGGTAAACCGCACCTGGCCGGCTATGACCAGCCGCTTGATGCGGAGAAGCAGATCCATCTGTTCGATTATATCAGCCCCGGGCTCCGAGCAAGCCAAGAGGTCTTCCGGTCAGGCGAACACTGCACGGAAGGCGATCCGGGAGGCGCCACCGCCGAAGGCGGGGCGATCGCAGCGTGATTCAAGTCGCACGGCGTCCTGCGGCGTGTCCCGGATCATCAACGTCTGCCGCGAGAAGAAGCTCACCGACATGCGTCCTTGACTCGCCGCGCCCGCCTGCGGCGGGCGGATCGCCGCGAAGAAAAGCTCACCAACATCCGTTGACTCGCCGAGCCCGCAACCATTTCAGAGCCGCGACGCGTGAGCGAGCGTTCTGAAGACCACGACCGCTGGCAATGTAGCGGCATGTCCAAACCTAAGGCAGTGAGGCCGGCTGCGTCGAGGCCTGGTATTCCTCCAGCTTCGCGCGCCACTCGGCCGCCTGGGCGTCGTGGGCCTGGTCCGGCTCGGCGGCGTGCCAGGCGTCGTAGAGCTTGACGATGCGCTCGAGCGCCTCGCGCTTGCGATCGGCTCCGCCCGTCTGCCCGGCGGTTGGGACACGCGGATCGTCCTTCATGCCGTTGAAACCATCGAGCAGCAGCGGCTCCGCCTCGCGCAGCCGGGCCAAGGCCGCCTCGTGAGCCGCCGGATCATCCCCCGTCACTTGTGCCAGCAGCGCCCCGCCCAGCAGGCTCATGCTGTTGTAGCGCAGCCAGACCTGTGGATGGTCGCCCGGGTAGAGGCGCTGCCGCATCTCCAGCGCCTGCTGGAAGAGCGGCTCGACCCCCGCCGCCCGGCCCAGGTCATACCGCACGGACGCGAGGTTGTTCAGGCTCTCCGCCACGGACGGGTGGTCGCCCGGGTACAGGCGCTGCTTCATCTCCAGCGCCTGCTGGTAGAGCGGCTCGGCCTCCGCCGCCCGGCCCAGGTCCTGCCGCACGCCCGCGAGGTTGTTCAGGCCCCGCGCCACGTCCGGGTGGTCGCCCGGGTACAGGCGCTGATACATCTCCAGCGCCGCCTCGAACTTCGGCAGCGCCTCGGGCGAGCGGCCGAGCGAGTCGAGACAGAACGCCACGTTGTTGAGGCTCTGCGCCACGTCCGGATGGTCGCCCTGAGACAGGCGCTCGCACATCTCCAGCGCCGCCTCGAACTTCGGCAGGGCCTCGGCCGAGTGGCCAAGCGAGTGCAGGCAGGCCGCCACGTTGTTAAGGGCCAGCGCCAAGTCAGGATGATCGGTGTGGTACAATCGCCGCGCCATCGTTAGGGCAGCTTCGAATTTGGATAGAGCGTCGGAGTCGCGCCCCAGACGCTGAAGGCATCCTCCCATGTTGCTCACACACTTGATCATGGAAGGGTGGTTGCCATCGAAAATTCGCTGATATATCCCCTTTGCCGATTCCAGCTCCATGAGGGCCTCTTGAACGCGGCCCAGGTCCATCAAACAGAGGCCGACGTTGTTCTGACTCTGCGCCAAATCTACGTGGTCAGTCATTCCATGTTGCGCGCACAGGCGCTGATACATGTTGAACGAGGCCTTCAACTTCGGCAGGGCATCGGCTGCGCGGTTCATGGACATCAGCGCAATCCCCACGTCACTCAGCGTCCCAGCGAGAAACGGATGGTCCATTCCGGCGTCCGAGAAGATTCCAAGAGCAGCCTTATACTTGGCCAGCGCCTCGGGGGATCTTCCCTCATCGAGAAGAAGTTGCCCCTCGGCACGGAACACCTCGGCCAATTTCAGGTCGCCGATTCCATGTTCTTCAATAATGATGGTAGCTGGAGCGAGAATCTCACGTGCATCGGCGTACTGGGCTATCTCGCGGTAGGTCCCTGCTATTGCCAGGCGAAGCTCGACTTCCGCCTCCGGCGCGTCTCTTAGCTCACCGCCCCGAATGCGCTGAGCCGCCGCATTCAACAGGTCCTTCAGGATGGCGGTGTCGCGCCCGATCGCCACGGATGCCTCGGCGCCGCTCAGGATCGTTTTCATGAATTCGGTGACTTGGTATGCCATTTCGCGCTCTCGCACTGCGCGCTTGCGCGCCTCCTCGGCCGCCTCCCTGTTCTCATCCGCGGTATGTCTTGCAACGGCCTCGGCCTGCGCAGCGCGGCGAGCCTTCTCAGTTTCGTGCCGCGCGAATTGTGTCTGATGCTCGGCCCGGGCGCGCTCGTTCAACGCCCAGCGCGCCAGCCCGGCCATGCCGATGGTGGCCACCAGCAGCGTGGCGCCGAGCGCTGAGCCCGCGAGGACGGGGCCGCGGTGGCGGCGGACGAACTTGCGCAGGCGATAGCCGGGGCTTTCCGGGCCGGCCGTCAGCGGACGGCCCGCCAGGTAGTTGCGCACGTCGTCGGCCAGGTCCAGCGGCGTGGCGTAGCGCTCGCGGCGGTCCTTGCGCATGGCCTTCAGCGGCAGCCACTCCAGCTCGCGCCGCAGCTCGCGCGCCAGCGCCTCGCGCTCGGCCTGGCGCAGTTGCGCCAGGCGGGCCGATTCCTCGGCGGCGATCCTGGTCAGGCGTGTGCTGGGCGTGGGCGGCTCGTCTTCGCGGATCATCCGCTGAATTTCGGCGTAGCCGCGGCGGCGCAGCTCGAGCGCGTCGAACGGCAGCAGGCCGGTCAGCAGCTCGTACAGCACCACGCCCAGGCTGTAGACGTCGCTGCGCGTGTCGATGTCCAGCGCCCCCATCTCGGCCTGCTCGGGCGACATGTACTCGGGCGTGCCGATGAGCTGGCCGGTCGCGGTGAAGATGGTCTGCTCGGTCAGCGTGCGGCTGGTGGCCTTGGCAACGCCGAAGTCGATCACCTTGGGCACGGCCGCGTCGTCGATGACCGTCACCAGGATGTTGCCGGGCTTGAGGTCGCGATGGATCACGCCCTTGTGGTGGGCATGCTGCACGGCCTCGCAGACCGGAATGAACAGCTCCAGCCGCTGCCGGATGGTCAGCTTGTGCCGGTCGCAGTAGGCCGTGATCGGCTCGCCGGCCACGTGCTCCATCACGAAATACGGCCGCGATCCGAGCTCGGCCGGCGTCACGCCGCCGTCCAGCACACGGGCGATGTTGGGGTGGTCCATCACCGCCAGCGCCTGCCGCTCCTGCTCGAAGCGGGCCAGCACCGCCTGCGAGTCCATGCCCGGCTTGATCAGCTTGACGGCCACGCGCTGCACGAACGGCGCGCGCCGCTCGGCCCGCCACACCTCGCCCATGCCGCCCGTGCCGATCCGCTCCAGCAGCACGTACGGTCCGATGCGAGCGTGCATCGCCAGCGTGCCGGCCGGCGCAGGCACGGTCGGGACCTGCGATTCGGGCGGCCCAGTCGGCGCGGGGGAAACCTGCAAGGCCTCGCGTGCCACGTCAATGAGGCGAGCGTCACGCGGTAGCGGGCCGGGCGGCGCCGTCGCGGTGACGTCGGACGTGTTCTCCCGTGAATCTGGCGACGTTTCCAAGGACGCGTTCCAAAGCCACGTGATAACGGCTCGCGAAGGCATTCTCAGCTATCAACGGGCACGGAGCAAGCACTGCCTGGCGCGAATCGCGCACTGCTCGGAACCCTTGTCGCTCGCACGGCGCTGATGCGCGCCGGCCTGACCACGCCGGAAGAAACCGTCCGCGCTGCCAGGGCCTGCTGACCGGCGTCGAAGGCACGATTCGCGGATTCTTCCACCTCGTCAGCGGCAGCGTGAGCGTAGTAAGAGGGGCTCCGGCGAACGCTCGCCAAGTCTGCCTGGCCGCTTGCTCTCGAGTCGCCCTTCATCATCGCGAACAGGGTATAATCGAGCGGTCAAACGATTCGGAGGTGTCACATGGCGGCCTTGGCCACTACGAAGATGTCGCGCACGGGATCGGTGGTAATCCCTGAGGAAGTTCGGAGGCGGCTCGGCCTTGAGTCCGGCACGGAGTTCGTCGTGATGGGCGATTCGTCGGCCATCGTGCTCAAACCGGTCTCGATGCCTTCGCTTGCCCAATTCGATGCCATGATGGCAGACATCCGGCGAAAGGCGAAGAGGGCCGGGTTGAAGCGATCGGACATCACCAAGGCGATCCGAAGAGTTCGCGGCCGGCGATGAGAGTCGTGCTGGATACCAACGTGTTCGTGTCGGGCGTATTCTTTGGCGGTACACCCGGGCGGATTCTCCGGGCTTGGTATGAGGGATTGATCGATCTCGTTGTGTCAGCCGAGATCATCGCAGAGTATGAGCGGGTTGGGCGTGAGGTCGCCGAAGACGTTCCCGGAGTCGAAGTGATGAGTCCGCTGGCACTTGTCGCCGTGCGAGCCGAGATGGTGGCATCGCTTCCGTTGCCCGCCACAGTTTGCAGCGATGCGGACGACGACAAGTTCCTGGCTTGCGCCGTTTCCGGGGGCGTGAAGCACGTCGTGAGCGGTGACAAGGCACTGCTGCGCGTTTCGGGATTTGCCGGGATCGAAGTGGTCACCCCGCGCGCGTTTGTTGATCGCTATCTGTCCTGAATTAGGGCCTTCGGCCGTTTCGTCGCACGCTTCCGGCTTCTACTTTCCCTTGCGCGTGCGCGAGTGCTGGATAGCGATTGTTCCAGGTCCTCGATGCGCACGCCCTGCCCAGAGCGCAGCTCCTGCCGCGCGCGGAGAATTCGGGCCAGGAACCGCGGGTCGTTCTCCAGCCGAAAGTCGAACCAGTCGTCCTCCGAGCGGAAGCCGATCAACACGCCGGCCGGCCGGCCATGCCGCGTGATGACCACGTCCTCGTTCTCTGCGGCGCGCAAGTAGCGCGACAGGTCGTCTTTGACGGCCGACAGCGGCACCTCTTTCATTCCTGTTCTCCTGAGCGCAGCAGCCAGTCCTTGGCGTTTGCCTTCGCCTGTCCGTCCCCTTCCAGCGATGTGTTGTCTCAAGTCAGGGCACTACGCCACACCGCTTGGCGACGTGGTTGGCCGTCACACCTCCGGCCATGGTGAACTGGCCGCCGAGATAGAGTGCCGGACACGGGCCGTCGGGAAACGAATGCAGTGCGAGCACCTCGCTGTCCGTTCCACTACCCAGGGCCGACCAACCGCCGGCAGCGGTCCAGGAGGCGATGTTGTTGGCGGTGACTCCCCCAGCCAATGCAAAGACGCCCCCGGCGAGGAGCGCCTGACCGGTGCCGCGCTCATGCGTCGTCAGGGCGTTCACCCTTGCCCCATCTCCGGTCAAACCATTTCCGGACGGTCCGACGACCGGCGACCAGCCTGTCCCGTTCCATCTGGCGATGCGGTTGGCCGTCACCCCTCCGGCCGTCGGGAACGTGCCGCCGGCGTAAAGCGCCAGGCCCGTGCCATCGTCATACGTGGTCAGGGCGTACACCTGGCCGTTCACTCCGTTTCCCGCCGGACCGGCCAGCGGCGACCACGCGACGCCGTTCCACTTGGCGATATTGTTTGCCGAAACGCCGCCGGCCGTGTTGAAAAAGCCGCCGGCGTAGAGCGCCGGATCCGTTCCGTCGTCGTAGGTAGTCAGGGCAGACACCTCGCCGAACATGTTCATACCATTGCCCGCGGGGCCCGCGAGCGGTGACCAGGTGGTGCCGTCCCACTTGGCCACGGCATTGGCCACGATGCCGCCCGCCATACTGAAGCGACCCCCGACGTAGAGCGCCGGACCCGTACCATCGTCATGCGTGTTCAGAGCGAGGACCCAATTGTTTACGCCGATTCCCGACGGGCCGACCAGCGGCGACCAGTCCGTGCCGTCCCACTTGGCGATGAAGTTCGCTTGCACGCCCCCGATCATGCCGAACGGGCCGCCGACGTGCAGCGCCGGACCGGAACCATCGTCATACGTCGCCAGCGCCCGGATGGAGGCCCCGGTGTAACCGCTTCCCGACGGGCCGACCAGCGGCGACCAGGCGCTGCCGTCCCACCTGCCAATGAAGATCGCCTGCACGCCCCCGGCCATGTCGAACGCACCGCCGGCGTACAGCGCTGGACCGCTGCCGTCATCGTACGTGCCCAGCGTGTAAACCGAACCGTTCATCCCGTTTCCAGCCGGACCCGCCAGCGGCAGCCAAATCTGAGGACACTGCGGCCCGGTGAAAAACGTCTGAAATACCCCGAAGTCGACCAGGTCCACATCACCGTCGCCGTCGAAGTCCCCGGGATTGCCGCCGGCAAAAGCGGGCGTGGTCAAGAGCGCCATGACCGGCACGAGAGTTGAGTGCTTCATCGTACACCTCCTTTGGCTGGACGTGAGCTGCATGGCTCCGGGCCCCGGACCCGGAAACTCAAAGGATACTGCATGTTAGCGCACGCGGATGAAATGTCCACAGAATCCGGGACGAACCGCGACGACAAGGTGCGTGGCAGTTCGGGCGGGCCGCGTGCGGCCGATCCCGGCGCGCCGGGATCGGCTGTCACGCCGGCTTCCTAGGAGCGTGTCCGAGTAATCATCACCAACCCCGTGGAAGGCCATGTTGTGGTCGAAAAACCTAGGGTTTTGGAGACACAACATACGCTTGGAGCGGGTTCTTGGGTATTACTCGGACAGGCTCCTAGCCGGCGGTCGGCCTCGGCCACGACGGCCAGTGTCTCGACGAGCACATGCGAGGCGGCGTCAGCGCGCGGCCCGGCGTCGCGTGAGTCGGCCATTGGCGCGGGGCTTGAGCCCGGTGACGAGGAGGAGGTCGACCACTTCGACGGTTCCGTCCGACAAACCCACACTGATCGTTCGTCCAGGGGGATTCATGGCCAGAAACTCGGGATGTTCGACGGGTAGAGAGCGGCCGTCAACCAGGTGAATATCGAACGGTTGAAAGGGGCTCGCCCGGTGCATCTTGCGAACCTGTTCGATGGTCATGTGCATAGCGTAGTTTGCAACCAGGTCATGGACAAGGGCACCCGGCGGAGCCTCGGCGCCGTCCAGCGGCGCGTGACGCAGGTGCACCTCGATGGCATGCTCCAGCTCCCAAGAAAGGCCAAACTTCGTCGATCAAGACGGCCACGAAGTGTCCGACGTCTAGCGAGCGACGCCTGATTGGCCGTGAGGCGCGAGTCTCTGCGGTCGTTGGCATCAGCCGCCTCCCCGACCAAGACGCATGCGTGCAGCCGGGACGCTGCACCACAACTGGGCTACGGTACGTTTGGGCCCGTGAAGTTCTGCAACATCACCTGGAAATCGGCCCCGTCCACGTCACCGTCGTCGTTCAGGTCGGCCGGCGCGCAGTCATCGTCCGGCGAGACGATTTGGCCGAAGCAGTTCGTGAATCGCTGGACGTCCTTGAGATCCACGTCGCCATCCTCGTCAAGGTCACCGGTCGGCCCCGGCTCTTCAGACGAATTCGTGGTGATCGTCAGCGACCACTCGTGCAGCATCCCGCCGTTGGGCGAGGCGTCGTCGAAGATGGTGAGCGTCCAGGTCCCGTTGGGGTCCTTGCCGTTGAAGGCGGACAGGGGCTCTTCCGGCACGAGCATCGTTTCCACGACCAGGTTCGCATACGCCGTGTCACCAACCAGGTTGCTGTTCGGATTGGGCTGCGGGTACGGCGCGGGGTTACCCGGATCTGCTTGGTCGTCCCAGATTGTTCCGGCGAAGACGTCATCGTTCGGGCCGCCGTTGTCGGTCACCAGCGTCACGCTGGTCCCGTCAGGATGCGTGACGCTCATGTCAATGTCAGCGGCCAGGGTATGCGTGATGTTCGTGAACACGTTGACATCGCCGATCGAGCCTGTGGCGCCGGTGATGGTGATCTCATCGGTCACGACCCCCTGACCGGGCCCGATGAAGAGTGCGGGGCCGTGGGTCGCCGCGAAATCGGCTTCAGTCGGCACCAGCCCCAGCGTCGCGATCTGCAGCTCCCAAAGCAGCAAGTCTCCGCCGTTGCCGTTGGAATCGTCGCTCACCGTCAGTGTCCAGTCGCCGTTGGGATTCCTTCCCTTGAAGGCGGCCAATGGCTCTTCAGGCGTGAGGAATGCCTTGCGCACGCCTTGCGTGTAAAGGGTGTCCGTCACCAGCTTGCTGGAGGCCTGCAGATAGGGAACCGGGTTGCCCGGGTCGGCCTGGTCATCGAAAACCGTGCCGTTGTAGACATTCTGAAAACCACTGGCGTTGTCGCTCGTGAGTGTGACCGATGTTCCGTTCGGCGACGTCAGCGTGATGTCGAGGTCGCCGCAGGCCGTGTGCGTGAGAAGGGTCGTCACGTTGACGTCCCAGATGTAGGGGTCATCGATGAAAACGGAGATGGTCGACGTGATCGTGGGCGTACCCGCCGCGCTGATGCTCAGCGAGGTGTGTGTGGGCTGAAACGAGTTGACCGCGATGGTGATGTTGCCCGGCGGCGGAGGAATGGCCGCACCCTGCGTGCAGTTCGAGATGCAGCCATCGGTCTCGACGGCGTTGGCGTCGTCGCAGTCCTCGCCGCATTCGGTCACGCCATTACCACAGACCGGCGCTGGCTCGCCCGCACAGTTGTGGCAGCCGTCGCACGGCACCGTGTTCCCGTCGTCGCAGCCCTCGCCGGTGTCGACGATGCCGTTGCCACAGATTTCGGTGCCGCACATGGCGCTGCAGCCGTCACCGCCGGTCGTGTTCCCGTCGTCGCAAGTTTCGCCGGGTTGAACCATGCCGTCGCCGCACTGGGCGAACGCGGTGACCAGATTCAGAACCCAGCCGCCGGCGAACGTGCCGTTCAAGAAATTCGCCAAATCGTCCAGGACGAAGAGCTTCCACTCGCCGATCGGATTCGAACCGATGAAGGCGGCTAGCGTCGATCCGTAGGGCTCAGCC
>Ga0187892_10006081_pt1 | contig 18284 bp, 22 predicted proteins | sample MA1701073metaG_FD_139345 | JGI IMG/M metagenome (GOLD analysis project Ga0187892, IMG submission 139345) | Bio-ooze microbial communities from a basaltic lava cave in the Kipuka Kanohina Cave System on the Island of Hawaii, USA - MA170107-3 metaG ... | reverse complement strand
TGGGCGTCGTGTTTGCAGCCCGCCAAGTCCGGCTCGACCGCAAAGTCGCGATCAAGGTCCTTCGTCCCGAACTCGCCACTGCGGTCGGGGTCAAGCGTTTCCTCTCGGAAGGCCAGCTGCTCGTGCGACTCACCAATCCGCACGTCGTTCAGGTGTTTGACGCGGGTGAGTCCGAGGGCCTCCTTTACTACGCCATGGAGTTTGTGGAAGGAGAGACCCTGTCGGAGCGGCTTCGGACCAGGATTCACGGGTCGGCGATCAAGGCGGCCGTATTCTCGGAACCCAGCTGCAGCAGCTCCTGCCGGCTTCCGCCCCCGGAGCAGGACAGCGCAAGATTCACGTGAACGTCGCGATCGGGAAGGCGCCCCACTATGACGCCAACGTGATCTGCCACTAGCTTCCCTTCATTCCCGCATTCCCGAATAGCTGGGGCGGGCGGCCGTGCGGGACGGCCGCCCTCGCCTTTTTCCGGAGCATGCCATGCGAATGCTTCTCACAGTCGGGTGCTTGGTACTCTCGGCGGCCGGATCCCTCGCGGCCCAGAACGACGAGCAAGCCGTGCGGGCCGCGGTGCAGCAGTTGTTTGATGGCATGCGGAGCCGGGACACTGCCAAGATGCGCGCGGTGCTTCACCCCGAGGCCCGCCTGGTGTCAACCGGGATTCGGGATGGCGCGCCGGTGGTGCGACTGGTGCCGATGGCCCGCTTTCTGGAGAGCGTGGCCGGCTCCACCGGCGGCGTGCTGGACGAGCGACTGTGGAACACGACTGTTCAGGTGGAGGCCGGGCTGGCGACGGTCTGGACCGGTTACACGCTCTTCGTTGGTGATCGGATGAGCCACTGCGGCATCGATGCCTTCCATCTGGTGAAGACGCCGAGTGGCTGGCAAATCATCGATCTGGCCGATACCCGCCGCACCGAGGGATGCCCGCCGTCGTGACCGTGCTGCAGTCTGCTCCGATCGTTGCGGCCTTGCGGGGCGCTTTCGTTCGGGATGTTTCGCGGCAGGAATTGCTCCAACTCGCGGCGGACCGGGTCCGAGCGGCCGGCTCGCCCTATACGTCGGTCTATCTCTACATGCTCCACGGGAACGAGCTGGTGCTCGAGGCATGGAGTGGCCGCGAGACCGAGCACGCCCGGATTCCAGTCGGGAAGGGCGTGTGCGGCCAAGCCGTCGCGACCGGGCAGGATCAGAACGTACCGGACGTCCGCGCGGTGGATCACTACCTGGCCTGCAACCTCGACACCCGATCGGAGCTCGTGGTCCTGATTCGTCGAGGCGCGCGCATCCTGGGGCAGATTGACGTGGACAGCGACGAGATCGATCCGTTCACCGCGATGGAGGAGGCGGAAGTACGCGCCGTCGCCGACGCCCTGGCCGTATTGCTGTAGCCTCGTCATGTCCCATCGGTCGGTCCGCGGAATCGAGCTGTTCGAGCGTAGAGCCGGGCAGGGACCTCCCGTCATCGTGCTCCACGGCGGCCCGGGCGCCCACCACGACTACCTGCTGCCCGGATTCGACCGGCTCGCCACCGGCCGCACGCTGGTCTACTACGATCAACGCGGAGGGGGGCGCTCGCCGGTGTCCCGTGAGACACCGGTCGGTTGGCAGGAGCATGTTCGCGACCTGGAGGCACTGCGCGTGCTGTGGGGCCAGGAACGAATGACACTCGCCGGGTATTCGTGGGGCGGCTTGCTCGCCTTGCTGTATGCGCTCGAGTACCCACCATCGGTCGAGCGGCTCGCGCTGGTATCGTGTGCCCCGGTTTGGAAGGGGGCGCGCCATGAATTCGAGCGGCGGTTCGCCGAGCGAAATACTTCGGCCGAGATTCAGGCGGCCCGGCGTGAGGTCCAGGAGGCCGGCCCCGGTGGGCTGGGGGAGGAAGCGTATCGGCGGCGGTTGTTCGAGTTGTCGGTTGCGGGGTATTTCCATGATTGGGCCCGGGCCCGCGAGCTGACCCCGTTTCGAGTGACGGGGCGCACCTACGACGAGGTGTGGGCGAGTCTCGGCGACTACGACCTTCGGGACCGGCTCACGTCGCTCTCGGTTCCAGCGATCGTGCTCCACGGGGAAGACGATCCGATTCCGATCGAAACAGCGGCGGTGCTTGCCACGGCTCTCCGGGCGCCGCTGCATCGTCTCCCTGCCTGCGGCCACGTTCCGTACGTCGAAGCGCCCGAGGAGTTCACCCGGTTGCTGGACGCGTTCCTCCCCCGACAGAGCTGAATGGCCACCCGGGAGCTGCCGTTCGAGGCCATCTTCGGCCGGTTTCGGGATCGTTTCGAAGCGATCCGACTGGGTCTCGAGACCGCAGGGCTGGACCCGGCGAATCGGGATGGTTTCCTGCTGCACGAGGACGTCGCCGGCCTCCTACGCGAGCTCCGGCCCGACGAAGGACTCGGGGACGCGATGAGCGCTGCCGCGGCACTGGTCCATCACGCCTACCTGTTCTGGGCCGGCGGCGAGCGGGTTATGACAATCTCGGCACAGCACCTCTCGTCCGTGTTAGGTTCACCTTACAGCTCTACCTCGTCTGTCCCAGCATCGGCATCCGGGTACGTCCAGCTCCCACCGCTCATGATCTGGTGTCGCATGGAGTCCGGACCGCCCGAACCGCTCGACGGCTGGTTCCACCGGGGCGATGGGGCAACCCTTACTGTGCTCGCGATTCTGGGGTTTCATCGCCATCGGGCCGGGCTCACCGCGGTGGAAGCGCAGGGGGCCCGCCCCGACCGGCTCATCCGGGAAGATGGATCAGCGGCGTTCGCGCCACTTTCCACGGAGACCGGAGCCAGCGCGGGAATCGGATCGATCGCCGACCTGGCCGAGCTGCTCGAATTGGCGTGGCGAGTCGAGGGGACTGTATGAGCACTGATCGCATCGCGATTGCCAGGATTCTGGGCGAGATCGCCGATCACCTCGAGTTCAAGGGAGAGAATCCCTTTCGGGTGCGGGCCTTCAAAAACGCTGCGAGGGCGGTGATCCACCTGCCCGGGGGCGTCGAAGACGCGCTCGCGGATGGCTCGCTGGCGGCGGTACGGGGGATCGGACCCGCGACCCTCCGGATCGTGACGGAGTTTCTCGAGACCGGGCGATCCCGGTACCTCGACGAGTTGCGGAGCGAGATCCCCCCGGGGCTCCTCGACATGATGTCCATCCCGGGACTCGGCGTCACGAGGGTGCGCACGATCCACGCGAAGCTCGGAGTCGATTCGGTTAGCGGGCTCGAGGCCGCCGCCCGGAGCGGGGCTCTGGCGGCGTTGGCCGGGTTCGGTCCCAAGTCCGCCGAGAAGGTGCTCAAGGGAATTCGGTTCATTCAGGGCAAGCGCGCATTTCGCCTGTCCCATCAGGCAGCCCAGGAGGCCGCAGTGATCGGGAGCTCCCTGGCCCGCCTGCCGGGCGTTCGGCGGGCGGTCGCGGCCGGCGAAGTGCGCCGCTGCGCGGAGGTCGTCGGCGAGCTGACGTTCGTCCTGGAATCCGGCGACGGGTCCGCGGCAGCGGTGTTCCAAGGCGTTCGCCGGTTTCCCGGAATCGAAGGTGGAACGGCGGCGGCGGATTGGGAGATGGCGTTTCAAACGCCCAGCGGTCTCTCGCTCAGGATTCTGGTCGCCCCGGCGACGCGGTTCGGAGCGGCCCTGGTGCGCGGGACGGGAAGTGAGGCGCACCTTCGTTTGCTTGCCGAGGAGGGAGCTGGTCGCGGTGTTCGTCTGGACGGAATCACCCTGCTTCGGGGGAATGATCCGGTGGATACGCTGGAGGAGGCCGACGTCTATCGCGAGCTCGGGCTCGCGGAGATTCCGCCCGAGCTGCGCGAGGGACTCGATGAGGTCGAGCGGGCCCGGGCCGGGACGCTCCCCATCCTGGTAGAGCGGGGCGACCTGCGGGGACTGCTGCATTGCCATTCGACCTGGTCCGACGGAACCGCCGGCATCGCAGAGCTGGCGGAGGCCTGCCGCAAGGCGGGTTATGAATACCTGGGCCTCACCGACCACAGCCAGGCGGCCGCCTACGCCGGAGGACTTCGCGCCGAGGACCTGCCGCGCCAGTGGGAGGAGATCGACCGGGTGAACGCCACGTCGTCCGGCGTCCGGGTGCTCAAGGGCATCGAGTCAGATATTCTCTCGGAAGGTCGGCTGGATTATGACGATGCCACGCTGGGGCGTTTCGAGTTCGTCATGGGCTCGGTGCACAGCCGTCTGGGACTCGGCGCGGAGGAGATGACTGCTCGCCTGCTTCGGGCGCTGGACCACCCGTCGCTCACGCTGCTCGGTCACCCCACGGGCCGCCTGCTGCTCGCCCGGGAGGCCTATGCCCTCGACCTCGACCGGATCTTTGCGCGGGCGGCCGAACGCGGGGTGGGACTGGAGATCAACGGCGACCCGCATCGGCTCGATCTCGACTGGAGGCTGGTGCGGCAGGCTCGGGAGGCAGGCGTTCCGATTGCGATCGGCGCCGACGCCCACAGTATCGAAGGCTTCGGGTACGCCGACCATGCCCTCACCATGGCGCGGAAGGCCGGGTTGACGGCGGCGGAGGTCCTCAACACGCGGAGCGCGGCGGAGTTCCTGGCTTTCGCGGGAGCACCGACATGACCGCGAAGCGCCGTCCACCCAAATCGAAGAAGAGCCGGCGGGAGAGCGTTGCGGAGCGCGCTCGCCGCGCTCGAACCCTCTACACGCGGCTGCAGCGGGAGTACCCCGACGCGCACTGCGAGCTCGACTATCGCACGCCGTTCGAGCTGCTGGTGGCCACGATCCTGTCGGCACAATGCACGGATGCGCGGGTTAACCTGGTCACTCCGGCATTCTTCCACCGCTTCCCCACTGCTCGGGCTCTCGCGGGCGCCGACCCGGCAGAGGTGGAAGACCTCATCCGCTCGACCGGATTCTTCCGGAACAAGACCAAGAGCCTGATCGGAATGGCCCGGGCGCTCGATCGCGATCATGGCGGCTTGGTGCCGGCGAACATGGCGGCGCTGCGGGCGCTGCCAGGCGTCGGCCGCAAGACCGCCAACGTCATCCTCGGCAATGCGTTCGGGATCAACGAGGGCATCACGGTGGATACCCACGTCACGAGGCTCGCGGGGCGACTCGGGCTCACCCGGCAGCGTGACCCGCTTCGGATCGAAACCGACCTGATGGCGCTCTATCCGCGGCCCCGCTGGACCATGTTGTCGCACCTGCTGATCTGGCACGGCCGGCGGGTCTGTGCTGCGCGCCGGCCCCGGTGCGCGAGCTGCACCGTCAGCGACATCTGCCCATCGGCGTTCCGAGTGAGGTAGCGACTACCGCCCGATTCCCAGGAAGCGCTTCCACCGGGACGGCGGCTCCCCGCCGGTGGGCCGTTTCTCCTTGATCTCGACGCTGCTCCAGCGCACCCGGCCGGTCAGCCGGATCAACAGCCCGATCGGACTGGCCCCGCGGGACGAGCGAGTCGAATGGGTCGTGCTGCTCCACCGCTCCTCGCATTCGTTTTCGACCTGGACCCCCGCCGGCACGATCAAGGTCAGGCTGCCGAGGAGGACATCGAGGTCGACTTCCAGCAAGTCCGAGAAGAACTCGGCATTGCGCAGGTCAATGGTGAGGTCGCCCAGGACCACCTTGAGCTCCAGGCGGTGGGGGACGCTCCACGACCCGGCTCGGCGGGACGAGCTCAGGACGGTCCGAATCCGGAGCACATCCGCGGGAGCGATCGGAGCAACCGCGGTATGGTCCGCCGCCGTGGGTGGGAGATCATCGAGGGGCGGCGGGTACTCACCGGTTGGGGTGAGATCCGCGACGATCGCGTCCAGGGTTGCCCGATTCGGCGCCTGGCGGACCAGCGCCAGCCGCGATTCGAATTGCTCGATCGGCAACCGGTTCGCCGTCAAAGCCGACGACAGCATACGAATCGCCTGTTGCCGCTCGGCCTCGAGATCGTCCATGTCGCCTATTGTACCTGCTTTCTCCATGCGCACCAACCGGCCCGGTTCACCGCCGGTGAGTCGCCAATCTCTCGGTCGCCCGGTATCTTGACCCGTGGCCACCGCGGAGAACTTCGCCGCCGCGGCGTGAGGCCCTGGCAGTCCAACGCTTCAGTCACGAGACCGGGATGAAAACCGCTACCATCGAGACCTCCAAGGGCACCATCACCGCGGAACTCTTCGACACCGAGGTTCCCAATACCGTCGCCAATTTCGAGAAGCTCTCCAATACCAAATTCTATGACGGGACCCGCTTTCATCGCGTGATTCCCGATTTCGTCATCCAGGGAGGGGACCCTCTTTCGCGCGAGCCCAACAACCCGCGCGTCGGCACCGGCGGCCCCGGCTATCACATCAAATGCGAAACGCACCTTAACACGCACAAGCACATGGCTGGATCGCTCTCCATGGCCCACGCCGGAAAAGACACCGGCGGGAGCCAGTTCTTCATTTGCCACTCGCCCCAGCCCCATCTCGACAAGAAGCACACCGTGTTCGGCCAGGTCACTGCCGGGCAGGACATCGTGAACGCCATCCGGCCGAACGATGTGATCAACTCCATCCGGGTCGCGTGACGTGCAAGTGGACTTCGCGGTGCTCGCCGACTATGCCCTGATCGATCAACATGGGAAGTTGTCGGTGCTGGGCATCTTTCAGCACGTCTGGGTTGCCGCGTTTCCGGCGGTGCACCCGCGCACCCACCTCGTGCTGCGGGTCCGGGGCCGCAGGACCGAAGTCGGTCAGCATCCGATCCGCATCCGGTTCGTCGATGACGCCGGCTCCGAGCTGATGGGAGGAGAAGGGACGGTGCACTTCGGGGAGCCTCCCGCTGGCGTGACGGAGATCGAGGCGGGGGCGGTGCTGGTCTTCGATGTTCCGCTTCCCCGGCCGGGGGTGTTCGGCTTCGAGATCTCGGTGGATGGCGGGACGGCGATCCGGGTGCCCCTCTCCGCTTCTCAGCTTCCGGCCGAGGGGGGGGGCGGTCTGGTGGCGGGAGGAGGGGGGCAGCATTGACTCGTGCCGAAGCGCTCGCCCTGCTCCACGAGTACACCGCGTCCGAGGCGCTCCGGAAACACATGTACGGGGTTGAGATCGCGATGCGGGCGATGGCCGTCACGTACGACGCCGACCCGGATCTCTGGGGACTCGTCGGCCTGGTGCACGATTTTGACTACGAGCGATTCCCCAACCCGTCGCGCGCGCCCGATCGAGAGCACCCGACCGAGGGAGTCCGGATTCTCGCCGAGCGAGGACTCTCGCAGGAGGCCCAGCAGGCGATTCTCGGCCACGCCGCCTTCACCGGCGTGCCTCGGACGACTCCCATGGCCAAAGCGTTGTTCGCGGTGGACGAGCTCTCGGGATTCCTGGTGGCCTGCGCACTTGTTCGGCCGTCTCGAAGCCTGGCCGATCTGGAAGTGTCCAGCGTCCGGAAGAAGCTCAAGGACAAAGCGTTCGCGCGTGGAGTGAGCCGGGAGGACGTCCTGACCGGTGCGGCCGAGCTGGGCGTTCCCCTCGATGATCTCATTGCCTTTCTCCTCGCCGCACTCCGCCCTCACGAGGCGACCCTCGGGTTAGGAAACCCGTGATCGCGCATCGCGAGGCTACTCGCGATGCACTCCCGGAGGTGGTGGACCGGGCGATGGACCGGGCCACGGGGAGTCGTCCGATTCCGGGTAACCGAGTCACCCTGCTGTTCGACGGGCCGGAGATCTTTCCGGAAATGCTGCGGCGGATCGCCGCTGCCGAGCGCTGGATCCATCTCGACAGTTACATCTTCCGCAGCGACGAGACCGGCCGGATGTTCGCCGAGGCGCTGCTCGAGCGGGCCAGCGCCGGGGTCGCGGTTCGGGTGCTCACCGACTGGGTCGGATCCATCACCACCCGTCGCAAGTTCTGGCGGAAGCTCCGCGCCGCAGGCATCGCGGTGCGTGCCTTCAACCCGCCGCGGCTGGTTCGCCTCCGGCGCAACCTCGTCCGCGACCATCGCAAGGTGCTCGTGGTGGACGGCACGCAAGCGGTGGTCGGTGGGCACTGCATCGGCAACGAATGGACGGGCAATCCCGCCAAGAATCGCCAGCCGTGGCGCGAAACGGCCTGTGCGGTTGACGGTCCCGCCGCGCGCGCGGTGGATCAGGCGTTTGCCCGTCTCTGGCGGGTCACCGGCGCCGGTCTTCCGGATGGCGAGCTCGCCACCGATGTGCCGGCCACGGGGGACTCGGCCGTGCGGGTGATCGAAGGGGAGCCTGGCGGGGTCCGCACTTCGCGAGCCACCGAGTTGCTCCTGAACGGGGCGGAGCAACGGGTCTGGGTGACCGATGCCTACTTCATAGCGCCGAGGGGGATCTATCAAGCCCTGATGGATGCAGCCAGCGACGGTGTGGACGTGCGGCTCCTGATGCCGGGGACCAGTGACCTCAGCCACGTGCAGAATCTTACCCGGATCGGATACGGGGACCTGCTCCGAGCCGGGGTGCGCATCTTCGAGTGGCGAGGACCGATGCTGCATGCCAAGACCATCGTCACCGACAGCCGGTGGGTTCGCATCGGATCCACCAATCTGAACGTGTCCAGCCTTCTGGCGAACTACGAATTGGACGTGCTGATCGACAATGGCCGGCTGGGACTTGCCATGGAGGCCCAGTTTCGTCGCGATCTCGAACACAGTACCGAGATTCAGCTCTCAGTCCGACGCAAGGGGCGCCGCAACCGGGGCAAACTGGCTGCGATCCCGGCCGCCGCGGACGCACCCCCTCCGGCTCACCGCCCCGGCCTGAGAGAGCGCCGGCGCCGGGCCGTGGTGGCGCTATGGGCCGTGGTGGCCGGAGCGCGCAGGGCACTGCTCCTTCAATACAGCATCGGTTTGGCCCTTGTGGGCATCCTATTCCTGATCTTTCCCCGGACCATGGCGGTCGCTTTCGGTGTCCTGGTACTCTGGCTTGCCGCAGCAGCGTGGCTCGAGACACTAGGCCGCGAACCTCGCGGACCGGACGACAGCCAACCTGTTGCCGGCTAAGGACCTCAACGCTTGGACCCTGCCCTGCGTAACTCCGACGTGGCTGACGCCGAGCTCGCGCAGGCAGCTGCGCGGGGCGATCCAGATGCGTTCGGACAACTGATCGACCGGCACGGCCTTGCGGCGCGCCGCGCCGCGCGAGCCATCCTGCGGGATGCGGATGACGCGGACGATGCGGTGCAGGAAGGAATGCTGGCTGCCTGGCGAGCGATTGACCGCTACGATCCTGCCCGGCCGTTTCGTCCGTGGCTCATGCGCATCGTGGTGAACGCCGCGCTGGACGCCCGGCGTCGCAGCCGGGTCCGGCGCGCCGAACCGATCGTGGATTCGCTCGAATCCGGTGGGTTGTCGCCCGACCGGCGTGCCGAAGCGGCCTTGCTGCGGGAGCGGATTCATGCGGGCCTCGCCAGCTTGCCGGAACGGCAGCGGGTGGCGTTGGTCTTGTTCGATGGAGAGGGTTGGGGCCACGCGGAAATCGCGGCGGCCCTGGGAGTGCCGGAGGGGACCGTGCGGTCCTACGTGTTCCATGCCCGCCGCGCTATGCGTCGCGCGCTCGGAAACCTGGCGGAGGGAATGAAATGACATCGTCGCCGTTCGACAATCAACCGAACGAGGTCCTGGGCCGGATGCTTCGTGAGGAGCTCACCGGGTCCGAGCCGGAGGCATTCCTCCGGCGGCTGCGTGGCGTGGTCACCGAGGCCGGGACCAGGACGCAATGGGATGTCCTGGCGGGATGGGCCCGGCCGCGGGTTATGGCTGCGGCGATCGCGGCGGCATTACTGCTCTGGTTCGGCAGCTGGTTCGCCTCGACCACGTCGGCCAACGAGGCCGGGGTGATGGTCGCCTCCATGCCCGCCCATACCGTGCTGTCCCCTCAGCCTCCCCCGGTCGACGAGATCATGTCGGCCCTGATGGAGCGCCGATGACCAAATCGCGCGGGGGAGCCTTGCTGCTCCTGATCGGGACGTTCGTCCTCGGTGGGCTGCTCGGGGGAACGTTGACCAGCTGGGGTGAACGCCGATCGCACGGCCAGCACCGGGACCGACCCCGGCCCACCTACGTCGAACGCCTCGGCCAGGACCTCAACCTGACCCCGGAGCAGCGGGAGCAGATCCAGGAAGTTCTCGACCGGCATCAACCCGCAATGGACTCCCTCTGGGCGCAAATGCGGCCGGCGTTCGAATCGGAACGGCAAGCGATCCGGCAGGAGGTCAACACCCTGCTCACCCCGGAGCAGCAAGCGAAATACGCCGCAATTCTTCAGCGGCAGGACAGCCTCCGCCGAGCGGGGCAGGAAAGGAATCGCAATGGCAGGCCGTAGGACGTTGCTGGGGATATCCGTGCTCGTGGCGTTTGGCAGTGCCACGCCCGCGGAGGCCCAGGTCGAAAGGAACACCTCGAAGATCACGCTGGCCGAGGCGATCCAGCGGGCCAATCAGGTCCAGCCCAGTGTGGTGCAGGCGTTCGGCACGGTGCGGAACGCGCAGGCTCGGTTGCGTTCGTCGGCGGGGGCGTTTCTCCCGAGCCTCACGATGGGCGGCAACTTCTCGAACAGTTATTCGGCGACGCCCTCGCGCATCGATCCGGTGACGCAGCAGGTGATCAACAGCTCGACCAATTCGAGCATCGGGACCAGCCTGAGCTCCAACGTGGATCTCTTCACCGGGTTCCGGCGAGGCAGCGAACGCAGGGCCGCGGGGGCCAATCGCGCCGCCGCCGAAGCAAGTCTCGACAATGCCCGGTTCACGCAGCAGCTCACCACCACCAATGCGTTCTTCGACGTCCTGGCCGCGGAACAGCTCCTCATCGTCCGCGAGGCGGCGGTGCGGCGGGCGGACGAGCAACTCAAAGTCTCGATCGCTCTGCTGCATGCGGGACGGGGGATTCGGCCTGACTCGCTCCGGTCCCTGGTCAACCTGGGCAACGCCCAGCTCGCCCTGCTCACCGCGCAGACCGATCTGGCTGTCGCGGAGGCCAATCTCGGCCGGCTGGTAGGTGCCGAAGGCCCGATCGGCGCGGTAGACGATTCGACGCTGTACGGCGTGCTCGCCAATGTGGACGCTGCGGCGATTCGGATGGAAGCCCTGGCCCAGGCCCCATCGGTCCGGGCGGCGGAGTCACAGGCCTCGGCCTCCCAGGCCTCGGTCAAAGCCGCGAAGGCCGCCTACTTCCCGACGCTCAACCTCGGGGCATCCATTTCGTTCAGCGGCAGCAAATCCAGCGACTTCACGTTCTTTCAGCAACGGCAGCTCAGCCTGGGCTTCAACTGGCCGTTATTCAACCGGTTCCAGCGGGAGCAAACGATCACCGCCGCAGCGGTCAACGCCGAAGTGGCCGACGCAAACGCGGCAGAGGCCCGGCGCTCGGTGGTGTCGGACGTGACCGCCGATCTGGCCGCCCTGGAGGCGGCCCGGCTGCGAATCGGCATCACCCAGACCAGCGTGGTCGCCGCGCAGGAAGATCTGCGGGTCCGGCAGGAGCGGTACCGCCTGGGCGCATCCACCATCGTCGACGTGCTGACGTCGCAGGAAGCGCTGGACCAGGCCGAGGTGGATGCCGTCAACGCGCGATTCGATTACGTGCGGGCTCGGGCGGCCCTGTCCGCGCTCCTCGGGAGGCCGCTATGAGCGGCGCAGTCTCCACGACCGCCGAACGCATGGCGATGCTTCCCGCCGACGTGCCGCGGGATGCCGTCATCGTGGTCCGCAATCTCCGCCGCTACTACCAGATGGGCGCCGAAACGGTTCGGGCGCTTCGCGGCGTCGACGTCACGATCCGGACCAACGAGTTCGTGGCGATCATGGGTCCGTCCGGATCGGGCAAGTCCACTCTCATGAATCTGATCGGCTGCCTCGATTCCCCGACCGAGGGCGAGTACTGGCTGAGTGGCCACCGGGTGTCCGAACTGGGTGACGACGAGCTGGCCCGCATTCGGAACAAGGAAATCGGGTTCGTGTTTCAGACCTTCAACCTCCTGCCGAGGGCGTCCGCGCTGCAGAACGTCGAGCTCCCGATGATCTACGGCGGGACGGGCTCGAAGGAGCGGCGCCGGGCCGCCACCGAGGCACTCGGACGGGTCGGCCTGAGCGACCGGATGCACCACCGGCCCAATGAGCTCTCCGGCGGGCAGCGCCAGCGGGTGGCGATCGCGCGGGCGCTGGTGAATCACCCCAGCATCATCCTCGCCGATGAGCCGACCGGAAACCTCGACTCCAAGACCAGCGCCGAAATCCTGGCCCTGTTCGACCGGCTTCATGCCGAGGGCCAGACCATCATCCTTGTCACTCACGAACACGACATCGCCGCCCACGCCCATCGCCAGATCCATTTGAAGGATGGCATGATCGAGCACGATGTCTCTACTCCTGGAAGGTCCTGATGCGCATTCGCTCCAGCTTCGCCCTTGTCCTGGTGGCGGCCGTCGCCTGCAAGGAAAAACCCAACGCTGCGGTCTACCAGGCGGTGCCGGTGGAGCATCGCACCATCGTGGTGTCGGCCCGGGCGTCGGGAACCATCCAGCCCGACACTGTGGTTGAGGTCAAGTCCAAAGCGTCCGGGGAAATCCTGGAAATGCGGGTCGAAACCGGGCAGAATGTGCGGCGCGGCACCCTGCTGGTTCGGGTGGACCAGCGGACGCCCCGCAATCGTCTGAACCAGGCCGAGGCAGACCTCGAGGTGGCGAAGGCCAGGCAGCAGAACGCCGAAGCGCAGCGTGCCCGGGCCGACGAGCTGTTCAAGTCCCAGTCCATTTCCCAGGAAGAACACGAGACCGCCGTGCTGGCGGTCGCGAACGCCAAAGCAGCCGTCATCGCCGCGCAGGTGTCGGTGGAGAACGCCAAGATCTCGATGGAGGACACCGACGTCCTCGCCCCGATCACCGGCACCATCATCTCCAAGACCGTCGAGCGGGGACAGGTGATTTCTTCGCCCACGACCGACGTCGGGGGCGGGACCGTCCTGCTCAAGATGGCGGACTTGAACCTCGTGCAGGTCCGCACCCTGGTGGACGAGACGGACATCGGGAAGATCCGGCCCGGACTGCGCACCACGGTGACCGTGAGCGCCTACCCGAATCAGCCGTTCCAGGGTGAGGTGCTCAAGGTCGAGCCGCAGGCCGAGACCGTCCAGAACGTCACCATGTTCCCGGTGCTGGTGCGGATTCAGAACCAGAGCGGCCTCTTGAAGCCCGGCATGAACAGCGACGTCGAGATGCACATCGGGCGGCGCGACAGCGTGCTCGCCGTGCCCAACGCCTCACTCCGGACCCAGCGCGATGTCTCGAGTGCCGCACAGGTGCTGGGGATCCCGGAAGACCGGCTCCGCACCATGCTCACCGATGCCCAGCAGCGGCGTGATTCGCTGCGGAGCTCCCTGGCGTCCACCACGCCGAACGCAGACAGCGCCCGAACCGACACGATCGCCAAACCGGCCGGCAACACCTACACGATGCCGAACGGGCGGGAGATCGAGTTGCCCGCCGGGCTCAGCGCCAAGGAAGTGGACGCCGCATTCGCGAAGTTCCGGAGCCGCGAAGAACTGACGGCTGCGGATCAGGTGGTCATGCAGAAGCTCCGAGAGGCCGGTCTCTTCGGTGGGGGCGGTGGCGGCGGCGGCGGCCGAGGCTTTGGTGGTGGCGGGTTCGGTGGGGGGGCTGGGGGCAACGGCATGCGGAGACAGACGAACGACTTCCAATTCGGTGGCGAATACATCGTGTTCGTGCTTCGTAACGGCCAGCCGACCCCGACCTATGTCCGAACCGGCTTGACCGACCTGGACTATAGCGAAGTCGTGAATGGACTCTCCGAGAAGGATTCGGTGCTGATCCTTCCGAGCGCGAGCCTGGTGCAGTCGCAACAGGATGCCCGGGCCCGCTTCACCCAGATGACCGGTGGTGGCGTCGTGCCGGGCATGGGCCAGGCACAGCCTACCCCGACCCGGGCGCCGGGAACCGGACCGACCGGCCAGGGTGGTGGCGGAGGTGGCGGCCGACCACCCGGAGGGAGCTAGCCATGTTACTCGGCGAAACCGTTCGGGTCGCGTTCAGCAGTATCCGCGACCACAAGTTGCGGGCGTTGCTCACCATGCTGGGGATCATCATCGGCGTGGGTGCCGTCATTGCTGTGGTCGCACTCGGGACCGGAGCGCAGCGCGCGGTCGAGGCCCGGATCAAAGCCCTCGGAGCCAACCTCCTCACGATCAATCCCGGCCAGTCGTTTCAGATGGGCCGGGCCAGTGATATCCGGGTGAGCCTCACCATTCGGGACGCCGAGGCTCTGACCGCTGACGCGAGCCAGCTCAAAGCGGTGACTCCGGAAATGCAGCGTTCGATGCAGGTGAAGTACGGCAACCGCAATTTCAACATCAATATTCTGGGTACGACCGCGAATTACACCGAGACCCGGACGTACACGCTCGCCCACGGGCGCATGTTCACCCCCGGGGATGACGCCTCCAGGCAGCGCTACGCCGTTCTGGGCGCTGCGGTGCCGACCATGTTCAACGTGCATCCGGCGGCCATGGTAAACCAGGCGATCCAGATCCGCGGCCAGCCCTTCGAAGTCATCGGCATCCTGAGTGAGAAGGGATCCCAGGGTTCGTTCATGAACCTGGACGAGCAGGTCCTGATTCCGCTCAGTACGGCTCGGTTCCGGATGTTCGGCAGCGATCGGTTGCGGTCCATCGCGGTGCTCGTCAAGGACAGCGTCACGCTCGAACAGGGGATGGTGGACATCGAGCGGGTGTTGCGCCGAGAGCACAAGATCCGTCCCGGCGGGGAGAACGATTTTCAGATCCGCAATCAGCAGGACATTCTGGCAACCCAGCAGGAAACCACCCAGACGTTCAGCCTGCTGCTGGGTGGCATCGCGTTGGTTTCCCTCATCGTCGGTGGCATCGGCATCATGAACATCATGCTGGTCTCGGTCACCGAACGCACCCGGGAGATCGGGATCCGGAAAGCGCTGGGGGCCACCAAGACGACCGTCCTGCTTCAGTTCCTCATCGAGGCGCTCGTCCTGTGCCTCTTCGGCGGTCTCCTCGGCGTCGTGTTCGGCGCGGGCGGAGCCATGCTGATGTCGTCGATCGCCAAGTGGAACACCTTCATCGCCCCTGGCGCGGTGGGCCTCGCCTTTGCGTTCAGCGCGTTGGTGGGTCTGTTCTTCGGCATGTGGCCGGCCTGGCGGGCAGCAAATCTCAACACCATCGATGCCCTAAGGTACGAGTAGGGCTACTGGCTACTGGCTAGTAGCTAGTAGCCAGTAGCTTTCTTCCCATGCGCTCCCTCATCCTGGGCACTGGCCGGGCCGTCCCGGCCCGCGTCGTCACCAACGACGACCTGGCTCAGATGATGGACACCTCCGACGAGTGGATCCGCACCCGCACCGGCATCCGGGAGCGACGCTGGATCGAGCCCGGCGACACCGGCGTCGGGCTCGGGACGCAGGCAGCGCGTGCCGCGATCCAATCGGCGGACCTCGCCCCGGCCGACCTCGATGCGATCGTCTACGCCACCAGCACCCCCGATCGGTTCACCCCCGGCAACGGGGTCTACCTGCAGCGCGAGCTGGGCATCACGGCAACCATCCCGGCGATCGACATTCGCATGCAGTGCGCCGGGTTCATCTATGCCCTTTCCATCGCCGACGCTTACATCCGCACCGGTGCGTTCCGTCATGTCCTGGTGGTAGGGCAGGAGATTCAATCCACCCGCATGGAGCTGACGACCGAGGGACGCAATACCGCGGTCATCTTCGCGGACGGAGCCGGCGCCGTCGTGGTAGGCTCCACCGATGCACCGGGACGCGGAGTGCTGGCGTTCGACCTGCACGGCGATGGTCAACACGCCGAAAAACTCTGGGTCGAGGGTCCAGGTGCGCTTGCACCTCCCACAAACTGGGAACAGGAACAGGCGGAAGGGAGATTCTGGCTGAAAATGGATGGCCGCGAGGTCTTCCGGCACGCGGTTGCCCGAATGCCCGAATCAGTCCGCGCCGCGCTCGCTCGCGCCAATGAGCGAGTCGAGGATATCAGCCTGCTGATCCCGCACCAGGCCAACCTGCGGATTTCCGAGGCGGTTCAGAAGGAGTTGGGTTTGCGTGAGGACCAGACCTACAACAACATCCAGCGGTACGGGAATACGACCGCGGCCACCATCCCGATCGCGTTGGACGAGTGTGCCGGAGCGGGGAGGCTGACCCCGGGTGACTTGGTGGTTCTCACGGCGTTCGGGTCGGGGTTCGTCTGGGGGAGTTGCGTTCTCCGCTGGTAGACGGCAGGATGAAACTCAGGTTGTGTTTGTTCCGTATTGAAACGGACACCTTCGCAGGAGTCTGGCGATGCTGGGAACCATCTTCAACGTCCTTGCCGTCCTCATCGCGATAACGGGAGGCGTGCTGGCGTTCGGGTTTGCCCGGGGATTCATCCGGCGGCGCCTGCGATTCGTCAACGCCGCGCGTTCGCCTGCGGTGCCCTGGGTTGCCGGAGGACTGGGGCTCCTGCTGGCTGCCCCCTTCACCTTCCTGCCCCTGGTGACCGGAGCCACTGTTGCGGTGGTCGGTCTCGGTGCCGGACTCGGCGCAAAGAGCGGGGTCGTCGCCCTTCGAAAAGAGGGGTAGGATGGCGGACATCGCATGCGTGCGCTGTGGCCAATCCCGGCCACAGCAGGCCTTTCCACCGTTCCCCAACCCCGCCGGACAGCGGCTCTTTCAGGAAATCTGCTCGGTCTGCTGGGCCGAGTGGCTCAAGTATCAGCAGCAATTGATCAATCACTACGCCCTGAATCTGCGCGACTCCGCGGCGCGTGACTTTCTCCTTCAACAGATGGAGCAGTTCCTCTTTACCAGTACGCCCCAAGCCTGATCGCGACGTCGATGGCGGGACCACGGGGAGAGAGATCCTGCGTCATGCTCAGGAGCCAGGTCGGTCCCTTCTTGAATCGGAACATCGTCCCGGCGTCCAGCGTGAGCTCCGTCCGGTCCAGGTCCGGTACACCAATGTCGCGATAGTACGGCGAATCGTAAATCAGATTCACGAAGCCATGGAGCGGGCCGGCGATGCCGGCGCGAATCCCCTGGCTCACGAGGACAAAGCTGGTCCTTTGCCAGGGGCGCAGGTCTCCATGTTTCGGAGTGTAGCCCCAACCCAGCGAACCCTCGTAGGTGAATCGGTCGCCCTTTCCGAAGTCTCGGTGAAACATGATGACGGCGTTGGTCGAGACGACGCCTTTTCGGTAGCCGGCGGGAGCAGTGCCGGTGGGCAGGGTCAGCATCAGCGCGCCCTGCCAATCGCGTCCCACCTTCACCCCCGCTCCGAGGCGAACGTCCCCGAAAAACCCGGAGGAGGATGGGAACGAGAATTCCTGTTCCTCGATCCCCAGCTCGTACGCGTACTGGTTCTTCGGACGAAGCTCCCGCGCCCTGACCTTCCAGCCGGTGATCCGGTGATACCAGTCGAGAAAGCCGTCGAGGAATCCATCATAGGAACCGTTGAAGCCGGCCTCTGCCAGCACGAAGCCGCGGGCGCCAAGCCGTCGTGAAACCAGCAACCGGGCGGCGAGCACCTCCGCATCGAGAACAAAATGGCGATTTGTTCCCTCGGTGTACTCGATCAGATTACCGTAGTCGTTCGTCACCGACACCCGCCAGCGGGGTCCGGCACTGAGCCAGGGCAGGGTAGTGAGACCCGAACGCATTTGCGCTGCGGGATTGAGCGGGGCGTACGGGGGAAGGCTCTGGGACCGAAGCGGTTCGCCGCGAGCCGCGAGGAGGACGCCGACCATCAGCACTCCACGCGCGATCACGACGCGCGCTCCCGAAGCCAGGTGATGGTATCCCCCAGGGTGGCCCGGCCGGGCCTGCTTCGGTAGCCCAAATCGGGCTCGGCGTAGCGGGAGGAGAGGCCCCAGTGATGGGCCGCCATTTCGACCAAATAAGGCTCCGGCAGTATCGACAGCCCAAGTCGCGCGGCCATGCCGGACAGCGCCCGAGCCAGCCGATAGGAAATCACTCGCCGGGGGGCGGGGACACCGCTCAATTCAGCGACCATGTGATAGAACTCTTTGATCGTGCATTGGGTGCCCGGAAGATTGTACACCGGCCGGGGATTCGGGATCCGCATTGCCTGGACCATCGCGGGCGCAACGTCGCGTACATCGGCAAAATGCATCCCTCCCTCGATCAGGAACGGAAGTTTTCCCTCGAGAAGCCGCAGGACATGGCGAGCCGATCGGAGCCGGTGGTCGCCTGGACCGAGCAGCACTGGGGGCCGCAGGATAACGAGACTGGCGCCGAGCTCCCCTGCCAGGTCCCGGGC
>Ga0187892_10006080_pt1 | contig 18292 bp, 14 predicted proteins | sample MA1701073metaG_FD_139345 | JGI IMG/M metagenome (GOLD analysis project Ga0187892, IMG submission 139345) | Bio-ooze microbial communities from a basaltic lava cave in the Kipuka Kanohina Cave System on the Island of Hawaii, USA - MA170107-3 metaG ... | reverse complement strand
GTGGTGGCAACAGCGAGAACGTAGAACGCAGCCAGCGGGTGCCTGCGGATCACTCCCACCTGATCATTCGACTTTGTCGAAGCCGTGCGCCATGAGCGAACGTCGCACCTCGCGGCCGTCGTCGTAACGAACAATGACGACATCGAGGACGCCGCCATTCACGAACTCGATACCGGTGACGGTGCCCTCATTGCCCCAGACATCACGGACGCGTTCGCCTTTGCGGAACGGCGCACCGCGGAGCCGTGCGCCGGCCACGCTCATCTGCGTGCGGGCCCGCCCGAGCAGCGAGCGGAAGAAGGAGCGGCGGCTGCCGGCATCCGTCGATGCGGTCTCCGCTTCGGGATGCGACCAGGATCCATCGCGCGCGTAGACTTCGCCGTCATCGCCGACCACGCGGGCGCCGAGCCGCGCGGCGAGATCGACCATCCAGGTGATGGTGACGCGATCCGGATTCTTCGCGACGAGGTTGCCATCGAGCAGCCAGAGTGCAACCTCATCACCGCCCGGGTGCGCCGTCCAGCGCAGCCCCGGCAGATTCTCGCCGGCCGAGGCGGCTTCCAGCGAGGCGTCACCGGAAACCAGTGCGTGCACATCGTCAGGGGTCAGCTGCAGGCCCGCGTTCTCCCAGGGGTATCGAGCCCGCGTCAGCGAGAGATCGTAGCCCATCGACGCCGTCCGATCATGGACGCAGCAGCCGCGTCGGTGGATCGGCGAGGAGCGCCTCGAGTCGTGCGATCTGGCTCGCCGTTGTCTCGACCATCCACGGCTTGGGCGCGGTCTGGTTGCTCTGCGCCCGCCAGTCGTCGGCGGCAGCGGCATCACCCAGACCGACAGCGGCTTCGCGCAGTGTCGACAGTATCCAGTACTGCTGGTCGCGTGTCTTCGCGGCCTCGTCGGCAGGTGTCGCGTCCGTGATGGCCGGCAGCTTTGCGAGCGCTTCCGTGCACTGCTCGACGACGCGGCGGCGCACGCGCTCCGCCAGCACCCAGTCGGCAATCGATTCGGCAGGACTCGCTTCGCGCGTCAACTGCGAACGCACATTCAGCAGAAACGCGTAGTTGATGCCGTTGTAGTAGTCCTGGCGTAGCTGGTAGCCGCGCTCGTAGCCGCGGATCGCCTCGTCGAGCGCGGCCGCGTCCTTGCGCAGGTCCCAGAACCGTTTGTGTACGGCGCCCCAGAGGCCGAGCGTTTCCGTGTCATGCGATGTCATTGGCTCGAGCGTAAGCAGATAGCCTTTCGCCTCCTCGAGTGCCGCCTCCGCCGTCGGCTTCCTGCTCTTGTACGTGGCGAGCGCCAGCTGCTGCGTAACGGCGTCATCGCGCGCGCCCGCCTTCTCGAGATCGTTCCTGAGCGAGAGCAGCTCGGCACGCGCGCCCACGAAATCGTCCTTCGCCATCGCGGCGCGGGCCCGGTCCATCCGTTCCTTCAGGCTCGGGCCCGCGGGTGCCGGCGCCATCGCGGCGGCAGGCCCGGGCGCCGATCCCTGGCGGACCGGTGGCTGCAGCCCGGTAACGAACGTGTAGACCGGACTGTCCGTCTGATTGCGGCCGACGATCGCGGCAATCGACTGCTTCAGCTCATCCTTGAACCGCTGCGCTTCGCGGCGGCCGAGGTCGGGGCCCAGGTGCTCGTAGCGCTGAATGACGATGTGGCTGAAGTCGAACGGGTTGGACAGCTTGCTCTCGGCCACAATGATCGTGGTGAACGGGCGCAGCGCGTGGCGCACGCCCAGCTCGTAGGCCGCATTGACATTGTAGGTCGAGAGGTCCGCAATCACGAGATCGGCGCCGAGAATCTGCTCGAACATCGGCTTGTCGATCGTACCCGAATGACGGATCTCATCCGCACGCACACATTCCAGCCCGGCCTCCGTCACGGCTTCACGAATGACATCGTAGGATGCGTCCAGATTCAGCGTGCGGCCCGTGGGATAATCCTGCTTCTCATGGAATCCCTGTATCACGAAGCACGTCTTTTTCATGGTCAGCGTGCCTCCTTGAGCACGAAGTCCGGGCTGCCATAGAACAGGTAGTCGGCCCAGTCGCGATCATCGACGGCGCGTACGGCGGTTCGTCCGCTCTGCAGCGATTCGCCGAGTGTGCGGCCGGCCACGAGATCGCGGTAGAACGCCTGCGCGAATTCGAGCGCGGCGTCGTCGCCCACTTCCCAGTACGTGCCCAGGAAGTTGGCCACGCCGCCGCGCATGAAGGCTTCGGCAAAGCCGACGGCACGCTGGAGCTTGCGAAGCGGCGCCTGCGACGGCTTCCGCTTCGATGGCTTGCTGCGGGCGCCCCGGACACGGCCCGCTTCGCACGCGTTGAAGAAGACGAGCGCGGGCAGCCTGCCGAGCGCGGAAAGCTGCGAGCCGGTCAGCGGCACGTGCTGATTGCACAGCAGACCGCTCTGCTCGGGCGAGTCCTCATCGAAGAAGGCGTGGCCGGCATAGTGAATGACATCGTATTCGCCGGAGCTGAACGCGGCGAGCAGCGTGCGATGCGTCGCATCACTGCCGTGCAGCTCGCGCAGCTTGACGCCGGGCTGGCCCGCGAACAGCTGGCGGATGCGCTTTCCTTCCTTCTCCGCACCGGCCAGGTCGAGTGTCGGATTCACCACGAGCAGCAGGTTCAGGACACCATCCTGAACGCGCTCTTCGAGCCATTTCGCGACGGACAGGTTCTCGGCCGCGTAGCGATGGGTCAGGCCGTTCCGTATCGAGGGGAACCAGACGTCGCCGCCGCGGGCGGCGGGAAACGCCAGGACCTCCCACGGCACGCGGGACATGGGCGCGTCGTGCACCACGACGAGATGACGATCGCTGAAGCGAGGCAGCACGACACGAATGTCTTCCGGCAGCACGAGCTTGCCGAGGTCGACGCCGGCCGCAGCAAAGCCCGAGCCCGGCCCGTCAACAATGCGGTCGCGAACGGCCTCCAGCGCTTCCGTCGCCGCCGTAGCCACGCCCGTGATGATCGTGGCTTTGCTGCCGGCGGTGAGCAGCGAGGATCGAACGTCGATCTTGCCGCGGCTGCTCCGTTCCTGCCGCACGATCAGGTACACCGGGTCTTCGCGCCGCACGCGACGTGCCGCGGGTGCGGCCACATCCGGCGCTTCGGGCAGGACCTGCTCGTCGAACGTCATTTCGACATCTTCGCCGAGCGACGTGCTCGACAGACGGAACAGCTCCGCCTTGAGCGTCGTGTAACGCTCGGGATTCTGCTCGCACACCGTGATCCGGCGGAACCGGTGATCGTGATCGGCGTCCTTGAGCCCGCGGAAAAAGCCGGTGAGCAGGTTCTGCAGCGCGCCTGCCGGGCTTTCGCCGGAGCCGCCGCCAAACAGCACGGTGGCGAACTCCTCGATGCGCGCATTGATGAACGTGCGGATCACGTTCTCCGCCGCCGTTTGCAGCGCTTGATCATTGAAGCGGTCGAAGCTGCCGAGACCGACAAACGTGATGAACTCGGCCGCCAGCGCGTGACGGCCGCGCGGCAGCACGAAGACTTCGCCAATGCGCGCGGAGAACATGCGGCGGCGGAACAGCTCGGTGATCGCGCCGCCGACGCGCGCGTCGAGGGCGGAGGCCGCACCACTGGGCGTGACATCACTGAACGCACCGAGCGCGATCGCGCGCGCGTCCGCTTCCGTGATGCTGCCCAGCGCGAATCGCAGCTCGATGCGATGCTGCCGCCGCCGCCCGACGACGACCTGCTCGAACGCGTGCTGGTATCCGGGCCCGATCGGCGGCGCTCCCGTCGGCGGGACCGCCGGCCCGGCCACAGCCGCTGCCGGTTCCGACGAGACCGGTGATGCGACCTCTTCCAGCAGCAGCCGCGTCTCGCCCTGACTCAACAGGCCGCTCCGCCTGCCCGCGTACGGCTCGATGGCCCGCAGCTGCGTCTCCGATGCGCGCCTCACGGCACGACGATCCGCCGGCAACCACTCCTGCGGCAGCGCCGCAGTCGTGCCTTTCTCGATGATATCGATGACGGCGCGGCCGACTGTGCCGTTGTTCGGCAGGCCGCCATGGCCCTCCTTGACGTACCAGGTTCCGCCAATGTCGGGCAGCCGGCAGAACTCGAGCGGTACGGTGCCATCGCCTTCCTGCGAGAACTCGAAGACGAATTCGGCTTTGCCGTCCTTCGTTTCGAGCGTCGCACTCACGGGTGTCGACTGATCGACACCGGCGATCAGGAAGAAGCTGTCACGACCGGGCGCGAGCGACTTCTGCACGGCGGGCGTCGCGTCCAGGATCTCCTTGCGCGGCGCCAGTCCCTCGGTGCCCGGCCAGTTCGCGAGATCGAAGAAGTCGAGGCCGTCCCAGCGGTCGCGGAACGGCAGCATCTGCGTGAGGCCGGGAAACGACGCGAACACATCGCGGCAGAGCTGCTCTGCCGTGTGCTTCGTGTCGAGCCAGCCGATCTTGCGTACGACCGGATACGTCGCGCGCAGCGCCATCACGGGCGCGAACGAGCCGAAGTTCGGCGTGCCCAGCATGATCAGGCGCTTGTAGCTCGCGCCCTGCGCGATGGCCGAGCGCGAAACGAGTCCGCCCATGCTGTGCGCGACCAGAAACACGTCCTTGCCCAGACCATCGAGCTTTGCCTTCAGCTCACGGCCCAGCTCGGGAATGCTGCGCCGCCAGTCGAACGGATGGAAGTCCGCGTTCATTCCCGCCGCTCGCAGCTGGAGCTTGAGCTTGAGATAGGCGAGCAGGATGACGCCCAGCGGACGCAGGTCGCGGCCGCGCGGCAGCGCGATGTCCATGAGCCGGCCCGCCGCCACATCGATCGGATCGACCCAGAGCACATCATCGAACAGGGGAATCTTGCTGTCCCTGCCGATCTTCGAACCCATGATGCCCGGCAGGATCAGCACACGCGGGCCGCCGCGCACCGCGCGCGTCGACGCTTCGCGCGCCAGCTGCCGCAGCTCCGCATACTGCGGCGCGCCGAAATACTCCTCGAGCAGCGGACTCAGCTCACCCGTCGTGAGCGCCGATTCGACCACGCCATCCTGCAGCGCGAACGGCGTGCGCGGCGCCGAACCTGCCTTGCGCGATACCGTACTCGCGGTGCGTGACCGGGACTCGCCGGACTTGCGCTTGCGGCTCTGCCGGGAAGACTTGCGCCTGGATGTCGCCATCGCGTTGAACCTCCGAGTCCGGGTCCGGCTGCGCCTGCTCGACGTTGGCTGGGCAGCGGCCGCCACGGCAAACTGCGATCACCGCCGAGGACGCAGAGCACGCGGAGAAACGGCTATGGCCCGTATCGGCTCAACAGAAAGATGTCCAGAGCCAGCGCCTCCCGCACGTAACCGCATGCCCTGTCCGTTGCAATTCCTGAGACCATTGCAAGGACGTCCGGGAAACGCCCGTGTGCTGGCGTCCGTGCTCCGCGTCCTCGGCGCCCTCGGCGGTGAACGCCGTTAGCGCCCGGCCGTGATCGTTTCGCGCGCGCGATCCAGGAAATGCAGCCCATCGGCCATCCATTTCGGTGCGGGCGCGCCCTTCAGGTAATGATCGAAATACTGCTTCATGCGAATCTGGAAGTCCTTCTGATTCTCCTTGCGTCCCAGGTGATGCGGCTCATCCGGATACGTCAGCAGAATCACCTTCTTGCCGGCGCGCCTCGCCGCGACATAGAACTCGAGACCCTGGTTGTAGTCGACGGCGCCATCGGCCGTGCCGTGCAGGATCAGGAACGGCGTCTTGATGTTCTTGACGAAGCGCACGGGTGACTGGTTCTCGTAACTTTCGGGATCCTCCCAGGGCAGCGTGCCCATGCGGCCCTGGCCCCACTGGATCAGCGGCGCATTGCCGCCCCCCGTGGCCTTGTACAGGATGTTGTGCATGCTCTCGAGGTTCGTGAGCGGCGCGCCGGTCACGACAGCGGCGAACATGTCCGTCTGTGTGACAATGAAGGAAGATTCGTAGCCGCCCCAGCTGTGGCCCTGCGCTCCGATGCGCGCGGGGTCCGCATAACCCAGCTCGATCACCTTGCGTACCGCGCTGGTCACATCATCGAGCGCCGATGAGCCCGGCTTCCCCACGTCATAGACAATGTCGGGCATGAGCACGAGATAGCCATCGCTCGCGTACACCGACATATGCGGCCGGTCATCATAGGTGGGCATCGAATACGAGTGATGGTTCTGTGACAGCTTCTCATAGAAATAGACGAGCATGGGATAGCGCTGCCCCTGCTGATAGCCGGCAGGCAGCGCCAGTGTGGCCTGCAGCTTGTTGCCGCGCCCATCGGTGTAGTCGATCAGCACGCGGCGGCCCCACGCGTACTCCTTCTGCTGCGGGTTCGCGTCCGTGACTTTCACGGGGTTCTCGAACTTCGCGCTGGTGGCCCACCAGTCGGGGAACTGTTCGAAGGTCTGCGCGACAAAGATGACGCGATCAGCCTGCTCAGCCTTGCGCGCCTGACCAATCGAACGATCCTGCCAGATCAATGGCCGCGGCTCCCTGCCGGGCTCGAGCGTGAAGTAGCCGGACTTCTTCGTCCACTCGCCATAGGCTGTCAGCGTCAGCGGCTTCGACGTGTCGATGCCGGGATCGTCCGGGTCCGGGTTCAGATCGACAATGCGGAAGCGGACCTGGTCTCGCTCGCCCTGACCTCGCGTCAGGTTCACGGCCTTGCTGCGGCCGTCGAGCGGGACGGACCAGATGTCGAACTTGTGATTCATCAGAAGCGATCTGCCATCCTTCGACCAGCCGGCCAGCCCATAGGCGTTCCGCTCGCCCGGATTGTCCGCTTCCTTGTTCAGGAAATCGACGCCGGCCTGTTCGCTCAGATTCGTGCGCGTGCCCGCAGCAATGTCCTGCAGCCAGAGTGTGCCGTTGCTGAACCAGACGTGCCACCTGCCGTTGGGCGACGTGCCGAACTGGAATCGGATCCGGTCGACCAGTGTCGTGCGTTCGCCGGTGTTCACATCGACGCGCACGACATCGCGCAGTCCGCCCGGCTCGTCCCACCGGTAGCGGTACGGCTTGTCCAGCTGGCCGAGCGCCCAGCGGCCATCACGCGTCGTGGTGACACGCGGCATCGCCTCATCCGCCAGCTGCACGAACCGGCCGTTCGGAACGTGGACCACGGCGGCGAACGTCGCGCGGCGATCCGCCTCCTGCTGCACCTTCTGCACGCTCTGCAGCCGCTCATCCGCCCAGTGCCAGACTTCGACATTCGAGCGCGGCTCGTCCGCCGATGGCGCTTCCACTTTCGTCTTCTGTTCCTTGATGCCGAGGAACACGCGCGAGCCATCCTCACTCCAGGTAACTGAACCGAACTCGGAGAGCACCATGCCCCTGGGGAAGCCCGCATCGGCCGAGGGATCGTAGACGAACCGGCCGTTCGCTGCGCTGCCCGACGGGCTCGTGCCGTTGCCATTGCGCGCAGCCACGCGCGACGAGCCACTCAACGCGGTGAACGCGACGAGCGTGTTCGCGCGCTGCTCCATGTCGGGCGGCGTTTCGCCGCGCAAAACGGCCAGCGCCGTGCCCGCCTTGTTCCAGCTCAGCCGGTCATAGCGCAGGGTATCCGTGTCCAGCGGCTGCAATGCGCCGCTCGAAGGGTCCAGCACGTAGACGCCGTTTCCCACCTTGCTGGCTGCGTCCACGACATAGGCCAGCATCGTGCCGGGCTCGTTGAAGGCGAACGCCGAGACATTGCCGATGTTCCGGCTCATGCCGGTCGCCAGCTCGCGCAGGATCAGGTCGTGTCCCTGATGCGCCGCATTGGCATCGGCGCGCCGCTTCTCGATGGCCAGGTAGCGCGAGTTCTCGGAGAAGGCGAATGCCTGGACATCCGGGACCGTGCTCTTCACGCCGGCCCTCAAATCGATCAGCTCGAGCGTCCGCGTCGCGGGCGCTGTGGCTGTGCCGCCGCGCTGCCCCTGCGGCGGCTCCTGGCCTCGCTGGCCGCCGCCGCCGCCACGACCGCCGCGCGCGCCACTGCCGGGCAGGCTGATGAGGTAGGCGACCCAGCGCGAATCCTTCGAGAACACGGGGCCGCTGCCTCGCGGGATCGTGTGCATGGCCGGGCCATCCAGCTCGCGCACATGCAGCGTCGCGTCACCCTCGTTGGGCGCGTACGCGTACGCCATCCACCGGCCATCTTCGGACAATGCCACGTCCGTGATGCGCGACCAGCGCGGATAATCGGAGAGCGTCAGCGTCTTGAGCTGCTGCGCCGCCGCCGGCGCCGCCAGCGAGAGGGTGGCCAGAGCGACTCCGGAGGCGCGCCGGAACCGTAAGCTCGCGGGTTTCCGGCTGGACGTGGACTCGGGCATCGCGAGGCGAGACGAACCCATGGATGGCACTCCTGGTTTCCGGGACAGACCGTGCCGCGGGGCAGGCTCATCATACAACGCGTCCGGCGCAGTCGCCAAGCCGCGCGGCGCAGGCGTCCCTCAGGGGCTCTGCCCGTGCAGCCAGCGCTCGCACTCCCGCCGCAGCATTGCCAGCAGCTCGTCCATGTGCTCGGCGCGCGTGCGCAGATTCACCGGGTTGATGCGGAACCACGTGCGCCCCTTCAGGAACGTCGTCGAGATCCAGAATCGACCGCTTTCCTCGACGCGCCGCACGACTTCCGCGTGCAGGCGCGCAGAATCCGGCTCGGCGAGACCGGCCGCGCGATAGCGAATGCAGATCGCAGACATGCGCGGCGCGCACGCCGGCTCGAAGTCCTGACTTTGAACGCACAGCTCATGAAGACGATGGGCCTGCAGCACATTGCGGTCGATCCACTCGCCGATCTGCTCCGCGCCATAACGCTTGAAGCTCATCCATACCTTGAGACTGCGGAACCGGCGCGACTGCTCGAAGCCGTGCACGTAGTAGTTGTAGCGGTCGCCCGCCTCGTCGAGCGGATCCGTCAGATAGGCCGGCGCCAGGCCGAACGACGCGGTCAGCCGGGCAGCGTCTCGCACGAGGATCGCGCCGGCGTCGAGCGGAGCATAGAACCATTTGTGCGGATCGAGCGTGACCGAGTCCGCCAGCTCCAGCCCCTCGAGCGTACCCGGAAACCGGCGAGACAGCAGCATGCCGCCGCCATACGCCGCATCCACATGCAGCCACGCGCCTTCGCGGTCGGCAATGGCGCGCAGCGCACGCAGGTCATCGACGGCGCCCGTGTTCGTGGTTCCGCCCATGCCCACAATGCACATCGGCCGGATGCCCCGGCGCCGGTCTTCCTCGATCGCGCCCTCGAGGGCATTGAGGCGCAGCGAAAAATCTGCATCTGTCGGCAGCACGCGCAGCCCCTGCCGGCCGATGCCCACCGCATCGGCCGCCTTGTCCACGGACACGTGGCGCTCCTCGGACGTGTACGCAGCCCAGGCGCCCGTCACGCCCGCGTGCTGCGTGACATCGCCGGATACCCGGTCCCGCGCGAGCTTCAGGCCAATGAAGTTCGCCATCATGCCGCCGCTCGTCAGATTGCCGCCCGCCTTTTCGTCGAAGCCGATGAGATCCGTCAGCCAGCGAACCGTCTGCCGCTCGACCACGACGCCGGCCGGGCCGATGGACCACGCGCCAATGTTCTGGTTCAATGCGGACGCGATGAGATCGCCCAGAATGCCGACCGGGTTGGGACTCGGCGTGATCAGACCGAAGTAGCCGGGATGCCCGACGTGGCAGCAGAATGGCAGCAGATCGCGCTCGAGCACGGCGAGCACCTGTTCAGCCGGCATCGCGCGCTGCGGCAGCGCCTCGGCGAAGCGCCGCTCCAGCTCGGCGCGCGAAACGTCCGGAAAGACCGGCCGGTCCTCGATGTGCTCGAGATAGTCCGCGAGACGGTCGATGAGCTGATGCCCGAGCTCGCGGAACTCCGCAGCGTCCAGCACGTCACTCACGATACGCCGCCAATTCGATCAGGCGACCGGCGTCGCCGCGGCTCCGTGCTGCGTGTTGGCTCGCTTCACGTATTTCGGCTGGTAGAGCTGCACCTCGAGATCGCCCGGCATGCGGAACATCGTCACGTAGCCATAGCCGTGGTCCGCGATCTCCTGGGTGAACTCCACGCCCTTCGCACGCAGCTCGCGCACGGTCGTTTCGATGTCATCGCAGTAGAACGAGATGTCGTGCGTGCCGGAAGGCGCGCCATCCTCATCCGTCGGGTGCACGCCCAGATCCGCTTCCGGCAGGTCGAAGATGAGCCAGCCGTCGCCCACATCCGTGGCCGGAAAGCCCAGCTTGTCACGGATGAACGCGCGCAGCGCTTTCGCCTGCGATGAGTAGAACATCGTGTGCACGCCTCGGATCATGACGGCCTGCCTCAGGTTCGGGGTCGGCCCGGCCGCTCGTCCTTCACGATGCGGCCGGCTACCATGACAAACTGCACGCGCTCGGTCACCGTGATGTCCTGCAGCGGATCGCCCGGCACGGCCACCAGGTCCGCGAGCCTGCCCGCCGCGATCACGCCGCGGTCATCGCGGCCCAGCAGGTCCGCTGCGTTCAGCGTCGCCGCGCGCAACGCTTCCAGCGGCGACATGCCGAGCTTCACGTAGACCGCAAACTCCTTCGCGTTCTCGCCGTGCGGATACACGGCGGCATCCGTGCCGAACGCGATCTTCACACCGGCTGCAATCGCCTTGCGATGACTCTCGCGCGCCAGCGGAATGATCGTTTCCGCTTTCCGCCGCACCAGCGGCGGCAGAACGTTCAGCGGGATGCGCTCGAGCAGCCAGGACGTGGGTACCAGGTATGTGCCGTGCTGCTTCATCAAGGCAATCGCCTCATCATCGAGCATCGAGCCGTGCTCGATCGACGCCACACCGGCACGCGTCGCCGCCTTGATGCCGTCCGTGCCGTGCGCGTGCGCGGCAACCTTCACACCGTGCCGAGCCGCCTCATCGACCATCGCCTTCAATTCCTCATACGTGTACTGCTGCGCGCCCACCGGACCTTCCATCGACAGCACGCCCGCCGTTGCACATGTCTTGATCACCTGCGCGCCATGCTTGATCTGATAGCGAACGGCTTCGACCACTTCCCACGGTCCGTCCGCTACGCCCTCCTTCGGACCCAGCTCGAGCACGCCCGGCGCGAACCCCGTCACATCGCAGTGTCCGCCCGTAATGCCCAGCGCATGCCGCGACGGAATCACGTGCGGACCCACCACATCCCCTCGCTCGACCGCCTTGCCCAGCGCGACCGTCACATCCGCTCCGAAGTCCCGCACGGTCGTGAAACCCGCCATCACCGTCGTGCGCGCGTTCCTGACCGCCTTGTACGCTGCGTCCACGGACGTCTCCAGCACCGGCTCCGTGAAACTGTTCGCATTGATCTCACCGCCCAGGTGCGTGTGCATGTCCATGAACCCGGGCAGCAGAGTGACATCGCCCAGATCGATCACGCGAGCACCCGCGGGCGCGGTCGCCGGATTCACCGCCGTGATGCGGTCGCCTTCGATGACCACCGTCGCGTTCTGCACGATCCGGCCGCTCGTCACATCCAGCATGCGCGCAGACCGCAGCACCACCACCGAGCCCTGCTGCGCAGCCGCTTGCACGAGCAAAACCGCGGACGTCCGGAGCACTCCACCGCTCGCCGGCGTCGCAACGGCCGCAACAAGAGAAACGAGCAGGATTGCCGATCGCATGGGCCTCCTCCGGGATGAGCGCCGCACCGCGCACGAACACGATCGCGCGCCCCTCTCCTCCGCCGCAAGCCAACTCGTCACGCCGTACCACCCGATCGAAACGAACGCGCCAGCTCCACAAACCGCGCCGCCGCCGGCGACAGCTCTCCCTCCCGCCAGACCACGTGCAGCGGAAGAACCGGCGCCTCCTCCGACAACGGCCGGTACACCACACCCGCTCGCGGAACCGCCGCAAGACCCCGCGGAATCAGCGTCACACCAATGCCCGCGCTCACCAGTCCGACCAGCGTGTGAACCTGACTCGCCTCCTGAACCACCCGGGGCAGGAACCCCTCCGCATTGCACGTCTCCAGTACCAGCTCCACATACCGCGTGCGAAGATCCGCCGGAAACAGAACCCACGCCTCGTCCGCCAGCGCCTGCAGCGCAATCCGCGAAGTCCCCGCCAGGGCGTGCCCCTCCGGTACCGCTGCCACGAGTGGCTCCAGCGCTACCTGCACTCCCGTAAGACCGCGGTCCCGCGAAAGCAGCGTGAAAAAACCCACATCCAGCTCACCTCCCTGCAACGCCTCGCGCTGAGACTCCCGGTGCCGCTCCCACAACGTCACGTCCACACCCGGATACCGCGCACGGTACGCACGCAACATCGATGGAAACACCAGCCATGTCGCCAGGTCCACATAACCCACGCGCAACGTCCCGATCTCCCCAAGCGCCGCCCGGCGTACCGCCCGCACTCCACCCTCCGCCGCCGCCAGCGTTCGCTTCGCCTGCTCCAGAAACACCCGGCCCGGCTCCGTCAGCGACACCCGCCGCCGGCTCCGCGCCAGCAATCGAACACCCAGCTCCCGCTCCAGTTTGCCGATCTGCTGGCTCAACGCCGGCTGCGCCACGTGCAGCCGCGCCGCTGCCCGGCTGAAATGCAGCTCGGTCGCGACCGCCACGAAATACCGCAACTGCCTCAGTTCCATGAGTCCCGTTGGTTATAACGGTTCGATATCAATCAAGCCAAAATAAGTATTGGCACGTCTCACCAGTCAACCGTATCGTTACAGCCGTCATCATCAACCAGGCGCAACGGAGGGAATCAATGACCGAGGATCGGGGCAGGCCCACGGACCCGGATGGGCTGAGCCGGCGCAAGTGGCTGGGGCTGATGGGCACGGCGGGCGCGGCGGGTGCTGTGCGGGTGGTGGGTACCGGCACGGCATCACTGGGAGCCGGCGCCGCTGATGCGGCTGGCGCGGTGGAAGTCGCGACGGTCCCGATCCACAGCCTGGACTGCGTGGTCACGCCGGCGCAGACGGAGGGTCCGTACTTTGTCGATGAGCGTTTGAATCGATCCGACATTCGAGCGGACCCTACGACGAGCGCGATCAAGGAGGGCTGGCCGCTCCGCCTGCGCACGCTGGTGACGAAAGTCACAGGGGAGACGTGCACGCCCGTGGAGGGCGCAATGGTGGATGTGTGGCAGTGCGATGCACTGGGCGCCTACTCCGATGTGCGGGACTCCCAAGGACGCTTCGACACGCGCGGCCAGAAGTTCCTGCGCGGGTACCAGGTCACGGATCGCACCGGTACGGCGGAGTTCCTCACCATCTATCCGGGCTGGTATGCCGGGCGCACCGTGCACATCCATTTCAAGGTGCGGCTCTTCGAGGGGGACCGGCGCAGCTTCGAGTTCACGTCGCAGCTCTACTTCGATGAAGCGATCACGGATGAGGTGTACGCGAACGCGCCGTACTCGAGCCGCGGCCCGCGCGACACGCGGAACGATCGCGACGGCATCTATCGCGCCGGCAACAGCGGCTCGTTCCTCATGCTCAAGCTGGCGCGCGACGGCCACGGCCACCTCGGCACCATGGCCATCGGACTGCGCATGAGCTGACGCCTTTCGCGGCTCCCGGCCCACCGTCACCCCCGCACGCCCGGCGCGGCCCTCTGCCCGCGCCGGGCTTCGCGTCTGCGGCGCCACAATTTGAGTTGACAGCATGTCAATCGAATATCATCATGACCGGGTGCAACGGAAACGCGGGAGGAAGCGAAGCGGTCGCCGGCGATACGCCATGCGGGAGCGCGCGGAATCGGCGGCCCGGACGCGGGCTCGGGTGATCGAGGCGGCGCACGCGCTGCTGGACCGGCCGGCGCGGACGGGGCTGACGGTGCAGGATGTGGCGGATGCGGCGGGCGTCACGCGGGCGACGGTCTACAAGAGCGTCGGCTCGCGGCGGGCGTTGCTGTCGGCGGTGTTCGAGGACCAGGGGCGCCGCATCGGGTACGAGCGGGTGCGGTCTGCGGGCGGTCTTGCGGACGCGGTCGAGGCGGTGGAGGGGACGGTACGCGCGTCATGCCGAGCGTGGTCGGCTACGCCGGATGCGATTCGGAAGACACTGGCGCTCGCGGTGCTGGACGAGGAGGTGGGCGAGCTGGTGGCGCGGTACGAGGGGTATCGGCGAGGAGAGGTGTCTGCGCTGGCGTGTCGTGCGTTCGAGGCGGGCGTGCTGGGTTCGGGTGTGACGCTGGCGGACGCGCAGGCGCAGCTGATGCTGTACACGAGCTTCACGGCATTCGATCTGTTGCGCCAGGCGGGCGGCGAGCGATGGGCAACGGAGCGGCTGGTGCGCGGCGCACGGGCCGCACTGGGGATCTCGCAGCGAACGGAGGGACGATGACGAAGTCGCGCGAGCTGAAGCGTTCCGGTCTGGCGTTGATCATCGGCGCTTTTGCTGCCTATGCGACGGCCAATCTGCTGCACAACCGGTGGGGTGTGGACCTGGCGATTGTACCGGCAGCGTTGTTCGTGGGCCTGGTTCTGTGGCGCCGCCGCCGGGTTATTCTGCTGCCGGCCGCGGTGTTGATCTTCCTGCCGTCGTTCGCGTTTCTGCAGATTTCGGAGCTGCGCGCACCGGCGGACTCGTTCAGCTTTCTGAATCACGCCGCGCTGCTGGTGGCGGGAGTGCTTGGCGTTGCGAGCGCGGCCGTTGCGCTGGTGCCGCGCGGGCGCACGGCATCCACGCCGGCCGGGGAGTAGTCGCATGCCATACATCGCATACAAGCTGATGCATTTTCTGGGCATCTTCATGCTGCTGGTTGCGGTGACGGCGACGGGCGTACACGTGCTGCGGGGCGGCACGCGCAAGGATCACGCGGAGCGGCGGCTGCTGAGCGCGACGCACGGCGTGGCCATGGTCCTGATCCTGACCGGCGGATTCGGGATGCTCGCACGGCTCGGCATTGTGCAGGGCGGGCTGCCCGGCTGGGTCCTCGTGAAGCTCGGGCTCTGGCTGTTCTTCGGCGCCTCACCCTGGCTTGCCTATCGCGGCGCGGGCTTTGCCCGGGCGGTGCTGGTCGGGCTTCCGCTGATGGGCGTGCTCGCCGCGGCCATCGCGCTGTACAAGCCGCTCTGAGCGTCATAACGGAACAGGTGCTATGTTCGTGAGAGTGGCGCGGCAAACGGATGCCGGGAACTCAGGATGAGGACGATGAACGGCAGGCTGGAAGCGATCTGGATCAAGCGTGGGCACTGGGGTTCGATGGATGGTGCGACGCGCGCCGTGATGGTTGCCGGGAAGGGGATCCTGGGCAATGCGAACCAGGGCGGGCGCCGTCAGGTGACGATCATCGAGAAGGAGACGTGGGAGCGATTGATGGCGGAATTGGGCGCGGCGCTGGATCCATCGGCGCGGCGCGCGAACCTGATGATCAGCGGAGTATCGCTGGTGAACGCGCGCGGCCGGATCCTGCGCATTGGCGCGTGCCGCGTACACCTGCTGGGGGAGACGAAGCCGTGCGAGCGGATCGAGGAAGCGCAGGCCGGGCTGCGGGCCGCGATGTACCCGAACTGGGGCGGCGGCGCGTTCGGCGCCGTTCTCGATGATGGTGAGATCCAGGTGGGTGATGACGTCGAGCTGCTCGAGGCGGTGGAGGGCCCGCGTGAAGTCGCCGTGTAGCGCCGTGCTGCTGTTGGGGCTGCTGGCAGCCTCGGCCGGCTCGCTGGTTGCACAGCAGCGCCAGCAGCAGGCGGGCCGAGCGGCGCAGCGTCCCGCGCCGCTCGTGCGTGCGGACGGCGTCATCGACTGGAACCGCTACTACAACACGACGGAAACGCACGCGATCCTGCGCGAGCTGGCGCGCCGGTTCCCGAAGCTGACGCAGCTGTATTCGATCGGGAAGAGCTTCAAGGGTGTGGACCTGATGGTGATCGAGGTCACCAACGAGGACACCGGCCCCGCCAGCGAAAAGCCTGCGCTCTATCTCGATGGCGGCATTCATGCCGGCGAGCTGACCGGTTCTGCCGTCGCGCTCTACATGGCCAGCCACCTGATTCAGAACTACGGCAAGGATCCGCGGATCACGCAGCTTCTGGACACGCGCGCCTTCTACATTCGCCCGAAGTTCAACCCGGATGGTGCGGACATCGCTCTGGCGGAGGACGCGCAGCTGCGCAGCACCGTACGCCCGTGGGATGACGATGGCGATGGCGTAGCGGACGAGGATGGCCCGGACGATCTGAACCGCGATGGCCGCATCACGCAGATGCGCGTGCCCGACCGCAACGGCGACTGGAAACTGCACCCTGCCGATCCGCGACTGCTCGTGCGCCGTTCACCCGATGATACGACCGGCCGCTTCTACTTCGTTACCACGGAGGGCATCGACAACGATCGCGACGGCCGCTTCAATGAGGATGGCATTGGCGGCATCGACATGAACCGCAACTTCCCGCGCCACTGGGAACGCGAGCACATCCAGCAGGGCGCCGGTCCGTTCCCGCTGTCCGAGCCGGAAACGTATGCTACCGTGAAGTTCATCACCGAGCGGCCCAACATTGCCAGCATCGTGCACGGCCACACGTCCGGAGGGTTCGTCTACCGGCTGCCGTCCTCATCGGATCCGGCGACGTTCGACGCCCGGGATCTCGCCGTCATCGAAGAGCTGGGCCGCTTCTACACCGAGACGACGGGCCGACCCGTTCGACCGAGTGCAACGCACGCCACGGATCACCGCTACGGCACCCTCATTGGCTGGGCCTATGAGGATCGCGGCATCATCGGCTGGGTGCCCGAGTACGTACCGCATTACGGCTGGATCCCGGATGCCGATGGCGACAGCATCGTTTCCGAGCTGGAAGCGATCCGCTTCAACGATGAAACGCTGGGCGGCCGCTACTTCACGCCGTGGACACGCTACGCGCACCCGCAGCTGGGCGAAGTCGAAGTCGGCGGCTGGTACACGCGGTTCTGGGGTCAGAACCCGCCCGCCGAACACCTGGCGGCCGAATGCAGCGTGCAGGTGCCGTGGATCCTGTCGCTGCTGGAGAAGGCGCCGCTGCTCGAGGTGGCGCCCCGCGTTTCCGGTGCGGCCGGCGGCCGTGTCCGCATTGATATCACGGTCACGAACCGGGGATGGCTGCCCACGAACCTCACCCAGCGCGGCGCCACGGGCCGGACCGACGCTAACGGCGTTGTTACGGCGCAGGTCGTGGCGCCGCCCGTGGCCACGGTCCAGGTGACGGGCGGCGAGCTGGTCAGCCCGGCGCAGATGGTCGTGGGCCATCTGGCCGGCACGGGCGTTCCGGACAGCGGCGAGCCTTCCCGCACCGTGACGTTCATCGTGAGAAAGACGGCCGCCGAGCTGAAAGTCACAGTGCGCGTGCTCGGCGGACCCGCCGGCAACGCGACAACGGGCGAGATCGTGTACCGCTGACGCGGTCAGTCCGCGCGCAGCGCGACGGCCGGATCCACACGCACGGCGCGCAGCGCGGGCAGGCTGCAGGCGGCGAGCGTGACGCCGAGCAGGACGGCGGCACTGCTGGCGAGTGACGCCACGTCGAGGCCCTGCACGCCAAACAGGAGCGTGGTGGCGGCGCGGCGAAGGCCGAAGGCGAGGAGCATGCCGAGGCCCGTGCCCGCGAGCGAGAGGCCGATCCCCTGAGTCACGACCAGCCGCAGCACCTCACCTCGCGGCGCCCCAAGAGTCAGACGGATCCCGATCTCGCGCGTCCGCAGCTGCACCATGTGCGAGAGCACGCTGTACAGGCCCATCGCGCCGATGAGCAGCGCGAACCCGGCGAAGGCGGACAGCAGGATCGTGGTGAAGAGCGGCTGTCCCAGCGAAGCCGTCACTACGCTCTCGAGTGTGCGCACCTGCGAGAGTGGCAGGGACGCGTCGATCTCGGCGGACGCGGCGCGCACGGCCGATACCACAGCCGACAGGTCGCCGCGATAGCGGACCACGATGCTCATGTTGCGGCCCGCATAGAACGGCCGCACGGCCTGCGCCGGCGCGGTATAGATCGTGGCGGGAGCGTCACTCGCCACACCGGCCGAGCGCACGTCGCCTACTACACCCACGATCGTGACCCATAGCGAGTCGCGATCCAGCCAGCCGATGCGCCGGCCGATCGGATCCTCTCCAGCGAAGAAGCGCCGCGCCGTCGTCTCGCTGATCACAGCGACGCCCGGCGCATTGCGCGTGTCCGTTCGCTCGAACCATCGGCCGCGCTGCAGCCGCAGGCCCAGCGCTTCCAGCGCGGCCGGCGTCGCCATCTGGTAGCGCGCGTTCCAGGCCGGCTGCCCCGGCGGCGGCGGCGCCCGGCCCTCGATACGGAAATCGTCCGCGCCACCACTCGAAAGGAGCGGTACATTGCTGACCACGCCCGCCGCCAGCGTAGCCGGCAACTGCGC
>Ga0187892_10006079_pt1 | contig 18298 bp, 17 predicted proteins | sample MA1701073metaG_FD_139345 | JGI IMG/M metagenome (GOLD analysis project Ga0187892, IMG submission 139345) | Bio-ooze microbial communities from a basaltic lava cave in the Kipuka Kanohina Cave System on the Island of Hawaii, USA - MA170107-3 metaG ... | reverse complement strand
GCGAGTCACTCCTTTTCGTCAGCGCTACAGGATCGGGGAAATCCCTCTGCTTTCAGGTGCCTGTCCTACTGAGTCGGGGTTGCGGGCTTGTGGTTTCGCCGCTGAAAGCCCTTATGAACCAACAGGTCGCGGCACTACAAACGAGGAAGATCCCGGGCACGTTCATCAACGGCGACCTAGCGCCGCGAGAAAAGGAGATCCGGTATCAACTGCTACGGGATGGCGCGATCAAGTTCTTGTACTGCACTCCCGAGCGTTTTGACCCCGGCATGGTGCGTCAACCCGAAATAGATGAGCTCTCCCGGGCACGGCCGAGTTACCTGGTCATCGATGAAGCACACTGCATCGACCGGTGGGGTAATGATTTCCGCCCGAACTATGGCAGGTTAGGCCCTGTCCGCGGCGCTCTTGGTAGCCCACCGGTACTCGCGTTCACGGCGACTGCCGGCGTGGAGAGTCAACGCCGCATTCTTGAGTCGCTTGGAGTACCGGATGCCCGGGTGGTGGTGACCGGCGTTAACCGGCCGAACATCAAGCTCGCACGATTGGAGAATGCGACGGACGACCTGCGCTATTTCGTGATCACGAACCTTCTTAAGGTGATGCCTCCCGGGCGCGCGATGCTGTTCGTACCCACGGTCAAGATCGGGAAGCAGCTTCAAGACCGGCTCCGGCTGCTCGGCTTAGACCTGCCTTTTTTTCACTCAAGATGGGGCACGGCCAATGACCGGGAGATGCTGCTCGCACGTTTCACCGGTCGAGCCGAGCCGGCCGCAAAAGTCGTGATCTGCACGAACGCGTTTGGGATGGGTCTCGATGTGCCCGATGTTCGACTAGTCATCCATTGGCAGCATCCAGCGTCCGTGGAGGACTATCTCCAGGAATTTGGTCGCGCAGGCCGAGATGGCCGTGCGTCGGTCGCTGTCGTGTTCACGAGCGAGAAGGACGAGGGCTTGCTCCGGTTCATGGCCCAGAAGACCGTTGCGCAATCGAGCATTGATCCCGCCTCCAAGCAGGAGACGCTCGACGCGAAGTATCACGCCATCGGCGAAATGCACCTGATGGCGACTTCGAGAGAAGCCTGTTTTCGCCTAGCGATCGTACGATACTTTGAAGGCTCTACCTCGCCTCATCGGAGGCCGCTGGCTGTTCGAATCGTGGACTGGCTCTTCTCCCGGTCTGTCACTCCCAGACGCACCCGGTTTTGCTGCGATAGGTGCGATCAAGTCGGAGTCGACAACGTTGTCCAGTGGGCCGCTCAAGTCTTTGCGCAGGCGCGATAGTCGAAGGCAGGTATTCGGGGCTGCTGACGCAGCGTTGAAGCTCACGGCGCAGGCCTTGGAAGCGGCTGGCTCCCAGCGCTCGACTGCCGCATTGTCTATGGGACGCCGCAGCTTAGCGCCGGCGGTGCGATTCGTGCTCGTCGGATCGATGACCACTTCGACCGCTGCCCACAGCGACTTGTCCGAACCGAGGATCTACACGTGGCCGTTCCCGACTTTCAGCGCTTGATGCTGCCTGTCCTCAGACTCGCCGGCGACGGTGAGGTTCATACCCTCGCGGACACAATCGAGCACGTAGCCAGGGAATTTCAATTGAGCGACGCCGACGTCGCTGAACAAATCCCGAGCGGGCAGTCTCGACTTAACAATCGCCTTGGATGGACCACAACGTATTTGCGGAAGGCACTCCTCCTGGAAGCAGCCGGGCCTGGGCGATTTCACATTACCGACCGCGGGCGGCAACTGCTCGCGGAAAACCCATCGTCGATCGACGTTGCGTTTCTCGACAGCCGCTTTCCCGAAATGGCCGAGTTCCGCAGGAAGCAAACTGCGTCGGCGGGGGTCGAAGACGAAAGGCCCGCACAGATCGTCAACGGCCAATGGCAGCTCCGGGCTGACGTATCCGAGCGCATCAAGAGCAAGATCGAGAGCACATTGCCTGATGAGGTCGCCCGAACCGACGTTTTGAAACTCTTCGCGTTCGCGATCGAGAACGCCGACGAGGAACGCGAGAACGGCTGGATTCTCCAGGAGAGATCAAAGGGCCTTCGGTTGATTACCGGACGGCTACTCGCGTGTTACGTCCGTAAGTCCACCCTACAGGTGGCCGTCGTAGGCCCTGTCTCAGACGACGTCCGGAGCGCGCTCGGGGCTGAGGTGGACAATGACGAAGAGTTCAAGGCAATCCCGGGCGCTGTCTTGCTCAGCTTTCCGGCAAATCGCGCCGCGGTCGCTCTCGATCTTCTGAAGGACGGCTTGAACACCTTCGTTGACTTGGCGATGGCGCGAGTTCGAAGGAGTGTCAGCCTTGAGGATCATACTCCCGAAGCCGTCGCTTACATCGCGTCTATCGTAGGGCGCGAGCTGCCCCAGCCCACTCCTACGGCCGAGCCGCTTGACGACGCCGGTGACGAAGCGGACGATGAAGCGACGGTCGTTTCGCGCGAACCGATGGTACGTGGTCGCGCCCCAATCTTCGAGCCCGGTCAGCGCTCCATCGCCTCATTGGTGAGCGATATCGAACGTGAGGTCATCGCCCTTCCGGATCTGCAGCGGCCCTTTGTCTGGGAAGACGTCAAAGTACGAGACCTCCTTGACTCATTGTTTCTCGGCTTCCCCGTTGGGACGCTGGTGTTTTGGCATACGTCGGACAAGGACAGTCGAACGATCGGTGGCGACCGACCGGGCCTCCGATCGACGGCGTTGGTTATCGATGGTCAGCAACGGCTGACTTCTCTCTTCGCCGTCATGAAGGGGGTAGAGGTGATCGGCAAGGACGGTGAGCCACGAAGGATCGTCATCGCCTTCAGGCCTCGAGACGGGCGTTTTGAAGTGTCGGATGCAGCGATTCTCAAAGACCCGGAGTTCCTGCCCGACGTTACAGACCTCTGGAGCGGCAAACGCCCCAAACCGCAAATCCGGCGGGACCTTATCAGTGCCTTGCGAGACAAGGGCCGCATCGTTGATGAGAAATACGAGGATGCAGTTGAGCGCAACCTCGATCGCGCCCATTCAATCGCCGACTTCAGATTGCCGACGGTCGACATTCGCAAGACGGCAGCGTCGAGCGACGAGGACATCACGGAGGAGGATGTCGCCGACATCTTCGTCCGGATTAACAATCAGGGGACCAAGCTTGGTCAGGCCGACTTCGTCCTGACGCTGCTTTCAGTCTTTCACGGCGAATTGCGCGATCGCTTCGAGGACCGCTCGCGGGCGATGTCAGAAGGCGCCGTCGTCGCGATCGATACTCAACAGCTCTTGCGGGCGGCGTGTGGCGTTGCCTTCGGACGGGCTCGAATGGCCGCCGTGTATCGCTACCTCCGCGGCATCGATCCAACCACGGGCGACGCTGACATCGCGGGGCGAGTCGCTCGTCTCACGCAGCTCGACGAAGCTGCGAAGGAGTGCATGGAGCCCACGCCGTGGCGCGACTTCTTGCTGCGCGTGAGGCACGCCGGCTTCGTGCATCAATCGCTGGTCGCCTCGAAGAACGCCATCGTCAACGCGTACGCGTTCTACATCAGGGGCCGACGGGTCGGCGTACCCAAACCAGAGCTCGACGGTGTGATCTCGCGCTGGATCTTCGGGACTCTACTGACTGCGCGCTATTCAAGCTCATCCGAGACGGTGTTCGAGCAGGACCTGTCGCGGCTCGCACGTCTCGAGCCGGGCGACACTGCCGGCTTCGTCAGAACACTCGACGTGGCACTGGGAGAATCGTTGACCGGAGACTATTGGACTCACACGCTCGTCGCCGCGTTGGAGACACAGAAGGGTCGTTCGCCGTCGACATTGGCTTTCCGAGCAGCGCAGATCGTTCTCGGGACGCGCGCGCTGTTCTCCGATCAACTGCTGCAGAACCTTCTTGATCCGACGTCAGAGGCTACGCGTGCAGCGAGTGAGGCCCACCACCTATATCCACAGGCCTGGTTACACACTCAGGGGGTGCGAGACAAGCGACTTGTGAACCAAGTCGCAAACAAGGCCGACGTCGGTTGGCATGAGAACGCCGTTATCGGAGCGCGCAGCCCCGCTGACTACGTAGGTCGATTGCGGCAGAAACTCAAGATCAGCGACGAGCAGTGGGCACGCTCATGTGCGGAGCACGCGCTGCCGTTGGGATGGGAGAAGCTCGATTACAGCGATTTTCTCGTCGAGCGACGCAAACGAATGGCCGATATCATCCGCATCGCGTTTCGAAAGCTTGGTGGCGAGCCGGAGGCACCACCATTGTCGCCGCCCTGGTTTCTACCGGGAGCGGAGACTGTGTGGGCGCGGATCGCGGAAGTCGAGCGCGCGTTGAGAGAACTAGTGCGGTCGGTCTACTCAGCGCGCTTTCAAGGCCAAGCCGCAGCGCGTATCGAGCAAGCGCTCCCTGAACGCGAGCGCGAGGGACTCGCGCGCAGCCTTCGCTCTCGGCCGGCGGCAGCTGAGGCACTCAGCGTCGTTGACTACTTGTACCTTGGCCAGTTGTCGTCGCTTCTATTCACCAACGAAACACAGCAGGAAACCCGCACCCATCTCGGCGGCGGTTCTGACGTCAAGCAACGTCTTACCGCCGCCGTGGCTCAGATTGCGCCTGTTCGTAACGAGATTGCCCATGTTCGAGAGGTGTCCGCAGATCGTTTGATGAAGGCAAGTGTGGCCTGTGCAGACGTTCTTGAGTTACTCGGGCGGTAAGCGGACCTTGGCGTTCGGCCCGACGAATGGCCTTCTGATTTCCGGGACGCCCGATCTGACACAGGCGGATGAAAGCAAGGAGATGACCCCCATCCAATCCGCCAATCCCATCCACAGCGAATACGAAAACGCGCGAGTCACGAGAGGAAGAAGGCCGACGCTCAAGTGGGTCTCGAGCTCCACTTGCTCGGCCTGGCTCACTTCATTCAGGATGACCGTTCGCATGAACGGGTCGCCGCCCTCTGGCTCGAAGAAACGCAGCCGCCCGAGCTCGGTCCCGTTGGACGGCCGGAGAAACACGAGCTCCGGAAGAGTGGAGTGCGCCGTCCGTTCGACCCGCAGTCCGTAGGGGTGGGCGGCGTTGGCCAGATCGCGGAGGACAGCAACGCGGTCTTTCTTCATGACGGTCGACAATGCTCCCGCGATTTGCGCGGACCGACGCGACCGCGTAGCTTCGGTCTCTGTTCGGTATCGCGAATGCCTGCCGTCAGGAGGTTTCCATGGGCCTGAAAACCGGCATCGAGTGGACCGACGCGACGTGGAATCCCGTCACGGGCTGCACCAAGGTCACCGCAGGCTGCGACAACTGCTACGCTGAGACGCTGGCGAGGAAGCGACTCCACGACATTTACGTCCGGCGTCTTCCCGTTGTCGATACTCCAGAGAACCGCGGCGACCCGTTCGCCGTGCGCCTGTGGCCGGAGCGACTCGACCATCCGCAGAAGTGGGCGGAGCCTCGCATGGTCTTCGTCAATTCGATGTCCGATCTGTTCCATACGGATGTACCCGATGAGTTTGTCCTTCATGTTTTCGAAGCCATGCTGCAAACGAATCGACACGTATACCAGGTACTCACCAAGCGGCCATCACGGGCGCTACGGTTCTGGAGGAAGTTCGGCCCAGTGCTTGGGCTGCAACAGGTGCCCGATCACATCTGGATGGGAACGTCGGTCGAAAGCCAAGAGGTTGACTATCGCGTTCGGCACCTGAGGCTGCTCCCCGCGAGGATTCGGTTCCTGTCGTGCGAGCCCTTGCTCGGACCGATCGCCCTGAATCTCGACGGCATTGCCTGGGTCATTGTCGGCGGTGAGAGCGGTCCAGTGCGTCGAGCGATGACGCCCGCGTGGGCAGAGGCGATTCGTGACCAATGCCTCCGGCACCGAGTCCCGTTCTTCTTCAAGCAGTGGGGTGGGCGAACGCCGAAGGCGCGCGGTCGCTTGCTGGCTGGAGTGACGTGGGACGAACTGCCCACACGTGGCACGCCAGTCTCGTAGGCGGTTCTATGTACTCGCCCGAGGCGTTGCGCCATCTTCCTGACGATCGGCTTTATCTTCCCAAAATCAAGCTGCATTCCCTAGAGAAGTTCAGAGCTCACAATCACAACGTGCAGATCTTTTCCACGGCCATGAAGTCCCGATGGCCGCAGCGAGCCTACGTCGGCCTTTACTCGGGTGCGGGCAGAGCCGAGGTGAAAGAGACTGGCGAGATCGTTGAAACAACAGCCATGTCGGTGTTCCGCCTTCCTGATCCGTTCACTCATTACGTCTTTGTCGACAAGGACCCGCGGTGCACGGAGGCCCTACGCGAGCGGATCAAGCGCCTCCGAGGGGAAGGCAACCTCACAGTCCTCACGGGAGACGTGAATGCCCTGCGGTCCGACATACTGAAGGCTCTGCCGCGATTCTCGCGGACACAAGGACTGCTATCCTACTGCTTTGTCGATCCATTTGCCGCGGATCTCAAGTTCGAGACGATCAAGTTCCTTGGACAGCTGCGAATGGACTTTCTGATCCTGCTCATGCTCGGCCTCGATGCGCGCGTCAACTTCAGGACGTACCTTATGGATGAGAGCAACACCAGGATCGGGGACCTGGTGGACTGTCCGCACTGGCGCGACGAATGGCGCCTCGAGTCCAGAGCGAGGCGCATCAACGTGATTCATTTCCTTATGAAGAAGTTCGACGAAGCGATGACGCGAATAGGCTACAAGTCGGCGCCACCCGGTGACAGTCTTGCCGTCAGAGTCCCGCACAAGAGCGTACTCATCTATCAGCTCGTGTTATACAGCAAACACGATTTGGGGCGCGTATTCTGGGACGAGACTCGTAGCGGAATCGCGCCGCAATTACCGTTGTTTGGCGGACCTCCCCCACACAAAGGGAATTCACCCGCATGACCGAGCTCATCTGGGAGGGCAAGTACGACGACAAGGGCCGCAAGGTGGCCCCGCCGAGAATTGCCCTGCCCTTCCAGACCGTTGAGACGGTCAACGAGTCCGCCGCCGATCGCGAGCGCATGCAGGACCTGTTCGCGACCGGCCGGCCCACGGAGTGGCGCAACCGGTTGATCTGGGGCGACAAGAAGTACGTACTGCCATCGTTGCTCGACGAGTTTTCGGGGAAGGTTGATCTGATCTACATCGATCCTCCGTTCGATACGGGCGCGAACTTCTCTTTCACAGCGACCATTCCTGACGATCCGGAGACCGAAGGGGACCAGACCGCGACCTTCGTCAAGCAGCCAAGCCTCATTGAACAGCGGGCGTACCGAGATACCTGGGGGAGGAATCTCGACAGCTACGTGGAGTGGTTCTATTCGACCGCTCTCCTCCTCCGGGAACTCCTGGCCGATAATGGGAGCCTCTACGTCCATCTCGACTGGCACGTCGGGCACTATGCGAAGGTCGTCCTCGACGAAGTTTTTGGATACGACCACTTCCTCAACGAAGTCATCTGGAAACGAACGACTGCCAGGTCCGACAGCGCGTCGTACAATCACATCCACGACATCATCCTTTTCTACTGTAAGAGCGATCAACACATTTGGAATACTCAGTGGACTCCGTACTCGGACGAGTACTTGAAGGCGAACTTCAAGAGCGACGAGAGCGGCCGCCTTTTCAGAGAGACGCCACTCACCGCTCCCGGTTTGCGCACAGGGCCCTCCGGTAAGCCCTGGCGCGGTGTTGATCCACGCACGATTGGGAAGGGCCGCCATTGGGCTATCCCGAGCTTCGTTCGTCATTTGCTGAGTGCCGAAGGAGAGGCCCTCACCCAGAAGGCGTTGGATGAATTAGAGAACCAAGGGAGGATCCGCTGGGCAAAGGAAGGTGAGGGAAGACCGAACGTCGTACAGTATGTCGACGATCTGGAAGGGGTCGAACTCCAGTCGATTTGGACCGATTTTGGAGCAGTCACTGGAAATGCTGAAGAATCCGTGGGTTACGGGACCCAGAAGCCAGAGATCCTCCTTGAGCGGGTGATCAAGGCATCATCGAATGAGGACAATCTCGTCCTTGACTGCTTCTGCGGCTCCGGCACCACGGCCGCCGTCGCCGAAAAGCTCAACCGCCGTTGGATCGCGTGCGACCTCGGCCGTTTCGCGATCCATACGACGCGCAAACGTCTCCTCGGTATCCCGGGGGTGAAGCCTTTCGTGGTCCAGAACCTCGGCAAGTACGAGCGCCAGGCATGGCAGGCTGCGGAGTTCGGTGCCGGCCCCGAGGCCGCAACGCAAGCGTACCGCCGCTTCGTGATCGACCTGTATCACGCCCAACCGGTCGAAGGCTACGTCTGGCTGCACGGCGTGAAGGCCGGTCGCATGGTCCACGTCGGCAGCGTGGACGCGCCCGTCACACGGGCTGACGTCACCGGAATCGTCACCGAGTTCCGCAAGGCGATCGGCAAGGGCAAAGATGCACCACAGCGCTCGGGCATCGACGTGCTCGGATGGGACTTTGCCTTCGAGCTGAACGAAACTGCGCGCCAGGAGGCCGAGCTTGCAGGGATCAACCTGCGCCTGGTGCGCATCCCGCGCGAGGTGCTTGAGCAGAAGGCCGTCGAGCAGGGTGACATCAAGTTTTTCGAGCTGGCCGCGCTCGACGTTGTCGTTAAGAAGAAGGCACGCAGCGTCACGCTCGAATTGAAGGACTTCATCATTCCGCTCGACGACGTGCCGGAGGACGTGCAGAGAGCGGTCTCACACTGGGAGCAGTGGATCGACTACTGGGCCGTGGACTGGAACAACTCCGACGACACGTTCCACAACGAGTGGCAGACCTACCGGACGCGCAAGGACAAGACGCTGGCTCGGCAGACGACGCACACCTACTCTGAGCCCGGGACCTATCGTGTGGTGGTCAAGGTGATCGACATCCTGGGCAACGACACCACGAAGCTGTTGCAGGTCGAGGTCAAGTAGTGCCGCGGGCGAAGAAGAAGCCCAGAAAACAGCCGGCGCAGACCGAGCTGCTCGAGGCACGCGGGACGACGGCGCCCGCGGTGCCGCTGATTCGCGAGGCCGTGGCCTCCTGGAAAGCGCAAGGCTGCGCGGGCATCAGCGACACCACCCGCTCGCTGCTACGCTGGTGGTTCCCCCCCGATGGCCACCGCTCGCACGGCCGCACGTTCCGCTACCACCCGTTCCAGCAGGAAGCGATCGAGACGCTGATCTATCTCTACGAAGTGGAGGAGGTCCGGCGCCAAAAGAAGCTGCTGGAGACGTTCGTGCGCCGGCCCGACATCAAGCTGCTTCAGTATGACGAGTTCGCCCGTTATTGCCTCAAGATGGCCACCGGCAGCGGCAAGACCAAAGTGATCTCGCTTGCCGTGGCGTGGCAGTACTTCAACTCGGTCGTCGAAAACCGCCCCGACTTCGCGCGGACATTCCTGGTGCTTGCGCCCAACGTGATCGTGTTCGAGCGGCTGCGGATCGATTTCGCGGGCGGGAACGTGTTCAAGACCGACCCCATCATCCCACCCGAGCTGAAGGTCTACTGGGATTTCGACTGCTATCTCCGCGGTGAGAACGAGCGCGCATCGTCCACCGGCGCCCTCTACCTCACGAACATCCAGCAGCTGCACGACCGTGAACCGGAGGACGACGAGCCCGACGTGATGACGGCCGTCCTCGGCCCCAAGCCGCCCACTGCGGCCGAGGAGACCGTGAGCTTCGTAGACAGGGTCGTCGCACGCGGGGGCACCTGCCTCGTTGTCAACGACGAAGCGCATCACACGCACGATGAGAAGCTCAAGTGGAACGAGATCATCCGTGGCCTGCACGGCCAGCTCGCAGCCAAGGGCGGCGGTATCGCCGAACTGGACGTCACGGCGACGCCGCGCTACGGCAAGGGCGGTGAGCTGTTCACCTGGACTGTGTTCGACTATCCGCTCAAGCAGGCCATCATCGACGGCATCGTCAAACGTCCGATGAAGGGTGTGACGGTGGGGATTGGCGAGGCTCAATCCGACGTCGCGAGCACGCGCTACAAGGCATATCTCACCGCGGGCGTGGAGCGTTGGCGCGAGTACCGTGACCAGCTCGCGCCCCTCGGCAAACGGCCGGTGCTGTTCGTCATGATGAACGAGACCGTGGACGCTGACGACGTCGCCGACTTCCTTCGTGCCAAATACCCCAAGGAGTTCGCGGGCGAGAAGCTGCTGGTCATTCACACCAACCGCAGCGGCGATATCGCCAAGACCGGCGAAGAAGAAGCTCGGCGTGCGGCTCGCGACATCGACCTCGAGACGAGCCCAGTCAACGCTATCGTGAGTGTCCTGATGCTGCGTGAAGGTTGGGACGTCCAGAGCGTCACGGTAATCGTCGGCCTCCGGCCCTACTCGGCTAAGGCGAACATCCTTCCCGAGCAGACCCTCGGTCGCGGCTTACGGCTCATGTTCCGCGGTCAGAACTCCGGGTACCAGGAGCGCGTGGACGTCATCGGCACGCGCAAGTTCATGGAGCTGGTGGACCAGCTCGAGAAAGACGAGGACCTGAAGCTCGAGAAGTTCGAGCTCGGCAAGGACCACCTCGTCATTCGGACCATCGCACCCGATCCGGCCAAAATGGAGAAGGACATCAGCATCCCAGTCCTGTCGCCGATTCTGGTGCGTAAGAAGACCCTGGCCGAGGAGATCGGCGAGCTTGATGTGAGCGCGTTCAAATGCACGCCGTTCCCCATGAAGGCGGGGAGCGAGGAGGCGAAGAACTTCAAGTATGAGGGATACGACGTCATCACAATGGAAAAACTCGTCGAGCGGATGTACCAGATGCCCGAGCCCCAAACGGCGCAGGAAGTGATCAGCTATTACGCCAAGCGGATCGCGCAGGACGTGAAGCTGCCATCGCAGTTCGCGGCTCTAGCCCCCAAAGTGCGCGAGTTCCTCGAGACCAACGCGTTCGGGAAGCCGGTCGAGCTCGAAGGCACCGAGATGATCCACGCGATTTCAAGCAACGTGGCGCGTTTCGTCACGATCGACCTGTTCGTGAGGGCCCTGCGGGCGCTCGTTGTGGAGGACCAACAGCCTAAGCTCGTGGCGCAACGGAAGCTGAGCGAGACGCCGGCGTTCCCCTATTCGCGGCCGAACTTCTTCGCCGCCTCGAAAACGATCTACAACCTGTGCGCCTGCGACAACGAGTTCGAGCAGCGGTTTGCGCGATTCCTGCAGAACGCCCGCGACGTGACCGCCTTTGCCAAGCTCCCGGAGCAGTTCGGGTTCACGATCGAGTACACGGATAGCTCGGCGAGCCTCCGGTATTACGAGCCGGACTTCGTGGCAGTGCTCACCGATGGATCACACCGGCTGATCGAAACCAAGGGGCGGGAAGATCCGGACGTCGCACACAAGGACCGCGCGGCCAGGCTCTGGTGCGAAAACGCTACACAGCTCACGGGGCAGCGCTGGAGCTACGTCAAGGTTCCACAGGCGGGGTTCGATCGTCTTGAGCCGACATTGTACGCCGATCTAGGCGTGTTCGAGAGGTGACGAGGACACATGGCGCTCGAGGAGTGGGAACCGCGGTCGGACGGCTTTGATGCGGCGCAGATCTGCCGCAATGGCCACGTAATCACCACAACGGCCGGGCTCGCGCTTGAACAGGGACGCCTGCGCCCGCGCTGCTCCACGTGCGGCGAGGAAACCTTCGTCACGTGCCCCAATTGCCACGAGGCCATCAAGGGAGCGTGGCCACCAGACCCGTCCGGCATGATGCAAACACCGGGGTTCAAGTTCGCCCACTTCTGCGCGAATTGTGGCACACCGTTCCCTTGGACCCAAGCCCGTACTGCCGCCGCCAAGGACCTGATCGCTGAGATGGATGGGCTATCAGACGAGGAACGCGCGCTGCTGTCGCAGGATCTCGCCGATCTGATGCGCGACACCGCCCGGACCGACGTCGCGGCCACGCGGTTCAAGAAGCTGTGGCTGAAGGCCAAGGGGCCAGCGAAGGACGCATTAGGCCACGTGGCGAAGGAGTTGTTTACAGCGGGGGCCAAAATTTTGGTGGGTCTGCCACCATAGGACCCCAAGGCACCATCATCCCAAGCTAGCCTCGCCCAGGATCGCGATGAGGTAAGTCTCGGACTCGGACTATTCAGCGTTCTCCGGCGCCACTGGTCGCGACGGCTTCTTCTCCTTGGCCTTGCGATACCGCGACAGCACCGGGTCGACCGCGTTCCGTGTCGTCCCCAGGGCGGCAACGATGTCCTTGGATCGCAGGCCGCCCCTGTGCAGCGCGATAATCAGGTCCTGCTGCGTCCAAGGCTTCGTCCGGCTGGGGCTCGTCATCTGCGCGACCATTAGCGCCACGAGCGCCGCAACGCTCGCGGCGATCCGTTCTAGCGCGTCCCCGTTCTCCGTTTCTCCCGCCATGTCCCGCCCTCCTTATGGAATGAGGTCCTTACGATTCCGCAAGATCTTATGCCACTCCCGAACGTTCATCTTCAGGCGGTCGAGGTCGTCCTTCCACAGCGGGTTGTGGTGCGCAATCGTGTGACGCGACTGCTCGACGACCTGGATCAGATAGGCGGCGGCGTTCTGCTCGCCTAGAATCGGCTCGAACAGGGGCCAGTTCGCCCCCGTCGTGATGATCGAGAGCAGGTCGTCAATCGTCGTATAGTGGATCTCGTGTGCTCCCCGCGAGCCGTGCCACGGGACCTTTCCTTCGCCCCGCTTTGTCTTTTCCACGTTCCGTAGGACCGCGACTGGCACGGCGGGTGCCTTCCACCAGTCCGCCCCGTACTTGTTGTGCATCACGCGGACGACCAACTCGCGGATTGAGTTCTCGAAGACGTACGTCAGGGGGTACACGCTCGCCATCCGCTTAGCATCGGCTGCGACGTGCGCCGGGAGGATCGGGTCGTCGATCACGAACCGCGCGCCGTCGATCACGATCTCCTTCAGCCGGATCTCGGTCTTAACGCGGGGGCGCCGACCGTTCCCCGCGGCCGGCGCGGCGGTGCGACCCGCCGCGATGATCGCGCGCACGCGGCCCAGGTCGGGTTCGACCAAGTACTGGTGGAGCTTGATCCCCTGTTCGTCCGCGAGCACGGCATAGGTATCCGCCCGCGACATCGGCCCGTACCGTTTCCGGGCTGCGTTGGCGAGCCGATGCAGGCGTCGGCGGTCGGGGTTGCCCAGCTTCGCCACGAGGGCGGCGCGGAGCGTCGGCTTACTCGGCGGTCGCGGCATCGTGGGACTCCTTCTTCGCCTTCGCGGACGGCTTCACCGCCTCGCGCTTGAGGCGGCTGCGCTCGGCCCGTACCGTGTCCGCGCTCGTGCCGAGGATCGCGGCGATCTGCGCGTTGGATAGGGATGAGCGACCGAGCAGCTTGATAGCGTCCACCTGCTTCAGATCCTTTGTCATCGCGATCGCGACCAAGTTCGTCAGTTGCCCGAGGGCCGCGAGGACTTCGTTCTCCGAGGTCGTCCCGCTCATAGGTCGGCCTCCGGCGCCTTCGCGCTGCCGGAGTGACGCCGCGCCCCGCGACCGACACGCCGCGACTCCGCGACTCGAACGCTGACGACGTTCTCCGTCGTGTTGCACACGGCCGCGATCGTCGCGCGATCGACGCCCAGGCGGTGGAGCAGCGGCGCGCGCTCCGCGATCGTGAGGTCGCTCCCGACCTGCGCCGCGAGGAGCCGCTTGATCGTCGCAAGCGTCTCCCGCACTTCGTTGATTGTCCGTTCGTCTGTCATAATCCGCCCCCGGTGCATTACATTGCAAATAGTCGTGGCGTCTTGCCACTGTCGGAAGTCTAAACGGGGTTGAGTCTTAGGCGCAAGAGGCAAGAAATCTGCTCTGTCGAACGTAGGTTCTGCGCATTAAGCGATTCGTACTAAATAACTAATAAAAACCAAGCGACAACGGCAAACACTTGCTCAGCAGGCTCGGTGCGACGTTCGACGGCGGACGAGCTCGCAGACGTGGAGTGAACGTGGCCTCGATCCGGCCGGGCGCATTTCGATGTCTGAGCACCAAGACGACGATCGGTGAGCACAAATCATGGGCTCTTCACGTCCGTGGCCGGACGCGCCGTGTGGCCGGGGCCCGTTCCCGTCCACGCCTACCGAGCGTCGGCGAGCGCGCCCGCCGCCGTAGGCCGTTACCCCGCTACCTCGGGAAACTGATGACGATTCCATAGATCTTGTCGTCCGTTTGCACACAATGGCATAACATACCTTCACCGGGAGCATCGCCTGTCAAGGTCCGTGCGTTGTGCCCTTGATGTCGCGGCCAGATCGACGGCGTTCGACGGCGGACGAGCTCGCAGACGTGGAGTGAGCGTGGCCTCGATCCGGACCGGCCCGCGGATGGGAGAGGCAACGCGGGCGGTCCACGAGAGCGCGGTCCCGTTTCAACAGAGCGGACTCCCCGAACCGCTCCCAGGGTAGCACTGGGCGGGTTGACGTCAATGCTATCACATGATAGCATAGCGAATGCCTCGACGCCCCAAGGCCTCTACGGAAATGATTCGCCTCCCTGCCGACGTGGTCCGCGCCCTCCGTCGCCGCGCCGCCACGGCCGATATCAGCATCGCCGAGGCAGCCCGGCAGTTGATGCTCCCGAAAGATGTGAAGCACCAACTGGGCCTCCTCGAGCACGTGGAGTGGCTGCACGCCCGCCTGTCTAAGCGCAGGGATGACTTGGTTGACGTGTTCCAGGATGGCGCGACTGATGAGGGTGCCGTCGACCGAGCGCTCGACGCACTCGCGTACCTGCGTAAGGAATGGCCGGAGGACGACGACGGCGGCTACGATTTCTCGGTTCTTGGGATGGGGCAGCCCGTTTAGGGCGGTGCCAAGGAAATTGAATCTGCAAGCCGCGCTTCCCGCGCGGCTTCGTCTTCTACAGGAGAACGTGATGTATGACGACCAAGCGCAGGCCCCAAAGATGGGGCACTTCGAAGCAGTGGCTCACGACCAGCGAGGCGGCGCGTTACCTCGGCGTCTCAGTCGACAAGATGCGGCAACTCGACGAGAGCGGGGAGCTCCCGGCCGAGCGCACGAAGGGCGGTCACCGCCGCTTCTCGCGGAGGGCGCTCGACGCCTACCTCGCCAGGAACGGCAGCCGCAGCAAACGCAAGGACGAGCGCCCAAAACCCCGGTCGCGCCCCGTTGCGCGTCCGGAACCAGAACCTGAGCCGCTGGATGAGGACCCCGAGGACTTCGAGCCGAGCGACGAGGAGTTCGAGTCGTTCGTCGAACCGCCGCCACCTCCACCGCCATCCCCGAATCCGCTCGAGAAGCTGGCGCACGAGCTGGCCGAGCGGAAAAAGCGCGAAGGAGAGGAAGCGCTGCTGCGCCGACTCGCGACCCTCAAGCAATACGGATTGAGCCAAATCGGGTGGGGCGTCCCCGACAGCTGGCACGCGAGGGTAGCCGCCGCACTGGAGAGCTACGTGACGCTCAAGACGTTCCCCGCGTGGGTCTCAGATGTCGATTCCTACCGGATCGTCCGAGGCAAGGTCCAGGAAGTCCTCCAGCCATACCACGACGAGGTTGCCCGCAAGAAGGCGGAGGAGGCGCGTAGGGAGGAAGAAGCTGCGAACAAGCGGCGGCAGGAGGAGGAAGAAGCGCAGGAAGAGCGGCGTGTCCAGGAGTTGATCAACGATGGGATGCGTCATGCGCGGAGCGAAACACTGTTCGACTGGGAGTCCGAGGACCGCGACCGTGCCCTCCGCGACGTCGAGCGGATGCTGAAGGATAGCGTCGAGTCGGACTGGACCGAGCACGAAGTGAAGGATGCTGTCAACGATGAGCTCGACGAGTGGGAAGACGACGATCCCGAGGCCGATGAGGAGGACGAATCCTAGGCTGCGAACCTCGAAAACCTAGGATCGAATCCTAGGTTTGGGACGCTGGAATCCCAGGATTTCAAGCACAAAACCATGCTCAACATGCACGTTCCCCTCCCCGACGGCCTCCCGCCGTGGCTCGCTGCCTTCATTCTCGAAGCGCAGCGCGAGACCGACACGCTCCGCGACAACGGCGCCGAACAGGCGGCCGCCGCTCGCACCGCCTTGCTCAAAAAGCTCGTTGCTGCGGCGCAGGCCTACTTCGATACCGAGCTCGACGCCGGCGAAGCCGCAGTCGAGACGGGCCGCTGCGAGGAGACTATCCGCCGCGCAGTCCGTGACGGAACGATCCCCGACCGCCGCGCCAACCCCAAAGGCCGCCACCGTGTACGCCGCGGCGACCTCCAGAAACTTGCCGCCCCTCCAACCGGCCGGTATGATCCCGATGCCGATGCCCAGGACATCGCCAGACTCCGGAGGAAGGGATGAAACACCGGAAATGCTGGTCGAAGTCCATCGGCGAACGCGGGGCGAGGGTGCGGTTGTACGAAGACCACCCCGGCGGCCCGCTCTTTCGGTCGGTCTACGTCAGAGGAAAGGAGAAACGGAAGTCGCTGGGGCACCGCGACAAAGAGCTGGCGATCCGGCAAGCCTACGAGCTGCTCCACTCCCTGCTTTCGAACCAGCAGGCGTTGGACCAGGAGACGCTCACCATTGGAATGGCGGTCCAGCTCTACCTGGAAAGCCCTCAGCACCTGAGCAAGAAGCCGCTCACGCAGCGCTGCGATCGACGCGAACTGGAGCGAGTGGTCGCGTTTCTTGGCGCGAGTCGCGATGTGGCATCGCTGTCCGATTCGGACGTGCGGCGCTTCACGATGGCGCGACGTCAGGGCGATCCGAATCTCAAGTATGTCGTACCGGGCAAGCCAGTCCGGGACCGGACGATCGAGATGGACCTCGTGGGGCTCATGACGGCGCTAAATTGGGCCGCTCGCGAGCGAAACAGCACGGGTCGGCGGCTGCTCAAGGAGAACCCGCTCACCGGTATTCGACTCCCGAAGGAGAAGAACCCGGAGCGGCCGGTGATGTCGCACGACGTGTATCTCAAGCTGCTCGAGGTCGCGCCGCGCGTGCATTCGCTGCTCCCGCTGGCGCTCATCGTGGCCGAAGGAACCGGCCGGCGGATCTCGGCGTGGCGCAACCTGGTCTGGGACGACATCGACTTCGAGGCCGGGACGATTCACTGGCGCGCCGAGCACGACAAGAAGGGTTACGAACAAGTCGTGGTGATGAGTGAGTCGGTGCGGGATGCGCTCGCAGCGGAGCAGAGAGCGCAAGCGGCGATTGGGAAGACGGCCGTATTTCCCTCGCCCAAGGACCCGGCGAAGCCGTGCAATCGTCATCTGTTCGACGACTGGCTGCGGCGGGCGTACAAGTTGGCGAAGATCGTGCCGCAGCGTCGCGGCATGTGGCACTCGATTCGGCGGAAGTGGGCGACGGAACGCAAGGGGCATCCCGTGAAGGACGTCGCCGCGGCGGGCGGTTGGAAGACCGAAGAAGTGTTAGTGACGTCGTACCAGCAGCCCGACGCCGAGACGATCAAGAATGTTGTGTTGCATCCGACGCACCGGATTGCGTCTAGTTCACCATATGCATAGATTCACCACATGGTGATGGAGCCTATTCAGGATGCCACGATGGCTGTCACGCGTGCTGGCGCGCATTCACCGGCTCGCGGCCGAGGGGAAGGTACAGCTCACGGAGAAGGCGTTCGAGGAATTGCGAGCGCTACCGCTCGGCATCAGCATCGAGGATGCGCACCACATTCTGGAGAGCCTTACCGCCGGCGAATGTGCGGGACGGCTGGTTTCGCGCGAAACGGAGGAGTGGCTATACGTCTTCAAGCCCCGGATCGCCGAAATCGTGCTCTACGTAAAGGTCGTGCTCCGGGCGGACTGCGTGGTGATCTCGTTTCACGAGGAGCTTGACGATGACGACCAAGGCGAAGGCTAGGAAGCACGGTCGCGAGTTGCCTGACGACGCCTGTCCGACCTGCGGCACGATCATGCGCAGTGTGCGGGGCAAGCTGTCCGTGTCCGTGAACGGCGAGCAGGTGGCCGTCCCGGACATGCCGCATCTGCGGTGCCCGAAGTGCGGCGAGGGCCTGTTCAGCCTCGCGGTGGCCCGCGAGTTGGAGCGCCGAGGTATCGATTCGTACCGCGCGAAGTACGGCCTCCTCTCGGCAGACGAAATCCGGGCGATCCGTGAACACCATGGACTGACTCAGGCTGAGTTGGCGCGGATCCTTCGGCTGGGGGGCAACACGCTCTCTCGTTGGGAAGCCGGCCGCAACGTGCAGTCGGCCGCGATGGACGTGCTGCTGCGTCTGATCCGGGATCTGCCGGGCAGCCTCGAATACCTGCGCGAACATGCGGCTTGAGCGCGCAGTGCTCGCGGAGAACGGGCAATACTCACAGCATTACTCACAGCACGGGGCGCAGCAAAGAAAAAGCCCTACAGCAGAAGTCGCTGCAGAGCT
>Ga0187892_10006078_pt1 | contig 18299 bp, 11 predicted proteins | sample MA1701073metaG_FD_139345 | JGI IMG/M metagenome (GOLD analysis project Ga0187892, IMG submission 139345) | Bio-ooze microbial communities from a basaltic lava cave in the Kipuka Kanohina Cave System on the Island of Hawaii, USA - MA170107-3 metaG ... | reverse complement strand
AGGCAAATACTATTTATCCTATAATGAGATTATATTTATCTAAATTGTGGAATTGATATTGTCAAGAGACCCTCAAATGTTGTAGAAGTACAGCCATGCGCCGTGGAATACCACCCTGTTCGGCGGTGGCCGACCTCTTGAGAAGCCGGCGTCTGGAGCTGGGGCTGAGCCTACGCGAGGTCGAGTCCCAGACGGGGGTCCTGGGTGAGACGATCCCGATCACCGTGATCGCCAGGGTCGAGCGCGGCGCCGTCGACCCTGGTTTCCGGCGACTGAACGTCCTTTTGAGGCTGTACGACATCCCGCTCGATGTCGCGGGAGGGCTGGCCGACCTGGAGCAGTTTGCCGGCGCGCTGCCAGCCGATCCGGCGGCGGACTACCAGGAAGCCATCCGCCAGTGGAAGGCCGGGGATCTGCGGCTGGGGATGGCGCACCTCTTGGCGTTGAAGACCCAGACCACGTCGGACCCGGCGACCAAGCTGCTGCGTCAGAAGGCGCTTTTGGCGTTCGGGATCGCCGCCGGTTCCCTGGGACGTTACCGCCTTTCGAGGAACATCGTGGACGAGCTGTTGCTCGAGCCCCCCGAACCCAGCCTGCTGGTCCCGATCCTGACCCAGGCGGCAGCTTGCTGGCACCGTCTCGGTTCGAGCGAAGTCGCGCTGGCCCTGCTCGGCCGCGCGGAATCACACGTCGCGGCGGGCGAGCATCAGAAGCTCGCATGGATCTGCCACAACCGGGCTTCGACGTTGGTGACGCTGGGCCAGTTCGCGGAGGGGAGAGCGGAGCTGGGTCGGGCCCGGATGGCGTACCGCGCCGCGAAGGACACCCACGGGGAGGGGCTGGCCCTCGGGGTCCTGGTCCGGTTGGCAGTGGACCGCGGCGCGCTCGACGCGGCCCTCGTCGCCGCACGGGAGGCTCACGCGTTTGCCACGAAGCACGGTCACGACCGGCTACGCATCATGCGCAGGATCGATGAGGGCCGGATCCTGATAGCCCTCAAGGAGACGCAGGCCGGCATCGCGGCCCTGAACGACGGCCTGGCGGGGGCGATCGCGATGCAGGACGGAGTGTCCCAGTTTCACGCGCACTTCCACCTGTGGAAGGCCCACGGACGACTGGGCGACGCGGCCCGCGCGGACCTGGAACTCCGCGCCGCGCAGTACTACGTGCGTTTCCTGGACGACGTGGCCCCCGAAGCCACCGAGGTGCGTCAACTGATCGGTCGAGGTCCGCGGGCCGACCGCCGTCGGGGCGCCAACACGAAGGCGTGATGCGCGCCTGGCCCAGGTCGCGGTGCAGGTCCGGCGAAAAGGGCCCCGCGAGGTCGTGGGTGGCCAGGATTCCGTGGTAGAGAGCCACGCCGCACATGACGAGCAGCATGGCATCGAGAAAACGTGGCTCGTTGAGAAGGCGCCTCGCACGCACGACTCTCGCAGTCGATACGGAACGCCTGTGGCGCGACCCGCCGGGAGCCGCCCCCAACTCGGGCAGCCTGAGCCCAGCCCCGAACCGCGGGACGACGGCTGACTGGGGGGCTCAGCTCCTGGAATGAAGTCGACGCGGCGCGCCGGCCCGGACTTCATCTGCCCGGGTCAGCCGCTCGACCACCGCCGTGCATCCGAAGAACTTCGCCGCCCTGAGCGCCCATCGACCTTCGCGGTTGTCCATCAACCGCAGCCCGGGGGAATGGTCCAAAAGGGTTCCCACGGTTTCAGTCTGGCAAGTCCCGAGCGTGAACCTGTCGATGTCCGAGACACCCAGGACGGCGAAAGAGAGAGCGGTGCTGCCCCTGCTGGTCTGAGCAGCGGGGGAGGCTCCACGGCCCAGCAGGAGAAGCACCCATTCGTTGTACCCGTAACCTGCGGCCATCATGAGCGGCGTCAAGCCGTCTCGTCCGGTCGCGTTCACATCGGCGCCGGCGTCGAGGAGGGCGCCGGCCGCGGAGAGCTGCCCCTTGTGGATCGCGTGCAACAGCGGCGTCCATCCATTGTGGCCGGAATCGGGAAGGTCGGGGTCTGCCCCTTCCCGGACCAAGGTGCGGATGGCCTCGAGATGTCCGCCCCGGACGGCCCAGGTCAGGGGGGGCCAACCGTGCAAGCCGCCGACGTCGGGCGCGGAACCGCTACCGAGCACGGCGCGCAGACGGGCCACGTCGCCCGTAGCCGCCGCTCGGGTCAAGGGGGTGTGGGGCCGCAAGTCCGAGTGGCACGACACCGGCGGGATACCCGCCAGCGCCACCAGGACCAGGGCCCGCGTTCTGGGGCCGATGCTCGCAAAGGACAGCTCTCTCACGGCCGACTCCTCGTACGTCACGGAACCTACGCAAGTGGCAGGGCCCAGACATGAGCGAGTTGTGAGGATAGGGTGAGCCTTCGTTGAGAAGTCGGGACTCCTGGATGTCAGCCGTCAGGCTGGGGGCTCTCCCGCCCGAGCCAGGGGCTCTGGCTCGCCCTCGGGTAGGGCCGTGAACGCGTGGCGTCCCTCGGCGAGCGGCTGGCCTTCGAGCTGCTCGTTGTCGAAGATGCGGACTTCGTAGTTGAAATCGCCTCGGCCCAGCTGGCCCGCGCGGACCAGATCCCGGATCTGGACGCAGCGCTCCCCGGAAAACTCCCATTTCAAGGGCTCGAACTCAGCCGTGCTGGCGCCGACCAGTCGACGCTGGACCCACACGTCTTCCTTCACCCGGGCCCCTCGGCAGACCAGCCCGACCAAGAAGGCCGGGTGGTCGACGCGAACGCCCGCCTGGCCGACACCGACCGGGCCGTGCCGCCGCAGGTCTTCCTCCCGATCGCCCGACTTCCGCAGAAAAACGCCCTCGATCTCCTGGACGACCGTCGTCGCGGTGACCGACCATCGGGCCTTGTCCGGATCCGGCCAATCCACCGCCAGCTGGGCCGTGGTCAACTGGCCCAAACGGTGCTCGCGCCCGACGGAGATGATCTCGCTCGTGCCGGGCTGGAACTCCCACACGGTCTCCAGCACGATGGGGGTGGCGGGATGGCTCGCGCCCACTCGCGCGGAAACGTCGTCGGCAACGTCCTGTTTGAAGACGTGGGTCATGCCGAGGTCCCACAAGCAATCGGTGACTGCGCCGCCGGACAGGTCCGTGCCCTGCACGACGGTCTGAACCAAGGCCTGATACGTGCCGTCGACGAAACCGAGGGGGATCGCCACGCTCCGTCCGGGGTCCGCGTCGACAGCCCCCGAGACGAGGTGGGCGGCCAGCAACAAGGATTGCTCGCGGCTGGCAGCGCTCTGCACGACCAGTTGCCCGCGGGTCCGGAGCGCGAATCGACTGTCGGCGGCGAGGCCGTTCTCGGTGTCGCGCATGCGCAGTAGCACGCGCAGCGGCTGGTCCTCCGGCAGGTCCGTGGCATGGAAGCTCAACAGGTAGAAGCAGCTGAAATCCCGCTCGACCGCCTTGCGGACCCGGCCCATGGTCGAGGCGTCGGTGCCGCCGAAAAACATCTCCCCGCCGGTCTCCAACGCGAAACCTCGCATCGTGTCCTCGGCTTCTTCGAGCCGCGAGCGCCCCGCCGGCGCTCCGGTGGTCCTGCGGGAGGCGGCTCCCACCGGGATGACCTGCATGCCCTGGGCCTGAATCGTGTAGAGCCGGACGCCCTGGGCGTTGGCCTCGTTCAGCACCTGATCGAACGCGAAGCTATGCGCCATTGGCGAGTCTACGGAATACGCACCGTCGGGGACGCCCTCGGGCGAGCCGAAGGTCTTGATGAAGTGCTCCCCCGGCCGCTGGCGCGCCATGTCGGCAAAGTAGAAGATGGCTTTTGGCGGATCGGTTTGAGCCAGGCTGCCGAGCGTCGCCGACAGGCGGCGGAACCGATTGCTGGTGAGCCGCATCTCCTCGAGTTGATAGGCCCGGGCGGCGATGCGCTGCGAACCGATGGTCGGCAGTTCGACGATCTCCTCGTAGCGTAGCTCCTCTCCCTGAGCGTAGGCGTACTCGCTCCATTGGGCCGTGTCCTTGCGGACCCGCTGGATCGCCTCGAGCAGGGGCTCGGGATCGGTGGAGAACCCCGTCTGTACGAGCTTGCGGCCGCTCGAGATGACCATCCCACGGTTGCCGTCGACGATCAGCTCCGGAATCAGGTCCTCGGCCATCTCGAGCGCCACGTTCTGGCCTCTCATGGTCAGAAGCGCGTGCTCGATGTAGAAGATGAAGGTGTACGGCTGGCGGACCGCCCGCGGGGTCACCGGTTCGCCCGGCAGGCCCGGCTCGACGGTCACCGCGACCTCTCGTTGCTCGACGTTGCAGATCCGATCCGCGTAGTCGATGCGGATCGGCCGGGTGTTGATCACCAGATCGAAGTCCTGGGGGCCGAGCTCTGGGACGATCAGGCCGACGTCCTTTTTCTTCGGCGTGAAGCTGACGTCGAGCTGGATCAGCCGCCTTTCGGCGCTCTCGACCATCCCGCTCGCGACCGGCTCCTCCATGCGCTCCGCCTCTTGCGCCAGCGCCAGCGGGACGAGCAGGATCACCCACGGAATCCGGACCAGCCGGCCTCTCGGCACGCTCATGACAGAACCCTCGGCCCGAGCCTACGGGACCGTGCAGGAACGGCGCAACACCTCGAAACAAACAATGTTGCAAGTATGCAACGGCCGGGCCTCTCGGCGCACGGCGGGGCCTCCCGACGGCCGCCCGCCAAGGGCCTGCCGAGCGACCAGCCGGTAGCGAGGTCAGCCCTGATCCGGCTAGGCGTCCCGCTTCACCAGTCCCGCACTCGGGAACGCGGGCCGCCGCAGGGGCGGATGGCGGTCGCCCGTTGAAAGCGGAGCCTCCCGAACAGCCGGCCGGCCGGCCCGACGGCGAGCACCCGAGGCTCCAGGCCAGGACTCCCACCGTCACCGTTCCGATCGTAACTCGAACGCCTGCGAGAGCGAACCCTGAACGCCACCGCGAGCCGGTTCTCGTGGCCGATACGCACGCCGCCGGCCGAACGGGTCTGCTTCAGCTTGAAACCTCGGTCCGCGGGGCACGGGCTGCGCGCGATCGTTCCAGCTTCTCGCGCGCCGACCTCCGCTGAGCGTGCGCCCCTTCAGGGAAGAACCGGGCGCCCCCACGGGCCGAGGTTTCAAACTGAACCCTTACCGCCGAACGATTCACTTGAGTTCGGCGCGAGGGACGGTAGAATGCCGGCGCCACACCAGCAACGGTGACGTTCCGAGGAAGCGCCGCGTGAAGTGTCCAGCACCGCTCCGACAAGGGTCGCTCGCGACCCTGGTGGTCTCCATGGTAGGTTGCGGCGGCCCGCCCCGGCCTGCCCCCGCTCCTCCCTGGCCGGAAGGCTCCGGATCGCCGCGCGCCGAGATCGTGGTGGACTTCACTCGGGCCCACGGCGGGCGCGTGCCAGTCTCCCTGCGTATGTCGGGCGTCGATAGCAAGCGCTGCGCCTTCCGTTTCAAGGGCGAGAACGACGAATACCAGATCCACCACGTGCGTTTCAGGGACGGCAGCGGACGCCCGATCGCGCACGAGCGAAAGCACAAGATCTTCACGCTCGAGCCGTTCGAGGGCGAAGTCGTGGAGGCCAGCTACGAGGCGGAGCCCGGCGGTTCCGGTCGCCACGGGATGCAGGGTGTCATCCGCGACGACTTCGCCACCTTCGACGGCCGGCTTTTTCTGTTGCCGGCCGACATCGCCCGGCTTCGGGCGGCGCGCTTGCGCTTCGTCACCCCTGCGGACTGGAGCGTCGCCACGCCCTTCCGGCAGGACGGGGACTGGTACTACCTGGACACGTTCCGGCCTGAAGATACCTGGATCTTGCTGGAGAAGCCCTGCATGGCAGCCGGCCGCTTCGATGTGGCCACACGGCAGGTCGGAGAGATGGAAGTCCGCGTGGCCCGCTTCCGGGACTGGGCCGATCGCCACAAGGAGAAGCTCGCCGATTCCTCGTTCCGAATTCTCCAGTACTTCCACGAGACGTATGGCTTCGACCTGCGCTCCCCCTACCTGGTCGTTTGGACGCCCAAGGTCGGTAGCCAGAAGGTCCACGGTGGAGCGGACGTGAACGGAACGTGCCTGGATCATCCGCAGTATTCGAATCGCCCCTTGCAGCTCATGACCCATCGAGTTGCTCACGCCATGGACAAGTACCGCCCGTCGGGGATGCAAGTGGCGGAGGAGCACGATCGTTGGTTCCGTGAGGGATGGCCCTCGTACGTCGAAGTTCACGCGACAGAGGCCACCCAGGTGGTCAGCGGCGAGAATTACTTCAACACGCTCTATTCGAATTACAAGCGGGCGCGCCAGGGGCATCCCGAGTACGACTTTCCGCTGAGCCGGGAAGGCGAAGCGCGGGGAGAGGCCGTCGAGTTCATCCATTACACCAAGGCTCCACTGGTCACGCGCATGCTGGCCGAGGTGATCGAGGCGCGGTCGGAGTACACGCTCGAGGACTTCATGCGTGCGACATGGGCCCGGCACGGTTGGTATCAGGGTCGGTTTTCGCTCCGGCAGGAGCTGGAGGAGTTCACCGGGGCCTCTTTCGACGACTTCTGGCGGACGATGGTGGATGTGGAAGGGCGCGTGATTCCCGCATGGGAAGAGTTCGTGACCGATGCCGTCCGGAAGGCCATGGACCAGCCTCCGGCCGCGAGGGTGGGCGGTGCCCCCATCTCCGGCGACTACTTGTTCCACCTGGCGCAAAGCGGGGACTTCGCGACCTTCGACGAGGTTCGTAGTTTCGTGGTGAGTGAGGAGACGCGGCGCCGGCAACTCGCCGAGCGTGGCGTGGAGCTTTACGATGAGGAGATCCGGCGGCACCTGTACGGGCTTCCGCCGGAGGACCGCCACGCGATCGCCCGTTTCGAAGCGTCGCATCCTCTGAGCTCACCGGACGGACCGAGTGCGCTGCGCTTCGAGGTCGAACGCGGCAATGCTGACGGCGACGTCTTCGACGAACTGCTCGAGCATGAACGGGAGTACCTGGCCGCCGCGGTGTTCGGGAAGCTGGGGCGCCTCGAGTTACGCAGCGGCAGCGATCGTGACATCGTGCCGCGGCTCGCCTGGGACTCCGGCGCGTCATTCCGCGTCGTGCCGGTGTGGCGCTCGGCCCCGACCAGCACAAAGGTCGAGCTGTTACAGGACGGCAGGCCGGCCAAGGCCTGGAACCTCGCTCCGGCCGATGCGGCGCGTGTCGCTGCCGAAGACCGTCCCAAGGAACAAGAAGTCCTCGCGTTCCGCGTGACCGCCAAATCGGGCGCTTCCATGACCCGTGCCTTCTGGCAACGTGGCAGCCGGTCCGATGAGAGGCGAAGGTCGGTGGCTCCGCTACCCGCCGGCGAGGTCGCGCCAGAAGATTCCATGAAGCCCCTGGCCTGGTACAAGAGCGGGTTGGTTCTCATGTCTTCCGGAGAAAGCGCCTCGGCCTTGCGATCCTTGACCCGGGCCGTCGAGTTGGATGCTGGGGACCCGCGATTCTGGAGCAAACACGGTGAGACGCTCATGGCGCTCGGCCGCTACGACGAGGCCTTGCGCTCTCTCGACAAGGCTCTGGCTCTCAACCCGACGTTCCTGGCCGCGGCCGGGAACAAAGCGCTGTGTTTGGCGGAACTCGAGCGACGGACCGAGAGCCTCGCGGCGATCGAGTCGCTGATGCGGGATAGCACTGACGAGACGTTGGCGCTGATCTGGAAGGGGCGTGTGCTCGAGCGGCTGAATGACCTCGAAGGCGCGGCGGCAGCCTTCAGGAGAGGCGCGGAGCAGCGCTCGAATCGCGCCGACGGCTGGATCCGTCTCGGCCACTGTCTCCTGCGACTCGAGCGTTACGACGAGGCGATCTCGGCCTTCGACAAGGCTTTGAGGCTGAATCCGTCGGACGAGCAGGTCCAACGCGAGCGAAAGCTGGCCGAGCAGGCGCGCTCCCGCGTGCGGCGCTGAGACACGGCCCCTCCGGCCAGACTTAAACGCGGGTTGCGCTTGACGACGCTGAAGACCGCGCCCTCGCGCCCGATAACGTGAACGACAGGCCAGTCGGGGAAGAACGCCGAGGCCTTGCCGTAGCGCAGCATCGCCACGTAGTACATGGCATCATCCGGTACTTCCTCGTGGCCCTCCCAGATGCAGTGCATTGAGACCCGGGACGTCGACCGGTTGGGCTCCGCGCCACCGCGCAGGTAATACTCGGCACAAGGACGATTGTTCTCGTTACAGGCCACGACGATCGTCGCTTCCTCGTCGCCCTGCGCTGCGATTTGGCGCCGCACCCACTCCACCGCCTCCCGGTAGCTGCTGGCCCAGTAATCGGTGTCGTAGCGGCGCCAGGCCTGGCCCACTCCTCCCACGAGCGTATTGAAGTAGCTGCTTTGGTACGGGTGGAGCAGCACCATGTCTCGCAGTGGCAGGACGAAGGCCAGCGCGAGCAGGATCAGGACGGGCGTCTTCCAGCGTCGGCCGCAACGCTCGAGGACCCACGCGACGCCCAGGCCCGCGAGCAGCGCGACCGCGGGCAGCACGAACAAGAAATGGCGGATTCCGTCGTACACGTTCGGCCGCAGGGCGACGACGTAGGCCAGTGGCAAGCTCACCCACGATGCGACCAACGCGGTCGGAATCGCGTCGCGGCCCCGGGCCAACCGGGTCCAAACCGCCGCCAGCAGCCCCGCGACGGCGCCGATCGACGTCACGAGCGGCGTCACGATGGCCAGATAGAAGGGGAGGTAGTGGTGGGGGAGGGAGTCGCTGCGCATGAACTCACCGGCAAAATACGTCGTGTAGGCGAAGCTGAATCCGGACATCTCGGCCATGGCCTCGAACGGGCGAGTCAGGGGCCCCCCCTGGGCCCAGGGCCAGCTCAGCACCATGATCGTCCAGGCGATGCCGACGATCGCCGCCGCCTTGGCGGCGCGGCCGAACGAGGCCTCTCGCCAGCGCTGGCGCTCGCCGGGAAGCACGACGAGGGACGCCGCGATCCCCATGGCCAGCAGGATCAGCAGCAACAGGGCGCCGGCTCGCACGGACAGCGCCAGGCCGATGGCCGCCCCGCACAGCCAGACCTCCGACCAGGCCCAGGTGCGCCGCACGAGCAACCGTGCGATGCCGACCATGCCCCAGGCGAAACCGCACGCGAACGGAATGTCCTTGGAGTTGTTGAAGGCGTGGCCGATAAAGCGCGGCATCATCAGCAGGGCCAGCACGGCGAAAAATGAAACGATCCGACAATCGAAGAGTCGACCGAAGCGCCAGACCGCAACGACTGTCAAGAACGCCGCGAGGCCGATGGCCGCGTGCCGGATCTCGTACTTCCAGTCTCCTACCATCCGATAGGCGGCCGCCGCCGCGCTTTCGAACAGAGATCCGTAGTAGAAAAGATTCGAAAACTCGTTACAGCGACTGTCTTTCCCCGCGGAGGCGAAGTAGTCCAACACCAGCTCGCCGTAGGTCGACTGCACTCCTTCGTCCCACGTGATGCCGTAGTCCGCAAAGATCCAGCCGAAAACGGCGGCGGCAGCGACGAGCAGAACGGGACACGCTCTGCCCACGTGGCGCTCTATCTCGGAACGCTCGTCATCACTCGCCGTGCGAGCAGCAGCGCCGGTACCCGGATTCACCGTTCCTCGACGGCGAGCAGCCGGTCCGCGGCCACGTCACGCAGCTCGGTTCGGCGGCCGCTGGGCCAGCGGATCTCCACGAGGTCGGCCTTGGCCGCAGGACCCAGGCCGAAGTGCAGCACCGGATCCGACGCGGAAAGATAGGACCCGCCGCCCTTGCGTTCGCGGATCTGTCGCTTGCCGCCGGCCGTCAAGGTCACCCGGGCACCGACCGCATCCCGATTGGAAACCGTGCCGACAAGCCGGATCTTCAGGTAGTGGCCTTTCGCGGGTGTGTCGTTGCGCAGCAACTGAACCGGCGCGTTCATGGCCGTGACCAGGATGTCCATGTCGCCGTCCCCGTCGTAGTCACCGAACGCGCTACCGCGCCAGGAACGCTTCAGCGCCAGGGCCGCTCCCGACCGAACCGAAACCTCGTGGAACCGCCCGCCGTCGTTCGAGAACAAGTGGTTCGACTGCTCGTAGCTCGTGCCGATGTCCGCGCCGTCGACTTCGGGATACGCGTGTCCGTTCGCGATGAACAGGTCCAGGTCGCCGTCTTGGTCGAAGTCGTGGAAGGCGGTTCCCCAGGACAATTGCAGCACCGTGTCCGTCATCCCGATCGCCGCCGACTCGTCGACGAAGAACTTGCCCGAGACGTTGCGATAGATCGTGTTCATGTCGTGCGAGAAATTCGTGACCACGAGATCCAGCCAGCCATCGCCGTCGTAGTCGGCGGCATCCGTGCCCATGCAGCCCTGTGCCTGGCCCTCGGAGTCCAGTGCCGTCAGCGTAGCCAGCGCGACCTCCTCGAACGTCCCGTCGCCTCGATTCTGCCAGAGGCAGTTGACTACGCTGTCATTGGCATCGAAAACGTCCTGGTCGCCGTCGTTGTCGAAATCGAAAGTCACCACGCCAAGCGTGTAGCGGGCGCGCTCGAGCTGCATCCCACTGGCGAGGGTCACGTCGGTGAACGTGCCGTCCCCATTGTTGCGGTACATCACGTTGTGGGCAGGCTCGAGCCCCCGCGGACCACAGAAGACCTGGAGTCCTCGGAAATCACAGTGGGGCGGTTTGCTGCGACGCGACCCACGCCGCGGTGTATTGTCGAGGTCGAAGTCGACGTAGCGGCCGACGTACAGGTCGAGGTCGCCATCGCCTTCCATGTCGAAGAAGGCCGCCGCGGTGCTCCAGGATCCGAGGCCGACACCGGCCCGGTCGGTCACGTCCTCGAACGTGCCGTCCCCGCGGTTCAAGTAGAGTACGTTGCTGCCGAGGTTGGTCACGTACAGGTCATGATCGCCGTCGTTGTCGATGTCGCCCACCGCAACGCCGTAGCCCCACCCGCGATGTCCCGTGCCGGATTCCGCCGTCACGTCTACGAACCGTCCGCGCCCGTCCCCGCGGAACAGCCGGTTCGGCTCTCCGGCGGAGTCGGCGCGGTCCAGGGTCGAACCGTTGACCAGGTACAAGTCGAGATGCCCGTCGCCATCGTAGTCGAGCCACGCGGCGCCGGTCCCCATGTACTCGACGATCCAACCTTTCTCGTCGCTGGGCGGACCGCAAACGTTGACGTAGTCGATCCCGGAGCCGGATGTGGCGTCGCCGAAGATTGGGCCGAAGGGCTGAACCGTGGGCGCGGAGGTCGTGGGCGCGCCGCAGCCCAGCGCGAGCACGAGTAGCGGGAGACTCATCGACCAGGCCTGGCGCACTTTCAAAAACCTTGGCCCGAGGCGTGCAGGACTTGCACATGCGCGTCCAGTTCGCGCTCGGCTTCTTCCTGTCGGCCAAGCACGATCAACGCCTGCGCGCGCGCGTAATGTGCCGAGCGGTGCAGGGGCGCGGCCCGGACCACCAGGGTCAGTTGCTGTTCGGCCAGATCGACCTCGCCCCGCGCGAGGTTGATGGAGCCCATCTGGTACACACTGTCCACCACGAGGCCCTGCTCCTCGGAGGTCGAGGGCGTCATGGCATTGATCGCCTCGTAGATCGGGTAGGCTTCGTCGACGCGGCCGTAGTACTTGAGCACCCCCGCCAGCTTGTGTCGGGCCAGGATGTAGCTCGGATCCGCCTCGGCGGCCTTGCGGTAGAAGTCGATCGCGCCTTCCGGGGAGCCTTGCCTGAGCGCGATGTTGCCCAGGTTGCTCAGTGCCTTCGGATAGTCCGGCGCGGCGGGGTTGATCCGGGCGTACGTCGTCTTGGCCTCGTCCAAGCGACCCGCTTCCGAATAGGCGATGCCCAGGCTGAGCAGGACGCCCGGCGCCTCCGGAGCCAGCTCCACCGCTCTTCTGAGATGGCCGAGCGCTTCCTCGGTGCGCCCCGCGCGGCGCAAAGCGACCCCCAGTCTGCGGTGGGCCTGGGGATCCATGGGGGTTGCGTCGACCGCTTCGCGCAGCCGGGTGAGACCCTCGTGTTCCGGCACGGGTTCCGTCTCGTCGGTCAGCAGTTCTTTCGTTCCGGGGGGCGCTCCCCGGTCGTCGGCCTCGACGCTCGCGCCTGCCCGGACCTCGCCGGCACCTGCCGCGGTGCCTGGCGCCGGCGGTTCCCCATCCGAACTGCCGCAGCCCAGGCCGAGTCCGCAGACCAGCCCGAGGCTCGTGACCCGCTTCATGCCCGTTCGCTCCAGATTCACGACCCCAGCAGAATACTACTAACGGGGAATCGCCTCGGAAAACCGCTCGGCATGAGTCGGCGCGCTCATGCGACGGAGGGACGCGTCGGGGCGCTCCCAGCGCGGAGCGGGCCTCGACCGAGGAGCAAGCGCTCAGTCAGGCGCCGGCGCCGGGGCATTCGCGCCCTGGCCCAGCCGCTCGGGCGGAGGATAGGGGAAGAAGTCCAGGATTCGGCCGGCATGCTGCAAGCTCTGCAAGTTCAGCCAGAAATCCACGGTGAACAGCTCGCCGTGGTGCTGCTCGAAGACCTTCAAGAGCCCGGTCGAGAGCCCGAGAAACTTGCGGAATTCCTCGGGAAACACATCGCTCTCCGCGACCGCGAACCATGGCTCGGACGCCAGCTCATCCTCGATCGTCCGCGGCACGGGCATCCTGCGAAAGCGACAGTCCGTCAACAGGCACAGCTCGTCGTAGTCGTAGAACACCACGCGGCCGTGGCGCGTCACCCCGAAGTTCTTCAGCAGAAAGTCTCCGGGGAAGATGTTCGCCGCCGCCAGCTCCTTGATGGCCGCGCCATAATCGATCACCGCCGCGCGCGCCGCCGCACTGCCGGCCTGCTGCAGGTAGACGTTGAGTGGGGTCACCTTGCGTTCGGTGTAGACGTGCTCGAAAACCAGGAACTCGTCTGCGCATCGCACCACCTTCGACGCACGGGACAGAAGTTCGTCGAGCAAGAGAGGGGCAAAGCGGCTCCGCCTGATTTTCAGGTGACGGAAGCGCTGGGCCTCGACCAGACGCCCGACACGGTCCCGCTGGTAGACCAGGCGATAGCGTTCGATGACCTGGCGAGGCGTCGTGACCTTCGGCGGGTCGAAGCTGTCGCGGATCACCTTGAACACACGGTCGTAGGACGGCAGCGTGAAAACCAACATGACCAGGCCCCGGTCCCCCGAGGCGAAGTCGAACAGGTCTGCCGTGCGCTGCATGTGCCGCTGGAGGCTCCTGTACAGTTCGGTCTTGCCGTGCTTGTTGAAGCCCAGGGCGCTGTACAGATCTGACACGGGCTTGAGCGGGATGATGGCCTTGAGCCACACGATCAGGGCCCGCGGACACTCGGCATCCACGTGAAAATACGAGCGGGTGAAACTGAACAGGATGCTCGCGTCGGCTTCGTCGGTCAGCAAGGCGTCGATGAAAATACCACGCGGCGAATTGAGCAAGGCCAGGATCCACGGGGCGCTGCGTTTGCCCCGCCGGGTCCGCCCCACGAGGTATGCCGCCTTGTTCCGGTAGAATACGGGTCGCAGCACTTCCACCCCATCGACTTCCATGGTGCCGAGCGCCGCGAGGTTCCTCTGGTCCATGCGCCGTGCGACGAGGGCGCAGTCCTGCTCGGGGTCGCGGTAGGGCACGTCGAAGCGGTAATCCGCGAGAATGCGCTTGACGAGATCATCGGCACCGCCGCGCCACTCGTAGTTGCGGAGGATCTGCGGGTCGGGCTCCCAGTCCAGTATGGCAAGATCGAGCGAAGTGTATTCCAGGTCGGCGTTGACGCCGACCGTCGAGAAGATCCGCCGCGTGACCGAGTTGAAGAAGGTACGTGCCAGTTCGAAATTGACGGGGTCGGCCCGTTGAGCGTGGGCGCGCTTGATCCCGGCCCACAGGGTCCTGTCCGTGATCCGATTCCCGAGCAGCGACTGCAGTTTCCTGGTGACACCGTCCATGGCCTGCGGATAGAGACTCAGGCGCTCCAGTGCGTCGGCTTGATGAGCGTGCCAGTCACGGGTCTCAAAGCGGAACTTGGCCCGCCGCGTGACCGCCTGGAACTGCGCAAGGTAGTCGGCGAAGGCCGCCGTGATGGCCGTCGCCCCAACCGCAATCGGCTCGCTGTCGGTCGCACCGGAATCGGACATCACGGCCGCGGTCGCCGGGAGCGACGAGCGGCCGAATCGGCGTTCGCTTCGGCCGCCAGCTCTTCCATCAAGCGTCGCGCCTTGGCCCGCAGGCTGGCCACCTCGAAGCGCGGCTTGTAACAGGCGAGCGCGAGCTGGCAGCGGGACAGCGCTTCTCTCGACTGTCCAAAGCCCCTGTAGGCCAGCGCGGCCAGGTAGTGCAGCCGCGGGTCACTCTGGTCCGCTGTCTGCAAGCCGAGCGCTGCCTGGCGATGACTCCCTTCCGCCAGCGCGATCAGCGCGCTCAACTCGTAGAACTGCTCCTTCCGTCCCACCCCGGAAGCACCGAGCAGGGTGCGGAGTTCAAGGGCCGCGGCTCGCGCTTCCGCCAGCTCATGCCTGGCCACCGCGAGCTTTGCATCGCGGTAGAGCCGGTCGAGTCTCATGGAGAATTGGAGAATGGCCGAAGGCTTGGTCGGTGCGATGGCGCGCTCCGCTTCCTCGTAAGCCGCGGCCGCTTCTTCCACGGACCCGGCGTCGAGGTACAGGTCGCCCACGAGGCCGAGCAACCTCGCGCGCTCTGGCGCGTCGGACTGGGCAAGTCGGATGGCGGCGCGCAAGCTTTCGAGCGCGGCATCCGTCGCACCCCGCTCGGCGTGGGTGGCGCCGATCCACACCAGGGCCGAGCGCCGCTGTGCCACATCCTCTGTTCGGTCGTGAAGCTCGCGGAACGCGGAGAGGGCCTGGTCGGTCTTGCCCCAGAACAGCAGGACACTGCCGACGCCGATCGCGGCCTCCGCATCGGCGGGATTCAGCGTCAGCGCCCTCTCGTAGCTGGCGATCGCCTCCTCGAATTCTCCGGACTCCAGCAAGATCCTGGCCAGCAGACCGTGAGCCCGCGGCGACGGTTCGGCCTTGACGAACCGGTCCAGCTCCTGCTTGGCTTCGTCGTAGCGCCGCAGCGCGGCGTAGGTCTCTCCCAGCCGCCGGTGCGCGAGCGCGAGGGTCGGCTCGATCGCGAGCGCCTGCTGGAACGAGCGGATCGCTCGAGCTGAGTCGTTCTGCTCGAAGTGGACGTCCCCCAGGAGAACCTGCGCGCGCGCGTCATCCGGGTACAGCCGCGCCAGCTCGGTGCAATGTCCCAACTGAGCCGCCCGGTCGTGTTTGGCGTCGGCGTGCGCCGCGAAGATCATCAGCCGCTCGCCCTGGGAGACGCCCCCTGATAGAGCCAGGGCGCGGTTGAGCCAGTTGTCGGACGCCGCGTTGGTCGGCGCCGCCTGAGCTCGGCCCAGGTTGGCCAGCGCGAACTCGGGATCGCGCATCAAGGCCCGAGCGAACAGCAGTGCCGCCTCCTCGTGACGAAGGGCGTCCAGGGCGCCACGACCCTCGAGGTACAGCTCGCGCGCCTCGGCGGATGATGTCGTCACGGGGACCTGGGCCGGGTGTCTTCCGAGCGAGCAGGCCGCAGACACGATTCCGGAGGACGCGAGCGCAAGAACGGTCCACCGACTGATCCTCATCGTCATCCTCATCCTCATCCTCATCCTCCGTCGATCTTCGTCACTCCCGAGAGGGTTCCCGCAAGACGACCAAACGATCGGCCGCGACGCCTGCCTGCTCCGTGCGGCGACCCGACGGCCAGCGTACCTCCAGTCGATCGACAACGGTGGCTCCTCCCAGTCCGAAATGAGCTACGGGCAGGACCGAGCCGGCGAACGCGGCAGTGCTCGTGATCTCCCGGGTCTGGCGGAGCCCGGCCGCCTCGATCGTGACCCGGGCACCGATGCCTTGGCGGTTGCCGAGAGCCCCTTCGAGTCGGACCTGCAGCCAGTGCCCCGGAGCCCCGTCGTTGCGCAGGAGATCCGGAGTCTCGTTGAGCCCCGTCACGGCGAAGTCCAGGTCGCCGTCCCCGTCGAGGTCCACCGGCAAGACGGCTCGGCTGTTCTTGACCAGGGCCAGCCCGGGGCCGCAACTCTGGGTGACTTCGAGGAACCGCCCGTCGCCCGTGTTGCGAAACACACTGTTGGCTTGGCGGAACGTCACGCCCGTATCCCGCATGTCCACCTGCGGATAGACGTGGCCGTTGGCGATGAACAGATCTTCCCAGCCATCGTGATCCAGGTCGGCGAAGCTCACGCCCCAGGCCAGAGAGAGAAAGGTCGGTCCGCCCAAGCCTCCGGCAAACGACAGGTCCGTGAACAGCCCTGCACCGTCGTTATGGTAGAGAGTGTCGTGGTCGTACGAGAAGTTCGTGACCACCAGATCCAATCGGCCATCGAGGTCGTAATCTCCCGCAGCGATACCCATCCCGGCCTGCTCGTGCCCTTGCTCGTTGTAGGCCAGCCCCGCGAGGACGCCGCGCTCGTCGAAGGTTCCGTCGCCGCGATTGACAAAGTAGTGGTTGGCGAGCGAGTCGTTGGCCACGTACAGGTCCGGGTCGCCGTCATCGTCGGAATCGAAGAACAGCGCGGCGAGTCCGTACGAGTGTTCGGGCGGCACAAGGCCGGCCGCCACGGTCGCGTCGCTGAACTGCGGCACCCCGTCGCGATCGGGGTCGCCGTCGTTGCGGAAGTACACATTGCGGCCGGGTCGCAGCCCCCGTGGCCCGTAGAAGACCTGCACGTCCTTCCAGGTGAAGGCCGGTCCGGCCCCGGGCAGCGCCTGGCCCCGAGCAGGGTAGCGGTCGAACGCGAAATCGACGTAGTTGACCAGGTAAAGATCGAGATCCCCGTCACGGTCCACGTCACTCCAGGAGGCCGATACCCCCCAACCCTCGTCGTCCACTCCGGCTGTTCGAGCCACGTCGGTGAACGTGCCGTCCCCGTTGTTGCGATACAGTCGATTCGGACCCCAATTCAGGAGATAAAGATCCGTGTTGCCGTCGCCATCGTAGTCGGCGGCCGCGACGCCGAAACTCCACAGCGTGTCGCCGAGTCCCGCCGCGGTCGTGACGTCGGTGAACGAAGGCACGCCGTTCCCGTCAAGATCGCCGTCGTTGCGGAACAGGCGGTCGGGAGGACCGAGCGTCGGGCTGTCATCCGTGGCGCCGACCGCCAGGTACAGGTCGGGGTCCGAGTCGCCGTCGTAGTCGAGCCAGGCTCCGCCGACGCCGACCGAGTCGATGATCCAGTCGACATCCGGGCTGCCCCCCACGAGCAGGATGTTGAGGCCGGCTTCCTTGGCGATGTCGACGAACCAGATCGGTTGAGCGGCGGGAGTCGCGGCGGCGGACGGACGCTCGAGCGATGGGCCGCATGCGACGAGTGCGGGGAGCACCAGTGCCAGAGCCTCCGGGGAACGACAGGTCATGGAGCGTCCGGCCCTTCGAATTCCCGAGGGGATTGGCGGCGCGCCGCGAGAATCTCGCGGTGGACCTCGAGCTCCCGAGCGGCGTCTTCCAGCCGGCCGAGCTGCCGGTAGGAGATGGCCAGGTAGTAGCGCGCCTCGGGGTGCCCAGGATGGACCGCCAGTACTTGCTCCATCAGCGCGGCGGAGGCTGCGTAATCGCCGGCTCGGTGGCGGACCGAGCCCAGACCGAAGGTGCAGTCGACCCGAACCCGCATGGATGCGGGGTCGGTCGCCGGAAGCTCGACGCATCTGCGAAAAACGCCTTCGGCCTCCTCGGAGCGGCCCAACTGGCGCAAGGCCCACCCGAGGTGGAAGGCGGCACGGCCGTAGCCCGGTGCGAGCTCCAGTGCCTTGGCGTAGTCCACAGCGGCCTCGGTAAAGTCGCCTCTCCGAAAGCGCACGTTGCCCATGTTGTGAAAGGCCTTGGCGTTGGTCGGTTCGATTTCGATCACCCGGCCATAAGCCTCGAGCGCTCCGTCCCAGTCCGACAGAGCCGAGCGTGCGATCCCAAGCTCGAGCCAGGTGCCGGCGTGCTGCGGTCGGAGTGTCGCCGCCAACTCGAAAGACGCAATCGCCGCTTCGTAGTCTCGCGCCTTCAGCGCCAGCGCTCCGGCGCGGAATGCATCTTGGGCCGGTTCCTCGCCGGCGCCGGCGAGCGTGGAGCAATAGACGACGAGCAGAGAAATGGCACGGTGCCGGAAGCGCGCGCTGCAGCAGGACCGCATGGAGAACCATCCTAACACCGAGGACGAGCGGTGCCTCGCCAGGCAGGCTGGCGGTCATGGTTCAGTTTGAAACCTCGGCCCGCGGGGCACGGTCGGCGCGCGATCGTTCCGGCTTCTCGCGCGCCGACCTCCGCTGAGCGTGCGCCCTTTCAGGGAAGAACCGAGCGCACGCT
>Ga0187892_10006077_pt1 | contig 18303 bp, 15 predicted proteins | sample MA1701073metaG_FD_139345 | JGI IMG/M metagenome (GOLD analysis project Ga0187892, IMG submission 139345) | Bio-ooze microbial communities from a basaltic lava cave in the Kipuka Kanohina Cave System on the Island of Hawaii, USA - MA170107-3 metaG ... | reverse complement strand
GGCTTGCACCATTTGGGCTTTGGTTTCCTGAAGGTCAGGCACGCCGAACGCGCAGACGAAGGGCTGATCGTCGCCGTGCGGCAAATCAGCGATCACTTCGCGCAGACGAAACAGCTTTTCGCGCTTGCCCTTCGGAATGAAGTAGACGCCGCCGTTTCGGCGCAACGCCGTCGCCTGAAGCGAGTCAATAATCCGGCGCGTCATCTCCGAAAGATCACCGGCGATATGCAGGTCTTTGAACTCCTGCCAGTAGGGTTGCAATTCAGCCGCGACCTGCTGGCTTTCGTGATACGCCTCGATACGTCCGCGCGCATTGGTCGAGCAGATCATCTGGCCGGTCTTCTTTTCCAGCAGAATCCGCAAGTCGGTCGCATAGCCCAAGCCGAGCGCCTTGAAATCAATGTCTTCGGTTACGAGGGCGAAGACCAGATGATCGCTGCCCGCGCGGTTGATGATGCGGATAAGCGTGCGCTGCTCTTCGTCAGCCTGGGTCTGTTTTTGCAGTGTGCGCGTTGCCTGCGCCTGTCGCGCACGAGCGGCAACCCAGGCTTCGAGCGCGCGGCGCAAAGCTTTGCGCGGCGTCGGCGGATCGGGCAGGAATTCGAGAAAGCCCGCACGGTCAAGCGCATCCCGGAGCGCAATGTGCTGCACGCGCAAACCGTGCAAACGCCACAGCGCCGTATGCCCGACGATGGGAATCTGCTCCGTGGAAGATTCGACCGCTTTGAGGTCAGTGAAAGCATTGGTCTGCGACATAGGTACGGCCTCCTAAACCGAGAAGATTGTCGTTAGCGCGGGCAAGTCATCGGCCAGATCGTCCAGCACGAAGACCGCATCGCTGATCGCGTGCAGCAACTCTTCGCCCTGCGTCGTGCCGACAAGGACGCTGTATGCACGCATCCCGCGAACCGCTCTCCTTTTCCGCCATTCTTCTTGCACAGCCGATTCGATTTCGGTCAGGCCGTCGCTGACGCAGATCACATCGGCCTTTTCAAACGCCGACTCATCCACCAGTTCCAGCGCCTTCTCCATCCATTCCTCAAAGACGGTACCGCGATTGAAAAAATGCTCAGCGCAGGCGATCACCTCATCAGGTGTGCTGTTGCCTTTCGGGAACGAGTCAACGCGCAGATTGCCCGTGCCGGAAAAATGAATGACGGCGAAGTCGCGCTTCTGCTTGCGCGCGATGGACTGAAGCGCCAGCATCACAGCTTTGCTCCAAACCTCTTTCGTCATTGGGCCGCAAGGGTCTTTCATCGAGCGGGATTCATCCACTGCCAGGATAATCGGGCCGCGCCCTTCCGGTTCGTGCCCGATCAGTTCGTACTGCAACAACCGGCGCTCGGCGAACTTCAGATAGAAGAGATCTTCCGTTACCGGGTCAGCAAGCAACGCGAGTTCGCCGGGCAGGGCGTGTGCCAGGTCAGCGCCGATGGTGATGGAAGTGATCAGACTCGGCGGGTAATCCACCTTCGACTTTTGCACACTCAGCGCGATGCGCTTGAAGCGGCCACTCATTTCAGCAATCGCCCTGAGTTTCGGCGAATGCAGCACGCGCTCGGCGAGCGCAAATTTCTCTTGCGCATTCAATTCACGCTGGCCCTCACCTTCGCCGCCATTCCGTGAATAGTCGCCGCCAAACGCCGCCAGCGCGTTCTGCGTTGCCTCGGCTTCGGCAAGGGCCTCGGACATTCCTCGTCGGGCCGCCTGCCGGATGGCGCTCAGCCGCTCTTCGCAGCCCGCTGCCAGTTGCTGTTTAAGCCGCGTTGCGATGCGTTCTTTGCGCTTTGCACTCGTTCGCGCTTTATCGGCTTGCGCGCGCGGATCTTTTGCCTGTTCAGGATTGGCCTGGCCGGAGAGTTCGTTCAGTGTGTCAGCTTGCTTGAAGAATTTCTCGGCGGCTTCAGTGGCCGCGGCAAGCTGATTGATCTGTTTGCATTCTTTCGGATCGAGCGATTTCAACGCCTGCTCGCTGGCGCCGATGGTGGCGATGGCGCTGAGCATCGCATCATTGACCGAGCCGCTTTCGCGTAATTGCCGCCATTCGCTCGTCTGCATCACCTCTTCAACAATCCGGCGATTGATTTCATAAGCGGCTTTGAGTCGCGCCTGATCGTTGATGCGCGGCGCACGTTTGTGGAAGCTCCAGAACAGATCGCGGGTCAATGCCGGCGCGGTGTTCAGGCTTTCGCTGGCGGTAGTCATTCATTGCCTTCAACCTCTTTTGACTTTTCCCGCTCCGCTGGGATCGCCGCGCAATTGACCGGGACGAACGCGCCTTCCCACCCTGACGTCTCGTGACTCGATCTCGATTCGAGTCGCCTTTCAGGGAGACGCGTCCTCAGGGAGCTTCAGCGTCCCTTGGATCGGGCGCCGGCAAAGTTGTCCACCAGGATCAGGTCGGCCTCGCTCTTCTCGATTTTGGTATAGAGCAGCGTCCGTCCGTCCGGCGCAAGCGACAAGCCGGATTTGTAGAGAAATTTTGGAATCGTGACCAGCGCGCGAATCCGCCGCGTTTCCAAATCGAGCCGGGCTAATTGCGTCTTGTCAGGTTCGGTCCGGTCAATGAAATAGACGCCGCCGCGCGCCGGCGCCCAATTCAACCAGTCGAGCGGTTGAAGCCTGTCGAGTATGACCTCTTCGTCTCCGCCAGCCGCGGGAGTTCGCCATAGTCCGCCGCGACCGCGATGCGTGAAGTAAAGCCATTGACCGTCCGGCGATTCGGCGGCGGCGAAACCGCCGTTCCTGGTCACTTGAATCGCGGCGCCGGCGTCCGCCGGATCCATCTTCCAGATTTGCCAGGAGCCGCCGCGATCCGAGGCGAAATAGATCCATCGCCCGTCGCGCGACCAACCGGCGAGACGTTCTTCGGAAGCGTCCGTGGTCAGACGACGCGGGGTTCCGCCGACGGGGCCGACCAGATAAATGTCGAAGTTTCCTTCGGCTGAGGTGTCGAATGCGATCCAGCGCCCGTCCGGGGACCAGCGTGGCGCTCTGGTATAAGGCCCGTTGAAAGAGGTCAGACGGGTCGCTTCGGTTCCATCGCTTCGGCAGACCCAGATTTCCGCCGAGCCGGAACGATCCGAGATAAAAGCGATGCGGGCGCCGTCAGGCGAGTATTGCGGATATTCGTCCCAGCGTGTTGAAGTCGTGACCGGCGCCAATGCGGGTTCCTTGCCGGGCGCCATAGTAATTTTCCAGATGTTGGTCTGGTCGACCCACTGTTCATAAACCAGCAGCTTGCCGCTCGATGAAATGGCGGGCTGTTCGGCGCTGCGGCCATCCGTCGCCACCCGTTCAGGCTCTCCGCCCGAAGCCGAAACCCGCCACAGGCCGAAGCTCCCGCCGCGATTGGACGAATAAACGATATTCCGGCCATCCGGCGCCCAGGCCAGCCCATGAACTTTCAGATTGTCGAACGTCAGTCGTTTCGGTTCGCCGCCCGCGATCGGCGTCAGGTAAACATCCGCCACCCCCAGCGCGCTGTAACGCACAAAGGCCAAAGTCTTTCCATCAGGGGCGAAAGCGATTTCGGAATCGCCGAAGAGCCAGTCAGCGGGCGGCGAAGTCAATTGCCGTTTTTCGCCTGTCTCCAGCGAGAGCAGGAAGACCGATTCCGGCGCGTAGAGCGAGGGCTTATCCGTGTAGGCCAGCCATTTCCCATCCGGAGACCAGGAAAGCGACAGATCGCTTTCTTCGTGGCAACCGGTCAGCTTGCGCTCCGCCTGGCCATGTTGCGTCACGGTATAAATTCCGCAGTCGGTTTTTGATTTGCGAGCGAAAGCCACCAGCCGGCCGTCGGGCGACCAGGCCGGATTCAGATCGGAATCGGGATGGCTGGTCAGCCGAAAAGGCGGCTCGGTCTCGACCTGCTTGATGTAGATGTCCCAGTTGTCATTGGCCGCGCCCTTCCACGCAAAGGCCACGTGGCTGCCGTCGGGAGAGATGGCCGGAAGAATTTCAAGACCCGGATAGCTGGTGAACGGGACGACTCTGGCGCCGGGCAGCTTTGTCGTTTGAGCGGTCAGGCCGGATTGCCGGCGCCATAACCACAGCGATGCGATTCCAAGCGCCAGCGTCGCCCCGATGCACAGCGCCCAAACGCGGAGGCGCCGCTGCGATTCAACCCGGGGCGCCTCAATTGGCGTGGGCGGCGCGGGCGCAGTTGCAGGTGGTAAATGGCCGGCGCCGGATGTCAGAGACTCGAAGACTACCGGGGCGATTAGCCTGTAACCGACTTTGGGAATGGTTTCAATGACGGTGGGATTTTTCGGATCATCGCCAAAGACTTTCCGCAATTTGGATATCGAGCGATTCAGCGCATCCTCGGTGACGTGCGCGCCGTTCCATAGTTGTTCTATCAACTGGTCCCTGGTCACAGTGGCGCCTGCATGGCTGGCGAGCAGCATGAGCGTTTCCATGACTTTTCGCTCGATGCTCTCACTGCCACGTTGGTTTGAAATCCGGTTCAGGCGAGGTTGCACAAGCCAGGCGCCGACGCGAAATTCATCCTCTAACGCGGACAACGCCTTGTTTACGGTTTTTTCCGACATTGCGTCCATTCCTCATTAAATCTTCACGGCCTTGGCGAAAGCGATGCCTTCGGCGGAAAACAATCTTTCCAGTTCCTTCACGTCAGCGGTCTTCATTATCCACCAGCAGCGTCACGGCGCGGAAAGCTTCGGGCAGCCGATCCAGCGCCTGATTCACCTCGGTTCCGATTTCCTTCGGATTGAGCGCCCAATGCGGATCCCATTCCGCCGCCGCCACGAGCCGATGGAATTTTTCCTCCAATTCCTCGATCGAGACTGATTCGGGTTCCCGCCTCTCCCTCCGGTATTTATTGAAGAAGATCGAATACAGGATGGTAAACAGCCAGGCCTTGCAATTAGTTCCAGGAATGAAATCTGGACGTTCGACCCATCAGGAAAAAGTCAGGAAAAAGTCAGTCTTCCCACAAGCGATGAATCCGCCTTCACGCATAGGTTATCGCGTCGAACCAAAGTTGGCCGTGGAACGGTCTTTCCAACCGATTGGAGGTAAATCTAAACGATGCGCAACAGCCTATGTTATCTGATGACGAGTCTCATTCTCTCCGTCACCGCTTTGGCCCAGCAATCGGCGGCGACGAATGGCGCGGTAGACAGCCGCGCGCGCTCGATTGTATCGCGCGCGTTGGAAAAGATCGGCGGGGCAGAGGCGTTGCGGAAGTCCGGGGGACTCGCGCTGGCGGCTGAAGGCGTGTGGGATGCGGCGGCTGAGTTACAAGGAATGAAACCCGACGCGGCGAACCCGGCGCCATTCGTCGAGAAGCTGGCGCTCGATTTCTCCGCCGACCGGCTGGGTTATGAAAGCCGGCACACCCGTTATGACGGCACGGACGATTCGCTGCGCTTCGTCTACCTGAATGGCAATCAAATGCGGTTCGCGCATTTGACGGATCGTTTCGTTTTCTGGCGGCAGGACGACGCTTTCGTTGACGAGCGACGGCGGCTGGCGCGTATGATCCCGCAGTTTCTGCTGGCGGAGGCGCTCGAACATCCGGCGAGCCTGCGTTATCCGGGCGCGCGATCTGTCGCAGGCCGAAGCTATGAGCAAGTCTCCTGGCGCTTTTCCTCCGGCGAAACTCTCACGCTCTTCTTTGATCGCGATAAAGGCTGGCTGACAGGTTTCGAGCAATTGGTGGATGCGCCGCTGCTGGGCGATACGCCCCTGCGATGGGAGTTTGACGAGTACAGGCGCGCGCCCGGCTTCGGGCTGTATCCGGCGGGCTATCGCATCAAGCTGGGAACGCGACTGCTCAAGCAGATGCGTTATACGCAGATTCAAGCCGGCAGCGTAGCCGAGTCCGAACTCTTCAGCGTCCCCGCCGGCATCAGGCCGCCTCAACCGCCTGCGCCGCCGTCCACACCGCCTGCCGCAAGACCGCGACAGCCGCGCGTCACGCAGGCAGCTCCCGGCGTTTATTTCGTCGCCAATGTGCGCTCCGGCTCGCATGCGATGTTCGTTGAATTCGCCGATCACTTGATGGCTTTCGACGCTCCGGCAGGCTACCTGGAGCTTCATCAGATTCCGGCCAGGGATTTCGCAACCGGCGCGACAAGCAGTTCCGTCACCGAAGATTTTATCCGCGTGATGAAAGAGACCGCGCCGGGCAAACCGATTCGTTACGTCGCGCTCACGCATTTTCACGGCGACCACGCAGGCGGCGCGCGCGCTTTCATCGCCGAAGGCGCGACGATCCTGACGACAAAAGCCGCGCGTCCGTTGATCGAGCGGGCGGCCGGCGCGCGTTTCACGATCAACCCTGACCGGCTGAGCCGAAACCCAAGAGAGCCGAAATTTGAAATCGTCTCAGGACGCCGCGTCATCAGCGACGGCAAACAACAAGTCGAGTTGATCGAAGTCGGCAAGAACCCGCACTGCGAAGAGATGCTGGCGATGCTTCTGCCGCGCGACGGCGTTGTCTTCGTGGCCGACCTGTTCACTCCGTGGTCGTTGCAGCGCCAGCCATCAGCCGGGCACATCACGCTGATGAAGTTCTTCGCGGGCTGGCTCGACGAGAAAGGAATCAAGCCGCTGAAGATTTACGGGGCGCACGGCGCGGGCGCGGCGACGCCGGAGCATCTGGAACGCATCAGGTCACAGGCTCAGCCGAATCAGTACCGCGAGCGGTAGCGAGCGTGGCTCCCACAGACAGCTATTTACGGAACCTCCGCTCGCTACCGCTCGCGGCGCTGATTCGGTGTCACAAAACGTCCGCCTGCGCTGTCTTAGCTCGCGCACGAGTTTCGTCAAGGAGGCAAGATAATGACAGGAAAAGACAAACGGATCGTCATCATCGGCGCGGGTTATGCGGGACTGCTGGCGGCGGTTCGGCTGGCGGGGAAAACGCGGCGGCTGCCGGTGGAGATTACGCTGGTCAACGCGGCGGACGTGTTCATCGAACGATTGCGGCTGCACCAGTACGCGGCCGGGCAGGCGATTGAATCACGCCGGATCGCGGACATCCTGGAGACAACCGACATCGGTTTTATTCACGGTTTGGTCACGAACCTGAACGCCGGAGAGCGCGAAGTCGCCATACAGACTAAAGGAATCGTCCGGCGCCTGAGTTACGACCATCTGGTCTACGCGCTGGGCAGCACGATTGATTGCGACAGCGTTCCGGGCGTGCGCGAGTACGCCTACCGGTTGACGCCCGCCGGACCATTGTCCGCCGAGGCTTTGCGCGCGGCTTTACCCGCGCTCGCCGAAAACGGAGGCCGCGTCGTTGTAGTTGGCGGCGGGCCAACTGGCATCGAGGCGGCGGCGGAGTTCGCCGAAACCTGGCCGAGCCTGCAAGTGAGCCTGATTACGCGAGGCGAATTCGGCGCGTTCATCTCGCCGAAGGTGGCGGCCTATATGCGCCAATCGCTCGGGCGATTGGGCGTGACGATCCGGGATCGAACGACTGTGGCAAGAGTGAATCCGCGCGAAGTCATCACGGATCGCGGAGACGCGCACGGCTTTGACCTGTGCCTCTGGGCGGGCGGGTTCGCCGCGCCAACGCTGGCGCGCGAAGCCGGGCTGGCGGTCAACGAACAAGGTCAGGCGCTCGTTGATCCGTACCTGCGCTCGATTTCGCACCCGGAGATTTACGCCGTGGGCGACGCCGCCTGGACGGTGGAATCCCCGGGCGCGCCGGCGCGCATGGCCGCGTTTCCGGCGGTGTTGATGGGCGCGCACGCGGCGGACTGCCTGAGCGCGTCGCTCAACGGCAAGGCTCCACAACCTTTCGGCTTCGCCTGGCTGGGGCAAGGCATCGCGCTGGGCAGGCGCGACGCGGTCGGGATGAATAACTTCCCCGACGACCGGCAGCGCGGTCCCCTCATTACAGGCCGCGCCGGCGTGCTGATTCGTGAGTTTTTCGTGCGCTACCTGGCGGCGGCGCCGCTGCTCGAACGGCGTTGGCCCGGTTTCTTTTTCTGGCTGGGAAAGAGCCGCGGGATGAGGAAACAAATCGTACGGCAGAGCGCGGGAATACAGGCGCCCGTGGATCAATGATTCAAACCAGACCGCCCGACAGGGAGATCAATCGTGCAGGAGAAGTTGCAGGAGCGGTTCGACGAACATCGCAAGTTCCTTTTTTCGATTGCCTACCGAATGCTCGGCAGCGTGACCGAGGCCGAAGACCTGGTGCAGGAGACCTTTCTGCGCTGGCGGCAGGCCGCTGTCGAGGAGGTGGAATCGCCGAAGGCCTATCTGGCCACGATCATCACCCGGCTTTGCATCAACCATCTGAACTCCGCCCGCGTGCGGCGCGAGCGGTACGTCGGCCCCTGGCTGCCGGAACCGGCGCTCACTTCGCTGGTGGAGGAACCATTGCGCGCGGCGCGGATGGCCGAATCGCTCACGCTGGCTTTTCTGATCCTGCTCGAAAGCCTTTCGCCGGTCGAGCGGGCGGTGCTGCTGCTCCGGGAAGTCTTCGATTACGACTACGCCGAGATCGCGCCCATCGTCGGTAAGACCGAAGCCAACTGCCGCCAGATTCTCAAACGGGCGCGCGCGCACATCGCAGACCGCCGAGCGCGATTCGACGTTTCGCCACGGGAGCAGGAGAGATTGATGGAGCGGTTCGCGCAGGCCGCTGGCGCCGGGGATATGGATGGGTTGCTCGCGCTGCTGGCCGAAGACGTGACGCTCTGGGCCGACGGCGGCGGCAAGGCCGTGGCGGCGCTGCGGCCGGTGCGTGGGCGCGCCAAAGTCGCGCGCTTCATCATCGGCGCGCTGGGCAAACTGGTTCCGCCCGACAAAGTCTCGCGGCTGCTCGAAGTCAACGGGCAGCCGGGCATCGTCAACTACGTGGCCGATGAGCCTCACAGCGTCGTCATCATTGACGCCGCTGAAGAGCGAGTGTGGTCGGTCTACGTCATCACCAACCCGGAGAAACTCGCCGGGGTGTTTGAGCAATAAAAGATAAACAGCAGGCCGCTAGCTTAACGGGGATGAAATCGCCGAAGCAGAGCCAGTCATCAACTGGCTGAATTTTGAAACCAGGAGTACCACTCCGGATTACGTTTCACCTCATTACCAACCAGGAAATCCCGCCCGCGGGGAACAAGGAAAATACGGATGCAAATATCGAAATCATTCATCAAGCTGTCGCTCATCGGTCTCTGCGGCGTAATGGCCGCCGTTTACTGCTTCGTCGGACGTCCTGCCAAAGCCTTCTCGACCGGGCCGCCCGCCTCGCGCACAGGCGCGCCTGCGCTCGGCGCTTCCGGGATGGAGCCGACCTGCACCGCGTGTCACACCACGTTCCCGCTCAACAGCGGGCCGGGCGCGCTGGCGATCAGCGGCCTGCCGGTTTTTTATATGCCCGGCCAGGAAATTACCGTCACCGTTACCGTCACACAGCCGAACCGGGCGCGCTACGGGTTCGAAGCCACCGTGCTGGACGACCAGGGCCGAAGAGCCGGCGATCTGGTTGTGACCGACGCCAACCGCACACGAATCATTGATGGCGCAGGCAATTTCGCGGGCCGACAATATATTCAACACACCCTCGCCGGAACTCAGCCAGGCGGGATGAATCAGGGCAGTTGGAGCTTCACCTGGCGCGCGCCCGCGCAGAGCGTGGGACGCGTGACTTTTTACGTCGCCGGCAACGCCGCCGACGGGCAACAGGGCAACGCCAACGACTTCATCTACAACGCCAGTCAAAGCGTGCAACCTGCGGGCGGCGTCGCTCTGGTTTCGGCAGCCAGCTTCGCGCCCAGCGGCTCGCTGACGGCGGAATCCATCGCCGCGATCTTCGGGATGGGACTGGCGGATGGAACGGCTGTGGCGGCGACGATACCGCTGCCGACTACTCTGGCCGGAACGACCGTGCGCGTGCGCGACGCGGCAGGGATGGAGCGCGACGCGCCGCTCTTTTTCGCCTCCATGGGTCAGATCAATTTGCTGATCCCGCGCGAAACCAGCGCCGGAGTGGCGACGCTCACTGTGGCGCGCGGCGGGAACATGGTCAGCGCGGCCGCCGTCACCATAGAGAGCGTGGCGCCCACTCTGTTCTCCGCCAACGCCAACGGGCAAGGCGTCGCGGCGGCATTGGCGTTGCGCGTGCGCGCCGACGGTTCGCAGGTTATCGAGCCGATTGCGCAGTTCAACGCCGCCGCCAACCGCTTCGAGGCCATCCCGCTCGATCTCGGTCCGGCGGGCGAACAGGTATTTCTGGTGGGCTTCGGCACGGGGCTTAGAGGACGCGGCGGCGCCAATCAACGCGCGATCCTAGGCGCCGCCAACGCCGACCTGGCGTTCCTCGGCGCGCAGGGGCAATTCGAAGGACTCGATCAATTCAACCTGTTGCTGCCGCGCAGCCTGGCCGGGCGCGGCGACGTCGAGGTCGCGCTCAACGTGGACGGCAAACGCTCAAACGCCGTGACGATCAACATCAAGTAACGATGATGAAAGCTCTACACCATTCGACGCTGCGCGGGTTGTGGCTGCTGGTCTGGCTGGCGTTGGCTCTGGCGCGCCCGCCAGCCGGACTCGGGCAGTCCCCACCGGCCACGCCCGCGCAAGCCGCCAGGATCAAGGCGGCGGTGGAGAAGATCGGCGTCGCGGGCGAGATCACCGTTGAGTCGCTCGCCGGCGAACGGTATCACGGCGCGATCACCGAAATCGAAGCCGTCAGCTTTGAACTGGCGGAAGTTGATCTGCAACAAAAGGTCTCGCTTCGCTACGACGAGGTGAAGAAGGTGAGCAAAGGCTACGGGCGCAAAAAGAACATCCACGGCCAGCGCATCCCGCCGCGCCGGAGCCGCATTGTCGCCATCGCCGTGCTGGGCGGGCTTTTCGGCTTGTTGCTGTTCGGCGCCCTGGGGACGAAGTAAAGGAACGATTGCCATGACCTCAAACACACGCGCATCCGATCTGGCGCTCTTCCTGCTGCGGTGCGGGATGGGCTTGATGCTGGCGCTTTTCAACGGCTGGGGGATGGTCACGAGCGCTTACGCCAATCTCTTCGGCGGCCAGGAATGGGGCTTCATCGGTTTTGTCGAAAAGCTCGGCTTTCCCTTTCCGCGCTTTTTTGCGGTCTGCGCGGCGCTGGCCGAATTCGCGGGCGGTTTGCTGCTGGCGGCCGGATTGTTTACGCGATACGCCGCAATGGTCGTGGCTTTCAACATGAGCGTCGCGGTCTATTACCACCTGACGACCGACTGGCGTTTTGAGATGGCGGCGCATTACTGGCTGGTGGCTGTGCTGTTTGTGTTTGTCGGGCCGGGCAGGTTTTCAATTGATGGATGGCTGGAGCGCCGGGCAACGACCGGCGAATTCAAGACTGGCCAGGCGGCGCGCGCGCGTTGATGCGGGAAACACATGAAAATCGGAAATGGTTGAAAGAAGCGCGCGCGCTGGTCGAACAGGATTTTGGCGATCCCTGGTCGCTTTCCTCTTTGGCGGACGCGGTCGGCGTTCATCGCGCGCACCTGGCTCGTGAATTTCGTCGAGCCTATGGTTGCAGCGTCGGCGAATACCTGCGCCAACGCCGTCTCGAATACGTTTGCCGGGCGCTGGCGACCTCCGACGCTTCCGTCAACGAGATCGCGGCGGCGGCGGGCTTCGCCGATCAAAGCCATTTGACAAAAGTTTTTAAGCGCTTCCTCGGAGTTACTCCGCTCGCATACCGCAAGCTCCTCACACGACATTAATTCCGGACGATGCGACGGAGGTACAAGATAGTTAATCGGTTCATTGATAATATTTCTTCAGTTCCTATTTTGGGAGCTACCTACCTCGGGCCCCATAACCCTTCAGGCATAGTTCATTGCCTTATCAAGAGTTGCGCCGCAAAAGCGCCGATCAAACCACGGCGCAAACTCGGGCAGAGAATGCAGCCGCTGTTCCGCCTTTGCGACGTAATTCTTCCTCACATGGAGTATTTGAAGTATGAAGAGATTGCTTAATAGTCATCGCAGTTGGACATTCTTCTTTGTGACGATGGCGATTATCGCCGCGGTCGCATTGACCAGCCGAAAATCCGGTTCCTCGGAACCTGAGATTGGGCCAGACAGTCAGTCGCGGTTGCAAGAAACCTATGGACGCCTTCCCTTGAGTTTTGAAGCCAATCAAGGGCAATTCGATCAGCCAGTCAAATACCTCTCGCGCAACCACGGCTACAGTCTGGCTTTGACGCCGACAGAAGCCGTCATGACGCTTGCGCCGACAAAGGCGCGCCGGCCAGAGGCGCCGAGCCGGGACTTACGCATGAAGTTTGTCGGGGCCAATCCGCAGGCGCGTATCAAGGGACTAGAGCCGTTGCCGGGCAGGAACAGTTACTTCCTCGGCGACGATCCCAGGCAGTGGCGGCGCGACATACCCACTTACCGCAAGGTCAAATACGAAGCGATCTATCCGGGCACGGATTTGGTCTATTACGGCAACCAGCAGCAGTTGGAATATGACTTTGTGCTGGCGCCGGGCGCCGACCCGCGCGCGATCAGGTTGCGCTTTGACGGCGCCGAGGGGATGCGCATAACCGCCGAGGGTGATTTGGCGCTGGCGACCTCAGCCGGCGAATTGCGGCAACGTCGCCCCGTCATCTATCAAGAAATTGACGGACGGCGCGAGGAGGTGGCAGGCGCCTATGCGCTCGTGGGCGACGCCGAAGTCGCTTTCGAGGTGGGCGCTTACGATACGAGCCGTCCTCTGGTTATTGACCCGGTGCTGGTTTACGCCTCTTTTCTCATCGGTCAAACAAGCGCCGTCGCTTATCAGAGTTTCGGCTTATCCGATATTGCCATCGCGGGCGACGGCGCGATTTATGTGGCGGGAACAGCAGCGTCCGTTGTCCGGGGGCTGCCGATTCCGCCAGGCGCGCCGTCCGAAGACTTCATGGTGATGAAGTTGGATCCGACGGCTACGACCATTCTCTACACCGCTTACTTCGGCGGTTCCAGGGGTGAAGTCGAAGGAAAAATCGCCGTGGATGCGGCGGGCCAGGCCTACCTCTCGGGCATTACAACTTCGCCGGATTATCCTGTCGTCAATGCCTATCAACGCGACCGGCAGGCTTCCAACTCTAATTACCCGGCCAACGCCACATTGACCAAGTTGAGCGCGGATGGCCGGGACATTCTCTATTCAACTTACCTGAGCGATGGTGGAAACACACGGGGGCGGCAGGTCGCGGTGCGCGGCGAGACAGCCTATGTGGGATTGCAACTCAGCGGCGCGGATGGCGGGGCGGTCTACAGGGGCGGCCTGGTCAGGATTGACACTACCCGAGCCGGAGCGGCCTCGCTCGTCTCACAACACATATTCGACCATGTAACCCTGAGTGTCTTAAGACTGGATGACAACGGCTTTGTCTATTTCGGCGGACAGGCCCAGACGCCCGCCGCGGCGACCGCCGGCGCGCTTGACACAAACCCCGCGAGCCGCGGGCTGTTTCGCGCGCACATCACCAAGCTCGATCCCGACCGGGCGGGCGCTTCGGCCATCGTTTACCGCGTCATTTTCGGAGTCGATCAGTTCAGCGATCTGGCGGTGGATGGAGCGGGGAACGTTTACGCCGCGGGCAGCGCCAACGATCGCATTTTTACGCCCACCGCTAACGCTTATCAGTCCATTTATGAAGGCGGCGGGCATGACGCCTTTGTGATGAAAGTGAGCGCCGACGGCGGATCCCTGCTGTATGCGACGTTTCTCGGCAAATCGGGGGATGATCGGGCGAGTTCGATAGCGGTCAACTCACGGGGCGAGGTGTTCGTAGTCGGCGCCACTCATTCAAGAGATTTCCCGACCACGCCGGACGCCTTCCAGCGCACATTCGAAGGCTCGCCGGTGGTGTTTGATCCGGACTCCGCTCCGTATTTACCGGGGAATACTTTTGTGGCGAAGATTGATCCGAGCCAGTCGGGGGCCGCCTCGCTGGCCTATTCCAGTTTCTTCGGCGCTTCCATCGGACTCTTTACGGGAGCGACACTGGATCTCGCGGGCGATCTTCACCTGGTGGGGGCGGCTTACTCGCCGAACCATCCGGTGACGCAGAACGCCCTCCACGCAAACTTCCCGGCGCAGCCCGGCAAAGGGGCCGGCTTCATAGCCAGGTTCAGCAATGAAGCCGGCGCGTCGCTGGCGCCCACGCCAAATCCGACACCCACGCCAGTCCCGACGCCCACGCCCGTACCCACGCCCGCCCCGACACCTGAACCGCAAGGTTTCCCGGTTACAGGGCGTGTCACCGACCGCAATGGCCAGGGGATCGAAAATGCGCTGGTCACCATCAGTTCCGGCGACACAATCATCGGTCTCGCCCGAACCAACCGATCAGGCCGCTACATCGGCGGCCTCCTGCCGGGCGGCGTTGACTACAAAATAGCCTTGCCACCCACGGGACGCAGCGATGGCGCACAAACCTGGTATCCGAATCCGGGCTACGCCGTCCTGACTGATTTGCGTGAAGCTCAGGTCGTGAACTTCGTCTACAACCTGACCTCGCCGTGGGGATCGCAGCAGCCAGGTAGGGTTCTACCTCGGCGGCCTGCTCCCGTGCGGCGTTGACAGCCAGGTAATCCTGCCGCGCACGAAGCGCCGCGGTAGGTTGCAAATGAGCCAAGACCCGCGCTGAACCGGCTTGGCGCTGTATCAAACCCAAGGCCGCAAAATGCCTCGTTGCGGCCTTGGGCGTTTCCTTGTGAGCGAGGCGGAAAGCTTCAAACGCATGAAAAACGATTACGAGCAATCAATCCGAAGACCGGCCAGGCGCCGGCGCCATTTCGGCGCCGCGCTCGCGCTGGTCTGCCTCATCGGGGCGTTGGCGTGGCAGGCGCGCCAGCAACCGATCGAAGCCGCGAAGCCGCAAGCAACTGTGTTCAGCGTCTCCGGCAGTGTGGTCGTGCGTTCCGCGGCGGCGAATCCTCCGTTCTTGCCGGTTACCCTGTTGTTCAGCCGCGTAAGCGGCGCCGGCGCGTTGCCGGAGCGCGTTCAAATCAGCGTTGGCTCTGGCCGTGTGGAGTGGAGCCAGACCGGTTTTGAAAGCGGCGCGGTTTACCGCGTGCGGCCGTTGTCGGAAGGCCATCAGTTTTGCCCTCCCTTCCATGAATTTGACGGTGCGCGCTCCGACCTGAGCTTTGCCGCAACGCGGGGCGCGTTATTCTGTCAGGCAGGACGAATTACAGACCCGGCCGGCGCCGGATTGCCGAATGCGACGGTCAGGTTTTCGCTGTTCCACAGCGGCTTGCCTTCGACCGCGCCGCCGCCGCCACCGCCGCCCGCGCGCACGGACGCCGACGGGCGCTGGATCCAGGGCGATTTCCTGACCATCAGTCAGTGTGGAAAATCCCTCTACACGATGCAGGCCGGCGGCCCGCCGGAGCTGACATTCTTTCCACGCAGCATCAACTTTTGCGGCCCGACTCCGGGCGATTTCATTGCCTTCGTCCCTTCGCTGGTCAGCGCTCCCGCGGCCAGTTTCCAGGGCATCACGCTGGCGCCGGAATCCATCGCCGCCGGCTTTGGCCAGAATTTGTCAGCGGAGATTGCGGCGGCGAACATGCTGCCCCTGCCAACCACGCTCGGCGGAACAAGCGTGAAAATCCGGGATAGCAATGGGACCATCCGTAGCGCGCCCTTGTTCTTCGTCTCGCCCCGGCAAACCAATTTTTTGATTCCCGCGACAGTCCCGGATGGCGACGCGCTGGTCACTGTCTTCAACGGTAATGGCGAAGCCTCCGCCGGAATGATCAGGATCGAGCGGACCTCGCCGGCGCTTTTCACGGCCAACAGCACAGGCGAAGGCGTGGCGGCTGGCGTCGCGCTGCGGGTGCGGGATGGTCGCCAGTCCTTTGAACCGCTGGCGCGCTTTGACGCGGCGCAACAACGCTTCGAGCCCTCGCCGATCGAACTGGGACCGGAAGGCGATCAGGTCTTTTTGATCCTCTTCGGAACCGGGCTGCGCTTTCGCCGAGACCTCAGCCGCGCCGTCGTGGAGATCGGCGGCGAACAAGCGCCGGTAAGTTTTATTGGAGCGCAGGGAGATTTTGCCGGCCTCGATCAGGTCAACATGCAATTGCCGCGCGCATTGAGCGGGCGCGGCGAGGTGGAGATCATCCTGTCAATAGATAACCAGACCGCGTTCCGGAAGTTTGCCAATCCGGTCAAGGCGCGGATCAGGTAAAGCCGAGCCGTACACAGTACGCGCGCATCCTTGCGGGTATACGGTAGACGGCTCGGCTTTTTCTCGTTTATAGCAGGCTTACTTGGCCGGGAATTTAGGATCAGCTTTGACTTCTTCGATCTGCGCCGTGTGCCTTTCGGTGTGAGCGCTCATTAGCAGGATGAATTGCGCGGCGTCAACTTCCACGCCTTGCGGCAGTTGTGTGAAATGATGGCGCAATTCCGCCGTCGCGGATTTGACGAAGGAGATGGTACGCGCCCGGCGTTGCTCGAACTCTTTCATAGTTTCATTGACGCTCGCCCAGGTTCCTTTCGGTTGGGCGGGTTCAGGCGCCTGTAGTTTGTTGGCGCGGCTGCGGGTCGCGGCGATCAGCATTTCGTCGGTGATCTTGCGCTCTTTGCCGGGCGTCGCCGGCGATTTCAAAATTTGGTCTGTGACGATTCCGAACAGAAAGTTTTCCGCCAGCGTCAGATGCTCCGCGACCTGGGCGATTGACCAACGCTCCGGCGCGGATTTGAACCGCATCTGCTCTTCAGAAAGCCCATCCAGCGCCTTCCGCAGCTTTTCGCGCGAAGCCGCCAGGTGATCGGCAATCGCCGCATAGTCCTTTTCAGCCGCCTTCGGTTTGGATTCCGCTGTCTGCGTCTTGCCTGCGACCGGCGACGTTGCCAGCGCGCCCAAGACAAGCAGCGCCATGAACAATGGCCGCCAATGGTTCAACCGCCGGCAAGCGAATCTGTTCGATGTGAAAGTTCTCCGCATTTTCGTTTTCTCCTTCTGTTGATTTGTAGTGTCAGTTGTGAAGTGAGCGGCGCAGCTTGCGCAGCCCCAGGAATTGCAGTACAGCTAAGATCAACACGATGTCGCCCACCAGCGCGACCACCCAGTTGCCGGTCGCGCTGAAAACGCCCGCGAAAATCAACCCCGCCGTGCCGATAACCCACGCGACATCGAGCGCCACCGCGATCCGGACTTCGGTTTGATTGATTTCTGCGCGCCCGGCGTTCCTAAACAACCCCACAGCAAAGAACAGCAATATCAATCCGGTCAGCCACAGCGATTGCTCGATGCCGATCAGCGCGGCGATACGCCCCGAAGCGGCGATCAGCAGCAGCCCGGAAAGCGCGGAAAAGACGCCGTTCGCCTGCAAGGCGCGGCGCAACAGATTTGAATCAGCGAGAGCGGTTTGCGGTGTCATCGTTTTTTCCTCTCTTTCGTTTGAATAGTTGGTTTGGCTTTGCGCTCCTGCTTCGCCGGAGCCTTCGCGGCGACCAGCAAGGCTTCCCCGGCGGGCGTGGCGGCCAGCGACAGACATTGCCGGATCGCGGCGCGCGCCCGCGCAAAAGCTTGCTTGTCGTCATGCAAACGGAACGTCCAATTGGCTTCCTGGGCGAAGGCGTGCAGTTGAAAGGCGAGCAACCTGACATCGACCTTGGCGTTCAATTCCCCCGCGGCCTGCGCCTGTCGAATCTCTTCTTCGATGGCGTCGAGCCAGGCTTTGGTCAATTCCGCCACCAGATCACGCACCGGGCCCGGACGATCATCCATCTCCGCCGAGACCGCGAAAAAGAAACAGCCGCCGCGAAACACGCCGCGTTCGACATACCCCAGCCAGGCTTCCAGCATCGCCTGCAACCGCGCCAGTCCGCGCGGCGCGGCGAACCCAGGCTCCGCGACTTCCGCCACAAACACGGCGCGCGCCGCGTCGAGCGTCGCGAGCTGCAATTCCTCTTTCGAGCCGAAATGCGCGAACAGCCCGCTCTTGCTCATCTTCAAGTCCTGCGCCAGCCGGCCGATGGTCAGCCCCTCCAATCCTTCAGCCGAGGCGATGTCCATCGCCTGCTTCAATATCTCGTGCCGCGTCTTTTCTCCGCGCGGCACGGCGGCGGCTTTCGCCCTGGAAGTTGTCAGCGCGTCCATTTCCGGTTTCTCCTCTCCTATTTCGCTAAAATAATAGAACGACCGTTCGTTTTATATCAAACGATCGTTCGTTTTTCAAGTGAGAATATTGGCAGGCTCCGTTGCGGAAAGGTTTGGCAGATGCCACGGGCTTGTCCCGTGGGAGGTTCACGTTCGTCGCTACAATGGCAGATGCCACGGGCTTGTCCCGTGGAGGTTCACGTTCGTCGCTACAACAG
>Ga0187892_10006076_pt1 | contig 18304 bp, 16 predicted proteins | sample MA1701073metaG_FD_139345 | JGI IMG/M metagenome (GOLD analysis project Ga0187892, IMG submission 139345) | Bio-ooze microbial communities from a basaltic lava cave in the Kipuka Kanohina Cave System on the Island of Hawaii, USA - MA170107-3 metaG ... | reverse complement strand
GAGGCTTCAATGGGGCCGCCGATCGTGATCGGCGGAGGCACCGTCAACGACGCGCTCGCGCCCGACGAGTCCGACCCGCGGCTCGACTCGAGCCCCGGCCTGCTCGAACTCGAGAGCGAGGTGGCGAACGACGAGCTGCTCGTCGATGAGGCGAGCCCGCTCCCGCCGCCCAAGACGCCCCTCGCCCGGATCGAACCGGTGCAGGCGCCGAAGCGCGTCGCACAGCAGCCCGCGCCGCCGAAGCCCGCTCCCGCGCCCCCGAAGCCGGCCGCACCCGCGCCGCCTGCGCCGCGGCCCCAGCTCCTCTCGATCGACCCCGAGTCCACCGACCCCGGCCAGCTCCTCGCGGAGGCGACCGTCTACCTGCGCTACGGCAAGCACGAGCGCGCGGTCGGTGCGCTGCGCGCGATCCTCGCGAAGGAGCCCGGGCATCGCCCGGCGCTCGAACAGCTCGGCGAGGCGCTCGCCGCGCTCGGCGAGACGTCGCACGCAGTGACAGCGTGGCAGCGCGCCGCCGAGGCCGCGCAAGAGGCCGGCGACACGGAGGGCCTCGCGCGCGTGCGCGGGCTCCTCGCGAAGCACGACCCCGCGGCCGCCGAGGCGCTCGGCGGCGCCGCCCCGGAGCCCGCCGATCCCGCGGTGCTCGAGGACTTCGAGGTCGATCTCGACATCGACGACGGCGAGCTCGACGCCGAGCTCGGCGTCGCTCCGGAGCCCACGCCCGCGCCCGCCACGTCTTCGATCGAGATCGGCACGGCCGACGACGACGGGCTCGCGGGCGACGCGGCGATGGAGGATCCGGCCGCGTGGTCGCCTGCCGCGGAGGCGAAGCCCGCGCCCACCGCGCGCGGGGAAGTCGAGGAGCCCACCGCGACCACGCCCGCGCAGCTCGCCGAGCAGCTCGAGGAGGCGGAGTTCTATCTCGAGCAGGGCATGCTCGAGGAGGCGCGCGGGCTCTACGAGGCGATCCTCTCGGCCGCGCCGAACCATCCGCAGGCGATGCTCCGCCTGGGCGAGATCGCCGCGAAGGCCGGGAAGCCCGTGACTACGCCGGCTCCCGTTCCGGCCGCGAAGAGCCCGGCCCCGGCGCCGAAGAGCCCGGCGCCCGTCACAGCCAAGGAACCGGTCTTCGACGACGAGGATCCCTTCGCGACCGAGATCGACGTGGAGCTTCCGGAGGCACCGGCTCCGAGCGCGCCGTTGCCCGTGGCCGCGGCGGCTCCGGCCGTCGTCGCGCCGCCCGCGCCCGACACGACCCAGCCCAGCTTCGAGGACATGCCGACGGACGGCGGTGACTTCGACCTCGCGGCGGAGCTCTCGGGCATCGGTGACGACGATGCCCCGGTGCGGACGCTCGCGGGCACCGAGGAAGAGGGCTTCGAGCAGGTCTTCAACGCCTTCAAGAGCGGCGTTGACCGCGAGCTCGGCGAGGACGACCACGAGGCCCGCTACGACCTCGGCATCGCCTACAAGGAGATGGGGCTCCTCGAGGACGCGATCGGCGAGTTCCGGATCGCGATGCAGATCGAGGCGCGGAAGCTCTCGTGCCTCCACATGCTGGCGCTCTGCGCGCTCGACCTCGGGCGGAGCGCGGACGCCGTGGCGCACCTCGAGCAGGCCCTCTCGCTCCCCGCGCTGCCAGACGACCAGCGCGTGCCACTCGAGTACGACCTCGCGCGCGCGTACGCCGCGCAGGGTGACGTGGCGCGCGCGCGCGCCGGCTTCGAGGCCGTGCGCAAGGCCGACCCCACGTTCGGCGACGTCGAGCGCGAGCTCGCGGCTCTCGCGACGAAGAAGCTCGCGAAGGCCGCCGAGCCGGCGGAGGCCTACGAGTCGTTCGACGACCTCCTCGCCGAGGACACTGGCACGTCGAAGCCCGCCGAGCCGCCGACCTACGAGTCGTTCGAGGACCTCTTCAGCGACGACGCCGAGCCCGCCGCGGCCGCCGGCCCTGCCGACTTCGAGGCGGACCCGGCGACCGACGTCGAGCTGGATCCGGAGCCCGAGCCCGCACCCGAGCCTGCGCCTCCGCCTCCGCCGGAGCCCGCTCACGCGCGCGAGCCCGGGCTGCCTCCTCCGCCGTCCGAGCCCGAGCCGGCCCCTGCGGCGGGCAAGAAGCGCCGCAAGATCTCCTTCGTATAGGTAGGGCGAACGTGGAACATCTCTCGACCTTCGGCCTCTCGCGCGACCCGTTCGCGAACGAGCCCCAGCTCGACCTGTTCTTCGAGAGCCGCTCCGCGGCCGACGCCACAGCGCGCCTGCGGCGCGCCGCGCAGCAGGGCAAGGGCCTCGTCGTGCTGACCGGCGCCGGCGGGATCGGCAAGACCATGCTCGTGCGCCACGTGCTCGACGGCCTCGAGGAGGAGATGTTCGAGGCGTGCCTGCTCGTGCCGGTGCCGGGCGTGAGCGACGGTGCCTGGGTGGTCGATCGGCTCGCACGCCAGCTCGGCATCGAGAGCCCGGCCAGCGATCGCGCGGCGGGCCTCACCGAGCTCTACGAGAAGCTCGCGATCGTGCGCGAGGACGGCCGCAACACCGTCGTGATCCTCGACGAGGCGCAGGTGCTGGCGGAGCAGGGCGTGCTGCGCGAGCTGCGCGGCCTGCTCAACCTCGAGTACGAGGAGAAGCGCCTCCTCACGCTCGTGCTCGTGGGCCTGCCCTCGCTCGGGCGCGCCGTCGCTGCGGAGCCGGCACTCGCCGACCGCGTGGACGTGCCGCTGAAGCTCGCCGGGCTCACGCCCGACGAGTCCGCGCGCTACCTCACGCACCGGATCCGCGCGGCGGGCGGGAACCCCGCGATCCTCGAGTCGGGCGCCGTGAGTGCGCTCGTCAAGTGGGCCGGCGGCGTGCCGCGCCGGCTGAACGCGCTCGCCGACAGCGCGCTCTTCGAGGCGCACCTGGCGGGCCGCGTGAGCGCGACGCCGGGTGACGTCGAACGCGCCGCGCTCGAGCTCGAGTTCACGCCGGACGAGCCGCCCCTCGCGCCGCCCGCGGCTCCGCCGAGCTTCGCACCGCCCGCGCCCGAGCCGCCGCGGAAGGCCGCGCCGCCCGCGCGCATGCCCGAGCCGGTGCGGCGTCCTGCCACGCCGCCGCCGCCCGTCGCGTCTCCTGCGCCGGCGCCGCGCGCGCAGGCCCCCGCGAAGCCGAAGCCCTCCGACCTCGACGCCATCTTCGCGGAGGAGGAGACCCCGCTCGAGCTCGAGGAGGTCATCGCGATGGGCACCGATCCCATGCGCACGCAGGCCTCACCGACGGTCGCGCTCCTGAGCGACGCCGAATCCTTCGGCCCCGATCCGTTCCGCCGCATCGAGCCGCCGCGCGCGGACGCCACCGTCGCGCTCTTCGGCGACGGCCCGGATCTCCCGGGTGGCGACGCCGACTCTTCGCACGGCGTCGACGACAGCAGCGGCGACCTCGACGACCTCTTCGCAGACCTGGTGAAGGAGTAGGGCGGGGCGGAGAAGGGGAAGAGAGAGGGAGAAGAGGGGCCGCGCCCCGGCACGTACGGGTCGACACGCACGGGGTCGGACTTCGGGGTACGTACGGGGTCGGACTTCTCAGATTCCAACGCCTGTGCGGGATGACCGGATCGCACGTTGTTCGGGATCGAGCGGATCACCCGACTCCGCAATGGAATCTGAAATCCAAGGTCCGACCCCGTTCTTCCTGAGATCGCCCCGTAGCTGAACGCGCGACCCCACCGCTCCCGGCCCTTCAGCAGTCCCACCTCGGCGCTCGCCACTCGTTGCAACCCGCTCACCCGAGTGCGAACCTGCCCGGCACGCGCGAGTAGCTCAGCTGGTAGAGCATCGGCTTCCCAAGCCGAGGGTCGCGGGTTCGAATCCCGTCTCGCGCTCCAGGAATCGCGCGCAAGTCGGCGCTGTTAGCGGGAGCGACTGTCGTGTCGCTGAGCCCATCCGAGCAGGGGCCATCGGGAGCCGTCCCGGTGCGCGTGTGGCAGGCCTGGACGCAAGTCGCTCACGCCCTTACGGCAGAGCTCCGGGTCGCGGGGGATTCGACGGGTTGCGCGCCCGTTTCGAGCGGCTCGACCGAGCGGAGCCCGAGCTCGGCCAGGTCTGCCTTCGTCAGTCGGAGAGGTGGCGCGTGGTAGTCCAACACCTCGATGACGAGACCGTTGGCGGTGCGCGTCAGCCGATACCCCTCGCAGAATTCCTTCTTCATCGGTCCCCCGCACCGTCGAAGCCTGGATCGGAGGTCTGCCGGAACGACTTGAGCTGCGCGAGTGGAGCCGTCACTGCGGCACTCAGCAGCACGCGACAGCAGCCGGGTCGTTGCATGCGCGATCGGCGAAGGTGCCGCTGGCGCTCACTGCGAGCGCGGAGCTGCCAGGCGTGCTCCAGCCGTTGCAGGTCGTGTTGATCCGCGAGCCGGCTGGGGCGAACCCCGCGCCCGCTCGCGCCTGTGCTCGCCTCCGCCCCTCGCCTAACCTCCGGCCCCGTGACCCGCCGCCAGCTCGTTCTCACCCTCGCGCTGCTGCTCCTGATCCCGCTCCGCGCGCTCGCGCACGAGGCCGGCGCCTCTGCGGGCGCGGGCTTCCTGACCGGGTTCATGCACCCGATCCGCGGCCTCGACCACGTGCTCGCGATGTTCGCGATCGGGCTCTGGGGCTCGCAGCTCGGCATGCCCGGCATCTGGGTGCTGCCGGTCGCGTTCCCGCTCGTGATGGCGTTCGGCGGCGCGCTCGGGATCGCGGGCGTGCCGCTCCCCGGCACCGAGCTCGGGATCGCGCTCTCCGTCGTCGCGCTCGGCAGCGTGATCGCGATGAATCTCCGCCCGCCGCTCGCCGCGGCGCTCGCGCTCGCGGCGTTCTTCGCGATCTTTCACGGCCACGCGCACGGGATGGAGCTGCCCGGCAAGACCGGCGCGATCGCGTTCAGCGCGGGCTTCGTGCTCGCGACGGGGCTCATCCATCTCTCCGGCATCGGGGTCGGGCTCGTGACCCACCTGCCGCGCGGGCCGGCGCTCGTGCGAGTCGGCGGCGGCGCCATCGCGCTCTCGGGCCTCTACCTGGCGGCGCAGCTGGTCTGAGCATGGTCCTTCTGCACGGCAGCCTCGCGATGGGCGAGCTGTACAGCGGGATGCTGCAGCCCGTGCTCCACTTCGAGTCGCTGCTCTCGATCCTCGCCCTCGCGCTCTGGGCCGCGCAGCAGGGCGAGCCGCTCTCGTGGCAGCTCCCCGTCGCGTTCGCGGGCGCGGCGCTCGCGGCCGCACTCGTCACGCTCGCGGGCGTCGCGGTGCCGGGCGCCGCGCACGTGCAGAGCGCCGCGATGCTCGCCTTCGGGCTCCTGCTCGCCGCGAAGCGCCGCCTGCCCCTGGCGCTCGCGCTCGCCCTCGTGCTCGTCGCGGGGCTCGCGCAGGGCCACGTCGGCGTCCTCGGCGAGGAGGCGGCGACGCGGCGCCCACTCCTCTACGTGGCCGGCTTCGCGCTCGGCCTCGGCCTGCTCCTCTTCCACGTCGAGAACCTCGCCTTTCGCGCGCGCGCCTTCTGGCTCCAGGTGGGGATGCGCGTGGTCGGGAGCTGGATCGCGGCCGTCGGCGTGCTGGTGAGCGTGCTCGCGCTCCGCGGCGGCGCGTGACCCGCAGGCTCGGCCTCCTCGCGCTCGCCGCGCTGCTCCTCGCGCCCGCCGCCCGCGCCGGGAGCGCACTCGCCGTCCTGCCGCCCGATCCGTTCGGGAGCTTCCGCGGCGTGGTGCACGACAGCGAGGGCCGCGCGATCGGCGAGAACCGCGTCGAGAACCTGCGCCGGGCGGACGGCACGGTGTACCTGCGCTCCGAGGCGCGCGTCACCGGCGAGCCCGGGAACCTGCTCGAGGCGGAGCTCGAGCCGATCCCGGGGAGCGAGCGCCTCCGCCCGCTTTGGCAGCGGACGCGGATGCCGCTCGCGGGCGGGGAGGGTGAGGTGGAGCTCCACGTCGACCACCGCATGGGGCGCGCGCGGTGCCTCCGCGCGGGGGAGCCGCCGCTCGAGGTCGCGCTCCCCGCGGACGAGCGCGTCGCGAACGTGCCGATGAACCTCGCGGTTCGGGACCTCGCGGCGAGCCGCGCGGAGAGCGTGCGCTTCCAGCTCGTGCTCTGCGAGGGCTGGCGGCAGATCGTGGACGTGGAGGTCCGCGCCGAGCCGCCGCCCGCGGCCGGCGCCGTCCAGCTCCGCTTCCGCTTCGACCTCGGCTCGCGTGCGCTCTCGGCGCTCTTCCGGCCCTTCCTTCCCGACATCCGGGTCTGGGTGCGGCCCGACCCGCCGTACGAGTGGGTCGCGCACCGGCTCCCGCTCTACCGCGGGGGCCCCGTCATCGCGATCGTCCGCGAGGGCGTCGACCCCGCGCCGTTCCTGCCCCGCTAGTTGGAGCCGGAGCAGGAACTGCCCTCCGGCGCACCCCCTGCGAAGAGCTATGGTGCGCGCATCGTGCGCGAGATCGTGCTCGTCAATCCGCCGTACGAACGGATCGCACCGGGCTACGAGTTCGTCCGCCACGTCACGAACCGCGCGCCCTCGCTCGGCCTCCTCCACCTCGCGGCGATGGTGCGTGAGCACGGCTACGGCGTCTCGATCGTGGAGAGCGACGTCGAGGGCCTCGACGAGCAGGCGGTGATCGAGCGCATCGTCGCCGCCGCGCCGCGCTACGTCGGAATCACGCTCTTCACCGTCGGTGTCTGGTCGGCATCGCTGATCGCGCGCGGCGTCCGGAAGGCGCTGCCCGACGTCACGGTGATCGTCGGGGGCCCGCACGTGTCGTCGATGGGCCGCGAGACGCTCGAGCGCTTCGAGGAGTTCGACCTCGCGGTGAACGGCGAAGGAGAATGGGCGCTGATCGAGCTGCTCCAGGCGCTCGAGGGCGGCGCCGCGCTCGACGGCATCTCGGGCCTGCTCTGGCGCGACGGCGCGACGGTGCGCGAGAACGCGTCGCGCCCCATCCCGAAGGACCTCGACGATCTCCCGATGCCGGCGTGGGACCTCCTGCCCGGCTTCCCGGAGGCGTATCCGCCCGCGATCTACGACTACCCGCGCGGCCCGGTCGCCACGATCGCCGCGTCGCGCGGCTGCCCCTTCCACTGCAAGTTCTGCGACACCTCGACCTTCGGCGCGCGCCTGCGCGCCTATTCACCGGCGCGCGTGGTCGAGATGATCCAGTACCTGCACGAGCGCTGGGGCGTGCGGCACATCATGTTCGTGGACGACCTGTTCCTCGCGAGCCGCATCCGCGTGACCGAGTTCTGCGAGCGCCTGCTCGCCTCCGGGCTCCGCATTACCTGGACCTGCACCGCGCGCGTGGACACCGTGAAGCCCGGCGTGCTCGCGATGATGAAGAAGGCGGGCTGCTGGGAGATCAGCTTCGGGCTCGAGACGGGGTCGAACGAGCTGCTGATCGCGATGGACAAGGCCGCCCGCGTCGAGCGCTCGGAGGAGGCGGTGGGCTGGACGCACGAGGCCGGCATCCGCACCAAGGGCCTCTTCATGCTCGGCTACCCCGGCGAGAACGTCGAGACGATCCAGGCCACGCGCGACTTCGTGCGGCGCATCCCGATGGACATGATGAACCTGACCAAGTTCACGCCGTACCCGGGCTCGCCGATCTACGTCGACCTCTATGGCACGAAGATCCGTCCCGACGACTGGCGCAAGATGAACGGGATGAGCTTCGTCTGGTCGCCCGAGGGCATCTCGGTCGAGGCGCTCGACCGGGCGTACCAGGAGCTGCTGCGCTCCTTCTACGCGCGCCCGCGCGTGCTACATCACTACGCGCTGCTGACGCTGCGCCACCCGACGCATCTCTGGCGGCTGCTCCGCTTCGGGGCGGGCTATGCGCGCGCGAAGGCGCGGAGCCTCGCGGCCGGTCGGCGCGGGCTCCTCGTGGAAGAGGCCGAGAGCCTGCACTGACCGACGCCGACGTCATCGTGCTCGGCGGCGGCGCGGCGGGCCTCTTGTGCGCGATCGAGGCCGGCCGGCGTGGGCGGCGCGTGCTCGTGCTGGAGCGCAACGCCGAGGTCGGGCGCAAGATCCTGATCTCGGGCGGCGGGCGCTGCAACTTCACGAACCGGCTCGCGACGCCCGAGGGCTTCCTCTCCGCGAACCCGGACTTCTGCCGCTCGGCGCTCGCGCGATACACGCCCGAGGACTTCCTCGCGAAGCTCGCGCGCCACGGCATCGCGTGGCACGAGAAGAAGCTCGGGCAGCTCTTCTGCGACGGCAGCGCGCGGCAGGTCGTCGCGATGCTGCTGCGCGAGTGCGCGGAGGCGGGGGTCGAGATCCGCTGCGGGAGCGAGGTGAGGGAGGTGCGCCCGGGGGACGGCTTCGCGCTCGAGACGGGCGCCGCGCCGCTCCGCGCGCGCTCGCTCGTGGTGGCGACGGGCGGGCTCTCGATCCCGAAGCTCGGCGCCACGGACTTCGCGCACCGCCTCGCCGGGCGGCTCGGCCTCGCCGTGACGGAGACGCAGCCCGGGCTTGTGCCGCTCCGGTTCGACGGCGTGGACCTCGCGTTCTGCGCCACGCTCACCGGCGTCTCGCTCGACGTGGTGACGCGCTGCCGCGAGGCGGCGTTCCGCGAGAACGTGCTCTTCACGCACCGCGGCCTCTCGGGCCCCGCGCTGCTCCAGGTCTCGAGCTACTGGCGGCCCGGCGACGAGCTCGCCCTCGACCTGCTGCCCGGCGAGGCGGCGGCGGACGTGCTGGCGGACGCGCGGGCCCGCGGGCGCGGGCTCGTGCGCGTCCTCGCGGAGCGACACCCGCGTCGCTTCGCCGAGGCGTGGGCGGCACGCTTCGGCCCGGCGCGGCCCCTCGCCGAGCTCTCGAAGCGCGAGCTCGAGGCGCTCGCGGCGGCACTCCACGCCTGGCGGCTCCGGCCGAGCGGCACCGAGGGCTACGCGAAGGCGGAGGTCACGGTGGGCGGCGTCGACACCCGCGAGCTCTCCTCGCAGACGCTCGCGTGCCGGCGCGTGCCGGGGCTCTTCTTCATCGGCGAGGCGGTGGACGTCACCGGCTGGCTCGGCGGCTTCAACTTCCAGTGGGCGTGGGCCTCGGGCTTCGCGGCGGGGCAGGCCGTCTAGCCGCTTCCGCCTCGGTGCAACTTGACTTCTTGTCGAACGTCCCCGAAGTGTCGCGGCGGGGCGAGCGGCGACCCGCTACACGGGTGGCCGTGGCGACGACACGGAAGCGGAGGGCCAGCGGCGTCTCGCCGCGGCGGCCCACCGGGGCACGCGCATCGCACACGGCGGCGCCCGCGTTCGTACCCTGGCTGGTCGGAGCGCTGGCGGCCGTCGCGTTCGTCTACGCGCCCTCGTTCGAGGTGCCGTACCTGTTCGACGACCACGGCGCGCTCGAGGGAAATCCGTACCTCGAACGGCCGGCCGGACTCGGCTGGCTCGGCCACGTGCCGGAGAACTCCGCGCTGATCGCGCGGCTCTTCCTGTCGTGGACGTTCGGCGTGAACGCGCTGCTCCTCGGTCACGGCCCGGGGAGCTATCACGTGGGCAACCTGCTCGTGCACCTCACGAACGTGGTGCTCGTCGCCTCGATCGCGCGGCGGGGGCTGGCGTACACGCGCCTGGCCCCGCGCCTGCACGCGGGCATCGCCGTCGCCATCGCGCTCGTCTGGGGCCTGCACCCACTGAACGTCCAGGCCGTCGCCTATCTGATGCAGCGCAGCGAGTCGCTCGCGGCGTGCTTCGAGCTGCTCGCGCTACTGGCCTGGCTCCGAGCCGACGAAGCGCCGGGCTGGCGCGCGCTCTCGCTCGCCGCTCCGTTCCTCGCCGTGGCCACCAAGGAGCACGGCTGGATCGCTCCGCTCCTCCCGCTCGTGTGGGCCTGGGTCTTCCTCGGCCGGGGTCCGCTCCAGGAGCTGCGGCGCAACGCGCCCTTCTACGCGGCGGGGCTTGCTTCGTGGGCGTTGCTCGTCGGCCTCACGCTGCGCGGAGGCCGGCTGCTCCACGTCGGGGCGGAGGAGCAGATCGACGCGTGGGGCTACTTCGTCACGCAGCCGGAGGTCCTCACGCACTACGTGCGTTTGTTCCTCGTGCCGGTCGGCCAGAGCTTCGACTACGACTGGCCCGTCGCGACGCTCGGGGCCGCGTGGCCCTGGCTCGCGCTCTGGGCCGCGCTGTTCGGGGCCACGGGGTTCGCGGTGTGGAGGCGCCACCCGGCCGGCTTCCCCGCGGCCGCGCTCTTCCTGTCGCTCGCGACGACGTCCTCCTTCCTCGCGCTGCCGGACCTCGCCTTCGAGCACCGCTTCTACCTCGCGGGTGCGTGCACGGCCGCGCTCGCGCTCGTGCCGCTGGCGCGGCTGCTCGAGCGCGCGCCGCTCGTCTTCTTCGCGGGTGCTGCGTGCGCGGCGGCGGCGCTGGGCGTGCTCACGTACCAGCGCTCCACGCTGTTCCAGGACGAGCTCGCCGTCTGGTCGGAGGCGGTCGAGCGGAACCCCGAGCAGCGGCGAGCCCTCTCCAACGCCGCCGGTCTGCTCCTCGCGCGCGGCGACGCGGAGGGCGGGCTCACGCACCTCCGGCGGGTCGAGGCACTCGGGATCCCGAGCCGCATGCAAACGCGCGTCCACTACCAGACGGGCAATGCGCTGCTCGATCTCGGGCGCAACGCCGAGGCGCGGGCCTCCTACGAGCGGGCGCTCGAGACTGCGCAGGGCGATCCGGGCTCGATCCACGCGAACCTCGGTCACGCCTGGCTCCGCGACGGGCGCTTCGCCGAGGCCCGCGCCTCGTTCGAGCGCGCGCTGCTCACGCAGCCGGAGCGCGCCGATCTCTACATGGACCTGGCCTACGCCTGCGCGCAGCTGGGCGACAGCGAGGCGTTCGTGCGGGCCTACGAGCGCGGCATCAAGCTCGGCGCCCGGCCGCAGCCGGTACTCCTGAACCTGATGACGGTGATGCAGGGTGATGCGTCGCGACGCTAGGGCCGCCCAGCCAGCCGAAGCAGGCGAGCACACCGCGGCCCTTGCGCGTGATCGACGGCTCGTCGGCCCCGCGGATCAGGCCCGCCTTCGCGAGCTCCTCGACGCGTGCGGCGAAGCCGTAGCTCGCCTCGTAGCGGCCGAGGAGCTCGCTCCGTTCCAGCGGCCCGGCGGCGAGATCCTCGAGCATGGCGAGCAGCACGGAGCTCTCGAGGTGGCTGCACACCACGAACCAGGCGAGGCCTGCCCCGAGCCAGAACAGCAGGCAGGCGGGCAGGCTGGCGTCGCTCCAAGCCGTGAGCGCAGCCAGCACCGGGGCCGCCACCGCGGCGTGCACCGCGGCCACTGCGCCGATGCGCGCCTGGAGGCGGCTCGTGCGGAGCAGGGGACGGCAGAGCAGGGCCGCCACGCCGAACGCCGCGCTGAGCAGGGCGAGGCTCACGGCCGGGCTCCGGTCAGCAGGCGCAGCGCGCGCATCCAGGCGAGCGCCCGGAGCCCCCGCGGCGTGAGCGCGAGACGACCGGCGCGGAGCTCGGCGAGCCCGAACCGCTCGAGGTCGGCGATGCGGCCGGCGATGTCGGCGTCGAAGCGCTGGCGCGCATCCGTGCCGGCCGCCGTCGCCGAGAGCGCCCGCAGGCTGACGCTGCGCCGGGCCATCGTGCGCAGGCCGAACACTCCGAAGGCGAGGAGCGCCGCGGCGCTCAGCCAGAGGAGGGGCGCGTCCCAGGCGGGGAGCAGGAGGCTCGTGGTCTCGGGCAAGGCGCCAGCCTAGGGAGTGGGCGGCTCGCCTCCGCGACGCCCCGGCGAACGCCCCGTGGAGTTCCGATGGCGAGGCGGTGGCGCGCGCTGGCCGGGCGGTCCCGTTCAGCTCAGCGCGCGGCGCACCGCGGCGTCCATGTTCCGGAGCGCCGGGCTCGCCGCGTAGAAGAGCAGCGCCACCGCCACCGCGAGAATGGAGGCGAGCGAGACGGCGAGTGGCGCGCCGCGCGCCTCGGCGAGCGCGCTCATCGGCAGCGTCCCGAGGAGCGGCAGCGAGAACGACATCATCAGGAAGCTCGAGATGCGGCCGCGCACGCGGTCGGGGATCAGCACCTGGATCGCGGTGTTGTTGAGCGTGCCGTAGACGCTCGCGAAGACGTTCGCGAGGAACACGGCGGGGAGGGCAGGCCCGACCGACGGGCTCAGCGCGAAGAGGAAGAGGAAGCCGCCGAAGCCGAGCATCGAGTAGAGCTGGAGCGCGGCGCGCCGGCCCGCCTCGTGGCGCCAGGCGACCCACATCGAGCCCGCCACGCCGCCGAGGCCGGCGAGGCCGGAGAGGAGGCCGAGGCCCCAGGAACCCACGCCCCACACTTCCTCGGCGAAGACCACGAGGAGGGTCTGGAAGGGCATCGCGAGGAACATCGGGATCAGCCCGAACAGGAGCAGGACGAGCACGAGCCGGTCCTCGCGCAGGTAGCGCACGCCCTCGAGGAGGTTGCGCCGCATCGAGACCTCGCCCGCCGCAGCGTCGGGCCGCGAGCGGCGCACGCGGAGCAGGCAGAGGAGCGCGATCCCGTAGAGGGCGACGCCGAACGCGTAGGTGCCCGGCACTCCGAGGGCACCGATCCCGAAGCCGCCCGCGGCCGGCCCGACCACGCGGGTCACGTTCATGCCGGCCATGTTGAGCGCCATCGCGTTCACGAGGCCGCCGCGGCCGGCGAGGGTCGCCACGATCGCCTGCCGCGCGGGCATGATGAACGGGAACACACAGCCGAGCACGGCCGAGGCGACGAGCAGGTGCCAGAAGCGGAGCCCGCCCACGATGAGGAGCCCGAGGACGACCAGCTCGGTCGCGAGCACGGTCGCCTGGCCCCCGACGATCAGCGCGCGGCGCTCGCGGCGGTCGGCCACCACGCCGCCGAGGGGCGCCATCACGAGCATCGGGACCGCGACCATGAAGCTCACCAGGCCGAGCGCGAACTCGCTCCCCGTGAGCTCGAAGGCCAGCCAGGAGCGCACCACCCCCTGCGAGCCCATCGCGAGGAAGAAGGCCACGTTGCTCGAGAACAGCCAGCCGTAGCCGGGGAGCTCGAGCGCGGCGAGCGCGCCCCGGAAGCGGGGACGGGGGCTTGCCGGCTCCGCGGACATCGGCGCATGGTAGTCGGGCGGGCGCAGCGCGCGCGCAGGCGACCGGCAACGCGGGAGGGGCGGTCGTCCGGCCCGCTCCGCCGACTCCCCGCGAGGCAACCCGCGGCCGCGCCGGTGGCACTCAAGAGCGGGCCCCCTGCTGTTCCCGACGAAAGGTGGATGTCGCCGTTGCCGCCTGCTGCTCCCCGCTCGCTCCGCGTCGTGGAGCTCTTCGGCCCGTCGAGCGCCGGCAAGTCGTCGCTCGCGCGGAGCCTCGTCGCGGGCGAGCGCGGCGGCCGCTTCGTGCTCCACGAGGACCGCATCCTCGGGAGCGTGGGGCTCGGCTGGCTCCGGCCCCCGCTCCTCCGGACGCTCGCCGTCGACGCCCTCGCCGCGCTCGAGGTGATCGCGAGCCATCGCCGCGAGCGCGCGGGCTACCGGGCCGCCGCCGCGCAGGCCCTCCGCGGCGCAGGCCCGCGGAGCCTCACGCAAAGGCTCTTCCTGCTGCGGAACGCCTGGAAGGCCGTGGCGCTCCTCCGTCTCGCCGCGCGCGTCGCCCGGCCCGGCGAGATCGTGCTGATGGACGAGGGCCCGCTCCAGACGGCGCACTATCTCTTCGTTCACGCGGACGTGCCGCCCGCCAAGGCGGCCCTCGACGCCTACCTGGCGGCGCTCGCGCTGCCGGACGCGGCCCTCTACGTGCGCGGCAGCCTGGACGAGCTGGTGGCGCGGACGCTGGTCCGGACGCACGTGCGTCTCCCGGCGGGCTCGCGCGAGGAGGCCAGCCGCTTCGTGGGCCACGCGCTCGAGGTGTTCGACCGCGTCGCCGCCGAGCCACGCGTTCGCGAGCGCCTCGTCACGCTCGAGGCGCTCGTCGGCGAGCCCGGCTGCGAGGCCTGCGCGTGAGCCCGGCTCTCCCGCGCGTGCTGATCGTGGGCGGCATCGACGTGCGCGCGCGCCTCCCGCTGATGGAGCGCCTCGCCGACGAGTTCGAGCTCGTGGCCGTGGGCGCGGGGCCCGAGCCTGCCTTCGCGGGCACGCCGTTCCGCTACCTCTCCTACGCGCCGGGCCAGCACGCGCGCGTGAGCCCGCTCGACGACGCGCGCGCCTTCGTGGCGCTCGCCCGCATCTTCCGCGCCGAGCGCCCGCGGATCGTGCACGCCTTCGACACGAAGGCGGGCGTGTGGGGCTGCCTTGCGGCGCGACTCGCCGGCGTCCCGAGCGCGGTGGCGACCGTGAACGGGCTCGGCTTCCTGTTCCAGCGCGCGACCTGGAAGCAGCGCCTCCTGTCGCGGAGCTACCAGGCGCTCCAGACGCTCGCCTGCGCCGCCTCGAGCGCGACCGTGTTCCAGAACCCTGACGACGCGGAGGTCTTCGTGGAGACGGGCATGGTGGAGCGCGAGAAGGTCGTGCTCGTGCCGGGCTCGGGGGTCCGGACCGAGCGCCTCGACCCCATGCGCTTCCCGCCCGAGGCACGTGCGCGCCTGCGCACGAGCCTCGGCCTCGCGCCGGACGACGTCGTCGTAATCATGGTGACGCGCGTGATCCGCTCGAAGGGCGTGCTCGACCTCCTCGCGGCGGCGCGCGCGCTCCGCGCGAGCCACGCGCGGCTCCGCTTCGTGCTCGTGGGCGCCGATGAGCCGGGCAGCATGGACCGCCTCAGCGAGGCCGAGCTCGCGAGCCTCCGGCGCGAGCTCTGCTGGCTCGGCCCGCGCGACGACGTGCCCGCGCTGCTCGCGGCCTCGGACCTGATGGCCTTCCCGAGCGGCTACGGCGAGGGCATCCCGCGCGTGCTCCTGGAGGCGGCTTCGCTCGCGCTCCCGATCGTCACGACCGACGCGCCCGGTTGCCGCGAGGTGGTGGAGCCGGGCGTGAACGGTTTCCTCGTCCCGATCGGCGACGCCGGGGCGCTCGCTGCGGCGGTGGCGAAGCTCGCCGACGCCCCGGAGCTCCGGGAGCGTTTCGGCCGCGCCGGCCGCGCGCGCGCCGTCGAGCGCTTCGACCTCGGCGTGGTGGTCGAGCGTACGCGCCGCCTGTACCGCGAGCTCCTCGCCCGCGGCGCGAAGCAGAGCCTCGCGCTCGGGAGCGCGGCATGAGGATCGAGGCGCTCCGCGTCGAGGACGAGCCCGCCTGGGACGCGTTCGTGAACGCGCACCCGGCGGCCTCGATCTACCACCTCTCCGGCTGGCGGCACCTGGTGGCCGAGGTGTTCGGCCACGGCTCGCACTACCTGCTCGCGCGCGACGCGGCGGGCGCCGTCCTGGGCGTGCTGCCGCTGATCCGCATCCGGAGCCGCCTGTTCGGCGACTACATGATCTCCCTCCCGTACTTCACGTACGGCGGGCCGCTCGGCGCGAGCGAGGAGGTGGAGCGCGAGCTGCTCCACGCAGCCGGCGCGCGCGCGGGCGAGCTCGGCGTGGGTCACGTGGAGTTCCGGAGCGCCGCCGTGCGCGAGCCGGCCTGGCCGATCCGCACCGACAAGGTCTCGCTCCACCGCCCGCTCGCCGCCGACGAGGACGGGCTCTGGAAGAGCCTCAGCAAGGAGCGGCGCCGGCAGCTGAAGAAGGCGCAGGACGGGAAGTCCGAGCTGGTGGTCGGCGGCGCGGAGCTCCTCGACGACTTCTACGCGGTCTTCTCGCGCAACATGCGCGACCTCGGGACGCCCGTGTACGACCGGCGCTTCTTCGCGGCGATGCTCGCGCGCTTCCCCGACGCGACCCGCATCCTGGCGCTCCGGCGGGAGGGAGCACCCGCGGGCGCGGCGTTCCTCGTCGGCTACCGCGAGCGCCTCGAGGTGCCGTGGGTCTCGACGCTCCGCGAGATGAACGCGTACTTCGTGAACACGCTCCTCTACTGGGAGCAGCTCAGCTTCGCAGTCGCCCAGGGCTACCGCGTGTTCGACTTCGGGCGCTCGACGGCCGACTCGGGCACCTACGGCTTCAAGCGCCAGTGGGGCGCGGAGCCGGTGCAGCTCTTCTGGCAGTACTGGCTCGCGCCCGGCCGGAGCCTGCCCGGGCTCACCCCGACGAGCCCGAAGTTCCGGCTCGCGGTGCGGCTCTGGCAGCGCCTGCCGCTCGCGCTCGCGAACCGGCTCGGGCCGCCGATCGTGAAGAACCTGCCGTAGCGACTAGCGCCCGGCGGTCCGCCCGGCGCGCTCGGCCTGGTCCTTCCGCGCGAGCGCGGGCAGCGCCTCGGCCACCGCGCCGAAACGGAAGTCGTCGAACAGGCGCTCGAGGCGCGCCTCGACGCGGTCGAGGTTCAGGTAGTGGCGGAAGGTCGAGAGGCGCGAGCCCGCCATGCGCGGCTGCGCGGGGTCGAGCTCCCAGGGGTGGAGGTAGAAGATCAGCGGCTCGCCCTGCGCCTCGATCCGGCGCAGCATCCGCCGGAGCACCGGATACGGGTAGAAGCGGAAGTAGCCGCCGCCGCCCACCGCCATGCGCGCGCCGACCGCGCGCACCGTCGAGGGCGGGAGCTCGAAGAGCGGGCCCGAGGGCGTGTCGATGCGGTGCGGGAAGGGATTCGCGCCCGGCCAGCCGTACACGTCGTGGAGGATCGGGACGATGCTCGAGTCCCAGAGGTAGCCCTCCTGGACGAGCACCTCCTGCGCCCACGCGGTCTTCGGCATGATCGTGAAGCTCGGCGCGCGGTAGCCGGTGATCGGCGCGCCGATCACGTCCTCGAGGATCTTCTTCGCCTTCCGCACGTCCTCGCGGAAGGCGTCGGGCGAGAGGCTCGTGATCAGCTCGTGGCCGTAGCCGTGCGAGGCGACCTCGTGGCCGGCAGCGTGGATCCGCTGCACGATCGCGGCGTGCCGCTCCGCGACCCAGCCCAGCACGAAGAAGGTCGCGCGATAGCGGTGGCGGTCGAGGAGGCCGAGGACCTTCTCGGTGCTCCGCTCGACGCGGCTCTCGAGGCTCTCCCACTCCCGGCGGCGCGCCTCCGACGCGAATGCATTGACCTGGAAGTACTCCTCGACGTCGAACGTGAGGACGTGGGGCGGGGACGCCGCGATCGACCGCTGCAACATGAAGAAGATCCGCTCCGCAGGAACCGCACAGGAGGAACGACACCGAACGTATGGGGCCGGGATCCGGAGGACACCCCTCATTCAGGGGGGGGCTGGCTCCGCACCCGGCTCGCGCGCACTCGTGTAGTAGCACCGAACGGGTGGTGGGTGGCTCACGCAGGCGCCGAACCGATCACAACCTGAAGAATCGGGTCACGTGGCGGGCCGGGGATGGCACGTACCTCGACGGTCCGAGACCCGCGGCTGCGCTCGAACGTGGTGGGCCCCGTGGGGATCCGGCTCGGCAGGACGGTCCGTGGCGCAGGTGCTGGTCAGCGGTGGAGCGGGCTACGTGGGCGCCGTCCTCTGCCGCGAGCTCCTGGCACGCGGCCACCGCGTGCGCGCGCTCGATCTGCTGCTCTACGGCGCGGCGCCGCTCAGCGGGCTCCTCTGCGAGCCCGGCTTCAGCCTGGTCGCCGGCGACACGCGCGACCCCCGCGCGCTGGCCGAGGCGCTCGACGGCGCCACGGCCGGCGTCCACCTGGGCGAGCTGGTCGGCGACCCGGCCTGCGCCGCGAACGAGGCGCTCGCGCGGCAGATCAACGGCGCCGCCACGCGCCGGGTGATCGAGGCCGCGGCGGCCTCGGGCATCCGGCGCTTCGTCTACACCTCGAGCTGCAGCGTGTACGGTGCGGCCGTGGGCGTGGTGGACGAGGCGTCGCCGACCGCGCCGCTCTCGCCGCAAGCGCGGCTCAAGCTCGCGGCGGAGGCCGCGCTCCTCGCCCGCGCCCGCCCGGGCTTCGAGCCGGTCGTGCTGCGGCTCGCATCGCTCTTCGGGCTCGCGCCGCGCCCGCGCTTCGACCTGCTCGTGAACCAGCTCGCGGCGCGCGCGGCCGCCGGCCGCCGCGTGGACGTGCTCGGGGGCGCGTGGCGACCGTTCGTCCACGTGCGTGACGCGGCCCGTGCGATCGCGGACGCGCTCGAGGCGCCGGGTCCGCGCGTGGCCGGGCGCGTCTTCAACGTGGGCGCCGATGCGCAGAACCACACGCTCCGGGGCGTGGGCGAGGCGATCTTGCGGGTCGTGCCCGAGGCGCGTCTCGTGCCGCGCGTCCTCACGCCCGACCCGCGGAGCTACCGCGTCTCCTTCGTCCGCCTCGCGGAGGCGCTCGGCTTCCGGCCGACCGACGACCTCGAGGCCGGTGTGCGCGAGCTCGTGGCCGCGGTCCGGAGCGGCCGGCTCGGCGACTACACGGCGCCGTGCTTCCACAACCAGGAGGCG